>Ga0207683_10000884_pt1 | contig 27532 bp, 21 predicted proteins | sample KBSM73metaG_FD_184333 | JGI IMG/M metagenome (GOLD analysis project Ga0207683, IMG submission 184333) | Miscanthus rhizosphere microbial communities from Kellogg Biological Station, Michigan, USA - KBS M7-3 metaG (SPAdes) (version 2) | ecosystem: Host-associated > Plants > Roots > Rhizosphere >... | reverse complement strand
TCACATTCGCGCCTTTTGCGATCTTGAATTCGACCCTTCGTCGGCCCTTTTCGGATTCGAGGCGAGTCACAATGGCCTCAGCCATTTGACTGAGGTCGATGGAGATGCGATTAAGAGGGTGACTGCTGGCCCGCGAAAGATTGAGCAAGTCGTCAATCAGAGACGACATGCGCTTGCTTCCTTCAAGCAGCCTCTGAATCAACAACTGGCCGTTGGGGTTCAGGCTATCTTCGCAGGAGTGCTGAAGCAGGAAACCTATATTGTTAATGTGTTGAAGTGGCCCTCTCAGGTCGTGCGCAACGGAATAAGAGAATGCTTCCAGTTCCCTGTTGGTCAATGTCAACTCGGCAGTGCGCTCTTCCACGCGCTGTTCGAGGGCATTTCGCGATTCCTCAAGGGCACGATCCCGTGCCTGTATCTGCTCCAACATCTCATTGAACGATTGAATCAGGAAAGACAGCTCATCGCTGCTGGGCGGCAATTTCGCGCGGACAGAGTAGTCTCTCTCGCGGGCGACAATCTGGGCGGTTTGCGCAAGTCCGGTCAATGGATCTGTGACGAGATGGCGAATGGTGGACGTAGCAAATAATGCAATCGCGAAACAGATAATCAGCATGCAAGCCGAGATGAGACCAAAGCGTTGGGTACGGCGTGCGACGTCGCTGGTTTCGGCAAGCAGGTAAACTGCGCCTACCGTCTTTCCCTGGAGGTCGATTGCGTGTCCCAGCAGAATGTCTCGCCCCTTTGTCCAGTAGCGGTTCGATTCGCCAGGGGCGAGTCTCTCGTTCATCTGAGGCAGAGTCGATTGGTCACGCAAATATCTCGCAAGAGTTCTACCGTCGGCACGGATAATAATCGCAGCCCTGATCTGAGGAGAGTTGTGCAGAGCTGACAGCGTAGCTTCGGCAGCCTGTTGATCGTCGAAGAGCAAGGATGTCACGCTGTTGGCTCCAACGATTCCAGCTTCGGTACCAAGAGAGATGATCAGGTTCTGACGAAGCGTGTACAGGTCGTATCCCAAGAATGAAACATATGCAAGCGCGAGGGCAGTGCCGCTGACGAGGAGGGTCATGCGCATCAGCTTTCCTGAGATGGACTTGGTACTCCAGAGCTTCATCGCGGCTCCCGCTTCGGCGATTTACCGCCGATCGAAGAGGCGACTCTGAGGAGCTCGGAACTAAGCACGAGATGTGCGCGGTTGAGGGCGTCGAGATTAACGGCGAATCTGACGTGGTTTTCAAGCATTACAAACTGAATCATGCCGCCGCGTTTCAGAAAGTCCGGTATATCGCTCACAGTCAGCACGTCTGTCCCCGCAAGGATCGCGAGGTCCTCCCGAATGTTTTCCTGCTCGTATGAGCTGATGAAAACGATAGCGCAGGATTTGGCCGCTGTTACATCCGGAAGTCTATTGATTCGGACGGAGCGATTATCGATCCTTTCATTCGCGGCAATGTTATCGATTGTGTTTCCAATTGGATCGCGTCCAAGGATACAGATCTCGAAAGTGGCACTGCGCACATAGTTGTCGGTATGGCGCATGAACTTTCCAAAGTTGAAGAGATAAGCGGCCTTGACGTCGTATTCAGATGGTCTTTGTTGCGAAGAAACAGGAGCTACGCAGAAGACCGACAACAATACTGCCAGAGCAAGGGGCACCAGAGAATTCGATTGGAGGCCACCGAAACCGACTCTGATTCGCGACCAGATGGTGAAACGCAACTCCGGTGCAACCCTACCCGCCAACCTTAGAGCACGAGCGGCGCAAGACAGGGGCACTATCAGCATCAGCGCAAGACGCGCGGAAGACATGGAGAACTTACACTCCCAAGTAGATGAGCGGAACGACTCAGTCGTTGGAAGCCATTGTTGTTGTAAAAGTTGCCCGAAGATTCGAAGAAGACGGTACGCAACTGATGTCGGCGTTCTAAAGAACGCCTTGAGGGTCAGGCGGTCTTCGCTGATCTCGATCCAATGTCCGAATTCGCGGCCAGGAGCTGAGCGATCTTCTCGATCAACACGGCTGGCTCGCCTTTGCGAACGAATCCAGAAACGTAGGGGGCGATATCGGAAGGAAGGTTCCAGAGATCGGAGAGAACAAGAATCGGGGCTGAGGGATAGAGAGCGTGAATTTCTCTGGCCAACTCCGGCGACGTCTTCACAGAATTGAGCCGGTAGTCCAATAGCGCCAGAGCGACGCTGTCGCATTCCGGAAGGTCCGTTCCGGTGAATTTTACAAGCGCGGGCAGAGGAATGTATCCGGCTTGCTTCATCAGGAGGCCATAGATCTCCAGATGCATGGGGTCATCATCAACAATCAAGACTTTCTGTTGTGTGGTCTGCATCCTTTCCCTCCATCGGCGGCACCGACAGGTGAGCGTTTATCATAGCCTGCTCAGAGCCCGGGCAAAAGAGTTTTCCATATCTAGATGCGAATGGGCAACTTAACTGATGTGTTCGAGATGTCTTATCATCGATTTGATGTCTTTTCCTATCAAAACCTGCGTCGTGTGCGGTGAAGAGTTTGAGTTGAAACCCGACAAGCCCGGCTTTGCTAACCGCTGTCCTGAATGCAGCACTCCGGAAGCAATGGAGTCGGACGACAAGAGTCGTTTGAGTGCCGAAGAACGCAAAGCCGAGGCCGAAGTAAACGAGGCGCGTCGTCGGGCAATTCGCGATCTTCTTTACCGCAAAGATCGGTAATGCCGTTTTTCGAAGTCGATCAAGTGGCTCTAGTCCTAAATGGCACTCGAACGAATGTGCGACCCTAAATGCCGCGATTGTATCGGGGCTCGCGCCTTTTGCTGTTTAAAAGATCGCGACGCGCGTTCCATTGTTGCCGCGCGCCGCTACCAGATGTAAACTTGCCCGTTCGCCCATTCACATTTTCTAGAGCGACGGACGGGCTTTTCTTTCTGCCCGGAGTCATCTTTACGTTTGGCGCGCATCTCCGGAGAAGAAATGAAGCCTATTGCACTGTTGGTACTTTTTACCGCCTTGATCTCTCATGCCCAGGAGTACACACGTGGGATTGGTGTCTATCCCGGTGACCCGAAAGAGTATGTGGGCCCAGCGCTGGTGATTGATGCGCACAACTATCGCAATCTCGCGTTGCACCGTCCGGCGTATCAATCCAGTGCCTACGACTACAATTTGACGGCGCAACTGATCACAGACGGTCTCAAGGAGACCGGTCTGCCGCAGTGGATCGCCACGTCTACAAGCGACGGAGGTTTACTAGCGAAGAATCGGCGCGAGGTATTCCTCGACGGAAATGTCACGTCGTCGGTGGACGTGTCGGGTGACAGGCCATGGGTAGAGTTCGATATCGAGGGCGGCAGCGAGCTTCCAGAGATTGATCACATTGATCTCTACCTTCGGAAGATTTATGGACGCGCGCTTACCGGCACCTGGACATACATTGTTTCTGGTTCCGATGATCGGGTGTCATGGAAAGAGTTGGGGAGAGCGAGTGGTTCCGCGTGGCCGGAGATGAATGTCCCGGGTCCCAGTTTCAAGCAAGCCATCGCGCTCGCATCGCCTGCGCGGGTCCACTCCTATCGCATTGAACTATCGGCGCCGAACATTCCCACCTGGGGAGTCGCCGAGGCTGTGCTGTTTGACAGAGATCAAGAGGTACGGGTTGCTGGTCCGGAGCATTTCAATAGCGCGTGGATGAGCGCGGGGAGCAGCGAAGAGTGGGTCTCAGTCGATCTGGGTGCGACGTGCACTTTTGATCGCGTTGCGCTGGCATGGATACGCCGGGCCGCCCAGGGAGTCATACAGGCGTCTGACGATGGGACGCAGTGGAAGACGGTGCAGGCTCTGCCGGCCGCGGCAGGGCCAAACGACGATATTCGCCTGGCCCATCCAACCCACGCGCGGTATGTCAGAGTCTTGATGACGAAACCAACGGATCCGGGAGGCCGGTACATTCTGAGTGAGCTTGAGGTGTTCGGACGCGGCGGGCCGGTTGCGGTTCCTCATGCAGCGGCGGTGACGCGCGGAGATGGCACTCTTCCTCTCTCTGGAGGAAACTGGCGGTTACAGCGCACATCGCTTGTGGAAGCCCGTGGGGAGCAACTCTCACTACCTGGTTTCGTTGATAAGGACTGGATGATCGCAACTGTGCCTGGTACGGTTTTGACCAGTTACCTGAACGACGGAGCGATTGCAAATCCCGACTTCGGCGACAACCAGTATGCAATCTCCGATTCTTTTTTCTGCGCGGATTTCTGGTATCGCAATGAGTTCACAATTCCGCCAACGCGAGAAGAGGGGAAGCATACCTGGCTCAACTTTGATGGCGTCAACTGGAAGGCGGAGATCTATCTTAACGGCCACGAGGTCGGGCGCATTGATGGTGGATTTATGCGCGGCCGCTTTGATGTCACGACACTGGTGCATTCAGATGCAACAAACGCGCTCGCAGTGCGAGTCATTCAACCTTCGAATCCCGGGGGCACGAAGGACAAGGCAGGGGCGACCGTTAATGGAGGCGCACTCGGACGTGACAATCCCACTTACCATGCCTCTGCAGGATGGGACTGGATCTCCACTATCCGCGGACGCAACAGCGGAATCTGGAGCAATGTATCGCTCAGCACCAGCGGCGCCGTCACAATTGAAGATCCGTTGGTGACGTCTACTCTTCCGCTCCCAGATGCAAGCCATGCGGATATTGCTATTCAGGCCGTAGTGCATAACCAGAGCACAAAGCCCGTTGCAGGCACTCTACGCGCGAGATTTGGCGACGTGACGGTTGAGGCGCCAGTGACGATCGATGCCTCAGGCACGAAGACGGTTACGCTTGACCCGTTGATGTACGCCGCGCTTCGCATTTCTGCCCCGAAGCTTTGGTGGCCTGTCGGATACGGAGAGCCGAATCTCTACAATGTAGAGCTCAGCTTCATCGTAGATGGCAAGGTATCGGACACAACATCTTTTCAATCGGGCATTCGCCAATTCACCTACTCCGAAGAAGGCGGGGTGCTGAAGATTTGGATCAACGGAAGGCGATTTATTGCACATGGAGGGAACTGGGGATTTCCTGAGTCGATGCTGCGATATCGATCGCGTGAGTACGAGACTGCGCTACGGTATCACCGTGACGAGCATTTCAACATGATCCGCAACTGGGTTGGGCAGACGGGCGACGAAGCATTCTATGAAGCTGCCGATCGGAATGGCGTCGTTGTATGGCAGGACTTCTGGCTCGCGAATCCATGGGATGGTCCTGACCCCGATAACGATGATCTGTTTCTGAGCAATGCAAAGGACTACATTCTCCGCATCCGCAATCATGCATCGCTGGGAATATTCTGTGGACGGAATGAGGGTCTTCCGCCGCAGCCAATTGACGATGGTCTCCGCAAACTTGTTGCGGCACTGGATCCGGCTTCGCATTACATTTCAAGTTCGGCAGACGGCCCGGTAAGTGGACATGGTCCGTATCGAGTGGAGCCGTTGCGGTATTACTTTGAACACGCACCTACGAAGCTCCATAGTGAGATGGGATCGCCAAACGTTGTCGAAATGGAGAGCCTGCGCCGGACGATGCCGGAGTCTGCGATGTGGCCGCAGGGAAGCCAGTGGCCGCTGCATGATTTCCATGCGGAGAATCCATTCGCTTATGCGATCGACAAGCAGTATGGAGGCGCGACCAATATCGTCGAGTGGATGAGCTTTGCTCAATTCGTGAATTACGATGCTTACCGCGGCATGTTTGAGGGTCAAAGCAAGGCTCGCCTCGGATTGCTCATCTGGATGAGCCATCCTGCGTGGCCGTCGCTGTTGTGGCAAACCTACGACTACTTCTTTGATACAGACGCCGGCTACTATGGCGCGAAGAAGGCCTCGGAGCCGCTCCATATCCAGTGGAACGCAGCTACCGATGCGATTGAGGTGGTGAACTACAGCGCAGGCAGGCAGAGCAGCCTCACCGCGCATGCCGAGATCTTAAATCTGGATGGCTCAGTGAAATGGGAGAAGTCAGCAAACGTGGAAAGTCACGAGGACAGCACAGTCTCTCCAATCCAATTGGAGTATCCGGGCGAACTCTCGCGCACCCATTTCATTCGTCTGACTCTTTCGCGGGGCGGGCAGGTCTTGTCTTCCAACTTCTACCTTCGCGGCGTCACTGAAGGCGATTACGAGGGCATTCGCAATATGCCGCATGCAAAGGTCGTGGCCAAGACGCAGATCAAGCGTCACGGATCGCGGTGGGAGATTACAGCCCAGTTGCACAATGTGTCCACTTCTCCGGCAGTGATGGTGCGCGTCAAAGCGGTACGGACTAAGACGGGAGATCCCATTCTGCCTGCTTTGTACAACGACAACTACATCGCACTGATGCCGGGGGAGCGAAGGTCTATCTCCGTCGAACTTGAGGATGCGGACACTCGCGGCGAGAAGCCGCGCCTCACGGTGGATGGATACAACCTGACGAACGCAAAGGTGCCCTAGCGCTCTAGGCTGCTGCGATCCCACTGGGCGAGCCGGGCTCCAGCTTCATAGGTGCTCTGACAGAACCTGAGCAGCGTGTCACTCGGAGTCGCGGTGTCTCGAACGTCGTCGTACATCAGAATGAATTCACCGAGGCCTGCATCGTACCGCGCTGATTCTGGAAGAACCTTCGCGTCGCGGAAGCCGTCAGGCTGAGGCGCCATGTAGGAATAGAAGGCCGGGTCGGCGATGCCGCCTCCGCCGGGCCAGAAGCCGACGCTGCTGACTTCGTGGGAGTACGCTTCACGGGTGATCGGGTCGGCCCCGGGCTTTTCCGGTGCTCTGCGGCCGGAGAATCGAGTCACGGCGAGATCGAAACTTCCCCAGAAGAAATGCACGGGGCTCGATTTTCCAATGAACTGCGATCGGAAGTGCTGCAGGACGGCATCGACGGAAAGTAAGATGCGCCAAAATTTCTGCACCGACGCGGCATCATACGAATGATGCTGCTGATCCTTCTCAAAGAGGATTGGATCGGGAATTTCGACGGGCATCGTCCAGATGCTTACGTTGATGTCGGCGGAGCGAAGCATCGTCATGCATTTAGCGTAGAAGTCGGACACCGGCATGGGCTCCAGAGGAAGCTTCTTTGAGATCCCGTCACTTGTGTCAAGAACAAGCTGATGCTGAATGAAGTCGAACCAAAGTTCGAACGATCGCTCACCATAAGGAATGCGCGATGTGGTCAGGCCGCGCGAGGTCACGTATAACGGAACATTCCAATAGTGGTTGACGAGGGGCGTCAGGCGCATTCGAATCTTGCCGACGATTTGAGTCCACATGTGGAGGGTGGCGCGTGTGTCCTGCCAGGATTCGAGGGGAAGAACGGGCCAGCACGCGGGCGAGTCCGTAAAGTCATTTAGCGACATTGGAGACCTCTGAGCCATCCGTGATCGCGGGGGTCGGATGCACTCGAAAAAGGATATGCCTATTCGTGAAAAGGCTCAACAACTCTCTCGCCATCTTCGAGGATGGGTGAGGTCTGCGAAACCTCAGAGGTGCTTACTCGTACGAAATTCACGCACGACGTCGGCCGGATCGCGGTGCTTGCCGTCGATAGCTTCATTCATGGTGCGCATATCGTCTGCGGTGATTCTTCCGGCCAGGGCGTCGAGAGCGGCCTGAATCTGAGGCCAGCGCTGCAGCGCTTCAGCGCGCACCAAGGGAATGGCCTGGTACGGCGGGAAGTAGTGCCGATCGTCCTGAAGAGCGGTGAGACCAAATGCCTGAATCGGCCCGTCAGTAGAATTGGCGGCGATCATATCGACCTGGTGCGCATTGAGGGCGCGGTAGAGCAGGCCGAGGTCCATGGTGCGTGGCGGGCCGGAAAATCGAAGGCCATACGCGTTGCTTAGTCCCGCCAATCCATCGGGACGCTGCTCAAATTCGTATCCGACTCCAAGGCGCCATTTTGGAGTGTAGGTCGCGGCCTGACTGAGTGTTGCCAGATGCAACTGGCGAGCGTCATCGCCGCGAATCACCATCGCAAACGTGTTTTCAAATCCTAGTGGTTCGGCTACCGCGATGCCGTAACGGGATGCATAAAGCCGGCGGACTGTAGCGAGAACACGTTCAGGATTTCGGTCGACTGGCTGCTTGAGAATGGCTGTGAGCGCGGTGCCGGTGTATTCGACGTAGGCATCGATACGCCCTGATACCAAGGCCTGTTGGCAGATGTAGCTGCCCGCAAGGTAAAAGCGACGTTCCACCTTGAGATTGGATTTGGCTTCAATTTCCTGAGCGAGAAGCTCTCCGAGAATTACTTGCTCAGTAAAATTCTTTGCACCGATAACGGGATGGTCGGGTCGCGGGGGAGAGCACGCAGAGAGGAATGCTAACGCCGAAAGAAGAAGCCAGAGCCAATATCTCTGCCTCATTGTTGCGAGCCCTCGGGAGTGGGAACCCTGAACCAGCGTTCGAACAGGCCAAGAGTCGCATCAGCAGCCAAGGCTAGCAATGCTGCGGGAATTGCTCCGGCGAGAACCAGTCGATTGTCCACCGAAGCGACGCCTCGAAAGATGAGTTCGCCGAGTCCTCCTGCGCCGACGGCGGCTGCGATGGTGGCGATGCCGATGCATGTGACTGTAGCCGTTCTGAGTCCGGCAAAGATAAAAGAGGCCGCGAGGGGAAGTTCCACCTTGAAGAGGCGCTGTGAAGGAGTGAGACCGAGCGCGTGGGCAACTTCAAAAACTGAGCGGTCGATGCCGCGAATGCCTGCATAGGTGTTGCGGAGGATGGGCAGCAGGGCATAGGCGGTGAGAGCAAGAATTGCGATGCGGGCCGCACGGTCACCAAGCCACGGCAAGGGCAAGAGAAATCCGAACATAGCCAGTGAGGGAATGGTCTGCAAGATATTTGCCAGCGCTATGACAGGTCGGGCCCACCGAGGCGAGCGCGTGAGCCATATAGCGGCAGGCACGGCAATCGCAGAGGCAAACAACATCGCTGCTGCCGTGAGCCAGAGGTGCTCCAGCGTGAGGGTGGCGATCTGGCCGCCATATCTTGCAAGGAAGGAGGAATTCATCGCTTCCCTTCCTGACGACTAGCGATCAATGTCGATCGGTCTTCGCCGCGATGGTAGGCGCGAATGTAGGCTGCGACTTCGGGTTCCCCGGATCTCATAAACTCCGCTGCGGGGAGATGAACCATTAGCTTGCCCTCGCTGATGAGCACGATGCTGCGGGCGAGAAAGAGCGCCTCGTCGAGGTCGTGAGTGACGAGAAGTACGGTCTTGCTGAGACTCGCCAGAAGATTGCGAAGCATGTCATGCATCTCAGCGCGTGTGAGCGGATCTAGCGCACCGAAAGGCTCATCCATGAGCAATACCTCGGGGTCCGCCGCGAGAGCGCGGGCGACGCTGACTCGCTGGCGCTGACCTCCGGAAAGCTGGTGGGGAAATCGATGTGCGAAGGTTGCAGGCTCAAGACCAACAGCACTCAGCAATTCGTGACTGCGTTGAAGGCGTTGCTGCGAAGTAATCCCCTCGGCCTCCAACACGATCCCTACGTTGCGTTCCACGGTGAAGTGGGGAAAGAGTCCTGCCTCCTGGATGACATAACCGATACTGCGTCGCAGGCGGATGAGCTCGAGATCGCGAACGTTCTCGCCCTGCAAATGCACTTCGCCGCTGGTTGGGTCGATCAGCCGGTTGACGGTGCGAAGCAGGGTCGTTTTTCCCGAGCCGCTGCGGCCGAGAATAGCTGTCGTTGAGCCCTTTTCGAGCGCAAGGGAAATGTCATCCAGCAGCAGCCGTCCATCCGGCGCGGCGAAGCAAACATGACGGAACTCGATTCCTGCGCTCATCGAGAGAGCCTCTTGTGTCCCACCAGTGTACGAGCGTCCGCTTGCATGACCATTGCAATCAAGCTAATTCAAGGTGACAAGATGCGCCTGCGGTCGATAACCCTTTTCCAGAGATGACGTACAAAGATGACGAGGACCGGGTAGAGCAGAGCAGTCATGATGGCGCCCAGGGCCGCCCAAACGACGAGGGCGTGAAGCGTCAGCATCCAGAGCGCCCCAATCGCGTTCCAAATACCGGTGTGAATTATCGCCTCGATTCCCTTGAGCGAAATTGCCGTGGCGCTGGTGTGGAACACAAATGCACCCAGTTTGAAAAAGGGAATGATAAGGATGATCTGCAAGGGATATACAACTGCATTTACCAACTGAATCGCGGGAAGGTTGAGACGGAGTGCGAGGGCCGTGAGAGTACACAATAGGGTCGTCGAACCAAGCACAGGCGTTACGCCGAGCATGATACCCAGAGCAATGGTCAGCGCGATCTTTTCAGGAGACATGCCTTGACGCAGCAGCTCGATGAAGGGCGCGATCAGGCGATTCTTTGACAATTTAGATGCGCTCGTCCTTCGTTGAATTGACGTCGCTATTCCCGACGATTTGGGCCGTCAAGAAGCGGGTGGTTGAGACCGGACAGTTGAGGGGTGCCTGTTCCCTTTACGTCGAATACTACGATCTGGTTGTCGCCGTCTTTGAGCCACACGCCAGGCACATAGAGAGTCTGCTGCGGACCAATGTTCCAGAAGCGGCCGATGGGGTGACCGTTGATCCACACCGCGCCTTTGGCAAGCGAGCGAACGTCGAGAAAGGTGTCGCCAGCCTTGGCAAGATTGAATTGTCCCTGATAGAAGCAGGAACCGGTGCAGGCTTCGTTGTTGAAGGCAAGCTTGCTGGGTTCTTCCATGGGCAGAGGGAAGATCGACCAGCCTTCTACGGGTTTCCCGCCCCAGAGGACCTGTTTTGTGATTCCGGTTCGTTCGCCGCGCAGGACAATTGAGAAATTGACGCGACCGGAGTTTTCAACGAGTATGTCGAGTTGCTGCCCTGCGCGCGCGACATGCAAGGGCATGGACATTTTGGAGATGCGACGGTCGAGTGTGCCGATTAACGCGCCATCTAGATAGACGCATGCATAATTGTGCAACTGATCTAGCGTGAGATCTCCATCGCCGGAGGCTTTGAGGGTTGTTCGATATAGGATGTAGCCGTAGTTTTGACCGATGTCCTCCATGGTGAGCGGCTGTTGGGATGTGATGGGCGCGGGAAGGGACTTCCAAAGCGAGCGGGAAGCGGTCAGCCGGAATTCAGGGATGGCGATTGGATCGGGAGTCGTTGGAACTGGCGGCGGCGTCACGCCGGTGGCCTTGGCGATGATGTCGCGGAATGCCGTGTACTTGGGTGTCGGGCGTCCGCTCTCATCGAGCGTGGCCTGATAGTCGTAACTCGTAACGTCGGGCTGGTAGCCTTCGTGATCGGAGTTCGCGCCACTCATCCAGCCAAAGCTGGTTCCACCGTGAAACATATAGACGCTGATGGAATAGCCCTGATCGACGACCCAGCGAAACTCATCGATCTGTTGCTGAGTATCGCGCGCCTCATGCTTGCCACCCCAATGGTCAAACCATCCATCCCAATACTCGCCAGCCATGTGCACCTGGCCGGGGCGGATTTTAAGCACCTGTTCGAAAGATCGCTTTGCTTCGCCGGTGCCGAAATTGATGGCTGCGGGAAGATCAGAGAATGAACCGTTCGCGAGTTGTTCGACACCATCGGCGGTGTAGAGCTGAGCGTCGCGAAAGCCGCTGTCCTGGATCATGCTTCGAATTTGATTCAGATAGTCTCGATCGCTCCCGAAGCTACCGTATTCATTTTCGATCTGGACCATGATGATGGGGCCGCCGCGTCCTATTTGCAGCGGGGCGAGTTCCTGGCCGAGGCGGTGCATCCAGCGTGTGGCGGCTGCAATGAATTTGGGATCGGTGCCACGAACGACCATGGAGTGGTCTTTCAAGAGCCAGGCGGGAAAGCCGCCGAAGTCCCATTCGGCGCAGCTGTAGGGGCCGGGGCGGAGATTGACGTAAAGCCCTTCCTGTTGCGCCTCGCGAACGAACTCGGCAACGTCGTTATTGCCGGAAAAGTCATAGACACCGGGCTGCGGCTCGTGCACGTTCCAGAAAACATAGGTCGTGATGGTATTGAGTCCCATGGCTTTGGCCTTGCGCAGCCGATCGCGCCAATAGGCACGGGGAACGCGCGCGTAATGCATCTCTCCGGCGAGAACGCGAAAGGGCTTTCCATCGAGCGAGAAGTGATCGCCGTCAACCCGGAACGTGTGCCCTGTAGAGGGAGTGGTCTGCGCGGTAGCGAAAGATGCGGCGAAAAGGCAACCGAGAGCTAGGTGCAAGATCGTGCGAGGTTTTCTGGCTGAAATCATGTCGTCAACCATTATGAACGCCGCATGAGGGGGAGGGGGCTGAGAATCTGCGAACAGACCGCCTGCAGGGAACGTCTTCTGCACGGATACGGAGATCTAACGCAAAGCGTATGTCCATTTAAGCGCTTTATTATAAGCAGTTTAATTGCAAGTTAGAGGTTGAGCTAGGTGTTCGCAGTTGAAGCTTGCCTCATCCCCTCGAGAACCGGACGTGGATCGTAGTAAGCCTGAATTGAGACGATCTGCGCATCTTTGATATGGAAGAACTCTAGGAACGGAAGCAATCCGAAGATCGTGTCGAGTTTTAGTACTGCGGCGCAGGTTTCGTCGTCTGCTGTCAGGCGGATTACCTCGATGCTCTTGAGGATCGAAACGAAGTCCGCCAACCCTTTTCGAAAAGCGGCGATGCCTTCAATCCTGTTGATTGGGCTCTCGAATATGATGTCGGGATGCAGGGGGAGAAGCGTGGCGTCGTTGCTGCGAACCGCCTCGATGTACGCTTCAACGATACGGATCACTTCGTCTCGCATCCGTCATCCTCAGTAGAAGGCTCGACTTTACCAAGCAATGCGGCTGAAAGCAAAGCCAGATGGACTGAGTGACTGCAATCACTTGGAACTTCGCACCCCAGAACATAGGATGACGGGTAGGCCGAAGAATGGCTGACGAATCGGGCTGAAGGAGTAGTCATGAATCTGGGATTCATTGAGAGCAAGACATACGACGAGATTTCGGTCGGCGATACCGCTAAGACTGAGCATGTGCTGACTACGGATGACGCGATGGCTTTCGCTTCGATCTCCGGGTTCGATTCTGTGTTGAAGACTGATGAACTGATTGAGCGTGCAGGTGGAGTGCCTCCGACGGGCCCAAATATGTGGTGTGCCTCGCTCGTATCGGGGCTCTTCAGCATGAATATTCCGGGGCCCGGCTGCACACTGACCGACATTTCGCTGTCGTTTCAGAATCGCATCCGTGTCGGAGATCGCATCCTAGTCAAGGTGCAGGTTACGGAAAAGGACGATTCCACAAAGAAGGTCAAATTCGATTGCGAGGCGATGAATGGCGGGGGTGCGCCGATTTTTTCGGGGACGGCCCAGCTCATAGCGCCACTCGCGAAGCTGCGCTGGTCTACTCTTCCGGTGCCTCAGTTGATTGTGAACAATCCCTATCGCCATTATCTTGGGCTGATTGCGCGCGCCAATGCAAAGCCGGCCGTCAAGACTGCAATTGTTTGGCCTTGCGACGAGGTCTCGCTCGGAGGCGCTATCCAGGCATTCAAGGACAAATTGATTGTTCCGGTTCTTGTAGGTTCCGAAGCGAAGATTGTGAGTCTCGCCGAGCGCATGCAGATTGACCTGGGATCGATTCGGATCGTTGACGTGGGCGAGAGCCGCGCGGCCGCAATCAAGGCCGTGGAGTTGGCTCGTAAGGGCGAAGTGCAAATGCTCATGAAGGGCTCACTTCACACCGATGAGCTCATGGGCGCAGTCGTCTCGCGGGAAGGTGGCATGCGCACCGGCCGGCGCATCAGCCATGTGTTCGCTCTGGATGTGCCTTCGTATCATAAGCCGCTCCTTGTTACGGACGCGGCCATCAATATCCAGCCAGACCTGGAGACGAAGATCGATATTTTGCAGAATGCCATCGACATGATGATTACGCTCGAAGTGGCGAACCCGAAGGTCGCGATCTTGTCGGCCGTCGAGTCGGTTAACGCGGCGATACCATCGACACTCGATGCTGCCGCCCTTTGCAAGATGGTTGATCGCGGACAGATCACGGGAGCCATTGTTGATGGCCCACTCGCATTCGACAACGCCATTTCAAGCGATGCGGCGCGCATCAAGAAGATCAAGTCGCCGGTGGCTGGGGATGTGGATCTTCTGCTGGTTCCGAATCTGGAAGCGGGGAATATTCTTTTCAAGCAACTGCAATATCTTGCCGGAGCATTAGCGGCGGGAGTTGTGGTAGGAGCGAAGGTTCCTATCGTGCTGACAAGCCGCGCCGATGGAGAACTGGCCCGCATGGCAAGTTGCGCGCTCGGTGTTCTGCTTTCGAAGCCGGCACCTGTGCTTGCGTAGGCCGTAGCCCGATATTGCCGCGATAGGCGTTAAGAAGGATAGAGAGCCATGGACTCCGGTTCCACGGCTCTCTTTTTCGTTCTCGGTGAAGATTCCTTATTGCGAGTTGCCCTGTATCTGTTCTGTGGCGACAGGGATCAGATATCCAAAGAGACCTTGCGTCCCCTGCTTGGGACCAGCGGTGAAGTAGATTTCCGATGCAGGCGCCTCATCAGGGTCAAAGCTCTTTGACGTCGCGCTGTTGGCAGGACTCATGCTCCAGATGCCATTGATGCTGAGGGGTTTTCCGGCCTCATCCTCGAGCAGGCCGTCGAACCTGCCAGTTGCGAGATCGTAGGCGGAGATGAATCCGGCGGACTGCGTGCTTCCACCGGCGGCGAAGTTCGAGACGAGCAGGTGGTGGCTGAAACGTCCAAAGTCGAGAGGAGCGAGGGTTATTCCCCAAGGCGCGTTGAGCCAATCGCCATGCTCAAGACGGCGGAGCAGTGTGCCTCGCGAGGAATAGATGTCAACGAAGCCAAGGCCGGGGCCGGGAGTTTCAAACGGATCGCCGGCAAAGTGCAGAGCGTAGGTAACGACAAGGTCGTTTCCAATGGCCTGTATATTGAAGGGCACGAAGTTACTGGGGAGGTGGCGGTCAGTGAATGGCAGGTCGTCATCGTTGTCGTCATCGGAGAAGCGATCGTAGTCGCTGCTCCTTAGTTTCACCGGCATGAACGCGTTGTCATAGACATCGATGCGGCCCTTGAGGAAATTTGCCGCGTAGAGGTATCGCTTGTTGCCGATGAATGCGGACGTGATGCCGGTATAGCCGGATCCATCGGCGCCGCGTGCGACAGTGACTGCATTGGTGGAGGGAGGATTGGCTCCCGGGGTGACTCCGACGCCAGGATTCCATGCGGCGATGGATCCATCCAGGGTGGCGAAGATGAACCCCGCCGGCTTGTTGGGAGCGAGGAGAAAATCGGTGGCGCTGCTATTGGGGATCGACCCCGTTGGAGTTCCTGTTGCGAATGTCGGGTCGTTGGGATGAGATTTTGGAATTTTGACAACGAGAGCCTGCTTGGTTCCAGGGCCGTCGTAAAGAGTTGCAAAGCCGGTGGCCTCGTCGGAGACCCACCAAGTGCTACCAGAGCTTCGGGAGAGGCCCCAACCGTTGACGAGTTGAGTATCGGTTGCTTCGGCAGCTCCCGGGACGTTGGAATCGAGATTGATCTGCTTGTAGTGCTGCCCAAAGGCGACGGATGAGAACGAGAGTGCAAGCGACATGCCTGCAACCAGAGTAGGGACAAACTTCATGATGCGGCTCCTGATTCTTGTTTTGCCCTGCGGACTCAGCGAGTTGTTCCGGCAGTCTGCGGTGGATTGTCGGAAGCTTGAATCTACGCAGGCAGGGCGGAGCTGCGTCGAAGTACTCGGTTTTTGATTTCCTATTTCCTGGCACTGGTGTGGCGACCCCGAATCGCACTCGTAACGAGCAGCGGCTCGTTCCGATCGGGGTTGAAGGCGCACGGAATCAGCGTTTTTGATAGATCGCGTGGAGTTGAAACAACTGCGCTCTAGTTGGGATAACGGAATCTGAAGAGGAATGACGACAGGCGGAACAGGAAAGACTTTTTTACTATTGGACCCGTGGCGATACGGAATCGACATTGTCGCTGCCGGGCCAGGTTGAGGCGTTTTGGTGCTAAACTTTGGGGTTATGGCGCAATTCGTGATTGAACGCGAAGTGGTGGGAGCCGGAAATCTGTCAGAGCTGGAGCTCCGAGAGATATCGCTGCGCTCGTTGCAGGCGCTGAAGGAGTTGGGCCCGGAGATTCAGTGGCTGCACAGTTATGTCACCGAAGACAAGGTCTACTGTGTTTACCTTGCGCCCGACGAGGGTACGATTCGGGAGCACGCCCGTCGCGCAGGCATTCCGGCCGACCGTATTTCGGCGGTGCGCCGGCTCCTTGACCCTGTCAATCTGCAATAGCGGATTGGGGCTCTTCCAACGAATACTGCACGGCTTTGTCCAGGCTCATTGCGGAACCTTCACTCCAAGCGCGCTTGCCTTCGAGCTCGCCGAGGGATTGCCATGCGGGCAACAGGGTTTGGTCGAGTTTTGATTGTTCAGCGTGCGATAAGGGAGCGCTGATGAGTTGGCGTAGATTGGCCGCGCCTGCAGCCAACGTCAGCGCTCGGGCTGGGTTTCCTTCAGCAAGGGCCAGACAGGCGCAGCCCTCCAGCGCACGCGCTATACCGCGCCGATGTCCGAGAGCCGCGAAGATCCCCATGGCTTCGCGGAATGCCTCGAGGGCGCGTGGATGGTTCTGTTCCTCACAATCGATGCAGCCCAGATCAGTGAGAGATCGACCAGAACCCCAAGGGTCTCCTGCTTCTCGAAACGCAGACAGCGCGCGTTCGTATAATTCGCGGGCCGCAACCACGTTGCCGGTGGCGCGCTCGATATCGCCAAGTTGGTTAATTGACCAGGCGGCTCCGCTTCGGTCCCCCAAGTCCTGGAAAATCTCCGTTGCTTCACCTAATGCCCATCGGGCGCGGGGATAGTCGCCGAGGACTTTGACTACATTGGCGAGATTGTGAAGACAACGCGCGATTGCCAAGCGGTCGGAGAGCAATCGCCAGCATGAGAGGCTCCGCTCAAAGTTGGCCTGGGCCATCGCGTAATCGCCCCGGTCCCGTGCGGCAATTGCAAGAGCATTCAAGGAGGCGGCGATGCCGGGCTCATCGCCCATGTCTTCGTAAAGAGAGAGGCCTTGTTCCAGGAAGTATTCCGCAGCCAGGAAGTCTCCCTGGGAGGATGCGAGGGCGCCGGTGAAGTGTGCCACTCTCGCCCGGTCTTTTGGGCGATCCGAGCCAGCCATGCGCAAGACGGTCTCGAGCCTGGCGCGGCCTTCGCTGAGGTGTTCCCGCATATCCCAGAATCGAAACAGAGCCACACATAGCCGGAAGCTCCATTCCAAATGCCTTGTCTCAAATACCCAGTCGAGTGCGGAACGCAGGTTATCGATTTCCGCGTCGCATTGGGTCAACCACCGGGTGCGATCTGCGGATTGCAACTCGGGGTTTCCTTCTTCTGCGAGTACAAGGCAGTAGGCGGCGTGGGCTTGTCGCGTTGCAGCCTGCTCGCCACTGTCCGCGAGGCGTTCCAAGGCAAATTCGCGAATTGTTTCGAGCATCGCGAAACGCGGCTCTGCCTGGCCCCGGTCCATGCGCTGGATCAGATTCTGATCTACCAAGGAAGACAAGCCGTGAAAGAGATCGATGCCGAGATCGTTCCTTGTGTTGCAGACGGCTTCGGCCGCCTCCAATGTGCATCCTCCGGAAAAGACAGCAAGCCGGCGGAAGAGCCTTTGCTCTGCGTCGTTTAAGAGGCTGTGGCTCCAATCGATTGCCTTGCGTAGGGTTTGTTGGCGCTCTGGCAGGTCGAGCGGACCGCAAGTCAGCAATTGAAGCGGGCTTTGCAGTCGATCAAGGATGGCCGCTGGCGCGAGCACCTTGGTTCGGGCAGCGGCCAATTCAATCGCCAACGGTAATCCGTCGAGGCGGGCGCAGATTGCCTGGATCGCGGTTCTATTCTCTGGAGTCACCGCAAAATCGGGCCAGACAGCCGCGGCACGCTGCGCGAACAATTCGACGGCGGAATTTGGCGCCAGCGGGGCTACGGGGAATTCCTGCTCGCCGTAGATATGCAGAGGAGAACGACTGGTAACCACAATTTTGAGAGAGGGGCATGCTTCGAGCGTTTCCGCTACAGCGGTGGCCGCCGGAAGGATCTGTTCGAAGTTGTCGAGCAGGAGCAGGAATGGTCCTTCGTGCAGTTGGTCGCCAATTAGTTGTGAAAAGGTGAGGTTGACTGCCTGCTGAATTTCAAGCGCATCGGCGATAGCTGTCGTTACCAGGCCGGGCCGGGTGATCGACGCCAGATTGACGAACTGAACTCCTGCGGTAAATTGCTCTGTCATGGCCGCCGCCAAGGCGATAGCGAGTCGGGTCTTTCCGGCCCCGCCGGGGCCGGTCAGGCTCAGTAGCCGAACGTCCTCTCGGAGCAGCAATTCGGCTGCTTCTTTCAGTTGTTGCTCTCGCCCGATGAACGAAGTGCGAGGGGCGGGCAGATCGCGGCGTTTTCTGATTTTTGGCGAGGGCAGAGCCAGGCTACCGGTCATCGCGAACGAATCATTGAAATGAGCAGGATGTGTCGAGGGAAGGCTGTCGGTTGGGGCGGGGATTTGGATCACTGCGCCAGCGAACAGATATCCGCGTCGAGGCACGGTCTTGAGCAACTGCTGGGTGCGGTCTTCAAGTGCGCGACGCAGTTCGAGGGCGCACTGCACGAGCGAATCGTCCGTAACGAAGGCGTCGGGCCAGACCGCCTGCATCAGTTCTTGTTTGGAGATCAATCGACCGGGGTGTTGAGCCAGATATCTAAGGGTTTCAAATACTTTGGGGCGAAGCTTGACCTCGACTCCCGCCTTGAGAAGGCATCCCCTGGTGCTGTCCAACAGGAAATCGCCGAACTGATAATTCTGGGGATTCGACTCCAAGATTGCTCCCGTCTTCGGAAGAAGCCATTCAACAGTGAGCGCGGGGTTTTGGCTTTTCTTCGGCGTTCTTTCGTTACTTCTCGTAGCGTTCTCGCTACCTTGAACTTGCTCGCCGAGGGGGTCAGCGATTTGAACATGTTCCCCCCGTAGACCTCACGGCGGGCCTTACCACACAGCGGATTTTAACAAAATGCGATTTTCAAGGATCCAGTCGGGGGCAGATGCAAGGTGGACCACCACCGACTGAGAAGGACACAAGTCCAATGGGCACAACACAAGTTCCCGCTGTAGACATGACCAAACTGGACACCTTTATCGGCCAATTCGTCACTGACCTTGGCGCGGCGTTTTCATACTGGCTCGCGGTGTTCGACTACCAGCATGACATGGGGGACCCGATCGGGGCGGCGGCGCACGTCAGGCAGTCATTGGCCAAGGATGGAACGTGGATGATCGTTGAGCCCGTTGCAAATCATCAGTTGAAAGACAATCTGAATCCAGTAGCCGGGTGTACTATTCCTTCTCGACGCCCTTGTGGACGCCGTGTTCGCGGTCGCAGGAAAGCGGATTGTGTTTTGGCGCGCAGGCTGGCGAGACGCGGATTCGAGATGTTACTTCCGCGGCTGGGTTTCGCCGCTTTCACCGGGCAACGGAGACACCGTTCAATATCGTCTACGAAGCTCGACCCTGATTTGACCGCAATGGTTTGCGATTGAAGACGATGGCGGGAATTCGCGCCGCAATACGATCACATGAATATAGACAAAGTAGGTTGGAAGCGCCGAGCGGCAATCACACCTGCCCGAGAAGGAGAAGCACCATGAAACAGGAAGATTTGACGGAGTTCAAGAATCAGCTTCGAGGTGACTTGATCGAGCCCACGGATGCGACCTATGAAGAGGCGCGCAAGGTCTATAACGCGATGATCAGCCGGAAGCCGCGGTTGATTGCGAAGTGCGCTGATGTGGCCGATGTTATTACCGCCGTTAACTTCGGCAGAAAGAATAATCTGCTGGTGTCGGTGCGGAGCGGAGGGCACAATGCTGGTGGCCTGGGAATCTGTGACGATGGGCTCGTCATTGATCTTTCCCGGATCAAGTATGTCCACGTCGATCCTGCTGCGAAGACAGTGCGGGTCGGCGGAGGTTGCACGTGGGGCGACGTTGATCACGCGACACATGCGTTCGGGCTCGCTGTGCCGTCTGGAGTTATTTCGACGACGGGCGTGGGGGGTCTTACATTGGGCGGCGGCATGGGTCACCTGACCCGCCAGTTTGGACTGACGATTGACAACCTTCTCGGGGCCGACGTGGTGCTCGCTGACGGAAGCTTTGTGACGGCGAGCGCGGACGTGAACAGCGACCTTTACTGGGCAATCCGCGGTGGTGGGGGCAACTTTGGTGTTGTCACTTCATTTCTGTTCAAGGCCCATCCGGTATCAATGGTGAGTGCCGGACCAATGTTGTGGGAGTTGGATCAGGCTGGTGACATCATGAAGTGGTATCGCAAATTCATCGTTGAGAAAGCGCCTGAAGAGCTGAATGGATTCTTCGCGTTTCTCACTGTTCCACCGGGGCCGCCGTTTCCAGAGCATCTGCATTTCAAGAAAATGTGCGGGATTGTCTGGTGCTACAACGGAGCGATCGAGAAGGCTAACGAGCTTCTTGAGCCGCTGCGCAAGTTCAAACCGCCAGCTTTTGAATTCTTTGTTCCCATGCCTTTCCCGATGCTGCAGGGCATGTTCGACGGTCTCTATGTGCCTGGTTTGCAGTGGTATTGGAAGGCTGATTTTGTGAATGAGCTTGGAGATGAGGCGATTGCACTCCATCTCAAGCATGGCGCGGAGATGCCAACGCTGCACTCTACGATGCATCTTTACCCAATCAACGGGGCCGCACACAAGAATGGGAACAATGACACTCCATGGAGTTATCGCAACGCGACTTGGAGCGAAGTAATCGTCGGCGTGGATCCCGATCCGGCGAACAAGGAACGCATCACCGCATGGGCCCGAAATTACTGGGAGGCATTACATCCGTTCGGAGCCGGAGGTGCCTATGTCAACTTCATGATGGACGGCGAAGGTGACGACCGCATTCGGGCAACTTACAAGGGCAATTACGAGCGGCTTGTTCAACTGAAGAAAAAGTACGATCCCAAAAACTTTTTCAGGGTAAACCAAAACATTCGGCCGGACTAGAGCGCAATGATTGCCGCCAAGTAGACCGCCGATCACCGTAAACACAGATTGGACTGAACTATGAACAGCGAAAGACACAGCCTCGTCTTACGCTCGCACTTGCTCAGGATGACAATGCTGACTCAACGGGCCATCGACACCTCAATCAAGGCGTATGAGCTGAACAGCGTTGAGTTGTGCCAGCAGGTTCGTAGGACCGATGGCGAGCTGCGCAAGCTTCAGCACTCCATCGGCGATCGGGGTCGCACGCTTCTTGCCGCTGGAACACCGGTTGACTCAAACGCATCCATGGCATGCTGTACGCTGCGAATCTACAGCACGCTAAGGATCATGTGCACGGCAGCGGTCGAGATCTCGCAAAATACGATGGCCATTCTTGAAAGCGGACATGTAACGGAATCCCTGGCGACGGAGGAGATGGGAGAGTTTGTGAACAGTCTTTTGCGGTTGTGCTCCGTCGCCCTGTTCGAGGAAGAGATGCGGCATGCAAAGAGAGTTCTTCTGATCGAAAGAGGACGAAGAAGATTCGACCCGGCGCTCTATCGAGCCCATGACGCTCTGCCCCCATGGACGGGCGCACACATGAATCGTGAGCTGGCAATCATGAGGTGTCTCAGCCAAATCGCCGAACATGCCTACGAACTCGCTGAAGCAATCACATTGTGGCTCGAGGGCAACGGTTGTCTCGACGCCAGGCGCGAGTGTGCCGCGTAAACGCAGCTCCCTATGTTGAGGGCTCAGCGGCATACTTCGATCATTTGACACGGAATTTTGCAATAACGAGAACCTCCTCGCGCGCGGAAATGTTCTGAAGATCCCAGCGCACTTTTTCAGAAAGAAGATGTCGCTTTTCTGCTTCAGATTGCGATTTAAAAGATGAGAGCAATGTTTGCGGGTGCAGCAAGCCCACAGGCCGAAGCTCCACAAATCACAAGAAGGAGCAACCATGAAACGCATAATCACAGCAGCCATTCTCGTGTTGGGAATCAGCCTTGGAATCAGCAACCGCGCTTCGGCGCAAGATGGCGGAATTCGGGTAACAGTTCCATTCGATTTCGCAGTCGGGAATCGAATCCTGCCCCAGGGGTCATATCACATCTCGTCGGACGGAGGGTTCCTCGCATTCAAGAACAGTGAACGAAAGACATCCCTGTTCACGCAGGGCATTCGAAACGAAGGAGCCAAGGACGGCAAGTCAATGCTTGTCTTTGATAACGTCAACGGGCAGTACTTTCTGCGCAACATCTACTCGGTCTACGCCAGAACGAGCGTGGCATTTCCTAAGTCGAAGCTAGAGCAGAAATCACAGGAAGCACCGGCGATTCGCAATATCTATGCAGAGAACTCGAGCAGGTAAGTGCAACAGATCTCCCACAATTGCGATGACGATAACACCCATAACTCAACACGCAGGGAGAGAGGCATCAGTAGACGGCTTCTTCTCCCTGGCATGCCTTCCGGGCATTGGCTGGCTCATAAACTCGCCAAGATTAAAACGTTATCTACATACTTCTAATTGATCCCTATCGAGTGCGCTTCGTTGATTTCGTGATGAACTGGTTGAGGCCCTGTTCTACGGTGCTTCTGAGGCTCTAGGCCGGCGCCAATCTGCGGTCACTTCATTGTTCAGGTCGCCAGATTGTTCCACAGTACTTAGACTTCTAATGCTTGAATCCACTTACGAGAATCGGCCTTTAGCACTTAATAAATTACAAACTTGTGACAAGTCGCAATGGATTAACTTCTACATTGGATTTGGTAGTCGCTCTCCCTGCAAATAGGAACAGTCAACTTACCCCAGCGAAGGTTGCGCGGCATTTTCCAGTTAGAACGAGAAGGCGCGCGGATCTAACAGTTGATTAACGATGAAAGAGAATATTTCGCGTCGTTCAACACTCCTGGAACATCCGGACCATAGGAGACAATTATCGTGGAACTGACGAATTCCCCCGTCATCAGCGCGAGAGAGTTTCGCGTGGACACAGATGCTGATGTGCTTTTTAGCACCTTGTATTCCGAGTTACACAGGCTTGCGAAACGCCAGTTGGCCAGACAGTGGTCACCCATTGGCCTTGGTGTCACGACGCTCCTGCACGAAGCGTATTTAAACATCGCCGATCGCGAGGAGCCAGAATTCCCAGACCAAGCGCGATTCATGGGCTATGCGGCGCGCGTTATGCGGGGACTAATTATCGACTTTGCCAGGACTCGCAATGCGACGAAAAGAGGTGGCAAGTTTGAGATCACCTCATTGACCCTTGACACCGTTGAGAATGCGGTTGACGTGAAGGAATTGTCGAGGATTAGCGATGCTTTGGAAGAGTTGGCCAGAGTGGAGCCCGACCTAGCGACGCTTGTCGACTTGAGATTCTTTTGTGGATTCTCGTTCTCTGAGATTTCAGCAATGCAAATGGTGTCCGAACGGACCGTTCAGAGAAAGTGGGAAAAGGCACGGATCTTCCTGCACCACAGCCTTAGCGGGGATGTAGCGAATTGAGAGAGTCAAGATCAGCACCGATTTCTGATAAATGGCGCACACTCAGTCCGCTTCTTGACAAAGCACTCGAACTGGAAGACCTGGAGCGGTCAATCTGGATGCGCGATATGGATCCAGAACTGGCTCACCAGCTGGTGACGTTGCTGCGCGAGCACGAGGCACTGGCAACGGAAGGATTTCTCGAAAGCTATGTTGTCGAGTTGCCGGCGACTGGTACCTCATTGGAAGGTCAGACGCTCGGCGTTTACACGCTCATTTCGCAGATCGGCCAGGGTGGCATGGGCAGTGTGTGGCTCGCGGAGCGCAACGATGGACGCTTCGAACGACGTGTCGCCGTCAAGTTTCTCAACATTGCGTTCATGGGCAAGGCGGGTGAAGAGCGGTTCAAACGCGAGGGAAGGATACTCGCGCTTCTTGCCCATGACCACATTGCAGAGCTGATCGACGCAGGCGTGACGAGAAGCGGACAGCCGTACCTCATTCTCGAATATGTTGACGGCGATCAGATCGACCGTTATTGCGACCGACATCATTTGGACGCGCATGCCCGTATCCATCTCTTTCTTGAAGTGCTCGAGGCAGTGGCTAAAGCACACGCGAACTTGATTGTGCATCGGGATCTCAAACCATCAAATATTCTTGTCCGCCACGACAAGCATGTTAAGCTGCTCGACTTTGGTATCGCGAAGCTTGTTGAAGGCGATGCGAACACGGGAGTGCGGTCAACTCTTACAATCGGTGGCAATGCTCTCACGCCGGATTATGCTGCTCCAGAGCAGTTGCAGGGCGAGCAAATCACGATTGCCACCGATGTTTATGCTCTCGGTGTTTTGCTGTACATATTGCTCACCGGGCAGCATCCGACGGGCGCGGGTCAACAGTCCCCCGTTGAATTAGTGCGAGCTGTTGTTGATTCGGAACCGCAGCGGGCGTCTGACATGGTGTCTCCAACGCGTGGAGACCAAGAGCTGATGGCGATCCACGCGGCGAATATTGCGACCGCGCCGGAAAAGCTCAGACGCTTGCTGCGTGGAGATTTGGATACGATACTGACGAAGGCTCTCAAGAAGGATCCAGCGGAGCGGTATCCATCTGTCACTGCATTTGCAGAGGACTTGCGCCGCTATCTGAGGAATCAGCCGATCGGTGCCCGTCCCGACGCGCTGACTTACCGTGCGGTCAAGTTTGTGCGTCGTAACAAAACGGCAGTTGCGCTTGCGTCATTGACTATCATCGCCACGGCCGCAGGTCTGGTGGGCACTTTGTTGCAAGCGCGGACAGCGCGTACGCAGCGCGATTTGGCGCTTCGTCAGTTGGCCCGTGCTGAACGCACGGCTGACCTGAACGAGCTTCTTCTTAGCGATGTCGCACCACTGGGTAAACCTCTCGCAGTAAATCAACTGCTTGAACGCGAAGAAAGTGTCATCGAGCACGAACACAATCCCGACGTTGTCAATCACGTCGAGCTTCTGCTTTCCCTCGGTGATCAATATTCCGGAGAAGACGATAACAAAAGTGCGCTGCGCGTGCTGAATAAGGCTTATGAACTCTCGCGAAATCTGAAAGATCGCGGCGTTCGCGGAAAGGCATCTTGTGTGCTGGCGGGAGCTTTGCTGCCGGTGGGAGAGTTGTCGCGAGCAGAAGCCCTCGTGCAGGAAGGTCTGCGTGAGCTTGGAGATACGCAACAGTTCGCTTCAGATCGAGCATTCTGCCTCTTGCGCGGCAGTGAGACTGCCTACCGAAATGGCAATTCTCAAGAAGCTGTATCGCGTGCGCGCCTAGCCGAGGAAACAGTTCAAAACTCTCCATCTCGATGGAGTTTGAAAGAACTCAATATTCTCGTAAACTTGGCGGGCGCACTGGGGGATGCGGGCAAGTTTCGCGAGGCAATTCCGACGTTCGAACGCGCGTCGGCCCTGATGACAAATCTTGGATACGACGATACACAAAAAGCGGTAGCTCTCTTTAATGATTGGGCGCTAACGCTGACCTATGATGGACGCCAGCTTGAGGCCGAAAAGGTCTATCGCCGGGCCATGGATATCAGCCGGACGGATCAGACCGAGACAACAGTACCTCCAGTGCTGCTTTACAACTACGCCACCGTGCTGCGCGAATTAGGGCGATCGACTGAAGCGGCGTTCTATCTTGAACTGGCCAGCAACAAAGCTCGCGAGGTGAATGACCAGATACTTGTCGATCAAACGGACTTGCTGAAATCGAGGATGGACACAGACCAGCACAGGTATTTGCGCGCGACGGAGGGCCTGAAGCAACTGGAGCCACGACTGCGAAAGAGGCTCCCCGCGAAGCATTATGCTTTTGCCGCATTATCGTCGGAGCGATCCCGGCTGGCGATGGCTAAAGGCGACGTCACCTCTGCCTTGAGATATGCGGACGAAGCGATTGCGATCGATGAGGCGTCTATCCGGAACATGGGACAGTGCGCAGCGTATCTTCCGACTCTTCTCGTGCGCAGATCGCATGTCGAGCGGAGGGCACAACGTCTGGAGTTGGCCGCGGCGGACGCGAAACACGCGTTAGAGTTGATTCAGGATCAATCCGAATCGGGGATGCACTCGAGCAACATTGGTCGCGCCTACCTTGCTCTGGCCCTTTCATCGAAGGCACCAGGTAGATCGGCAGAGTCACAGGCAGCTTTTCAGAAGGCGTTTGAGAATCTACAAGACACGCTCGGGCCGCTGCACCCAGAGACGCGAAGTGCACGTGAGATGAGAGAGATAGTTTCTGAGGGGAACTAAGCCAGAGGCAATCTGTTCGGAGATGCTTTGCATTGTGTTCACATCTCCTTCTTCCTACAATGTGCCTGCTCGCATGCTCGTCTCAATTTCTTCGAGAGACTTCCTTCCTGTTTCTGGAAGGCGGAAGTAGAGGAAGAGAAACCCGGCCAGGCAAATGATCGCATAAGTCCAGAACGTGCCGGCCGCGCCGAGGGCCTCATTCAAAAGCGGGAAGGTGTAGGTGAGGACAAAACACGCGGCCCAGAGCGCAGTTACTGCGATGGACATGGCTCCGGCGCGAATGCGATTGGGAAAAATCTCTGCAATCACAACCCAAGTTGCCGGGGCCAGAGACATTGCGTAGCAAGCGATGGCAGCAAGCACCAGCATCAGCATAGGGATTCCCTGTAGATGGAAGTGATAAAGCACTCCGAGGGTTCCGTAGATGACGACCAAGCCAAAGATGCCCGTTAGCAGAAGAGTCCGGCGGCCGAAGCGGTCGATTGCGGCGAGCGCCACAAGTGTGAAGATCAGATTAACGGCGCCCGTAACCACGATGTTGAACAGGATGTCCGAGACCTGATAGCCCGCCGCTGAAAATATTTCCTGAGCATAGTTGAAAATCACGTTGATGCCGCACCACTGCTGCAGGATGGCAAGGGACACGCCTAATAGGAGAACCCGGGCCATGCCTGGCAAGGATAGTTCCTGAAGCAACGAGCGCATCGGCTGAGCATCGCTCACGGACTTGAAATCGGCATAGACTCGCCGAGCGTAAGCCGACCCACCAAGCCGTTCCAAGACTTTGAGAGCCTGTTGAGCGCGGCCCGTTGACGCGAGCCAGCGTGGGCTCTCCGGTATGAAAAACGTCGCGGCCAAAAAAAGCACGGATGGAATGGCGGTTACAGCGAACATCCACCGCCATCCAGTCTGGCCATTCCACGAAGCGAGGATTTCGTGGACCGAGGCGCCGGACGGCACAGGACGAGCGATGAGCCAGTTCACCACCTGGGCCAGCAGAATTCCGACTACGATTGCCATCTGGTTGAGAGAAACAAGGCGTCCGCGCAGGTGCGCTGGAGAGATCTCTGCTATGTACATTGGTGAGATGCCTGAGGCGAGGCCTATCGCGTAACCGCCGAGAATCCTCCACGCAACGAATGCGTCAAAGTGAGTGGCAAATCCTGTCCCCAGCGAGGAAACAGTAAACACAATTGCAGCGAGT
>Ga0207683_10000883_pt1 | contig 27539 bp, 24 predicted proteins | sample KBSM73metaG_FD_184333 | JGI IMG/M metagenome (GOLD analysis project Ga0207683, IMG submission 184333) | Miscanthus rhizosphere microbial communities from Kellogg Biological Station, Michigan, USA - KBS M7-3 metaG (SPAdes) (version 2) | ecosystem: Host-associated > Plants > Roots > Rhizosphere >... | reverse complement strand
CGCTGGGTGACCATGTCTGGGAAGCGGCGGTTCGGAGCGGTGGAGTGCGTGTAGTCCTGAACAGCGAGACCGAAGTGTCCAGGCGAAACTTCATTCGGCTTTACTAGGACGTACTCGCCGGGTCCCATCAGCTTGACCACGGCCAGAGACAGATCTGGAAAATGGTCAGGATCTTTCTGCTTCTGCAAGAGAAGAAAGTCGTTGAGCGCTTTTGAGTCGGGCTCTGCGGGAAGTTTTGTACCAAGTCCTTCTGCAACCTCAACGATGCGTTCCCAGCGTTTTGGAATACGTACGATGCGCCGGATTGACGCGACGCCTGCTTCATCGAATGTCTTGGCCATCACGCCGTTGGCTGCAACCATGAACTCTTCGATGAGGGATGTGGCGCGGTTCTTCTGTTGGCGCGCGATATCAATGGCTTCGTCGGCCAGCATCACGGGGCGAGTCTCAATGGTCTCGAGATCGAGTGCGCCGTGCTGGAACCGGCCTCCCTGCATTTGTTGCGCGGCTTGATCCTGCAGTTTGAGTTGCGCGGCGAGATCAGCATTGGCGGCAACTTTCGCAGGCGCAGGGCCGCTACCCTCGAGCCATTGACCCACGGCGTTGTAGGCGAGTTGCGCGCGGTTTCGCACAAGAGCGCGATATGCCTTGCCATCGGCAACTGTACCCGAAGCGTCCACCGCATACTCAACAACCATCGCGAGGCGATCCTCGTTTTCATTGAGTGACGTGATGCCTTCGGAGAGCTCAGGGGGAAGCATGGGAAAGACTCTGACACCGGTGTAGACCGAGGTTGTTTCGCTGCGCGCGTGCGTATCGAGCAAGGTGCCCTTGGCGACACGCGAGTCAACATCTGAAACGCCAATGAGGACGCGGATGCGGCCATCAGGAAGCTTCTCGGCCCATTCCACCTGGTCCAGGTCCTTCGACGTGTCGTTATCGATGGAGGACCAAAGAAGGTTCCGCAGGTCTTTTATGCCCGGTGAGACTGGCGGCTCTGGATGCGCCTGAATTGCGGCGAGTTCCGTATCGGTTCCGGCAGGAAAATCAGGCTGGAAACCATGCTCAATCATCGCGGCGTGCGCCGCAGACACAAGGTTGAAGTGCAAAGGTTTGCTGGAATGCATTGAGAAGCGGGCCCTCCGGAGCGAAAGGCCAGCCTAACATGAAGGAGCATGGGGGCGATTGGCGACACGAAAAAGGGCGACTCGCGCCGCCCCTCTTCCCCAGGAAAAACTTACTGAATACCGAGGTCGGCGAGGACCTTCGGTTTGGCTTCATCCACGGCAAGCAGGTTGTGGCAGGCCGCGCAATCCTGGGTGATTGATTTGCCGTCCTTCGCGCTGTGCTCGCCATCGTGGCAGCGGAAACAACCGGGATAGCTCATGTGACCGATGTGATTGGGATGAGTACCCCACGTGACCTTCATTTCGGGGAACACATTGGTCGTGAAGATTGACACCAATCCGTCGCCGGCGGCCTTCACGAGTGCAGGCTTCGCTGCCAGCACTTCAGGATGTTCACTGCGGTAGAAGGCGGTCAACTGCTCAGGAATCTTGGCGCGCGCATCGGCTTCGGAGGAGTAATAGGCCTTGAGAAGTTCGATGCCTTTCTTGTGAACCCAAGGCAACTCGGGACTGACAGCACCTTCAACCATTGCGCGGTTCAGCGCGTCCTCTGCGGTTTGCATCGTGTGGGCCGCGCGATTGTGGCAATCGATGCAGTCCATCAGCCTGCGCTCACCCTGAGGAGCGGCACCTTTCAGACTCGATGAAGCATAGTCGGTTGTTGAGCCGTCGCCATTGCGCCTCTGCACCCATGTGATGGTGGTGCGTGTGGGATCGGTGGTGACATATTCGATGTGGCCGAGGTGAACGCCGTGGATACCGCTGAGGTTTGAGAGGGAGTCGCGGCCACCAAGATGGAGAACAACCACGCTCTGAGTCTCTGTGTTCTTCTCGTCGTCGGCGAAGTTGGACTTAACGAGCAACTTTTCGCCGATAAACTTCGCAGGCATGTGGCATCCTTCGCAGATTTCGCGCGCGGGACGAAGGTTCTGCACCGGAGAGGGTATGGGAGTGGGATATCGATTGATGCTGACTTCAATGAGTTGCTTGGTTCCATTGACCTTGGCCTGGAAATGGGACTTCAGACCAGAGCCGATATGGCACTCCACACAATCCACGTTGGAATGCGCGGAGACCTTATATGCGGTGTACTCGGGATGCATTACGTGGCAGGACTGGCCGCAGAATTGAGGCGAGTCCATATAAGCAACTCCGCGATAGCTGGCAATCGACACCACGAGCAGATTGACAATTGTGGCGACGAGAACGATGTCGAGGCCGTGACGGAAGATTCGATCGTTGAGATCGATCTTGGGATACTCGGCTGGAATTTGTCCTGCCAACCGAAGCTTCTTGCGGCGGAAATATATGCCAACGGGGATCAACAACAACCCGAGTACAAAGAGCGCAGGCAGGATCAGGAAGAAGATAATTCCGAGGTACGGATTGTCATCGGGACGGCCGAAAAGCTCCACGATCCAATAAGCAATCATGGTTACACCGGCAGCACTCGTGATGGCGCCGCCAGCCAGACTGATTGGGTTATTGCCGAAGAACAGCGCTGGCCGCACCCAGTGTTCACGGAATCTTTGAAGCATTGCTAACTTGCCCCCCGACCTCGGAATGAATGGCCCGCCTCAGAACTCAGCAGTTTGGACTCGCTGGGAAACCGGCCGGCGGGCCGAATACAATTTCTATTTCAATGTACGGAAATAAGCTACTGAATCCTTGATTTGTTCGTCGGTAAGCTTTGGGCTGAGAGGCTTCATCTTACCTTTGCCATTCTTGACCGCGTCAAATTCCTGGGCTGCGGTGAGCTTCTGGATCTCATGATCAGAGGCGGGCTTGACGCCCATCATCTTGGCGATTCCGGGACTCGGAGTTCCAGTGCTTCCGTGACAGCTTTGGCAATTGGCTTTATAAACAGCTTCGCCTGCGGATTGCGCGAAGCCCATGGAACCGGCCAGACCTACTGTCGCAGCCAGCACCGCAAGAGACCGAATCGTACTTGTCATTTATGACTCCTTAAAATTTCCACGGGCCGGTACGCCCAGGGGCCGCGTCCGAACTGTGGATTGTCTTACACACTCAAACCCCGCCGGCAAACAAGAGTCGCACGGATTCCTGTCGAAGCATTCCCGAGCCAAGGTATTCACGCAAAACCGGCGCAACTCCGAGATTTCAGAACTGCGCCGGGCTGATACGCTCTGTTACTTCAAAAAAGTGCGGAAGTGGCCAACGGAGTCCTTGATCTGTGCGTCAGTCAGCTTGTCTTTGTAGGGCTGCATCTTACCCATGCCGTTGCGAACCGCTTCGACCATCTTCTCCTCGGTCATGCTTTTCACGTCGGGATCGGTGACCGGCTTTACCTTCATGCTTTTGCCTGCGGGCGAGTCGGCCATACCCTTCGCACCATGACACATCTGGCACTTCGCGTTGTAAGTCGCTTCGCCCGAAGACTGCGCGAAGCCCACGACGCCGGCTAGCAAGAGTGCTGCTGCCGCCGCCACATTGATTCGAATCTTGTTCGTCATTGCTTGCTCCCCAGAGATCTCTCGAATGTCGTGTGCGGAACAATCGCTGACGAAAAGGGGATTCTTCAACAACAGCCGCGTTGTTTCCTACTTGCCGAACTTCAGGAAATCGCTGCGACGTTTAAAGGTTAAAAGAGCGAAAAGAATGGATTGGCGATTGCCTCTCCACCCCAGTAATCAGAATGCGTACTTCACACTTAGAGTTACGACGTCACCATGAAAATCCCGGGCAGGAATGACGCCGCCTGCGGCCGGAATGCTGCCTCCTGGAGGACCATCTTCGTTGTAGCTATGGTGCGTCCAATATCCGTGCCAGGACCACTGCGGAGCGATATTGATCGACAAATCTGAATAAGGCGACAGAACCGTGGAACTGATTGCGCCGGGTGGATTGTAAGGGTTAAGCAACATGGCTGTGCCGCCCGAGCCGACGATACGGACTCCGCCGTTGAACCGGAAGTACTTCGATGGCGTATAGGTGAGTCCAGCCAGGTAGAAATTGGAAGGCACGTCGTACAGGCCTGATCCAAGGTACAGAGGTGTTGTCGTCGTGTTGTATTGGCAGGTCCCGACATTTTGCGGTCCCGCGTTTGACGGCAGAGGCGCGTTTGCCGTCGCGGTAAAGACATAGCACAGGTCAGTCTGGGAGTAGACGCTGTCATGGGAATAGTCGAAGTCAATGCTCAAGGTCTCTATCGGAGTGAACTGTGTAGCGAAACTGAAATTGCGATTGTGCTCCTTATGGTTCACGAATGGGTCGTTGTTCTTCGCATCGTATTCGTTGTAAGTCACAGCGAGATTGACCCACTTCTTCGGATTCGTCTGGAAGCGTCCCCGGAAGTGATGGAACGAGTTGGGCGCCAGGCGTGTGTAGGTATTAGATGGTGTTGTTTCGGAATTCGAGGAATGCGAATTCATCGAGTCGTAGTTCAGGTTGAACCTGTACAGCCGCGAAGGCTGAACCGCGAGGCCCACCAGGGCCCCGTTCTGGTGCCAGGTCATGGTTGGGTCCTCGGCATACTTGATCTGGCGGTTATTGAAGCGCCAGCCACCAGATAACTTGACGGCGGGCGTCGCGTTGTAAATGCCCATCACGGTATTGCCGATGTTCTTGTGCGCCAGGTACCCGAAGGATTCCCTAGTGGTGACGTAGTTGTGCAGCGAGTTAAGTGGCGTGTTCACGCTCAGATCTGCAGACGGAACAGGAGTGGGACCGTTCGGCACCAATGGGGTATTGTCCCAGACATTCGAGACCAGGACTGAGTGGCCCGGCATCCGTACATCCCAGTAGTTAAACGTGTCGGAGACGGAGAAGTATTTGCTGAGCTCCGCTTCGATTCCATAGTCGGCGTTCACGTTGATGCGCTTGTTCTGGGCCAGACGTCCGCGATCGTTGAGACCGCCGGTATCAATCTGCTGGCGCAACGTGGAGCGGGAGATAAAACCGTTGAAAGTCTCTCCGAATTGGTTCACGTTGCTGACACCGCCGCTGTAAACGTAGCGGCCATTCATCGCAACCTTACCCCAGTCGTGCGAACTGAAGCGAACCTGCTCGGTCGGGAATGAGGTCCGCGTGGGAGCGCTCTGCTGCTGCACGAGGGTCTGGCTGCAGAATGGATTGGCGATGCCGTTGATAACGTTTTGGGTCTTGGTCGCGCCTGAGCCGCAAGTTACGGTTGGTCCTGTGAGGACGTTGAAGCCGAGAGAAGTCATCGTTCCATCGGCAAGCGTAAATGGGGTGGGTGCCAGTTGGTTCGAAGTATTCCCTCTGTAGAAGGCCAGGAACTGGTCGTAGCTGAGCATGGTGCGCTTCGAGAGCTTGGCATCGACGCCCCCGATGTAGGTATCAAGGCCATTCCGCCACCACTGATTTTGTGAAACGTCACCTCCGGCGTGGATTGTCGTGTAGGTCGGTCCCTCGGTCGTGGAATGGCTGTATCCGGCGCGGAAACTGATCCTTGATACAGGCAGCAGGGTCAGCATCGTGTCAGTATTATGTCGAACCGTATTGAAAAGGTGGAGCGTACTTGGCTCCGGTACCAGGACCGGGGCAGTCGCAGTGGCGTTTGTCAGAAAGGAGTTGACGAGAAGGTTGTAGTCGACGTAGTTGCGCCCGCGCCGGAAGCTGCCGGCGAAATCGTACCACTTGCCCTTGGACATATTCAGGTAAGTGGCATCGACGGGCTCGCCACCGTAACCGAAGCTATTGGTGGTCAGAGTGTCGAAAAACGGCGTCTTCGACTTGTCGACGGAGTGCATAGTAAGCGACTGGCCTACTAGGCGCATGCCAGAGGCTTCGTTGACCATCGTGGCCCACATTGCATCGCTTCCATCTTTCGAAACGATGTTGCCACCGAGTTCAAGGACCTGGTGCACCTCATAGCCGGCCATGATCTTCTTTTTAGGCGCTACTTCGGCCTTCTTTTCCGGCTTCGGTGCTGCGGGCGTTGCCGGAGTTGGTGTTACCGCTGGTGCTTGCCCAAAGCCAAGAGCAGCACCGCCGGTGGCCAGAATGGCCGCTAAGGTAAGGGCGCACAACCGGACGATGTTGGCTCCGGCAGGCGATCCAACCAGACGATTCGCGAATTCTGTCTGTCTTGTCATCGCTCGCTCCCTTACTCAGTTGCATTGAAGAAAAATTCGCTTGTGTTGGAGCCATGAACGCTCGCGTGGCAAATGGTGCACGACTGGTACTGCGTTGCCTGGTTATGCGCCGGCCCAACTGGGTTGCTCGTCGTGAAGTTCATTGACGGTGAGTGGCACTGAAGGCAGATCGTGTTTACCGTGGCGCGATTAAGCAAACGTGGGTTCGGTCCGCCGTGTGGGAAATGGCATGCGACGCAGCCTTCGGTTTTGACGACTGGATGCTCAAAAGCAAACGGCCCGCCCTTTTCCATGTGGCACTTGGTGCAGACCAGGTCCATCTGCGAAGAAGACCGGAGATTCTTCTTGCTGAATGTGCCGTGCGGATCGTGGCAGTCGGAGCACTTGACCAGTCCTTCTTCCACTTTGTGATGGAACGGCATGTTGAACTGCGGCTTCGTATCGGTGTGGCACTGGAAGCAGAGCTTTGGCTGAGCGATCTTCAATTGCTGCTCCTTGTCCTCACCAGTGTGAACACTGTGGCAGCCAACGCAGCTTACGTTCGCCTCTCCATGCGCCGTGCGCAGGAAATTGGCGTGGTTGCCCTGGTGGCAGGTGAGGCACTTCTCATCCACTTCCTTGGGCGAGGCCTTCGCGGGATTGAAGATCTTGGTAACATCCCCCCCGCCATCCACGTGGGCCTTGCCTGGTCCGTGACAACCCTCGCAAGTGACGCCGGTCTTGCCATGCGCCTCAGCCAGCTTGGAGTGCGGATTTGATTCAAATCCCTTCGAAACCTCTTCGTGGCAGGTCGCGCAGGCCTCTCCTCCGACGAAGTCTCCAGGGGCGGGTGCGGCCTGACCAGCTTTTGCGCTCGGACTCGCTCCGCTTGCTGGAGCCGCGGGCGCGACGAGCGAAAACATACCGACTCCAAGCAAACACACGAAAAGAACCAGGCGTCTGGGCGACATCCCCAGAGCAGCAATTGGCAAACTCGCTTTTCGCCTATCTATATGCATCAAGTGCCACCTCGGCATTCGTCTCATCCTTGTATCGGATTGCCCATTTTACGGACCCTGTTGTTTCTAATAGGGACCAGAAAGCCTGCAAATGCGCTTAACTGTGCGGAGCGTCACCTCATGGGCTGCATCCTATCCTGTTCCCGGGTGAGGGTTCGGTGACCCCCGTCACATCTTGCTCTATGGTCTCCGCGGGAGATAAATCCAGAATTTTCAATGATTCAACTCGCTCCGGTTTTCGTCCACTCACTATACATCACGCCTATATACAGCAGTTTCTGCGCAGAAACCACTGTTCGAATTACCAGTAGATCTTTGATTGCCATCTCAAGATCAGTGGCCGGTTAGTCTCTGCTCAAGGCTCGCAGTTTTCTGTGCTACATCACATTCCGCTCGATCGGCATTCCGGACGGGTCATGGACAAAAAGGGCTCCAAACAAGATCGCCCGATGAAAGGCGCAGAGAAGAGAATTGCGGCCGCGGCATGCGCACACTGAAAGACGTGAGCCCCATCACATCCTTCGCTCGGGAAGTTCGGCAGACTTGATTCGAGCAGAAAAATGGCAGAACTTGAAATCCCGGCATTGGTGAGTCGACGTCAGAAAAGTACTCTTCGTCAGTCGCCTGCGGGGTGCGCGGCGTGTTCTAACCGTCGCCCTGGCTGGTTTTGTTCGCTTGGGAGCGCCGTCTTGGCCGACCTCGAGTTGTTGACGAGCACCATCAGTTTGCCTGCACAGGCGCCGCTATTCACGCAGGGTGAAGACGCGCGATGTCTTTATCTGATTTGCGGCGGCTATCTCAAGCTTACGGCCGGTCGCTCGCAAGATCGCCAGATGATCGTCCGCGTTGCAGGACCGGGCTCCATGCTTGGTCTGTACGCCGTTCTCTCTCACGGGGTATATGAAGTCTCTGCGGAGTCATTGACTCCAGCCCAGCTTCGTCCGGTGGAGCGAGAAAGATTTCTGAGTTTTCTCCGCAATCACAAAGAAGCGCAAATGCGCGCCGTTCAGTGTATTTGCCAGGAATACCGTTTCGCGCTGCAGGATGCATGCCGTATCTCCCTTTCTGAGACTGTTGCGGGACGGCTCGGTCGTTTGCTGCTCGAGTTGGCACACCAGATTGGCGAACACCTGAATACCGGAGCCATCCGGTTTCCGCTTCTTCTCACTCACGAGGAGATGGCATCGATGGCCTGTACGACACGCGAGACCGTTACACGCACTCTTGGCCAATTCAGAAAAGAAGGCTGGATTTCGATTGAGGACTCGGTTGTGACCGTAAATGTGCCTGACCGGCTTCAAATGCTTAACTAGAGACAGCAAAGTCGTATTAACTTAGAACGCGATTTGGGCTTCCGACCCCCTCCCAGCGGAGTCAAAGATTTATCATCATACTTGGGAGTTCGTACGAATATGGCCCGTTTTGTAACCTGCTCTATTCTCTTTTTCTCCTGCGTTGCGTTTGCTCAGGTACCAGCTCCGGCCTCAGCACCTACAAAGGCGCCTGTCACATCTACTTCATCTGCCGAAGTACAGGAGTTTCAGAAGATTGAAGATGCGTGGGCGGACGCAATCAATCGGCGCGACCAGTACAGCCTCGAAAATGTGCTGTCACCCTTGTTTGTCGATGTTTCGGCCTCGGGGGATATCACCACGCGGAATCAGCAGTTAGCCTTCCTGATTGCGGGAGAAGACAAGACCCTGCATTTGACCCAGCGCGTGATTACCGTGCGCCAGCTCGGCGAGATTGCGGTCGCAAACGGAACCTATGTTCTGCACTATAAGGGCACTTCCGGGCAAGTTGATGAAAAGGGAGTGTTCACGCACGTTTTCGAACGCGCCCGGAGCGGCTGGGTCTGCCTGAATTCGCAGCGCACCGTGCTGCGTGAAGACAACACGAACGTGAAAGGCAAAAAGCAGTCGAACGCTGAGATGCCATTCCACATTCCTTTGTTCTCAAAGAGCGACAAAACCGACAAGACCGATCAAAAGACCGTCGAGCCGAAACAGTAGATCCCTCACCGGTTGTACTTCTTAAGCGCCTGCTTGAGCTTGTCGTGTGGCAGCGCAATTACGGTGCGGCCGTCGACGCCCGTCATTGTTCTGGCCCCGACCATTGCATTCACAATTGCCTCTTCGGTAGCTTCGACTGTGGCTGAAAACAGCGGACTGATGCGCTCGTTGGAAACGGTCTTGACTGTGTTCGGGCCCGGCTCTGCGTCGGCCTGAGGGTTCGCGGTAGAGAAGGCAATGAATATGTCACCGGAACTATTCCCCGAGATTGACCCGGTACGCGCGAGACCCAGCGAGGCACGCCGGGCGATGCGCTTGAGTTGATTTGGCAACAATGGCGCATCGGTCGCGACAACAATAATGATCGATCCAACATCGTCCTGCGATCTGGAACCCGGCAACGCGTTCGGATGCGTCATCTCCGAATAGGGTTCGTTTCCCGGAATCTCTTTGCCCACCGGAACGCCGGCGATGGTTAACTGCGGACGACGACCGCAGTTGCATTGGACAAGGACGCCGACGGTATAGCCGCCTTCCGCTTTGGTGAGGACGCGCGAGGCGCTGCCTGTGCCTCCTTTGAAGCCGTAGCAGGTCATGCCAGTTCCACCGCCAGTGTTGCCTTCCGCGACGGGACCGGTTTTGGCGGAGTCAAGTGCGGCTAAGACATCAGCCTGTTTTACGTGAAAGCCGTTGATGTCGTTGAGCCAGCCGTCCCAGGTTTCGGCGACCACCGGCAGGGACCACTCGTCCTCTTTCATCAAATGATTCTGAAGAGCCCATGCAATGACGGAGTCGCGCACGACGCCGACGCTGTGGGTGTTGGTTATCGCGACGGGTCCGGCGAGGAACCCGGATTCCTCAACCCAGGTGGTGCCGGTCATCTCGCCATTGCCGTTGAGGCTGAACCATCCGGCATAAACGGGATCTGTGTTCTTCTGGCCCCGAGGCAGAATGACGGTGACGCCGGTTCGAACCGGACCCTCGCCGACCTTTAGCTTGCCTTCTCCGCGAATGAGCGTGGTCAAGCCGACTTCCACCCCGGATACGTCAGTAATGGCGTTGAGTGGGCCGGGAGTTCCGTCGAAGGGAACGCCAAGGTCGCGAGCGCGAACTGGAGTTGTTGCAATGCCCTGAGCAGCGGCAATCGTCGTGGAAAGCGAAAGGGCAATAACAAAGAATCGAGGAATGGCCGAGCGCATACCAAACTCTACAGGAACTTTGCGCTCGGTTTCGGCAATTTTCAAATCGCAATGCGCGCGGCTAGCTGGTATGACTCGCTGCCGGAGCGCTGACCCGCTTATTGCCTTGCACGCGAATGGAAACATGTACGAGGCTAAGCGCCGCGGGAGTGACGCCGGGAATACGGCTGGCTTGTCCAATGGTCATGGGGCGCACGCGCTCGAGTTTTTCGCGCATCTCGCGGGAAAGGCCGCTTATTGTGCTGTACTCAATCCACTCGGGGATCGTGACGCCTTCGGCTGCCTTGAGCTTTTCAATCGCCTTCTTTTGCTGATCAAGGTAGCCTGCGAACTTGATTTCGGTCTCGACTGCACGCGCTTCGTTACGAAGCGTTGCCCGGCCTTCCGGGCTTTGCTCCTGGAACGTGGTGAATGGGGCCAGCAATGGCTCGGCAGCCAGAACTTCGCGAAGGGTGCCAAGGATCGGCTCGATGCTCACCTCCGGGCGCTTGAGGATTTGTGCCCAGGTGAGGCCGGCAGTCGCAGTCAGCTCGTTCATTCCGGCTGCGGACAATTTTTCGCCGTCGACCCTGGTGGAGTTGAGGAGCTTTTCCAGCGCGGTCATGCGCGCCTGCTTCTGCTCGTACTCATTCCAGGCTTCATCGTTGATGAGTCCTAATCGGCGGCCATGGGGCGTGAGGCGGCGATCGGCGTTATCGATACGCAGGTGCAAGCGAAACTCAGCACGCGAGGTGAACATCCGATAGGGTTCGTTAGTGCCTTTGGAGATGAGATCATCGATGAGAATGCCGGTATATCCCACGGTGCGGTCCATGGTGAAGGGCGGCTCGCCCTTAAGCCAGAGTGCGGCATTAATGCCGGCCATGATGCCCTGGCAGGCCGCTTCCTCGTAACCCGAGGTTCCGTTGATCTGCCCCGCCAGGTAAAGGCCTTCCATAGTCTTTACGCGCAGGCTTCGGTCGAGTTCGGTTGCGTCGACGCTGTCGTACTCGATGGCGTACCCGGGACGCAGCATCTCGGCTTCTTCCAGTCCAGGAATAGAGCGCACAATTTGCCACTGCACTTCCATGGGGAGTGAGGTGGACATTCCATTGACGTAGACTTCGTGGGTGTTCAGGCCTTCGGGCTCAAGAAAGAACTGGTGCTGGGTCTTGTCAGGGAATTTGACGATCTTGTCTTCGATCGACGGGCAGTAGCGCGGACCGATGCCTTCAATCTGACCCGAGTACATCGCGGAACGATGGACATTTTCGCGAATGATGCGAAGTGTCTCAGGCGTAGTGAATGCGATGTGACAGCTTATCTGCGGCTGAACGATTTTCTTTGTGCGGAAGCTGAACGGCGTCGGGTCCGCGTCACCAGGCTGTTCTTCGAACGACTCCCAGCGAATGGTGCGGCCATCGAGGCGGGGCGGGGTGCCGGTCTTGAGGCGGCAGGTTCGCAGTCCGAGGGCGCGGAGTGATTCACCGAGCAGCACCGAGGCCGGCTCGCCGCTTCGGCCAGCGGGGTAACGCTCTTCGCCACAGTGAATGAGGCCGTTGAGAAATGTGCCGGTCGTAATGATGGTGGCACCGGCGAGGAGTTGACGGCCATCGCGAAGCTTGAGGCCGAGGACGCGCCGGCGGCCACGGATTGGACGTGGGATCTCTGTGGAATCCCAGGTCCCAGAATCGGGACCTGAGGCACTCACTTCCATCGAGAAGCCCGGATCTTCCTCAATCACGAGATCGACAACTTCAGCCTGTCGAATGTGCAGGCCGGGCTGGCTCTCGAGCACTTCTCGCATCTTGACGCGGTAGAGCTGCTTATCGCATTGTGCGCGGGGACTCCAGACGGCCGGGCCGCGTGAGGTGTTCAACAACCGAAACTGGATGCCAACGGCATCGGCTACTTCGCCCATAATGCCGCCGAGCGCGTCTACTTCCCTGACAAGATGGCCCTTGGCGACACCGCCGACGGCTGGATTGCAGCTCATCTGGGCTATCAGATCTAGATTCATGGTGATAATTGCGGTTCTGAGGCCCATGCGCGCTGAAGCCATTGCCGCTTCGCAGCCGGCGTGTCCGGCGCCCACAACCACCACATCGTATTGTTCGGTGAAAGACATCCAATCCTATTCTACGGATTGTTTGGCTTGGCTGCTGATCGTTACCCCAAAGTGGAAGTGAGAAGACTAGCGAACCAGTGTTACGATGCACACAAAACAAGCCCTTCCGTCCAATTTCCAGGAGGAACTGCCTCATGGGCCCATCAGAGACACCTTGGTCAGAACGGAACGATGGCGGCTCCCCGGCCGATCGCCAGCCTGCGCAATCGTCTCAGGAACTGAAAGAAGAAAGCCGAAAGATTCGCCGCCTTCAAATCATGGTGAATATGGTGATGCAGGTGATCGCGCAAGACCAGACGTTGACGGTGGATGAGGCTTCGCAGATGGTAGCCGACACACGCCGCGCAGCGCTGGCCATGTTCCCTGACAAGGAATTGGCGTTTGACCTGATTTACTGGTCGCGATTGCAGCGGCTTGTGCGCGAGCGCTATCGGATGCAGTGACGCCAGTTACTTGGCTTCGTTGGCGATGAGACGGAAGGTGATGGTTCCCCAGAAGAGGCGTGCGCGCATCTGCACCGGCAGGTGACGCTCGTCGTCGGTATACCAGATCCAGATATTGCCGCGATTTTTCACCACTCCGGCGTCGGCCGTGGGTTGCACGCGCACTGTCTTGAAGGTTCCCAGCGTCGTCTTGATCTCTTCACGGCCTTCGACCTTCATGGTGACGGGCACGTTATGCATCGCGTCTACGACCGGAAGTACAAAGCTCTTGCCTACTTCCATGGGCTGCGAAGACGCGTAGAAAACGCCGGTGAGCAGGTCGGTCATACAGCCTGGAATTGGCGACTCAACGTGCTTGGTCTGGCCGGTCACCATGTTCTTCTCGTCGAGGATCGACTTGGATTGCGCGTAGTCGATTCGTAGGGTCGAGTTGACCTGCCGCTTCCCTTCCACGGTCTGCTTGTCGAATTCGTAGGTGCATCCCTTGGTGCGATCGAAAACGGACTGGAAATGATCGCTGGCATGAAAGAGCAGATTGATGGCGCCTACCGTTTCTGCGCTGGCGTTTATGTGCTCGCGCTCGCCCGCCGCTTCGAAGTGAATGACGGCGGTGCCGGCCGAAAATACGCGCCAGTCGACGGAGTAGGTCAAAGTCTGCTTTTGGGGGAAACTGAATCCGGGGCGAGGCGCCGGAAGTTGTGGGGACTGCTGGGGATACGCGAGGCCGGAAAGTGCGATGGCGCAGAAAAGCGTCGGTAGGGTTGTGCGCGTCTTCACCGTTCGGTTCGGCTCCTTCTTCTTTTGACATCCAGGCCCGGGAATCGATTACCGGGCCGCAGAATCCTTACCTGCGAATTCGTCGTCGGGTATCTGTCTAATGCGGCACATGCATAAGCAGTCCCAGAGCCGGCCGAAGGAGAAGCAGGCTCGCATAGAGCAGTGCAACTCCTATAGTTGCATTGTACTCGCGGTGCTTCCAGTAGAGCTCCCATGAGAAATGACCGGGATCCACGGTAACTCGTGACGGGGTGGGCCTCGGAACGAGCCGGGGCACGCGGCGGCAATAATCGTCGAAATCTGGAAATGTTGCGCGAAGAAACCGCTCCTCCGAAGCAATCACCGGAACGTAGATGACGAGAAAGCCGATGGTTAGGGCCAGAGCAATGGGCCAGCTCAGCAGGGCGACGGCAAATCCGGCAGCCATCAACATCGACCCCACATAAAGCGGATTGCGGGTATGCGCATACGGGCCTGTTTGGGTCAGCTCACGGTTTTTCTTGACGTAACCGGCCGCGTAGCCGCGCAGCCAAAGGCCGGGAAGAACCAACAGAAGACTGAACGCAATGGCGGCCAGCCGGGGAGCATGGCGCCACAATTCAAGAAGATAAAGCGCGGCAGTGACAAAACCCAGCGGCACGCGAATGCGCCGGGCAATGCGCTGCCAGCGGTCAATCCAGTCCATGGGCGGCTCCGTGGCGGAATTGGTCATCGGACGTGCCCCTCGGCAAGCAACTTGTCAGCGGCTTTCAAGACGTCTTCTGCAGTAATAGTAAGCAGGCCGGCTTCGGGTGCCTCGTGGCGCGTGTGATCGCGGCGGCTGTAGGGACTTCGGAGAACCTCAAATCGGGTGCCGAATGGGCCGTTGCGGCTGGGGTCAGTGGGACCGTAAATGCCGACCACGGGTCGCCCGAGCGCACATGCGAGATGGAGCGGCCCGGTATCGCCTGCGATCGCGATGGCCACGCGACGCGTAACCGCGATCAACTGGCTGAGGTTGCCGGTAAGGAGGGTGACAGCGCTGTTGGTTTGTTGCGAGATGGATTCGAGCAGCGACTCCTCGCCGGGGCCTCCGTTGACAAGAACGCGAAAGCCACGCTGAAGAAGGCCCTGCGCGACGGCTGCGTAGCGCTCGACCGGCCAACGCTTGGCGCCCCAGCCCGCACCGGGATTGATGAGTGCGGATGGTTGATTAGTCGAGGACGAAAGATGCTCTTCGGTCCATCTCTCTGCTGCTGGATCTACAGGCAGCATGGGCGCAACCGCGGCCAGGTCGTCGCCCGCCACCGCCGATGCCAGTTCGATGTCCTGCTCGATGACATGCGCGCCATGGGTTGCAACACGTTCGCTGAAAAACCATCGTGCGACGCCTTCGCGTGGTTCAGCCTCGCCGATGACCCGACGGCTTCCGGCCATGCGGCAGATGGCGGCAGAGCGCACGGCTCCCTGCAGATCGAGGACCGTGTCGTAGGTTCCAGCTTTGAGCGAACGGCGTAACAACGCGAGTTCCGCGCGAGTTTCGCCGGCGAACGGACGCCCACGCCACTCTTTAGTCGAGGCGAAATGAAGTGTATCCACGACGGGCTGCAGAGGAGAGGAGTGACCAGAAGTGCTGAGCGGGTCAGGCAGAGCCGAGAGCAGGGCGCGCCACTTGGGCTCAACGACCCAGTCGATGATCCAGCCGGGATGAGCCATTCGCAACGCAGTCACTGCCGGTAGCGCGTGGAGAATGTCTCCCATGGCGCCGAGACGGACCACGAGCAGGCGATACTTTGACTGCGTTTGCAAGCTCTGATTTTCTCACAGCGATGCGTGGACCCGGCTTTGCGCCAGGCGGGTCTGGAGCCATTCCAAAATTGTTGACTCCTCATCGATCTCGATACGAAGGCGAGCGCACTTGAGCGGCATCTCGCGAGGAATCATTGCAACTAGGCGGCCGAGGCGTGTGTGGTCTTTCTGCGTGGTGATGAGCACTTTCGCTCCGTCGGCCCGGGCAGAGGACAGCAGTTGCTTAATATCGCGGGCCGAATAACGATGATGATCGGGAAAGGCAACCCGAGTCGCGAGGAATAATCCGGCGGCTTGCAAACCGGCGAAAAACTGCTCTGGGCGCGCAATCCCGCAGAAAGCAGCTACCGGGCCCGCAACCTGAGGGGTTTCCATCCGGCGGTGGAAACGCCAGACCGGTCCATGCCATCCCCAGGCTCTTAACTCATCCTCCAACTCGGGCTCATTCGCCGGAATCGCAACCACAGAGGCACGGCGAATCGCACTGAGGGGTTCGCGAAGATTGCCCGCGGGCAGCAAGCTGTCCTCCCAGTCCTCAAGGTTCAGGAGAAGGACGTCGATATCACGGGCGAGCCCCCGATGTTGAAAGCCGTCGTCGAGCAGATGCAGTCCTTGCGCGTATTCGTCGGAGTGATGGGCTTCGGCCATGAGGCCTGCATCATATCGTTGCGGGGCCACATAGACCGGCACTCCGGCTTCGAGCGCGATCAGGAGTGGTTCATCGCCGAAGTCTTCTGCTGTGCCACCCAGGCGAACGCGCGCGGGCGCGTGGCCCTGACGGCCGTAGCCGCGCGAGAGTACATCGACCTCGAAACCCTTTGTGCTGAGAAGCCTTGCCAAAGCAATCACGAACGGCGTCTTCCCAAGTCCGCCTGTAGACAGATTGCCGACGCTCAAGACTGGCCAACGCAGGCGTCGAGTCCGCTCCCAGCCGCGCTTGAGGCGGATGTCGCGCCACGCGTGGCCCGCAGCGTACAGCGGCACGAGCGGAGCGAGCCAGGGGCGCTTCATACCCTGGAGCCCTCCCGGGCAAGGATTTCTTCGAGTGCCTGCACCGTTCGGGCAGTCGCTCCGGCCTGCTGATCGAACACGCGCTTTGCGCGCGCGCCCATCGCGGCCGCTCCGTGCTTGTCACGTAACAGATCAATTAAGGCTCCGGCCAGTTCCTCTTTCGAGGCGATGCGAATGGCATCGTGAGCGCGCAGGTCGTCAGTAATAGCGCGAAAGTTGGCGTAGTTCGGACCGATCACAATGGGGACACCGAACTGGGCTGGCTCCAAAGGGTTGTGGCCTCCGGCTGGGATCAGGCTGCCGCCGATGAATGCAGCGGCGGCGAGCGAATAGATTGAGGCAAGCTCCCCAATGGTGTCGAGCAAAATCACCTGCCCGGGCTCAATTGGTTGAATGGCATTTTGCGGGATGGACTTCCAGGCAGAACGTTTAATCCAGCCGATTCCTTGCTTTTCGAGTAGCGAGGCCACTGCGCCGAATCGCTCGGGGTGACGCGGAGCAAGAATCAGCAAGAGCTTCGGATCGATTGCCAGCAACCGGGGCCATGCATCGAGCAGGGCCGCTTCTTCGCCGTCGAGGGTGCTTCCCGCGACGACTACGCGCAGAAACGGAGCGAGAGACTGAATGAGCCGAGTAGCCTCGGCCTGCTGCGCCGCGCGCACGTCAAATTTGAGATTGCCGGCCACTGTGACGTACTCAGGCAGGCAGCCAAGCGCGTTAAGGCGTTCGGCGTCGACGTCGCTTTGTGCGAGAACGCGAGTGATCTGGCTGAGAATCGGACGCCAGAGGCGGCGAAGCATCTGGTAGCGAGGCCATGAACGGTCGGAGACGCGTGCATTGACTACTGCTACGGGAATCTGGCGGCGAAAGCAGCCATTGAGCAGGTTGGGCCAGAATTCTGTCTCCGCGAGGATCAGCAATACGGGCCGGAGAGCATTGAGATAGGCACGGACTGCCCAGGGAAAGTCCAGCGGACAATAGAAAACCCTGTCCGCCCCGAACCGTTCACGGGCGAGCGCATGGCCGGTGCGCGTGGTGGTCGAGATCAGCAATCGATGATCGGGAAAAGCCGCACCCAGTTCCTGAACCAACCGGCTCGCGGCCAGCACCTCACCCACAGAGACGGCATGCAGCCAGATCGCGGGCCGTTGGCCTGGCGCATCGCACAAATGCTTCGGCACGCGACCGAGACGCTCGGCAAGCCCCTCGCGATATTTGCTGGTTTTGGCCATTCGCCAAAGCCACCAGGGAGCCCCGGCACCAAGGGCTGCCAGCAACGCGAGGTTGTAGAAAAAGAGAATCATACGAGACGGATTTCGACTTCCCCCGGTCTAACCCTCAAATGATACAGTCGAGCACGATGAAGGATAGTTGTCGGTTGTTGATGGTGGTATTTGGGTTAACGCTTTCGGCCACGGCCAGCGATCACACTCCTCCCGCGGTGCAGCCGGCAACATCGTTTGCTGCGGTCGAGGTCCATGACAAGGAAAAGGTCGCTATCGCCGTCGAGCCTTACGATACGCGGGAGAAGGAATCTCTTTTTCGCGTGGATTATCTCGGGCACGGAGTGATGCCGGTGCGCCTGATTGTGACGAATAATGGCGACAAGCCGATCTCGCTGCGCGACGCACGGATTCTGTTTCTGACGAATGCCGGCGACAAGATCCAGGCAGCCGAGCCGATGGACGTGGAGCGCCTGATGACCAGGCAGGAGCGGGAGGGCAAGAAGATTCCGATGCCCGGGCCGATTCCCTCGATCAAGATGAAGCCCAAGGCCAGCAACAAGGATATCGAGCAGGACTTTAACACGTTCGAGTATGGCGCCCTGGTTGTGGAGGCACACACGACGCGTGCGGGGTTCCTCTTCTACGATGTCTCGCAGCTCGACAATCCGCTCAAGGGCGCAAAGATGCATCTGCACAAGGTGCGGGATGCGGACGGGAATGAGCTTTTCTACTTTGAGATTCCGTTCGACAAATACTTGAAATCCAAATCCAGCGAGATGAAGTGACTTCGGCTCGGAGGCGACTGGCGATTATTCGTAGTAGGTCGCTGTCGTTGTGTCGGTCTCCCAGATAGTGCAGTCTTTAACGCGCACGCGGCCACTGGTCATATCGGAAAGCTGTTCGTTGGTCTGGTCGAAGAAGAACTTGGCGATGTTCTCGGCTGAGGGATTGAGTTCGATGAAAGGCTCGATGTCATTGAGCATCTGGTGGTCGATGCGGTCGATCACCGGGCGCATCACCTGCTTGAGCATCTTGAAATCGAGCAGCAGGCCAGTCGCGTCCAACTCGTCCCCATAGAGGGTGACCCGGACCTTGTAGTTATGGCCGTGCGGGTTTTCGCACTTGCCATGGTAGTTGCGAAGATAGTGCCCGGAGGAGAAACCGGCCTCCACGGTAACTTCATACATCGGCGATACCGGCCTCTCGGGGAAGCGTCCCCTGCTGATTTGATTCTAGTTCTTTAGCCACGGCGGCGCTCCCAGTTCAAGAAGGGTGACTCTCCCGAAAGACCTGCTTATCTCATTGTCTGAAACCGGCGGCTATTTCCGATTCTCGCGGCGTTTCTGGCGAGCGGCCTGGCGTTCCTCTTCGCTGTGGCGGTCGACCTGCTCGAATAGGTTGCTCATGACTCCGATGAGGGCAGAAGCGAGTCCGGCGAGGAGCATGAGCAGGGCCACGGTGCGCCATAGCGACGCGTTGGCGGGGAGCCCTGGCTGAAAATTCGACGGGACCAGCGCCATCCCCCCTGAGATCAGTGCAAAGAGACCGAGAGTTGCGGCGAGAATGTAGAAGTTGCGGGACATCGTTGGGAGGCTGGATCGCAGAGTTCATTGCGAGATATTTCTGCCCTCTTAAGATTTTACGCGCGCGAGCCTAGACGGAAAGATCGGTAGTTTGGGCGATCACAACGCCGGCGGCGGCAAGTTCGGCTTCGATCTTCGCAACGGAGCCATTGAGGTCGATGGCGCGGCAGGCATCGCGGAGGATCACGGCGGGAAGACCGAGGCTGCGGGCGTCGAGCGCGGAGTAACCAACGCAGTAGTCGTACGCAAGGCCGGCGATGAAGACACGAGTGAGGTTGCGTTCTTTCAGGTAACCGCCCAGTCCCGTCGGGGTGGTCCGATCGTTCTCGAAGAACGCGGAGTAGGAATCGATTTCGCGGTCGAAGCCTTTGCGAAGGACTAGTTCGGCGCGAGGGAGGGTCAACGCGGGGTGGTGCTCCGCACCGTTGCTGCCTTGAATGCAGTGATCGGGCCACAGGGTTTGAGACCCATAGCTGAGGTTGATCTGTTCGAAGGGCTGCTTGCCGGGGTGTACAGATGCAAACGAGGAGTGGTCAGGGTTGTGCCAGTCCTGGGTGAGGATAATGTGCTGAAAGAGAGGGGCGATGCGATGGATTGCCGGGATTACGGCGTCGCCCTCGGCAACGGCAAGCGCGCCGCCGGGGCAGAAATCATTCTGCACGTCGACGACGAGTAGGACATCCTGAGGAGTGATATGTATAGAGGCCAAGCGCTCGTTCCTATCCTTATTTAGTTTATGGCCGAATAGATCGACATGCGGGACGGGCAGCGCACAAGACCATTCCCAAAATTTTCGATGTCTGTAAAGATGGCGTAATCGCATAGCAGCCATCCCTGCATCCTTCGGAGAAAACATGCTTACTACCCGACTCCCCGGAGTTCTGGCTGTCGTAGTGTTTTTCGCAACCATGGTGACTGCCTGCTCCGCGTATGGCGCCTCAACGCCATCGGGCTATCGGGAGCTGGTAGATCTCTTTGAAGCCTGGCGTTCGTTTGAGCGGCCGGTGATGAACGGCGCTGTTCCCGACTACAGCGCAACGGCGATGGCTGCCAAGACGAAGGCCCTGCCGCAGTGGCGCAAGCGTCTGGATGCGATCGACACCAAGGGATGGCCAATCGAGCACCAGAACGATTACAAGCTGGTGAAGGCGGAGATGAACGGGTTCGATTTCAACCTCAGGGTATTGCGGCCCTGGGCGCGCGATCCTGCTTTCTACGTCAGCGTCTGGGCGGCGCGGAGCGATTGTCCTTTGCGGGAAGGTCCGTTGGCCTATCCTGCGATCGAGTTGTACAACTTCAAATTTCCACTTTCGCCTGAGAGCCAGCGCGAATTGACCACAAGGCTCGGCGCGATTCCTGCGCTGCTGGCGGAGGCCCGGCAAAATTTAAAGGACAGCAACGCACGCGATCTGTGGGTGTGGGGCGCGGGGGAACTACGCAATCAGTCAGAGATTCTGACCTCGCTCGAAGCGGGCACGCTCACGGTGAGCACCCTTGAGGGCAGTCAACACGCCGATCTTGCGGGAGCAAGCCCGGAGTTGCGTACGGCGATCGCCGATGCGCACAAGGCAACCGATGACTTTATTGCGTGGCTGAAGCAGATGGCCCCCAGCAAGACCGGCGCTTCCGGTGTTGGCAAGGAAAACTACAACTGGTACCAGCGGAATGTGCATTTCGTGCCATTCACGTGGGATGAGCAGGTGGTGCTGCTGCACCGCGAACTGGAGCGAGCGCAGGCTGCCTTGAGGCTGGAGGAGCTAAAGAACCGCAACCTGCCGCCGCTTGATCCTGTCGCCAATGCCGCCGCTTTTGAAAAACTGACCCACGCGAGGCTCGATACATTCGATACCTTCCTGGTGACGCAGCAGATCATTCCAGACAAGCCCTACATCAAGCCTGCGCTGCAGCAGCAACTGGGTCATTTCGTTCCGGAAGACCAGCGGATCTTTTTCACACGTGTTACGCATCGAGAACCGATGCTTCTGCTGTCGCACGACTATCACTGGATAGATCTCGCGCGCATGCGGGACGAGCCTAATCCCAGTCCGATTCGCCGGCTGGCTTCGCTCTCAAACATCTGGGACAATCGCGCCGAAGGGTTCGCCACTGCGTTTGAAGAGATCGTGATGCATGCCGGACTCTACGACGATAATCCGCGGGCGAAAGAGCTGGTTTGGATCATGCTGGCAAACCGTGCCGCACGCGGTCTTGCTTCGCTTTATGTGCAGGCGAATGAAATGAACCTGGAGCAGGCAGGCCAATTTCACGCCAAGTGGACGCCGCGCGGGTGGGCCGTTGCCAATGACCAGCTGACGGCATTTGAGCAATTGCTCTATCTCCGCCAGCCTGGCTATGGAACGAGCTACATCATCGGAAAGATCCTGTTTGACCGGCTGCTGAACGAGTATGCCGAACAGCAGGACCTGGCAGGCAAGCCCTTCGTGCTTCGGGATTTTATGGATCGCTTCAATAACGAAGGCATGATCCCGATACCGCTGATGGAAGCGGAGATGATTTCGAAGCAGGCGCGAGAGCCGTGAGGATGAGGCGACCAGTCCCAATCTCAGGGGAAACACCTTGAGAAAGATCGCCTCAGAAGGTTTATTTCACTGCAGAGGTGTCGAGACGCAGGAAGCGCGCGGCGTTGTTGTAGAGAATGTCGCGTTTCTGCTCGGGGGTGAGGTAGTCCGCGTTCTGGATGATGCTGATGGAATAAGCCATCAGTTTTGGCCACTGGAACTGGTCTGTCCCGAACATGACGCGATCTTCAAAGCCTGCATCGACAAGGCGCTGGATGTAGCGATTCACCTCTTTCAGGGGGTAGCTCCAAATGAGGCCGGCGACATCGACGTAGACGTGGGAGTTGGCCTGGAGCAGCGTGAGCATGTTGTCGATCATCGGATAGCCGGCATGCATAACCTGAACGCGCAGCTTGGGATGGCGTGCCAGCAGTTCTTCGAGCAGCAGCGGATTGCCCATGGAGCCGCGGAACTTGGGCATCGCAATGTTGGCGCGACCTGAGCCGCCTGTGCCCATGTGGATCGCCACAGGAATATCGAGCTCTTCCGCGAGGGCGAAGTACTGGTCAACGGAGGGATCGCTGGGCGAAAGCCCTTCATACTGCAGGCCGATCTCGCCCATGACCTTGAAGCCATCCTGCGAAAAATCCTTGCGTAGCTGGTCGAGAGGTACACGCGCCCCCGGGGTCATGCCTTCATTGAAAGAAGTGCCGGGAATAACACGGCCCGGGGCTGCGTCTTTCCACTTCTGCACACTCTTGGGATCGCCGAAGACAACTGCGGTGACGTTGAGGCGTTCCATCTCGGCAACTACTTCTTTGATGTATTGGCCTTTGGCCGCGGGAGTGAGCTTGGGGGTGCACTCTTCCTGGCTCCATCCGAAGGGAGCTTCTTTGGTTCTGGGATCCGAGGCCAGGAACTGCGACTCGTTGGGACACGTGGCGCTCATGCCCGGAAAGGACTCGTCCATGGCGTGGACGTGGACATCGATGACCGGAGGCGCTTTCTCCGTGGTGTTTTGACCAAAGGCAATGGGCGGTGCGACGAGGAAGGCAGGGCCGCAGGCAAGGAACAGGGCAAATTTCAAAACACGCTGGAACATAGGTTCTCCCGTGCAGAACATAGTAAGCCGCGGCCGGTCACGACCCAAACACGGTCCCAGGATGACACGAACTACAACCTGCTATGATCGCTTCGCAAATCAGGCGAAAGCTAATTGCAGCGGGCCCCCCCAAAAAGCTATCGCAAGAACAAGGGAGAGCTTATGAAAAGGATTTTGCTGCTAGGCCTCGATCCCGAGACTGTGGATTATGCTGATCCAGCGCTGCCGCCGGGCATGAACGCTGATAAGGTTCGCGCCGGCATCGCGGTTGCGCTGAAAGGCTTCACCGACCGCGGATGGGCATCTGACGTTGGTTATATCTGTCCGGACGAAACGGCCGGCCCAACGGTGGAGCGTCAGTTGCAATCGACGAACTACGATTGCGTGGTGATTGGAGGCGGCGTGCGCCTGCCGCCCCGCAACCTTGCGTTGTTCGAGGTCGTCGTCAACGCTGTTCGCAAGGCGGCCCCCGGCGCGGCAATTGCCTTCAACACACGACCCGACGATAGCGCTGATGCCGCCGCCCGATGGGTTGCGCCTGGAAATTCAGCTCTCTAATCCAGCTTCCAACTTCACCCCAAGAAGTTGTCGCGGTTCAGGCTCCATCAGGGAGCCCGTCGCTAAGTTGTTCCTATTTTTCGAAGAAGCTCTCCACGTCGGTGATGGTTGCGGTCATGCGGTAGGGAGGAAGGCTCGCGAGAAATGTCTGGCCATAGCGCTGCTTTCTGATGCGCGGATCGAGCAGGACGAGAACGCCGCGATCTTCGAGGGAGCGGATGAGCCGCCCGAAGCCCTGCTTGAGGGTGAGCACAGCGGAGGGGACCTGGTAGTCAAAGAAGGGTTTGCCGCCGGCTTCTTCGATCGCTCGCATGCGTGCCTGGACGACCGGATCGCTGGGGACCGCGAAGGGAAGGCGGTCGATGATGACGCAACTCAGTGCTTCACCCTGTACATCGACGCTCTGCCAGAAGCTGGCGGTGCCGAAGAGGACGGCGTTGGGAGTGGCGCGGAACTCTTCGAGAAGAGCTTTGCGTGGAGCGGTGCCGTGCAGAAGGATCGGAAAGTCGAGCACGGGCATGAGGCGTTCGTAAAGGTCGCGCATCTGCGCGTAGCTGGTGAAGAGGCAGAAGGCGCGGCCCCGGGTGATCTCAAGAACGCGGCGAATGCAGTTGGCGGCAGCCTCGGGAAATTCTGGATCGCGCGGATCGGGCATGTTGGGCGGCAGGTAGAGCAGCGCTTGTTCGCCATAGCGGAAGTGCGACGGCACCACCAGTTCGCGGGCTTCGGTGAGTCCGAGCCGCCTGCGCAGATGTTCAAAGCCTCCCTGGACGGTGAGCGTGGCAGAGGTTAGCACGACGGTTGGAATGGTCTCAAAGACGAGCTCGTGGAGTAGCTCGGATACGTCGATGGGAGTTGCTTGAAGGAAAGTGTGCCGGTTTTGCGAACGGATACTTCGCGGGGCCGACTTCTCGGAGATGCCCGCAATACGGCGTTCAAGCCAGTAGACCATGTTGCTGGAGTTTGATTCGAGCAGGAATTCAAGCTCGGTGCGCAAGCGGGCTACGCGCTTGCGGAGGCCGGGAGCTTCGTCGACTTCGGTGAGGCGGTCCATCTCGGATTCGAGAAGACGGAGCGTGGTGCGCACGCTGAGGTAGAGATCGCCGGACGTCTCAAGGAACTCCTCGCGGTCGTTGAAGGGCTGACGACCGTCGCCGGCCATCGGAAGACCCGCAAAAAACATGCGTGCGCGATCGCGAAGTTGCTGGGTGGCTGCGGGCAGGCTCTCGGCCCCCTCTTTGCCACGCAGAAGGGCATCAACATCGCGGGCCAGCTCTTCGAAGCGGAGATTCGAGACGGAGAGACCGAAATAGGAGGATGCGACTTCTTCAAGTTCGTGGGCTTCGTCGAAGACCACTGCGGCGGCTTCGGGCAGGATGCCGGCATCGGGCGCTCCTGAGGCTTCCTGCTTGACGGAGAGGTCGGCGAAGAACAGGTGGTGGTTAACGATGATGATGTCGGATTCGAGGGCCTTGCGGCGCATCTCGGTGATGAAGCAGCGGCGGTAGTCGGGGCAGGTTGAGCCGAGGCAGGCATCGCTGCGAGCGTCGAGCTTGTGCCAGAGTGCGCTCGACTCGGGCAGTCCGGAAAGCTCGGAGCGGTCGCCGGTTTCGGTGATCTTTTCCCACTCGGCAATCTGGCGGTACTGATCGATTTCTTCGAGGCCGGAGAGGATAGGCTGATCGCGCAGAACAACGAGCTTGTGGCGGCAGAGGTAGTTGGCGCGGCCTTTCATGTAGCAAACGCGGAGACTGCCGAGAAGAGTCTCCAGGAATGGAATGTCGCGGAAGTAGAGCTGATCCTGCAGAGCCTTTGTGCCGGTGGAGATGATGACGCGCTGCCCGGTACGCAGGGCCGGGAGCAGGTAGGCGAGGGTCTTGCCAGTGCCGGTGCCCGCCTCGACGATGAGGTGGCGATGCTCGGTGAGGGCGCGCTCGACGGCCTTGGCCATTTCAAGCTGGCCGGGGCGATATTCATAGGGCAACGGGGAACGCGCAAGGATGCCGCCGGGCGCAAAGAACTCGTGGAGGGTGGGCAGGCGGGTTGAGGTTTCGGTGGAGGCCATCGGCGGAGGTGCTTTCCCCATCATAGGTCCTTCGCAGACGACGGGCGATCGGGGTCGGATTCTGTGCGCCCCACACTTCGACAACATCCACGAATTGCGTCCGGCGTTCCGCATAGAACGGTAGACTGGTAGCAGTGTTCGCACGGTTTGGAGATTGCTTTGCCTACGTATCGCAGATCGGTCATACCCGCCCGGCCCGGAGTAGAAGCTTTGCCTCTGGTGGCCATCGTTGGGCGGCCCAACGTGGGCAAGTCCACCCTTTTCAACAGACTGACAAAGAGCCGCCGCTCGATTGTGGGCGATGAGCCGGGGATTACGCGGGACCGGATCTACGGGGAAGTCGAGTGGATGGGCCGGAGGTTCCGGCTGGTGGATACGGGCGGAATTGTGCCGGACGACCCGGAGCTGATTCCGACGGAGATCTATAACCAGGCGAAAGTGGCGCTCGAAGACGCGCAGGCGCTGGTGCTGGTGGTGGATGCGCGGACCGAATTGGCCAGTCCCGACTACGATCTTGTGCGCCTATTGCTACATGGAAAGAAGCCTGTGTTTCTGGCTGTGAACAAGGTGGAAGGCGAAGCGATGGCTTATGCCGCCGAGAACTTTCGCCAGCTGGGGCTTCGCAACGTGTATGCCGTAAGCGCAGAGCATGGGCTCGGGATCGGCGAATTGCTGGATGCAATTGCGGAGGCGATTCCAGCGAGCGCGAAAAAGCAGCCTGAGGATTCTCCCGAGGACGATCAGGAAGAGGAAGACGAAGAGGCTGAGGAGAACGAGATCTCGGAAGGCGGCCCGATTGCGCCGGGGAAAGAGGACGATGCGCATCGTCAGCTCACGCGGACTCACGGTGAATTTGAGCAGCACGAAACTTCGATTGCGATTATCGGGCGTCCGAATGTTGGCAAGTCAACTCTGCTGAATGCGCTGACCGGGACTTCGCGAGCCATTGTGTCGCCGATTGCGGGGACCACGCGCGACGCGGTGGACGAAGTGGTGGAGTTTGAAGGAAGCCAACTGCGGTTTGTAGATACGGCGGGTATCCGTCGCAAGGGCAAGACGCATTTGATGGCAGAAAAGATGAGTGTGGTGATGGCACGCAGGCATCTCGAAGCTGCCGATGTCGCCCTGCTGGTGCTGGACGCCACCGATGGCGTGACCGCCGCCGACGCCACAATTGGCGGCTACGCGCACGAGAGCGGGCGCAGCGTGATTATCCTCGTGAACAAGTGGGACGCGGTGACGACAGCGCGCACGGACGGCAAGCCCGCAGCGGATCGCGATATCTTCGAAAAGCAATTGCGCTCTGCACTCAAGTACCTGGACTACGCGCCGGTGATTTTTCTCTCGGCTCTTGAGGGAACGGGATTAGGACGGGTGCTTAACGAAGTAAAGGCAGTCGCCGCCGAACGGCGAAAGCGCGTGACCACCGGACAGATGAACCGCTTTCTCGACAAGATCGATTTTCAGCGCGCTCCGGTGCCGATGGCCAAGCGAATTCGCATTTTCTATATGACGCAGGCCGCGGTGGCGCCGCCAACGTTCGTCCTGTTTACAGATCGCGATATTAAGCTGCACTTCTCGTTTGAGCGATTCCTCGAAAACCAGATACGCGACGCGTTCGACTTTAGAGGAACGCCGATCTGGTTCAAGGTGAAAGCGCGAAACGCGCAGACCAAAGAATAGAACCTGCTGGATCAGCTCTCGTCTGTGAAAATTTGGGCATCTGAGAGCTTGCCTAAGCGTGCGAATGTGTCGAGCAAATTAGCGGTAGTGACAGGCACATATCTCTTGTACTCCGTGTCCCACTCCAACTCGTCGTTCAAGTCGAAAAGGGTTTCGAGATCGGGGTTCACTGGCCTTCGCCCCCACAGGACTTTTTCAAGGTAATTGGCCGCACGCCAAGGGTCACGATCGCCTGCGATCACCTCACGCGCAATCTGGCGCGA
>Ga0207683_10000880_pt1 | contig 27550 bp, 26 predicted proteins | sample KBSM73metaG_FD_184333 | JGI IMG/M metagenome (GOLD analysis project Ga0207683, IMG submission 184333) | Miscanthus rhizosphere microbial communities from Kellogg Biological Station, Michigan, USA - KBS M7-3 metaG (SPAdes) (version 2) | ecosystem: Host-associated > Plants > Roots > Rhizosphere >... | reverse complement strand
GGTGCTCACACCTGCAGCCGATCGTGCAGTCGGAATGGTCAACAAAGCGGTCGAGCTTGCGAAAACGCATGGCTGGTTCCTCACCCGCCAATTCGAGAATGAAGCCAACCCCGACATGCATTCGCGCACGACGGCCCGGGAAATCATCGATGATTTCAAGGGCGAGAGGCTAGACTATTGGGTTACCGGATTCGGAACCGGTGGCACGCTCAAGGGTGTCGCCCGTGTGCTCGCCAAGGAGCGACCGGATACAAAAATCGTAGTATGCGAGCCTGCCGATGCGCCGATGCTTTCCAGCGGCGCGAAACAGGAACGTAATCCAGACGGTTCGCCGGCCAAGCCCAATCCGGCATTCAAGCCGCACCCGATGCAGGGCTGGAGTCCCGATTTCATTCCGAAGATTACGGGCGACGCCGTCGACATGGGCGTAATCAGCCGGATTCTCACCATAGCCGGGCCGAATGCCATGAAATGGAGCCGCGAGCTCGCGCAAAAGGAAGGCATCTTCGTCGGCATCACGGCCGGCGCGACATTCGCCGGTGCGCTCGAGGTTTGCAAGGGCGCGAAGGCGGGTGACACCGTGCTGTGCATGTTGCCGGACACTGGCGAGCGCTATCTATCGACGCCATTGTTCAATGACATCGGCGTGGACATGAACGAGAATGAACTGAACATCTCCAATTCGACGCCGAACTACCGCTTGCCGTCGAAGGCGGCCTGATTTTTCAGGCGAAAAGCGGTTTGCATCCAGTCTCCGGAACAGGCTTTGCCTAAGGGTCAATAGCGGAACTTCTCAGCCTCTGTAATTCTTGAATTTGCTGCCGTTCCATTTCGCGCTGGGGCTTGCAATGACCAAGACGCGTCGCCCGTGGTATTCGGTCCTGTACATCCAGGTTTTGATTGCGATTGCTATCGGAATTTTCATCGGTCATTTCTGGCCTGATCTGGGCAAGGCGCTCAAACCTCTTGGGGACGGCTTCATCTCACTGATCAAAATGATGATCGCTCCCGTGATCTTCTGCACCGTCGTGCACGGGATCGGCTCGATGCGCGACCTCAAGAAAGTCGGCCGCGTCGGCGTCAAAACCTTGTTTTATTTCGAAGCGGTTTCGACAATCGCCCTCATCATTGGACTGATTGTCGGCGAAGTGCTGCAGCCCGGCAAAGGCTTCAACATCGATGTGGCAAGCCTCGATCCCAAGGCCGTCGCGGGCTACGTCACCAAGGCGAAGGAAGAGGGCATCGTCGCGCATTTGCTGGCGATCATTCCCGATACATTCATGAGCGCCTTTGCCAAGGGAGATCTGCTCCAGGTTCTGCTTATTGCCATCCTTTCAGGTTTCGCGATCTCGCGCCTCGGTGATCTTGGCGAAAAGATCAACAACGTCATTGATGCGATGGCCCAGATTTTCTTTGGCATCATCCGCATCATCGTGAGGGCCGCGCCAATTGGAGCGCTTGGCGCGATGGCATTCACCGTCGGGGCCTACGGCGTGGCGTCGCTTGTCAACCTGTTGCAGCTGATCGCGACGTTCTACCTGACGAGCCTGCTGTTTGTTCTGGTCGTGCTTGGCACCATTGCGCGATTCGCGGGCTTTTCCATCCTGCGTTTCCTCGCATACATCAAGGATGAATTGCTCATTGTGCTCGGGACATCTTCGTCCGAAACCGTGCTCCCGCACATGATCCAGAAGATGGAGCACCTCGGCGCCTCGAAGTCGGTGGTTGGACTGGTTATCCCGACGGGATACAGCTTCAATCTTGACGGCACCAACATCTACATGACCCTGGCAACGTTGTTTTTAGCGCAAGCCACCAACACCCACCTGACACTCGGTCACCTGCTTGGCATTCTCGTGATCGCAATGGTCACCTCAAAAGGCGCATCGGGCGTCACCGGCGCGGGATTTGTGACGCTTGCAGCGACCCTCGCAATCGTGCCGGATGTACCGATCGAGTCGCTCGCAATCCTGGTCGGCATCGACAAATTCATGAGCGAGTGTCGCGCCCTCACCAATCTGGTTGGCAATGGCGTTGCAACGATTGTGATCAGTCGATGGGAGGGCGAGCTCGACGTGGATAAGTTACACGAGACGATGGCCCATCCGATCACCGTTGGCGAGGAACTGGAAGCGCAGTCCGCGTAAGCGTGGTTGCGTTATTCCAGACCAAATCCTCGCGGCACTATTGGTGAATATCGGCCGCGATGCTTTCCATCGGAATTGCAAACTCGCAGCGCAATCCTTCCGGCGTGAAATAAAGCCTGGCCTCGCCGCCGAGCTCTGCGGAAACACTTCCTTCGATGAGCTTGGAACCGAACCCGCGATGCTCGGGTTCGACGACCGGTGGCCCGCCCTTTTCAAGCCACTCGATGCGCAGAACTTGCCGGTCGTCGTCGGTGCGTACCGGTTGCCACTGAATTTCAATGCTGCCAGCGGGAATGGATAGCGCGCCATATTTGGCGGCATTGGTGGTGAGTTCATGTACCGCCATCGCCAGCGTCAGCACCGCACGCGGCCGCAAAACGAGATCTTCGCCGCGGAGAACTACTCGTCCGGCGCCGGCATAAGGTGCGAGACTTCCCGAGAGCAGGTCGCGCAGATCAGCGTTCTCCCAATGGTGCATTGTGAGCTGGTCGTGCGCCTTTGACAGCGCGATCAAGCGGCCTTCGAAACGCTCGCGAAAAGCAGCCGGGGTGTGCGCCCCGCGCGCGGTCTGCGCCGCCAGTGACTGCACCGTGGCAAGCGTGTTTTTCACGCGATGATTCAATTCATCCATCAGCAGTCTCTGCCGCTGCTCTGCCTGCTTGCGCTCGGTGATGTCCTGAACGACGCGCACGATATATTGCAACCGATCTTCGGCATCGCGGACCGGCGAGGAATGCACGGAGAGCCAGATCACGCGGTTGTCACGACGGACGAAACGTTTCTCGACCGAGTAAAATTCAAGCTCGCCGGCGATCTGCTTGCGAAATGCCTCCCGATCAGGATCGGCATCGTCCGGATGGGTGTAACGAAACAGTCGGCCGGCCAGAAGCTCCTTGCGACTGAAGCCGGTGATGGCGCAAATCGATTCATTGACACGCAGAAAACGCCCGTCGGGATCCACTTCGGAAATACCGATGGCGGCATGTTCGTAGGTGGCCGCAAGCCGCTGGTCCTGCTCGAGCGCGTGCAGGCGCGACCGCTCGAGTGCGGCGTCTGCCCGCTTGCGCGCGGTGATATCGAGAAAGCAATTGACCGCTCCCACCAGCTCGCCCTTTGCGTTACGAAGGGGATCGATGTTGACGGAAACGATCAGCGTGGACCCGTCCGCATGTTCGACGATCCGCTCGACGTCGCGCACCGGCTGACCGGTCGCAAGCACCTCAGCAACCAGTGAGCGCGCGGCCGGCGCCCCATCCAGATCGAAGAAGCGGGCGGTTTCCCTGAACTGTTCGTGCGTTTGTCCGGGACTTGGCGCGCCACCCCAAACGGCCACGGCGTGACGATTGTATTGAAGGATTGTCCCCTCGGCATCGCAGATGAACGTCGCGATCGGCAACAACTCCAGTATGCCGTCGGATGCCCGAAGCATCGCGCTCAGCAGAGACGGAATGTGGCGGGTGCCGGAATGGCTCCGCTCATTGGAATCAACCATCCGCACGCCTCCGCGTGGACTCGATTCCCCAACCCCCGGGGCGCAACGATCAGAGTCAAAAATAATTTGTCAATGGCACGGCCGGCGTGTGACCGGATTACCGCCGCAAGTCACGGTCAGGATGCGCTTTTCGTTACCTTGTTTGCCGGTGCATAACCGATCCAATGATCGATGAAAGCGGCAAGCCAGTTGCGCGACGCGAGATCGTGTACGGCGCGGTCGGCGATGTGCTCGTGGCGTTGCTTGGCGCCGGGCAATTCCATGCGGTGCGCGCCCCGCACCAGCCAACGATACATCATTGCGTGCGTTACTTCTGGATGAAATTGCAGGGCGTAGCCGCTACCGTAGCGAAATGCCTGCACGGAGAAGGCGTCGCCTTCCGCCAGCAACTCGCTTCCGGACGGCAGCTCGAACCCTTCTCGATGCCACTGATAGACGTGGTCGGGCCAATCCGCGCAGACCTTGCGGCCGGCTTCGGTCGGCCGGATCGGATAGTAGCCGACCTCGGCGTGACCCTGCGGATGCGGGAAGACGGGAGCGCCAAGATGGCGCGCGAGCATCTGCGCGCCGAGACAGATGCCGAGATATGGCTTCTTGTCCCGCAGCGGCACCCCGATCCAATCGATTTCACGGCGGACAAAGTCCTCATTGTCGTTCGCGCTTTGCGGGCCGCCGAAAATCGCCGCACCGGCGTGGTCATCCATCGTCTCCGGCAGAGGATCTCCGAAACGCGGGCGCCGAATGTCGAGTGGGTAGCCGAGCTTCGCCAACGTCTGGCCGACGCGGCCCGGCGAGGAATGCTCCTGATGCAGAATGAGAAGTACGGGCTTCAGCATGGATGATTCGGCGAGTGCTCCCGTTGCTGACTAGTACCCGCTTTGGCGGGCTTTGCAACACGAGCAAAGTGGACGTGGCTATGCCGACCGCGCTGATCTGCGCCGCTTTTGCCGATGATCCACAAAGCTGAGGATCACGCTTCGCGGGATGATGCGGATCAGGAATGTGGCCAGCTTGTTGATGGCCCCGGGCACGACCGTCCGGCGTCCATCCATCAGACCGCGATAGCCGGCTTCCGCTACCTGCTCCGCCGACTGCATCAGAAAGCTCGGCCCCATTGCGCTTTTGCTGAGACCGGCACGGTCGGCAAATTCGGTCGGCACCGGCCCGGGACACAGCACGGTGACGCGTATTCCGCGTGGCTTGAGCTCGCTGTGCAATGCCTCGGAAAACGACAGAACATAGGCCTTCGTCGCGTAGTAAACCGCCATTCCCGGCCCGGGCAGAAATCCGGCCATCGAGCCGATATTCAGCAGCCCGCCGCGCTGGCGGGCGAGGCTGTCGACAAAGGCAAGCGACAACTCGGTCAACGCGCGCACGTTGAGATCGATCATCTGCAATTGTTCTTCGTGATCGAGCGTGCTGGCGGCTCCCACCAGACCAAAGCCTGCGTTGTTGACCACGAACTGCGGCTCGACGCCTTGTGCCGTCAACGCATCGCCAATCACGCGCGCAATTCCAGGTTTCAGCAGGTCGGCCGCGACGACAATCGGTCGAGGCGCGCCGGTTGCGGCAATTTCGTCAGCCAGCGCGCGTAACCTGTCTTCCCGTCGCGCAACGAGGACCAACTCGTGTCGGTCCCGCGCGAATACGCGAGCCAGCTCCGCTCCGATTCCCGCGGAGGCCCCGGTGATCACAGCCACTGGCCGCAAATTGCTCATTGCCAATCGCGATCCTCATGCGATCGGCCGCCCGATCTGGAGCGGCCGATTGAGGTTGTGCCCGTCTAAGCGACTTTGGGGTCGAGTCCTTCGAGCGAACGTCTCGCCGGCTCAACACCCCAGAAGTACACGGCGATGATCTGGATCACGACCAGGCCGATCATCAACCACACCACGCCCGGCAGTTGATAGTTGACCATCAGATAGCCGACGACGAAAGGAGACACCACCGTGGCTCCCCGGCCCAACGTGTTGCAGATGCCGTTCGCGCGCAGACGGATCTCGGTCGGAAAGAGTTCGGGCGTATAGACGCCGAAGAGGATGGCCGTCTGGATGTAAATCGCGACGATCAGGATCGCGCCGACCGAGAGCACGATCACCGGATCGGATGCGGCGTTGAAATGCGAATAAACCCAACCGGCGGCGATGGTGAGAAACGATGCGCCGATAATGCTCCAGCGCCGCCCGATGTAATCTGACAGAACCGCACCGAACGCGCAGCCGACGAGAGAGGCAGCGGCCAGCACGACGGTGTAGCCGAGCGAATTGGTGATCGTGAGCCCCTGACGCAGGAAAAACTGCGGCAGGAAAATCACGAAGCCGAAGATCAACGTATTGATCGTTATCAGCACCCAGCAGCCGACCAGCAGGCGCTGCAGGATCGGCGGCTTGAATATCGCGGCGACAGTCAGTTGTGGCGTTGCGACTGCAGACCTCGGCGCCGGCAGCGGGCCGCTTGTTGCCTGCACTTCCTTTTCGATGGATTCCATCAAGGTCTCTGCCTCGGCTGTGCGACCCTGCGCTTCAAGCCAGCGGGGCGACTCTGGAAGATTTTTACGTAGATACCAGACGATCAGCGAGCCGATGCCGGCGATGATGAACATCGGGCGCCAGCCCCAGGTGGGGATGATCAAAAACCCGAGGATCGCGGTTACTGGGAATCCGGCGACAACAAGAAACGCCATGAAGGAAAGCCAGCGTCCGCGAGACTGCGGTGGAACGAATTCCGTCAGCGTCGAATAGCCGACGACGATTTCGGCGCCGAGGCCAAGTCCCTGCACGAAGCGACAAGCGATCAGCTGGTTCATGTCCTGCGCGAAAGCCGCGGCAAACGAGGCAAGGCCGAAAATGAGAAGGTTGATCTGATAGGTGAAGCGTCGACCATATTTGTCGCCGACGAAGCCGGTGACGAAAGAGCCGATCGTCATGCCGACAAAAGTCAGGGAGATGAACTGCAGATTTTGCGGCAGCGTTGAGAACTTGGTCTGGGTTGTTGAAGCGAGCACGCTGGCTGCGACGTAGAGATCGTACCCGTCGAAAAACATCCCGGCCCCGACCAGCCAGAAAATCCGGTAATGAAACGATGAGATCGGCAGCCGGTCGAGACGCGCACCGGCATTGACAGTCGTAGCCATCGGTTCCCCTCCCCGTGGGATTGCAAAGTGAGACCGGTCTGCGCCGGTTCGCGCGTGATGGTAATCGAGGCGCCGCGCGTGCGCCATGGCCCCATGCGGCCGCGGAGAAGCCTCCGCCGCACCTGTCAATAACAAACAGCCGTGGGATTTAGTCCAAGTCCGGCTTTGCCCGGCTTTCGCCGTGACGGCGGAATTATTCTACGCTCTTGCCCTTGCGATAGCTCTCTTCGAGCAGCCGCAGGTTGTTCTGCACATATTTGTTGCCGGGATCCTTGCGCTGTGCAGCAGCGAGCGCCGCGTGCGCGCGCTTGTAGTCACCACGCAACATGTACGAGAAGCCCTGGTTGTTGAGAATCTCGACGGTCGGTCCAACGATGCCGACCGCCTGACCATAGGCGCGGTCGGCGAGATCAAACCGGCGCAGGCGATCATAGGAGGCGGCAAGGCCGATCCAGGCCTCGGCATCGCGCGGATGCTTCTCGACCGCGGCACGGAAATGCTTTTCGGCAAGACCGTAGTTGCTCGTGCGGAAATATTTCTTGCCGAGACTCAACTCATCGTATGGGTCGCTGCCGAGAAGACCCTTCACCGGTTTTCCCGGCACACCGCCTTGCTCGACGACTGTGCCGGTCGTGTCGTCGGCTGCTTGTGCGGAGTCCGGTGCCTCGGCGCTCGCCTGCGCCTCGGACGCGTCAGCGGCCGGCGACTTCGATGCAAAAATATTGGAAAGGCCGTTTGAGGTGCTGCACCCCGCCAGCCACAGCGCGGCCGCGGCGACGGTCAGTCCTCGGGCAATTCCAGTAAACATGCCAACGCCTTGAGCGGTCGCCGGTAACGGGACGCCGCCAAGCTAGGGGAGGATGGTTAAGAATACCTTCATCCTCGATCTGCGGTGGTATCTCGGTGGTTTAGTCGCGATGCTCTAGAAGTAGCCGCCCACGTGCAGGCGCACGATGACAGGCAGCAGAATGACAACGAAAAGCACCGGGAAGATGCAGACCATCATCGGCACCGCCAGCTTGGCCGGCAGGGCGTAGGCTTTCTCCTCGGCGCGTGACAGGCGCTTGTGGCGCATGTCATCGCTGTAGACGCGCATGGCATCGGTGATGCTCGAGCCGAGATCGATCGACTGGTTGATCAAGGTCGCGAACGCGCGCGCTTCCTCCAGCGCAAGCCGGTCGGCGAAATGCTCAAGCGCATCCTTCAACGGACGGCCCGCGCGGATCTCGAGGTTGGTCAGATGAATGTTGGCGCTGAGCGAGGGATAGCCCTGGCCGATTTCCCGGCCGACACGCTCAAGCGACGCTTCCATCGACAGGCCGGAGTCCGCGCACACAACAAGCAGATCCATGAAATCCGGAAAACCCGAGCGGTGCTCGAGCGCCCGCGCCTTGATGCGCCTGTCGATATACATGCTCGGGCCGACGTAACCCGCGAGACCGCCCGCCACGACCATCAACCAGAACATCGTGCCGCCGCTCGTCGGACGCATCATCGGCAACACAAAAAATACGAAAGTGGCGAGGCCGATGGCCAAGACCGTGCGCCCGATGAAGAAGAACGCGACGCCACGCGGATCGTAGATGCCGGCCTGAACGAGCCGCCGGCGTAGCACCTTCATGTTTTCTTCGTTCGCCTCGGAATAGTGCTTGGTGGTGTAGTCGATGAGCTTGCCCAGCGCCTTCGCACTGGAGTCCTGAAGCGAGCGCCCATGCCCGCGGCGCTCGTCATCATTCATGATGCGCGAGGTGCGTTTCTTGACGGCGCCACGCACGCGCACCGCGGCCATCAGCGAGAACGCCAGCGTGCCGGCGGCAAGAAATATCAGCAACGCCATGAACAGGGTGTTGCTATCGCTGAGCATGTTTCCGAATACGTCCAGGATCGTGTCCATCGATCAGATCCTGAAGTTGACCATGCGGTACATGATGAAGTTGCCGACGCCCATCCAGCATCCCGCCAGCGCAAGGCATATCTTGGTCATATCCTCATGCCAGACGCTCGCGTAGAACGTCGGCACCAGAAACTGGATGACCGCGAACATGCCGATCGGCAGCGAAGAAAGAATTAAGGCGGAGGCGCGGCCTTCGGCGGCCAGCGCGCGAATCTTGCGGCGCATCTTGAAGCGCTGGCGGATCACCGCCGAAAGATTTTCGAGGATTTCGCCAAGGTTGCCACCGGTCGATCGCTGAATGGCGACCGCGGTCACGAACAGCGGCAGGTCGTCGGTCCCGATCCGGTAAAACAGATTGCGCATCGCCTGTTCGAGATCCGAGCCGTAGGTCAGTTCGTCGGAGACGATACCGAACTCCGTGCCGATCGGATCGGTCATCTCGCGCGACACCATCGATATCGCGATCGGCACCGGATGGCCGGCCCGCAGCGAGCGAACGATGATGTCGATGCCGTCGGGAAACTGCGAACTGAATTTTTTCTGCCGGCGGCTGCGCAGGAACTTCAACACCAGCGGAGGCAAGGCGAGCCCGCAGAACAGCGAGGCGAGGACAGCTTGGAATGCATCGCCCCTGAACGTCAGGACGGCCACGAATACCGCGATGGCACCGATCACGATGACGAGAATGAGCCGGCTGAAACCTATTGTGAGACCGGACTGCAACAGGAGCTTGTTGAAGCTGACGATCGGCAAGCGATATTCGCCGCTGCTGGTCAGGCCGCGCTCGCGCCGCAACTGCACCAGAACACTTTCTCGATCGGTCTTCCCGTCCATCACCTTGAGGCGACGGTTGATGTTCTTGCGATAGGAAGCGTTGTTGTAGACGAGCAGGTAAATGCCTTCCGCGAACATCGCCGCGGATAGTCCGATCAGCAGTAGCAACAGATGGCTTGAGTCGAGGTTGAACATGGCCGTTCAGAGCGGCTGAGAGGGATCGAAATAGCTGCCGGGGACCTTGATGCCCTGGTTCGCGAGATGCGCCAGGAAGCGCGGGCGAACGCCCGTCGCCTGGAATTGCCCCTGCACGGTGCCGTCCGGCGCGGTGCCGGTCCGCACGTACTTGAAGATTTCCTGCATCTGAATGATGTCGCCCTCGAGGCCGGTGACTTCGGCAATCGAGGTGACCTTGCGCCGGCCGTCCGACTGGCGCTGCAGCTGAACGATGAGCTGAATGGCGTTGGCGATCTGGCTGCGGATCGAAGCAACTGTCATCGGCAGCCCGGCCATGCCGATCATCTGCTCGAGACGCGAGATTGCATCGCGCGGCGTATTGGCGTGGATCGTCGCCATTGAACCTTCGTGACCCGTGTTCATCGCCTGCAACATGTCGAAGGCTTCTTCGCCACGGCACTCGCCGAGGATGATCCGGTCGGGACGCATACGCAGCGCGTTCTTGACCAGTTCGCGCTGGCGGATTTCGCCCTTGCCCTCGATGCTCGGCGGGCGCGTTTCCATCCGGCCGACATGCGGCTGCTGCAGCTGCAATTCGGCGGCGTCTTCGATGGTGAGCAGGCGCTCCTTCTCGGAAATGAAAGCCGACAATGCGTTGAGCATGGTCGTCTTCCCCGAGCCGGTGCCGCCGGAAATGATGGTGGTCACGCGCGACTTCACCGCGGCCGCGAGTACCTCGGCCATCGGCGGACGCAGCGCCCCAACGTCGACCAGTTTGTTCAGGTTGAAGGGCTTCTTGGAAAACTTACGGATCGAGACCAGCGGGCCATCGACACCGATCGGCCGCACCGCCACGTTGACGCGTGAGCCGTCCTGCAGGCGCGCGTCGCACAGCGGATGCGATTCATCGACCCGCCGGCCAACTGCGGACACGATCTTGTTGATGATGCGCAGCAGGTGCTGCTCGTCCTTGAAGCGCACCGACAGCGGCTCGAGGATGCCGTGGCGTTCCACGTAGACGCATTCGTGACCGTTGATCAGGATATCGTTGATGCTCGGATCCTTGAGCAGCGGCTCGAGGGGGCCGAGCCCCGTCATCTCATCGAGAATTTCCGAAACGAAGTCGTTGAGCTCCTGCGTGTTCAGCGCGAGCCGCTCGACCAGCACATATTGCGACACGAGCTGCTGGACGTGCCGCCGGATTTCTTCCTCGGGCACCTTGTCCAGCGCCGAAAGATTGATTTCCTCGATCAGCCGGCGGTGCAGCCGTACTTTGGCATCGAGCAACCTGTCACTGAGCAGCGGGCTTTCGGCCGGTTGTGCGTTGCTCGCCTGCTCCGGAGCAGGCGTCTCCGGCGAAACGGTCCATGACACGCCGCCGAGCGCGGATGGCTGCGCTTCTTCGGGCGCGGGCAACTCGGGCGTCGGCGTCCGGCGCGCGGTGAAACGGCCGATCATGCTAGCCCCCGCCTACGGAAAGCTTGAGCTTCTTCATGAGCGGCATGGCCTGTCCTTCGGGCACCACCTTCACGACCGCAGGGTCGAGGACGAGCTTCTTGAGCTCGATGGTGATCTTGTTGCCCGGTTTGACTTCATCCAGCGGGACTCCGCGGTCGATCGCTTCGCGGACCAAAGCGTAGTCGTTGGGAATGGCGCTGAGGAATGCATCGCCTAAAGTTTGCGCGAGGTCGCCGCGGCGCAGACCTGAATCGAACACACGCTGCGCGAAGCGGTTGACGATCACCTGCGGATTCGGTCCGTCACCCAGCCGCTCCCTAATCGCCGCCACCAGTGCTTTGGCGTGGCGCAGGCCCGGCACAGTCGTTTCGCTGACGATAAAGAGCTTGTTCGAACCCAGCAGCACGCTGTCGGTCCAGGAGAACCAGGTGCGCGGCATGTCGAACACGACATATTCGAAGTTGCTCGACACGAGATCGAGCAGGCGCGTCACCACATCCGGATCGAACGAGCGCATCTCGGCCGGACGATTGGGCGCCGCTACGACCGCGAGCCCTGACGCATGATACGAGAGCATGACCTCGAGCAGCTGCCTGTCGAGACGATCTGGCCTCGGTTCGATTTCCGCCAGATTGAGACGCGGCTCGAGGTCGAGATAGTCGGCGACCGAGCCGTGCTGAAAATCGAGATCGACCAGACACGTCGACGGCTTTACGCGCGGCCCGCCGCTGTTGAGAAGGATCATCGCGCTCTGCACGGCGAGGGTCGTGACACCGGCGCCGCCGACTGCGGGCAGAAAAGTAAAGATCTTCGCTTCGGTGGGCTCGGCTCCTCCGCGCGATCCTTTTGAGACGCGTGCGCAGGCCCGCACCAGATCGACCGGCTCGACCGGCTTTACCAGAAAGTCGGCCGTGCGCATCTGCAACAGCGTGCGCGCGACGTGTTCGTCGAAACTCTGCGTCACCGCGACGACCGGAGGCCATGTGCCGACGCGTGCCATCAGCCGGGCGAGCCCGTTCATCTCATCGGCGCGGCTCGCATCGATATCAACGACCACCACGGTCGCACCGGTAACGTCGAGCGTATCGCTATGCTCGGCGAGCCGACCGGCGATGAGAACCAGTTCGATCGCGCTCGATGTGCCAAAGGTCGCGCGGACCGATTCTTCGAACGCAGTGTCGGCGGTCAAGACCACCACGCGGGTCCGATTTGTTTCCGGAGGGCGACCAATGCGCATGATGCAACTGCACTTTCCGTTATTTCACCGGGGCGGCCGGGGCGGTCACAGGCGGGCCAACCGGGGCGCCGTTGTTCTGTGACATCGCACCCTGCGCATCCTGGTAGGCGCTGGATGTACCGACGCCGCGCGGCGGAATGACCCGGCCGGTCCGATATCGCTCCATCGCGGTCTGCATCTTCGCGCCGTTGAAAGCGATGTTTCGGTTTGCGCTCTCAAGCGGCCACGGATCGACCCTATGTGTCACGGCATCCGTCGCCACCGCATTGCCTCCGGAGAGCGCAATGGTGTCGCGGCGGTCGAGATACTCCCCGTAAGGCGAGCAACCGCCGAGCACCGAGAGCAGCGCGCCGAGGGCGAATGCGCGCAATTTGTTACTGAATGGTCGCATTGGATTCCCCCTTCGGCAGGTCGATCATGTGTCCGGTGAACGGCTTGTCCGCGGCGACGGCCACGCGGGCTGTGGCGGGCGTCAGCTTGCGCGCCTGTTCACGCGTGATCTCGTTCTTGCCCATCAGGAAGAAGTCGACGTCGTTCGGCGGCAATGTGTCGTCCGTCGGCGCCTTGATTTCGTCCCCGGGCCGCGCTGGACGCACGAGGCGCGGCGTGACGATGATGGCGAGGTCGGTTTCGTTCTTCTGATAGGATTTGCTGGAGAACAGCGTGCCCAGAACCGGGATGCTGCCGAGCCACGGCAGCTGCTCGATTGCGTTCTTGTTGTCGCTCTGCAGCAGGCCGCCGATGACGAAGCTCTGACCGTCGCGCAGTTCCACGGTGGTCGAGGCGCGGCGCACGATCAACGCCGGCACGGCAACGCCGTTGCTGACCGAGACGGTGTGGGTCGTGTCGATCTGGCTGACTTCCGGTTCGATCTTCAGGTTGATCAGGCCGCGGCCGAGCACAGTCGGAGTGAAGGCGAGGCCGACACCGTATTTCTTGTAGTCGACCGTGATCTGCCCGAACGAGCCGGAGACCGGGATCGGATATTCGCCGCCGGCGAGGAAGCTCGCTGTGTCACCGGACAGAGCAACGAGATTCGGCTCCGCCAGGCTGCGGGCAATGCCCTTTTCTTCGAGTGCGTTGATCAGCACGTCTGTTTTGACGCCACCCGCCACAAGGCGGGCGATGAGAAAGCCGAATGGCGAGGCTCCCGAGATCACGCCGGCGGCCGTTTCCGCAGCGATCGAGGTCGGGCTGATCGGCAGATTGTTCGAACTCACGCGATTGCCGACGTTCAGGATGCTTTTGTTGCCGACCAGGTTCCACTGCACGCCCAGCTCGCGGCCGGCCGTGCGTGAAATCTCGATGAAGCGCACCTCCAGCATCACCTGCTGCGGCGACATCACCGAGACACTGTTGATGATTTCCGGTCCGAACTGGCGCGCGATCGTAACCGCCTTGTCGAGCGTTGAGGCATCGATGACCTCGCCCGACAACATGATGCGGCCGTTGACGGTGGACGCCTTGATCAGCGAACCCGGGAAGCGGCGGCGCAGCTCATTCGTCAGACGGGTAATGTCGTACGACACTTCGACGTCGAAGATGCCAATCAGCTTCTTGCCCTCGGCGTAAACCGAGACGCGGGTCGTACCGATCTTTTTGCCCAGGATCGACAGCGCGTGATCGGTCAGCGGATTGACGTCCGCGACTTCCGGATCGCCGACGATGAGGTCGACAAACGCGGTGTCGGTGCGCACGTCTTCCGACTTGCCGATCGGCACGGTGAGCATGATGGTCCGGTCGTTGCCGGCGATCTGGATCGTGCGCGATTCCGCGGCATACGCTTCCCCAATCATGCCGAGGATCGACGCAGCGAGGGCAACGGCCAGCGCGATCACAAGATCGCGCAGCCAGTTGCCACGCTTCGTGGCCCTGTCCGCAGCGCGCCAGCCGAAGCCGGCGCCGATGTCACTATGCTTATTCACGACACGCTCCCCCACCCCTGGTGATCACAAGCCCGGACTTACCAGGCCACTTGCCTCCGCTCCGCCGCGACCGAAGCCCCATTCGTTTCCTCGGTCGGGACGGTGTATTCCTGTTTCGCCGCCGCGCGCGTCACGACCACGGTGACCGTCGGCGCCTTTTCGGTGCTGACAGGCTCGGTGGTGCCAAGATCATTGAGCGTGACCTTGCGCGTACGAGATTCGGCGGTTTCGCCGGCCTTGCGCAGCAGCAGCGAGAGGCTGCCGACTGAAGACGCAAGCCACAATTTCTGTGCGTCGACGGTATCGACTTCGAGCGTGACGGACTTCGCCACGGTCGCTTTCGCGGCACGATCGTCCGCGGTCTGGTCGACCGCGAGCACGCGCGTGTTCTGCAACACAACCTGCGTCGTCGCATTTCCCTTTTCGAGCTGACGCGTCAGAACGACGTCGACGTGATCGCCCGGCAGCACGAAGCCGCCAACGCCTTCCACGTCGTTCACGCGGATGGTCACAGCTTTCATGCCCGGCTTGACCAGCGCCGACAGCGTCGCGCGCTGGCCGGCACCGGTGATCTTCAGCTCGAGCACCGGTTCGTTCGCTTCGATCGCGGCCAGAACAACACGACGGCCGCCCGACACGATGTCCGAAATTTTGGCGAAGGCGCCGCTCGGCAGTGCGTTAGACGGCCATGGCACTTCCTGGAGCATCGAGGAATTGAGCTCGGTGCCGAAGCGCAGCGGCTGCTTCGCAACGACGACGGTCTGCGCGGCAATCTGCGGCTTGTTGTTGTTCGCGTCGAGATTCTTCGCGCGCATGTTCGCCTGGTTGTTGAGCCAGACCTGGGCGATGAACACGGCGATCAGGCCGAAGACGACAGCAAACCCGATCATGACGATGGTACTGGCGCGCACGACAAGCCTCGCTGGACGTGACCGAAATCTCGATCGGTCTGTTCGTGCGAAGACTACGAGCCAGGCAGTATTGAATTACTAATTTCACTGTCGCAATTGTCCCTATGCTGAAGAGCACATGAAGCCATAGCGTTTACGACGCGTATCCGGAAAACGATCAACTTGAGAGTAACCTTGCGCCGCATTAACAATACTGACGCGTATGTGACCGGCGCGGGTAAGGATCGATTCAGCGTGATGCCCGTGCCGGCTTTCAAAAAGCCCAGCAAATACGGGGCTCTTGCCCACGGGGAACAACGGTTGGGAAATCATCAAGACTAAGGCACGGTTAGCGAAATACAGTCGTGCCGTTGCTCCGCCGCTGGTGTTGCGGCAACATGTCTACATCTGTCATCAGCTGAAAGTCGCTACACCCGACGCCGGGCGCCGCGACGATTTCTTCCGGGAGATTTTGTCGATGTCGAAACCTCGCATTAGTTATGTCGATCCTTCGACCATTAAGGATCCGGCCATGATCGCTGAATTCGAACGTTGCGCGCGCGAGGGAACGCCGCGCCCGGAAAGCCAGGCCATTCGCGCGCACGTGCCGGCGACGTTCTGGTCGTTTGCGAACACCTGGCGCGACGTCTTCAAGAACGGCGTCGCCGATCACAAGATCAAGGAGCTTTGCCGCATCTACGTTTCGCGGTCGGTGCTGTGCGAATTTTGCGGCAATCAACGCTCGATCAAGGCGGCGAAGTCGGGATTGAAGGAAGATGACTATTCCGACCTGATCAACTTCGAGAGTTCGACGCGCTACGACGAGCGACAGAAGGCGGCGCTGGCTTATGCGGAAGCCATAACCTGGGACCTGCCGGCCACTGATGCCCTGTGGGACCGCCTGCACAAGCATTTCAGCGAACCCGAGCTCGTGGAGATCGGCTATTTCGTCGCGATTACCATGGGCCAGCAGCGCTGGCTGCGTACCTTGAATATCGAGCACCACCAGATTCTGGCCGGCACCGACGGTTCGATGGCGCCCGGCTTCGAAACTCTCGACGCGCTCCAGCGTTCAAAAGAGGCCGAGGATTACTGGGCCAAGATCAACGTCAAACCCGCAAAGCAGGCCGCCGAGTGACCAGTCAAGCCATGGCGTCTTCCGCCGTCCGATCCGCCCCTGCGTCGCAGGTTGCCAAAGGTGAGCCACGCATCCGCGTCCGCGGTCTGGGCAAGCGCTACGGAACGCTCGAGGTCTTCCGCAACATCGACTTCGACGTCGGTGAGCGCGAGATCGTCGCAATCGTCGGTCCCTCGGGCTGCGGCAAGACCACCATGCTGCGCTGCATCGACGGTCTCTTGCCGCACGATGCCGGCGAAATCCGCGTCGGCAATGAACGCGTCACGGAGCCGATCGCCGGTGTGGCGATGGTCTTCCAGCACTTCGGTCTGTTTCCGTGGAAGACCGTGTTCGAGAACGTCGCCTACGGCTTGCGAATGGCCGGCGCGCCACGTGCCGACATTGAGCGCAAGGTGCCGGAATTCATCAAGCTGGTGGGCCTGAGCGGCTTCGAGAACGCATTCCCCTACCAGATGTCCGGCGGCATGCAGCAACGCTGCGGTCTTGCTCGCGCGCTTGCGGTCGAACCAAATGTCTTGCTGATGGACGAGCCCTTTGCCGCGGTCGATGCGCAGACGCGCGAGATCCTGCAGTTCGAGCTGTTGCGCATCTGGGAGCAACGGCCGACCGCAATGGTCTTCGTCACGCACTCGATCGAGGAAGCGGTGCTGCTCGGCCACCGGGTGATCGTGCTGAAGGGACGGCCATCGAGCATTCACGAGACGATAACCATCGATCTGCCGCAGCCGCGCACGCGAGAAACCTTGCGCGAACCGCGCTTCGCCGAATTGCGCGAACAGGTTTGGGGCACGTTGATGCGGGAGGCACGCGAGGCCGAATTCCATCTCGAACGTTGAGCGTGAATAAGAAAATGAAGCTGTAGAGGGAGGATTCAATGATCCGCAGAACAATCGTATTGGCGGCGAGTGCCGCACTGCTTGCGGCGTCGCTCGCCGGAACTGCTCCGGCAGCAGCGCAAGGCAAGAAGATCGTCGTGGCCATTCCGGGCATTCCGCCGATCTATTCCGTCATGATCGCTTACGTCGCGGAGAAGCAGGGCTTCTTCAAGAAACATGGCGTCGATGTCGAAATCCGTCCGTTCGACAATGGGACGGCGGCTGCCCGTGCAGTCGTCGCCGGCGATATCGACATGGCCTGGTCACCGACACCGCCGGTGATCAACCAGGTGTCGAATGCCGATGTGCCGCTTGTGGCTGTCTACGGCATGCCCAACCCGGATTGGGTCATCGGCACCACGGAAACCGGCAAGACATGCAAGGACATTGTCGGTCAGGATGTTGGTGTCGACTCGATCAACGGTGCGCGGTCGGTGGCGCTGCGCTCGATGCTGACCGGCTGCCCGGGCGTCAAGATCGACGACACAAAGCAGATCGCACTGGGATCGACACCAGGACCCGCCCTGCTCGCCGGACAGTTAAAGTATGCCGTGCTGCATCTCGACGACCTCGCCGAAATCGAGCACCAGGGCAAGAAGCTCAACATCCTGCTGGCGATGAAGACAACCAACCCGACCAGTCACTATCTGATCATGGTCGCGCGCAAGGACAATCTGGCGAAGAACCGCGACGCCATCGTGCGCACCGTTGCCGGCATGATCGAGGCTGCACGCTTCATGCAGGATCCGAAAAATGCCGATGCCGTCGCTGAAATCGCCTCCATCACCGGACACAACAAAGAGGTGAACAAGGCAGCGCTCAAGGCATTTCTCGACATCGACTTCTGGGCCGTCAAGGACGACGGCATGCCGCGCGACAAGATCGAAGCGGTCGCTGCCCTCATGAAAAAGATCGGCTCGATCAATCCCGACAAGGAGCCGGTGAGCTACGACAAATTCGTCGATGCCAGCATCTGGAAAGATGCCAACGCAATGGTGAAGTGAGAGTTGTCGTTCCGAAGGCGCGCCGGGGGTCTGAAATCTCCACGACCCCCGGATCGCCCTGTAGCGACCAATTGATGATCGGACAGTCACCTTGCAGTCAAACGCACTTCGCCGTCACGCACCGTTCTGGTTCAGTCTTTTCGCAGGCATCGCGCTCTGGGAAATCGCCGGACGCAACTCCAGCCCGGCCTTCATGGTGCCGTTCTCGACGACGATTGTGCGTCTTTGGCAGCTGACGGTCAGCGGCAATTTCATTTCTCAACTGGCCGATTCGGCGAAACTCTTCTTTGCCGGATTTGGACTCGCCCTGATCGTCGGGATGCCGCTCGGGTTGCTCTTCGCCCGCGTTCGTATCCTGCGCATCGGCATCGAACCCTACATCATGATTCTTTACGCCACACCGATGGTGGCGTTGATTCCCTTCATCCTTTCGATGATGGGTTTCGGGTTTGCGCCGAAACTGCTGGTCGTCTTCCTGTTCGCGGTTTTTCCGGTGCTGTACAACACCGTTGAAGGCGCGCGCAGCATCAAGCCCGAACTGATCGAGGTTGCAAAGTCATTCCGCTCGAGCGAGTGGGCGCTGTGGCGCGAGGTCATGTTGCCCTACACGTTACCCTACACAATGACCGGAGTTCGTCAGGCGATCGGTCGTGCGCTGGTCGGAATGATCGCGGCGGAGTTTTTCCTGTCGGCAACCGGCCTCGGTCAACTCATCATGAGTGCTTCGCAGAATTTCGATACCGGCGGCGTGTTCGCGTCAATCCTGGTCATCGGTCTGCTCGGTGTTGCTCTGACCCGGCTCGGCCTGGTCATCGAGCAGCATTTCGCGCGCTGGAGACAGTAGCGTGGCCGAACAAGCTCTCAGCACAGCCGTTGTGGCCGATCAGAAAGCGCAGAGCGCGTCGGGCGGATTGTCCGGCGCCTGGTTGCCGCGGCTGATCACGGGATTTGTCATTCTACTCACCTGGGAAATCGTGGTCCGCGCCTTCGCTCCGGCTTACGTGGCGAAGCCGACCGGCGTCATTCTGGCAATTCCGAAAGTGCTCACTGAGCCGGCGTTTCTGCAGGCATTGGGCTCGACCCTTGTGGCGGTAGCGGAAGGATTGGCGATCACCATCGTCATCGGCACGATCCTTGGATTGCTGATGGGCCGCAGCAGCCTGTTCGATCGCGTATTCCGCGTGTACATAAATTTCTTCAACGCGATGCCGATGATCGTCGTGTTGCCGCTGTTTTCCTTGTGGTTCGGCTATTCGAGCGGCGCCCGCATCGCGACCATTATCTTTGCCGCGATATTCGCCATTACGATGAATGTCGCGGACGGAGCCCGCTCGGTGCCGCGCGACTATCTCGAAGTCTCGCGCTCGTTCAGGTCGGGACGGTTGCGGATGCTGACCGATATCGTCCTGCCGGCCTCTATGCCTTATCTGCTCGCGGGTTTCCGGCTTGCCGCCGGCCGGGCCCTCATCGGAGCTGTCGTTGCTGAATTCTTTCTGTCGGTCGGCGGGATCGGCTACTACATTCTCTACAATTCCCGCTCCTATCACCACAACGAAGCGTTCGTCGGCGTGCTGCTGCTCGCGGCGTTCGGCGTCGGCTTCGAACTCCTGGTGAACTGGTCGACGCGGCGCTTCATGCCGTGGTATCGCCGCGACGAAAAGACGACCTAGCGGACCCACCGAAAATTACGAGGAACGTCAAATGTCATCCGACCCCTTGCTCAAGGCCGCTATCACGCATTGGGGGCCCCGCTTTGTCGCCAACGGCGTCGTCCTGACCGACTTCGAAGAGGTCACCGGTTCTATTTCCTCGTACGACGATTGGTGCAGTGCCTGGTCGGCGCGCGCCGCGCACCACGAACAGCTCGGCCGTCAGGCGCTGGCGAAAGAGCATTTCCTCACCGCGGGAGAATGCCTGCAGCGCGCCGGGGTCTACTATCATTTCGCATCGTTCCTGTTCGTGCACGATCAGGCGCAGATGAAGGCCGCTCACAAAAAGCAGATCGAATGTCGGCAGGCTTCACTTCCCCACCTGCGACCACCCGGCGAGCGTGTCGAGATTCCGTACGAAGGCAGCACTCTTGCCGGCATCTTGCGCAAGCCTGCCGGCGTCGAACGGCCCCCGGTTGTAGTGATGGCCGTCGGCCTCGACTCCACAAAAGAGGAAGGAGACGCCTACGAGGCGCCATTTCTCGCGCGCGGAATCGCTACGCTGATTTTCGAGGGCCCTGGCCAGGGCGAAGCACAATATGACTTCCCAATTCGCGGCGACTACGAGGTGCCGGTGAAGTCCGTGATTGATTTTGTGGAGAAACGTTCCGATCTCGATGCGACCAGGCTTGGCATGTGGGGCGTCAGCCTCGGCGGCTATTACGCACCACGTGCGGCGGCTTTCGACAAGCGCATCAAAGCCTGCATCGCGCTCGGCGGACCATTCAATTGGGGAGCGAACTGGGACGGATTGCCGGAATTGACGCGTCAGGCTTTTCGGGTTCGCAGTCACTGCAAGACCCCTGAGGAAGCCCGCAAGAACGCCAACACCCTGTCGCTCGAGGGCGTGGCGCAGAACATTACCTGCCCACTGTTCATCGTGAACGGCCGGCTGGACCGCATCGTTCCGGCCAAGGACGCGGAACGCCTGGCCCGCGAAGCCAAGGGGCCGGTCGAACTGATGATGATCGAGGATGGCAACCACATCGCCACCAACCGCGCGTACCGGTGGCGCTCGCAGAGTGCGGATTGGATGAAAGAACGGCTGGGAGAGCCGCGCCACCCGCTTATGCCTGCGTAAGCAGGTGCCTAAAGCGCGACAAACCCGCGCGGCACCGCGTGCATGCGCTCGATGCCGCTGTCAGTGATCACGACCATTTCGCCGGTCTGCACACCTGCCTTGCCGTCGCGGGTGACGACGTTCGGCTGGATCACGACGGTCTGTCCGGCGCGAAACGGATCCTGCGGTACCGGTCCCGCCGGGCGACTCCTGCACCCGAGGATCGGCGGAAGATAGCCACCGCCATAACCGTGCAGCAGATCATCGATGATGGTGAAGCCCGCGTCCTCGATCACGCTGGACGCCTCGATCACTTGCGATGGCGTCGTGCCAGCCTTGAGCACCGCCGCAATCGAATCGAACGCCGCATCGGCCGCGGCGTGCAGATCGCGATAAAGCTTGTTCGGCTCCCCGAGCGAAAAGCTGCGCAGAACCTGTCCGGGATGATCCCAGAATGCAGCGCTGATCTCGGCCACGACAACGTCGCCCGATTGCACGCGCCGCCGGCGCGGAAACTGACGCGGCACGCCAAGGTCGGGCGCATCCATCGCAGTGACGCCGATGTAATGAATAACGTTGATTGCGCCCTGAGAGACGTAAGCACGCTCGACCAGATCGCCGAGCTCGCGTTCGTTCAGACCGGGCTTTGCACCATCGCGCAGCGCGGCCATGCCAAGATCACTGAAATGTGCGCCGATGCGCAGCCAATCGAGTTCTTCGGCCGACTTCACCTGACGCAACCGGATGTAATCGCGGCTGAGGCTTTTCGGCTTGCCGAACTTTGCCGAAAGCGCGGCGTGCTGCTCGGCGCTGACGGGGCCCATGGTTGCGACACGATTCTGTCGCGCCCCACGGCGCTCGAGCACTTCGACCGCCGCGGCGATCGATGACTCGCCGCCCCATTTGACATCTGCCTTGTCGGCGAGGATCCGCGCCTGCGGCGCGTGGTTGACATATTGCACGAAAAGCGCGTCGCGCTCGCGCGGCGTGAATATCGCGACTGCCTCGGCTGTGACCGGCCATTGCGTGAGCCACTGCACGACCGAACCGAAGCGGTTGGCGCCACAAAAAAGCAAATGGTCGCATTCGGCCTGTGACAGCAGCGTTTCAACAGCCGTACGCCGCCGTGTCATCTCCGCTTCGGAGAAACGTGGATATTCGGCCTCAACGATGCGCGCGAGATTGGAGGGCAAAGCGATCACGGCGTCCTCTGCCCTGTCATCACCGGGCTTGTCCCGGTGATCCCGTTTAGATGGGCACAGCACTGCCTCCCTGATCGGGATGGCCGGGTCAAGCCCGGCCATGACAGCAATCTGCTCACGACGCCTTCTTCGGGAGTGCGACAATCATATCGAGCTCGATGCGTGCACCCGGCGACGACAGCTGGTTGATGCATACCGTCGTGCTCGCTGGACGCCAGTCGCCGAAATATTTGCCCATAGTCGCGTGCATGGCGTCGGCATCGCGGAAATCCGTCAGATACTTCGTCACCTTCACCACGTCGCGCCAGCCGGCACCGACCTCGTCGAGGATCGACTTGATCGCGTCCATAGCGCGCTTGGTCTGCTCCTCGATCGAGTGCGGGTGAATGTGCTCGGCATCGACGTGAGGATGCTTGTGATAGAGGGGCGAAGGCGTTGCGCCCGACAGGAACATGAGATCGCAGGCCCCGACAATCCGCACGGCCGGGGCATACGGCATGGTGTGTGCTTCCTCGGGTTTCGGGTGTACGGGTTCGAGCCGGACGCTCTGTTGCGGCTTGGTCATCACGGTCATCGCGGGCCTCCCATCGGCAAATAAATTCGCGCCATTTGGGACCGAAAAACGCCCTGACGCAACCGCTTCACGCGGGCCGCCTCGCGTGTTGATCGCCGCGCGGGAAACGCTAACGTGCGCCCCGACAGGAGAACCCGAATGCCCTCCACTATCCTCGATTCCGCGGTCTTCCGCGACATATTCACCACCGAAGCGATGCGGAACGTATTCTCGGACGAGAACCGCGTGCAGAAATATCTCGACTTCGAGGCGGCACTCGCGCGCGCACAGGCCAGGCTGGGAATCATCCCGAAGGAGGCAGCCGCCGAAATCGTTCGCCATTGTTCGGCCGACAAAATCGACATGGCGAAACTCAAGGAAGCTACCGAAAGGATCGGCTACCCGGTCCTCCCCGTCGTTCAGCAACTCGTAAAGCTGTGCAAGGACGGACTCGGTGAATGGTCGCACTGGGGCGCAACCACTCAGGACATCACCGACACGGCGACCATCATGCAAATCCGCGAGGCGCTGGCCCTCGTCGAAAAAGACATCGACGGCATTTGCGATGGTCTCGCGAACCTCGCGAAAAAGTACCGCGATACGCCCATGGCCGGCCGCAGCAATCTCCAGCAGGCCGTGCCGATCACGTTCGGATACAAGATGGCAACGATGCTCGCCGCCTTCGAGCGCCATAAGCAGCGTCTCAAGGAGCTGAAACCACGCGTGCTGGTTGGCGAATTCGGCGGCGCCGCGGGCACACTCTCTTCGCTCGGCAAAGACGGCCTGAAGGTTCAGGACGAGCTGATGAAGGAGCTCAAGCTGGGGCAGCCGGAGATTTCATGGCATACGGTGCGGGATCGCATCGCGGAGGTCGGCTGCTTCCTCGGCCTCGTCACAGGAAGCTGCGGCAAGATCGCATTCGACGTCAAACTGCTGATGCAGACCGAAGTCGAGGAGGTCTACGAACCATTCCATGCGGGGCGCGGGTCGTCCTCGACCATGCCGCAGAAACGCAACCCGATTTCGTCCGTCTACATCACCGCGCAGACCGCGATGGTGCGCCAGCTTGTTGCCGCGCTGCTGGATGCCCAGGTGGAAGATCACGAGCGCTCCACCGGCCCGTGGGAAATCGAGTGGATCGCGCTGCCGGAAATTTTCATGTTGTCCGCCGGCGCCCTCTCGCAAACGCGGTTCCTCGTCGAGGGCCTCCAGGTTAACGAGAAAAAAATGCGCGAAAACCTCGACATCACCAAAGGGCTGATCATGTCGGAAGCGGTGATGATGGGGCTCGGTGCCCAGCTCGGTCGCAACAAGGCACACGATCTGGTCTACGACATTTGCCGCGACGTCGTGAAAACCGGCCGCTCGCTGATCGACCTGCTCGCCGAAGACAAGGAGATCAGCAAGTACGCCGACCGCAAGAAGCTGGAACGTCTCGTCGATCCGGCCAACTATCTCGGCGTGGCCGGCGAGATGGTCGACCGCGTGCTGAAGATGCGAAAATAGGATTCACGTCTTCGGCATCGTTCGCCAGATTGCGAACGCCACGGCGAGCGTTGCCGCACCGATCAGCAGGAACAGCGCCGGTACGGTCGCGCCAAGTTTCTGCATCAGCGCCACCAGAATCGTCGCGCCAGTCATGAAGGCCGCGTTCAAAATATTGACGGCGGCAATTGTGCGCGCGCGGCGATCCGCCCCACTCCAGGCCTGCACCGCGGCAAAGGCCGGAACAATGAACAGGCCACCCGCGATCGCGAGACCGCACAGGTCGATCGCGGCACGCAGCCCGAGGCTCGACGCCAACACAACGGCGGGACCCTGTGGCGTGGTCGCCGGAATTGCGCCAAGAGTGGCAAAGCCGAGATCGAGCGCAAACGCGCCCAACAGAACGGCACCCGCGAGTGTTGGACCGAGAACGATGCGTCCACGCGCGATTGCCGCCGCCAGACCGGAGCCGATACCCACCGCGATCGAGAACAGGGCGAGATAGGCGGTGATGGTTTCCTCGTTTCCACCGATCAGCGTTTTGATCAGTGGAGGCAGCAATGACAACACCACGATGCCGACAAGCCAGAACCAGCTGACGACCAAGGCGCCCCACCACAATCTCGAATCCGCATGCAAGTGCCGCATCATCGCCACGGTGGACGCGGCAATGTTGGCCTCGATTTTCAGCTGTGGCGCGCCTTCGCCCGTCGCGGGAATCAGCAAAGCCGAAACCCAGCAAGCCAGCGCGAAGCTTATGACGAGAGCCGCGAAGGTCGCGGTCTCACCCCCGCGTGAAGCGAGACCTGCTGCGATCGTGCCCAGAAGAATGGCGACAAAAGTCGCGCCTTCGATCAGCGCGTTGCCGGATGGCAACTGCTCACGTCGCAGATGGTCCGGCAGAATGCCGTACTTGATCGGCCCGAACAGCGCGGCAAGAACACCGAATGCGAACAACGCGACGAAGAGGATCGGCAACGACGATCGCGCATAACCGATGACGGCAAACGCGGCGATGAATATTTCGGCGAATTTCAACCGTTGTGCGACCTTCGCCTTGTCGTAGCGATCCGCCAGCTGGCCGCCGAGGGCGGACAGAAAGAAGAAGGGCGCGATGAAGACCGCGCTCGCGAGCGTGATCAGGGCTTCCGAGTCGCCCCTGTCCGACTGGAACAGGATTACGAAAACGAGCGCGGTCTTGAGAAAATTGTCGTTGAATGCCGCGAAGAACTGGCACCAGAACAGCGGGGCAAACCGCCTCGACAGCAGCAGGGGCGATGGCATGCTGCCCCATTATTGCAAAGTTCCCCCCGCACCGCTTCCGGAAAAAATCAGGCGGCCTTACGGCCGCCCGATTGAGTCTGGTACCAACCCTTAACTCAGAAGCGAGCATTTCCCTCGTGTGATTGGAGAGTCATCGCAGCAAGGGCGAAGCACGCCGCAATGCCGATAACGATTGTAAACAATGTGATCCACATAAGCGCGCCTCCTCTTCCATGAGCGCAAAGGCTCTGCGCGGGAAGTCCGGCCAAGGAAACGCGCGAGGTGCGTTCAGGTTCCCCTCAGGAGCCGAACCGGATCGAGGATCTCAGGTCGGCCAGCAATATTCTGAGGTCGAGTTCCCGGAACTCCAGATAAATGCGGCGTAACCAACGCTGAATCTCGACATGCGCGCTGACGGGGATCCCGGCCGTTTCGGCTAATTGCGCATCGGCAAATGAAAACGGAGGCGTCTCGATATATCTGCGCAGGCCCGGCGCCAGCACCGGTATCCGCACCACCGGGCTGCCGCTTGCCAGCGGATATTTGTCGCGGTGCTGCGCGGGTCCAAGCATTTCATTGTGAACCGGCGCGAGCGTCGCGTGAGAGAACCGTGCGCGCAGACTGCGATAGGCTTCGACCGACGTCTTGTCAGGCGTCATCGTGAAAAGGATCGCAACGCCAATGGATCGGCTCAGGGCCTCTTCGACGAAGCCGATCTGATGCGTCACGGCAAAGAAGGATTCGAAGGATTCGTGACCGAGATCGACGACCTTCGTCGTATTCTCGTCGGCGACAAGACGATCGAACAGCGCGATCTGACCGTTGATGTCGCGGATCGACGCCGTCGTGGTCTGTTCCGGCAGAAAGTGCTCGAGGGTTTTGTCGCCGGCGTTTAGATCGAATGTCGCGACAGCGCGGCCTTCGTGCCGATGAAAATCAGCAAGCAGTCGTGCCAACAAGGTCTTGCCGACGCGGGGGCGGGGCGATGCGATAATGGTGATGGAGCTGCGGAATGACATCACCGGACCGGACGCCGTCGCTCGATCGGCGCATTCGAGAAAGGGCTAACCGGCAGCCTGACGGACGTTGCTTTCCATCTTCGGCGCCACGAGATCGACCAGCTTTACGCGATCGTACTCACCCCAGACATTGCCAAGCCAGTGACGAACATAGCCGCGCAGAACGAAGGAATAGTTTGCGGCTTCGTTCTTCACGCCCTTGTTGCCGACGAACGAGACGAACGGCACGCTTGCGACTTCCACCTGTTCGTACGCCATCTCATTCAGCTTCGGGATGGTGATTTCTTCAGCGCCTTTGATCCGTTTGAAATACGAATTGTAGGTCGCAGGATCCCAGTCGAAGAACGTCGTATTGTTGATGAAGTTTTTGACCAGGAAATAATTGGCGTCACCCATGACACGCGCGGTTTCGGCGATTTCCTCGAGCGAGGCTATCGATGGCCCGAGGATATGAAAGACCGCGAACGTGATCTGGCCTTTCTTGGCCGATTCCAGAAATCCGATGTCGGTCAGCGCCTGCAAGGTCGAGGACAGCAAACCCGCGCGCACATCGATCACCGTCACCTTCGCGTCGGCGCTGCCGAGGGTGTCGAAGATTTTCATTTGATCAGCGACCGCCGTCACGTTCACGACTTCGGTCAGGTCGGGATGAAATCGTTTCAGCGTCCCGCGTGGTGACTCTGTATCGAAGGCGCGAGTCGGCGTTTGATGCGCGCCGAAATAATCGATCAGGGTGCGCGCGACCGTCGTCTTGCCGACGCCCCCCTTATCAGCACCCACGAGAATCACAGCAGGTTTGGCCATAGTACGACTCTACCGTATTGCCCAATCTTACGTTATTGGCGCGGGAGAATGACAGGTCTTATTCGTCGAGTCGGTCCTCACGCCCCTACCTAGCCCTCAGGGAGCGATCATAAATTATAGCGCTATATCAAGCAATTGAATGAAGGCATGCACGCGCCCCCTGTGCACGACTTACAACAGGGTTGCGGCAATCGGTTTGATCGATCAAGGCTGGTGCCGGCGGAGGGATTTGAACCCCCGACCACCCGCTTACGAAGCGGATGCTCTACCGCTGAGCTACGCCGGCTGAAACCGCGCCACTGATATCGGCG
>Ga0207683_10000879_pt1 | contig 27550 bp, 25 predicted proteins | sample KBSM73metaG_FD_184333 | JGI IMG/M metagenome (GOLD analysis project Ga0207683, IMG submission 184333) | Miscanthus rhizosphere microbial communities from Kellogg Biological Station, Michigan, USA - KBS M7-3 metaG (SPAdes) (version 2) | ecosystem: Host-associated > Plants > Roots > Rhizosphere >... | reverse complement strand
TTCTGGCTGAAGGTATAGGCGCCGAGCGAGACGGTCGTGCCGAGGCGGCCAAAGCTGCGCGAGACCGACCCGGTCGCGCCCAGACTGTAGATGCCCGGCGCAAGGCCGCTGTCGAAATAATTAGCGAACACATCGGCGTTGAACGAGGTGTGCTGGCCGATCGAGGTCGAGTAGAATAGCTGCGCGTAATAGCTTTCGTCGCTGGTGCCGATGATCACCACGCCCGGGCTGTTGGGCGCATAGAATTTGCGGTTCGAATAGCCCACGCCGAATCCGAGCGTCGACGAGCCGCGAGTCAGGGTGGCCACCGCGTCGACCCCGCGCGAACGATAGGTCGCGGTCGACACCGACTGGAACACCGAATTCATGCACGCGCCCGCGGCGCTGCCGCCAGTCGTACCAAAGGTGCAGCCGCTGAATTGCTGGGCCAGGAGATCGCGCGTCGCGGTGAACTGGGCGGGAAGCCCGCGCAAGCTGCGCTGCAACTGGCCGCCGAAGGTCTCGACCGTATCGTAGACGCCGACCTGGACGCCAACGCTCCTGCTCGGAGCATAGCTGAGCGAGCCGGTATAGCTCCACGACCCGTAACGGCGTCCGACATGCGCCTCCAGCGCGGTGCGCGGGCTCGGGCGCCACACGACGCCGGCATCCCAATAGATGCCGTCGGTCTGGTAGGCGATGCGGCGCGGGGAGTTGGGATCGGTCACGAAGCGGCCCCGGCTGTCGGTGACCGGCACGCCAGCGCTGTCGAGCAACGGATCGCGCGCGCTCGAAGTCAGCTTTTCATAGCCGACGCCGCCGACGACCGCGATATTAGCCGACAGCGGCATTACCGCGTCGACGCGGCCATAGAGATCGTCGAACCGGTTACCGAGCTGGCTCTGATCGTCGCGCGTCCAGCCGCCGCTGGCGGTGAGGCCGAACGGCGCCACCGTACCCGATTTGAAGCCGACCGAGGCGGTCGCGATCTGTGTCTTCGAATCATCGAAATAGTCGAGCCGCGGGCTGCCCGGGGCGACGCCGGTCGGGCCCGGCTCGGTCACCTTGGTATAGGCGAAGCGATAGGCCGCGTTGATCGCGATCGGGCCGCTGCCGGTGGTGAGCGTCGGGCCGACATAGCCCGAATAGACGTTGCTGACATTGTCGCGATCGTTGCCGAAGAACACCGGCGCCGCACCACGAATGTCGTTGCGCGAGCGCGTGGCGATGCCGCCCGCGTCGAGCGACAGGCCGCGCGCCACGCGCACCTGCGCATTGGCGAGACCCGTGACGACATCGGCGTCGCCGCTATTCTTGTCCCAGGCGAATTGATGCTCGTAGCGCGCCGACAGGTTGACCGACACGCGCCGCGTCTCGACCGAGGCGTCGACCCCGGCGGCGGCCGAGCTGTAGGTCAGCACGTCGCCCGACTGGACGTCGGCGGTAAGCACCTGGCTCAGTTCGATATAGGGAGCGATCGCCACCTTGCGGTCCCTGCCCCGGCTCTTGCCCCCATCGCCGCCCCCATAGCCGTTATCATCCTGCGCCGCCGCCGGCATCGCTGCCAGCAGCGTCGCAAGCGCGACCCCCGCGGAAATAACGCGCATCATTGGCCCTCGTCCTCCTGGCCGTAATAACTGCCGAAACGAGCCCCCCCCGGGGCAAACGCAACGCTGTTCAACAAAAGCTGGATGTGCTCGCAGCCCTCGAGCCGCTGCACCGTGTCGCGGATCTCGCCTTCCGACGTCTTGTCGGCGCGGACCACGAGCATGACCTGGCCGACATGCAGCGCCAGGACCGAAGCGGGCGACGCCGACAGGGCCGGCGGCGAATCGAAGATCACGACGCGCTCTGGATCAGCGGCAAGCAGCCGCGCGATCAGATCCGGCGTGCGGCCGCTCGCGACCAGCTCGACATCGGCATTGGTCCGGGCGCCGGCGGGCAGCAGGCTGAGATTGGGAATGTCGGTGCCGACCACGCACTTCTCGATGTCGATCGAGGGATCGGCGAGTGCGTCGAGCAGGCCGGGCCCGTCGGAGACTCCGAGCCGCTCCATGATCCCCGGCTTGGCAAAATCGGCATCGACCAGCAGCACGCGCGTCTCGCGCTCAGCCGCCATCGAGATCGCCAGGTTGATCGCGCAATAGGTCTTGCCGTCGCCGGGCTTGGCCGAGCAGACCAGGATGGTCCGTGCCTTGTCGGGCTCGTGCTTGTTGAGCTGGCGCGCGGTCAGCAGCAGATGCCGCTTGGCGAGACGGAATTCCTCGGCCAGCACGCCAATGGCCGCGCCGGGGACGAGCAACTGGTTTTCGGCCAGCAGGTCGCGGTCGATCTTGGCCTGGCGACCCGCCACGGGCAACGCCGCCGGCGGCACGGGCGCCGGTCGAGCGACAGGTGCTGCACGTGTTTCCACCGGCGCCGCGGCCGCGCTCGGCATTTCCACCGGCTTCGGTGTCTCAACGACGGTCGCGGGCGCGACCGGTTTGAGCACCGGCGGTGCCTGCAAGTCGCTTTCGGGAATCGCGCGTGCGTTCAGGCGGGCCGAGAAGTCATAGACTTCCGCAGCACGCTCGAGCAGCGATCCCTTTTTGGTGATGATCGGCTTGTTCATGCCGCGAGCCCCCGCATCAGCATTTCCACGCCGAGCAGGCCGACGAACGCGACCGGCAACGCGGCCGCGGCGCCCGCGAACATGCGCAGCTTGCGTTTCCTGAATTCTGCTTCCGCCCTCGACACGCGCTCGCTGATCGACCCGATCACCGGCAGCCCGGTCGCCTTTTCGAGGCGCCCCGCCGTGGCGTAGGTCGCCTTGAGCTGCGACAGCGCGAACGCCCCGCCAATCCCGGCGAAGATCGCGGCAAGCAGCACGCCCGTCAGCAACAGCGGCCGGTTGGGCGCGGTCGGCGCGCGTGGCGCCACCGGCGGATCGATGACCTTGAACTTGATCGAGTCGGTCTGCGCCTGCGCCTGGGCGCGCACCCGGACGTCCTCGCGGTCGCTCAATAGCTTGTCGTACTGGTCCTTGAGCACCTGATAGTCGCGATCGATCTGGCTCTGTTCGTTGGCTGCCGCGGGATCGCCGTTCAGCTTGCTGGTGATCGCGTCCATGTCGTGCTGCAGCTGTTGCTTGCGCGCCGACAAAGCCGCGACCTGCGACTGCTTGTCGACCTGCATCGACTTGAGCGAGAGATATTGCGGATTGGGCTGGCCGTTACCGGCATAGCTGCCGACCATCGGCTCGCGCGCCGCCGCGGCGCGCGCGGCACCGAGCTGGCTGTTGAGCGCGATCACGTCAGGGTGGTTGTCGGTATAGCCCTTGGCCCGCGCATCGGCGAGTTGGCCCTCGATCGCGGCGAGGCGCGCGCGCGCCGGACCGGCGCTGCCGGCACCGCCGACGCCCGGGATGCTGGCGGCTGTTCCCGCCATCTGGCCATTGATCGACGCCAGGCTGGTCTGCGCGGCGGCGAGGTCGCCATCGATCTGCGCCATCTGGGTACGCGCCGCCGACATGCGGTCGGCCAGCGAGCCGGTGCCCGGCAGCGAGCCGAGATATTGCGTCTGGAACTGCGCGCGCTTGGCATCGGCATCGCCCAGCCGGCGCTGCAAATCCTCGACCTGGCTGTCGAGGAAGCGCAACGTGGTTTGCGTATCGCTGCGGGAGTCGGCCAGATTCTGGTCGACGAAGATCGAGATCAATTTCTGGTTGATCTGTGCGGCGAGCTTGGGGCTCGACGCGGTCACGCTGATCTCGAACAGATTGTTCTGTTGCGCGACGATCTTGACCGCCTGCTGCAGCCCGGCGACGCGATCGGCGATTTCCTGCGGGGTCGAGACGGTGTTGGCGAGGTCGGTGCCGCGCACGACCTTTTCCAGATTGACCGCACTGGTCAGGGTCTGGCGGATCGTATCGACGTCATTCTGCTGTTCCGCGGCGCTGATGCCGATCTTGGACGGCAGCACCTGCCCCATCTGGACGAACACGCGCGCTTTCGATTCGTAGCGGTTGGGCATCTGGCTGACCGCCAGCCAGCCCAGAATCGCGACGACCCAGGCCGCCGCCAGAGCGATCCAGCGGCGGTTCCAGATCGCGTGGAGCGCGATGCGAACTTCGTCATAGAGGCCGTTCACGGTTTCAGGGCCTCCGTCAGAACATCGATTCGGGGATGATGATCACGTCGCCCGGCTCGAGCTTGACGTTTGCTGACGGGTCGCCGTCCTTGAGCAGCTTGCCGAGCTTGACGTTATACTGGCGCTGCTGACCGGTATTGCGGTCCTGGCGCACCAGCCGCGCGCGGTTGCCAGCGGCATATTGGTTGAGCCCGCCGACCGCGATCATCGCATCGAGCAGGGTCATGTTGGCGCGATAGGGGATTGACGCTGGCTTCTCGGTCGCACCGACGATGCGGATCGACTGGCTGTACGTGCTCTGCGGGCTCTCGACGATGACAGAGACAATCGGGTCCTTGATGTAGGTCGCCAAGGCGATTTTCATGTCGTCGGCCAGCATCGCCGGGGTCTTGCCGACGGCGGGCATGTCGTTGACCAACGGCGTGGTGATGCGGCCATCGGGGCGCACCTGGACCTTCGCTGACAATTCGGGATTGCGCCACACGAAGATGTTGAGCTGGTCCATCGGACCGATCACATATTCCTCGCTCGGCTGCTCGCGCGACCCGACGAACGATGCGGGCGGCAATTGGGCACCGCCGCCGCCGGCACATCCCGTCAGCACGCTGGCGCTCGCACCGACGAGCATCAAGGCCTTGGAAAACTTAACGAAACTCATAATCAGCCTCCCATCTGCGCACGGCTGGACCGGTGACGTCATTCCGGCACGCGCAGACTTCGGGCTTGGCTATGGGGTCGCGGGGGTAAAGATTGCGTTAGGAGTAAAAGTCAGACGAGGATTTCCGCGGGTCTGGAATGGCCCAGGAACTCCCACGGACTGGCGGTAAGTCCATACGCTCCGGCCATGAAGATCGCGATGACGTCACCCGGGCCGGCGACGGGCAGCTCGACCTGATCGGCGAGGCGGTCGAGCGGGGTGCAGAGCGGGCCGACGACGCTCACGGTTTCGCGCGGTGCATCGGACGCCGCAGTAGCGACGGCGATGGGATAGTTACGGCGTACCACGGTGCCCAGGTTACCGGTGGCGGCGAGCTGGTGGTTGAGGCCGCCGTCACACACCAGGAAGATCTCGCCCCGGCTTTCCTTGCGATCGACGATCCGGGTCAGATAGACGCCCGCTTCGCCCACCAGCCAGCGCCCCAGTTCGATCGCGAACCGCGTGTTGGGCAGCACGCCTAGACTTGGCGTCAGCGCGGCACCGATCGCTTCAATATCAAGCACTTGCTCGCCCGGGAAATAGGGAATGCCGAACCCGCCGCCGAGATTGACGAGCGGCGGCGATGCCCCCGCCCCCTCGGCCAGCCGGACGGCAAGGTCGAGCGTGTGCGCCTGGCTGTCGATGATCGCGGCCGGATCAAGCGCTTGCGATCCTGCAAAGATGTGGAAGCCGCGCCATTCGGCGCCGGCCGCCAGGATGCGCTTCACCAGCGCCAGGGCGCGTTCGGCATCGACCCCGAATGGCGAAGCACGCCCGCCCATCCGCATCCCCGACCCGCGCAGCTCGAATTCGGGGTTCACGCGGATCGCGAGCCGCGGAGTCTCACCGCGCCGTTCGGCGATGGCGAGCGCGCGATCCGCTTCGTTCTCGCTCTCGAGATTGATCGTCACCCCGGCGGCGATGGCGGCGTCGAGCTCGGCATCGGTCTTGCCGGGTCCGGCAAAGCTCACCGCCTTGCCGAGGTCGACGACGCGCGCCAGTTCGCCTGCGGACGCGACGTCGAACCCGTCGACCAGCGGCGCCATCGCCGCGAGCAACGGAGCGAAGGGATTGGCCTTCACGGCATAATGGAGATCGATACCGGGAAACGCCCCACGGAACCGTGCGATCCGGCTGCTGACCGCTGCCATGTCATAGACGAACAGAGGCGACGATGTGAGCAGTTCCGCTACCGACCGGCCGCCAATGACGAGTGGAAGTGATTGGAATTCCAGCGGGATCGTGCCCATCGGCTTCATGAAATCATCCCCCTCAACCCGACCCGATCGAGCTTACCATTGGCATTGCGCGGCAATTCGGCCAGCCAGACATAGCGTGCCGGTTGCATGAAATTGGGTAAATCGCGGCGCAGGCGCTCCCGCAAGGCCGGTTCGGCGGATCCGTCGCCCTTCGCCACCACCACGATTGTCTGGCCTTGGCGCTCGTCGGGGACGCCGATCGCGACCGCCTCACCCGTCTCGCCGCCGGCGGTGATCGCTTCCTCGATTTCGTTGGGACTGATGCGGTTACCGGCCGATTTGATCATCTCGTCATCACGACCGACGAAGCGCAGCAACCCGTCGGTGTCCGCTACCGCCGTATCGCCCGACCATACCGCCATACCCCCCGCTTGCGACCATGCCGGTGCCGGCCGGAAGCGCGCCGCGGTCCGTTCGGGGTCCTGCCAATAGCCTTGCGCCACGAGCGGACCGGCGTGGACCAATTCGCCGGGTTCGCCAGCTGGCGCCTGGGCGCCGTCGGGCCGCACGATCATGATCTCGGCGAAGGGGATCGCGCGGCCGATCGAGTCGGGATGCTCCGCGACCAAAGCGGGGTCGAGATAGGTCGAGCGGAAAGCCTCGGTCAGCCCGTACATCGGATAGATGTCGGCCTGCGGGAAACGTTCGCGCAGCCCGCTAATCAGCCGCCGGGTCAGCGCACCGCCAGAATTCGTAATCCTTTTCAGAGAGCTTGTGTCTATTTCCTGAGGATCGATATCAAGTAGCTGCGCCCAGAGCGGCGGCACACCGGCCAGCGTCGTGATCCGCTCGCGCTCGATCGCGCGATAGACGTCGCGCGGCAGCAGATAGTCGAACGGCACCACACACGCACCCGCCGCCCAGGTCGAGAAGAGCTGGTTCTGCCCGTAATCAAAACTGAGCGGCAGCACGCCGAGCACGCGGTCGTCAGGAGCGAGCGCGAGATAATGCGCCACGCTGATCGCGCCGAGCCACAGATTGGCATGGCTGAGCATCACTCCCTTCGGCCGCCCGGTCGATCCCGACGTGTAAAGAAGTGCTGCCAGAGCGTCGGGATCGGCGTCGGAGAGCGGCAAGGCAGGGCCGACGAGCGGTGGATCGTCCGTCACGATCCTCACCCCCTCCATCTCCAGCGTCTCAGCGCGAACTGCCTGGGTGATCAGCAGGCGCGCATCGCTGTCGGATAGAATATGCTGTACCTGCAAGTGTTTGAGCTGGGGATTTACCGGAACATGGACGAAACCAGCACGCGCAGCCGCCAACGGCATCAGACAAGCGGTGCGCGTCTTGGGGAGCCAAGTGGCGACCCGGTCGCCCGAAGCCAGTCCCTGCCCCGCCAACCAGCCAGCCAGTGCCCCGACCGCCGCTTCCAGCCCGGCGAAATCGAGCACGCCGTCGCGCGTCGCCAGCGCCGGATCGCCCGCACACCCGCGCAACGTCAGGTGGTCGAGCGGCCGCGGCACGGGATCGAGTGGGATCATGAGGCCGTGATAGCGGGGTCGGGTGCTTCCCCCAAGGTTTCGCTCGAGTGTTTCTTCGGCCAAGCCCCCCTACTCCGTCACCCCGGCCTTGTGCCAGGGTCCACCGCGCAACCGCACTGCCGCGCCTCGTCGCACAGTGGATGCCGGGATAAGCCCGGCATGACGGCTTTGGCGTTTCGCAAACGGGGTGGTGCCGGTCGCTGCGATCACCCGACACCCTTCCCAAGCCGCTTCCCTATCGGTAACGCGCCGAAACGATGACCACGCACCACGCTCCGTCAACGGTCGACCAGACCGTGCGCGCCGTTCTCAAGGATGTCCTGGCGCTCGACGCCGACCGCGTCGCGGCGTTCGACGATCATACCGCGCTGTTCGGCGCCTTGCCCGAACTCGATTCGATGGCGGTCGCCGGCGTGCTGACCGAAATCGAGGACCGGCTGCACATCCTGATCGAGGATGACGAGGTGGACGGAGAGATGCTTGAGAGCTTCGGTGCGCTCCGCCGTTTCGCTGAAGCCAAGGTCCACGCTAAGAAGGACGCATGATCGATCACTACGACTGGGCCGGGGGGCGAGAGGCGATGATCCGCTTCGGCCCCAGCACGGGCCCGGTCGTGGTCGCGGTGCTGCCGTTATTCGAAGAAGCCAATCGAACGCGCACCTTCCTGACCGGCGTGCTGCGCCGCCTGGCCGAGCGCGACATTGCCGGCGCGCTCCCAGATCTTCCGGGGCAAGGCGAGAGCCTGGTGCCGACCGAAAATGCCATGCTGGCCGGCTGGCGCACGGCTTTGACATCCGCCGCGACCGCCGCCGCGGCCGAACGCCCGGTTCACATTTTATCCTGCCGCGGCGGGGCGTTACTCGACCATGACGTCAAGGCGGCGTCGCGCTGGCAACTCGCTCCCGCCAAAGGCGAGGCGCTGGTCCGCGAACTGCTCCGCACCAGCGCGGCCGCGGGTGAGCGGATCGAGATCGACCTCGGCAATTACAATGACGATGGCAATCCGGTGACGATCGCCGGCAATGCATTGTCGCGCACATTGCTCCGCGATCTCAACGCCGCCGATTGCGTGCGCGACGGCGCGGTCCGCGTCGTCCGGCTGGAGACCGATCCCGCTGTTGCCGATCGCAAGGTCGCCGGCGCGCCGCTCTGGCGGCAGAGCGAGCCGGGCGATGATCCCACCCTCGCCGACCTGCTCGCGGACGATATCGCCGACTGGATCGCGCGATGCGCGAGCTGACTACCTTTCCCTGCGATGGCGACACGCTGATCGGCACGATCGACGATGCGCCGGGCACGACCGGGCTGCTGATCGTATCGGGCGGCAACGAACTGCGCTGCGGCGCGCATCGCGGCATGGCGCTGCTCGCCGCTGATTTGGCCGCCACCGGCATTCCGGTGTTCCGCTTCGACCGGCGCGGCATTGGTGATTCGGACGGCGCCAATCATGGCTATCAGGATAGCGGGCCCGATATCGCCTCGGCCGCACGGACCTTCCGCATGCTGGCGCCGCAACTGACTCGCGTCGTCGGCTTCGGCAATTGCGACGCCGCCACCGCGCTCGCCCTGTTCCATCACGATGCCGGGATCGATGCGCTGGTCCTCGCCAACCCCTGGGTCGGCGACGAAGACGATGCTCTGCCCCCCGCCTCCGCCATCCGGTCACATTATGCCGACCGCGTGCGCGATCCACGCCAATGGCTTCGCGCATTGTCCGGTGGGATAAATATCGGAAAAGCGATCAAAGGGTTACGCAAGGCTTCTGCCAAATCGAAGGAGTCTACAAACCCGATCGCCGCGCGGATGGCAGTAGCCTTGGCCGATACGCGGCGCACGATCCTGCTCGCCCAGCGCGACAATACCGCGATCCGATTCGAACAGGCGTGGCGTGAGCCCGATACGATCAGTCGGCGCGAGACCGACAGCCACAGCTTCGCGCGGCCAGGCGACGGCGAATGGCTGCGCGAGCAGATTCTGACGGCGATCAGGGCGCTCTAACCTGCCCCATCCTATTGCCGCCGACGGTCCAGTTCACTCGGCCGCTTCGGCGACCTTCTCGAAATCCGCCTCGGCGAGGAAGCGCTCGGCGTCGAGCGCGGCCATGCAACCGGTGCCGGCGGCGGTGACCGCCTGGCGATAGACCTTGTCCATCACGTCGCCGCACGCGAACACGCCGGGGACGCTGGTGCGCGTCGTGCCGGTCTCGACCTTGATATAATGGTCGGCGTCGAGTTCGAGGTGACCGCGAAACAGCTCGGTCGCCGGATGATGGCCGATCGCGACGAACCCGCCCTCGACATCCAGCCGTGAGAGCTCGCCGGTCACCGTGTCACGCAACTCCAGCGCGACCAGTCCAGCAGTGCCGCCGCCATCGACGAAGGTCTCGACTTCCTTGTTCCACAACACCTTGATCCGCTCATTGGCGAACAGGCGCTGCTGCAGGATCTTTTCCGCCCGAAACGAATCGCGGCGATGGATCAAGGTGACGTCGGGCGAATGGTTGGTCAGGTAGAGCGCTTCCTCGACCGCAGTGTTGCCGCCGCCGATCACCGCGACCTTCTTGCCGCGATAGAAGAAGCCGTCGCAGGTCGCGCAGGCGCTGACGCCCTTGCCCTTCAGCGCTTCCTCGCTGTCGAGTCCGAGCCACTTGGCCTGGGCGCCGGTGGCGATCACCAGCACGTCGCCGACATAGATCTCGCCGCTGTCGCCGATCAGCCGGAACGGCCGCCGGGTCAGGTCGACCTCGACGATCGTGTCCCACATCATCCGCGTGCCGACATGTTCGGCCTGGGCCTGCATCTCCTGCATCAGCCAGGGGCCCTGGATCACCTCGCGAAAGCCGGGATAATTCTCGACATCCGTCGTGGTGGTCAGCTGGCCGCCGGGCTGGATGCCCTGGACGACGATCGGCTCCATCCCGGCGCGCGCGCCATAGATCGCGGCCGACAGGCCAGCCGGACCCGAACCGAGGATGAGCATGCGAGTGGTATGCGTAGTCATGCGGGACGTCCTAAGGGCGAAACGGCCCTTCGCGCAAATATGGGGTCAAGGTTATCCACAAAAATACGGAGGGCGTGGAGAAATGCTTGCCGGCGACAAAGTATCGCCATGCCACCCCGCTGGTGCGTTCGGAGCGAGGAACATTGTGTTATGAGTCAAAGCGATAGGCGGCGATGGCGATGACGATGGATGCGGCGACCCCTTACCGATGGATGGCGTACAACAATGCCTGGGCCAATCAGCGCCTGCTGAATGCCTGCGCGATGCTTTCGCCGGATGAATTCACCGCGCACCGGACAGGATTTTTCCCGAGCCTGCGCGCGACGTTGAACCACATCCTCGTGATCGACCGCTTCTATGTCGACGCAATGGAAGGCGGAACGCTCGGCCCCGCTGCCTGGGTCGACGAAGAACCTTGTACGACCGTCGTCGCACTCCACCAAGCTCAGGCGGAAATGGACCGCCGCTTGATAGCCCTTGTCGACGGTCTTGACGAGCAGAGCATAGGGCGCACCGTCGCAATCCACCGCGAAACCCATGTGCAGCATGAGGTGATGAGCCGCCTGTTGCTGCACCTGTTCCAACATCAGATCCATCATCGCGGCCAGGCGCATGCCATGCTGAGCGCTACGTCGGTCAGCCCGCCGCAACTGGATGAGTTCTTCGCCTCGGAAGAGGCGCCACTGCGCGCCGAGGAATTCGTCGCGCTCGGTTGGACCGAGACCGGCATCTGGGAGTCGGGCAGCTAGAGCGTCGCGCGGAAAAGTGGGCACCGGTTTTCCGCAAGAAGCGACACGACAACAAATACGACGGCAGGCGCGCCGCCCCCGCCGCATCGCCTCAGGGAATCTCGAACAGGCCAGCCGCGCCCATGCCGCCGGCGGTGCACATCGACACCACCACATATTTCACGCTGCGCTTGCGTCCCTCGATCAGCGCATGGCCGACCAGCCGGCTACCGGTCATGCCGAACGGGTGTCCTACCGCGATCGCGCCGCCATTGACGTTGAGCTTGTCGGGATCGATCCCCAGCGTGTCGCGGCAATAGAGGCATTGCGACGCGAACGCCTCGTTGATCTCCCACAGGCCGATATCCGCGATCTTGAGCCCGGCGCGCTTGAGCAGCTTGGGGATCGCGAAGACCGGGCCGATGCCCATCTCGTCGGGCTCGCAGCCCGCGACCTGGAAGCCGCGATAGATGCCGAGGATGTCCTTGCCTTCCGCCTCTGCAGCCTTGCGCTCCATCAGGATCTGCGCCGCGGCGCCGTCGGACAGCTGACTGGCGTTGCCCGCGGTGATGTACTTGCCTTCCTTGATCACCATGCCGTCCTTGAACACGGTGCGCAGTCCCGACAGGATTTCCGCCGTCATGCCGCCGCGAATGCCCTCGTCCTGGGTGACGGTGACCTGCTCGGTGCCGGTCTGGTTGCCCTCCTTGTCGAAGGTCGCCTTTTCGACCGTGATCGGTACGATCTCCTCGGCGAACGCGCCTTTTTGCAGGCCGTCATAGGCGCGCTGCTGGCTCATCGCGCCGAACTCGTCCTGCGCCTCGCGGCTGATCCCGTAGCGCTCGGCGACCACCTCGGCGGTCTCGATCATCGGCATATAGGCATAGGGTTTCTTCGCGATCACCGACTGGTTCTGATACGGCTTGCCCGCCTGTTTGGCGGTCAGCGTGATCGATTCCATCCCGCCCGCCAGCGCCACGTCGAGCTCGTCGCACATGATCCCGCGCGCGGCGAGCGCGATCGCGGTCAGGCCCGAGCCGCATTTGCGATCGAGCGTGAACGCCGGCACTTCGGTCGGCAGCCCGGCGGCGAAGATCGTATTGCGCGCGACGTTATAGCCCTGCGTCCCCCATTCGTTGCCGGCGCCGTAGAAGACGTCGTCGATGCGTGATGGATCGATGCCAGCACGCTCGACCGCCGCGTTCATCACATGCGCGCCGATCACCGGCGCCTCGGTGATGTTGAAATAACCGCGATTGGCCTTGCCGATACCGGTGCGGGCAGTGGAGACGATGACGGCTTCGCGCATGACCTGTCCTCTCATTTATCGAATATCGGGTATGGCGCTTAACCTCGCCGCGCGTGAAAAGCGAGAGGGCTGGCGCACGCCCCTCACCTGCGCCAGAACGCCGCCATGACCACCGCTCAGCTCGCTGCCCGCTCGCTCCTGTTCGCCCCCGGCGATTCGCCTCGCAAGCTCGAGAAAGCCGGCATGAGTGCCGCCGACCTGGTGATCATCGACCTCGAGGATGCTGTCGCCGAAAGCGCCAAGCCCGATGCGCGCAAGGCAGTCGCCAGCCACCTCAAGACGACTCATCGCCGGCAACCGCATTGGGTACGGATCAATCCGCTCGACACGCCCCATGCGCTGCCCGATCTCGCCGCGATCGTGCCAACCCAACCCGATGGCATCGTTCTACCCAAGGCGACTCGTGCCGACGCCGAACGGCTCAACCATTATCTGACTGCGTTCGAAGCAGCCGCAGGCCTTCCGATCGGTGCGATCCCGGTGTTCGTGCTGGCGACCGAGACCGCCGCGGGCGTGTTCGACGTCGGCAATTATGCCGGCTGCCCGCGCCTCGCCGCCTTGAGCTGGGGCGCGGAGGACAGCGCCACGGCACTCGGCGCGACAAGCAACCGCGACGACAATGGCGAGTACGATTTCCCTTATCAGCTGTTCCGCGCGCTCTGCCTGACCGGCGCCGCTGCCGCCTCGGTCAGCGCGATCGAGACGATCCACGGCGATTTCCGCGATTCCGAAGGCCTGGAGAAAATGGCCCGCCGCGCGCGCCGCGCCGGCTTTCGCGGCATGCTCGCGATCCATCCTGATCAGGTCCCGGTGATCAACGCCGCCTTCACGCCCTCGCACGAAGAAATCGGGCACGCCGAGAAGGTCCTTGCTGCGTTCGCCGCCAATCCAGGCGCCGGCACGGTGGGTCTGGACGGCGCCATGCTCGACATGCCGCACCTGAAGCGCGCGCAGGCCTTGCTGGCGATGAAGCGATGACACTCACAGACCATTAAGCGGAAATTAGGAAGATAATCTTTACAGTTAACCTTCCTATCCCTATATCGCTCGCATGCCCATTTCCTCCGATGATCCGCGGACCGTCCGCGCCGCGACACTGGCGCGGGATATTCGTGGATTGGTCGGCAAGCTGAAACGTCGGCTGCGCGAGCAGTCGGACGTTGGCGACCTCACTCCCTCTCAGACCGCCGTCCTGCTTCGTCTGGAAAAGGACGGGCCGTCGACAACGTCGACCCTCGCCCGGGCGGAAGGAATGCGGCCGCAGTCGATGGGGACAGTCATTGTCGCCCTTGAAAGCGCAGGACTGGTATCCGGTATGCCGGATCCAAAGGATGGCCGGCAGACGATCCTGTCGCTCACCGACCATTGCCGGGAGTGGATTCGGGAAAGCCGGGCGGCACGTCAGGACTGGCTGTTCCGCACCATTCAGGCGCGGCTTTCTACCCAGGAACAGGATTTGCTGACCGCCGCGGTCGCGCTGCTGCAACGCATCGTTGACGACTGAAGCGCGCGGCTTCCGGCAAACGGGCTCATCCGCGAAAAGGAAATACCCATGGCGCTGACCATGCTCGATCCCAACACCGCGCTCATCATCGTCGATCTCCAAAAGGGTATCGTCGGCCTTCCCCTGGTGCACCCCATCGCAGAGGTCCTGGAACGCAATCGCATCCTGGTCGATGCGTTTCGCGCGCGCGGTTTGCCGGTCGTGCTGGTCAACGTCGCCGGCGGCGCGCCAGGCCGGACTGAGCAGCCTCGGTTGAACCTCGACGCGCTGCCGGCCGATTTCGCCGATCTCGATCCGGAGTTGGGCAGGCAGCCCAATGACATCGTCGTGACCAAACGAACCTGGGGAGCGTTCGCTAGCACCGATCTGGGCCGGCAACTCGAGACATTGGGCGTCACCCAAGTCGTGGTGACGGGCGTGGCCACCGGTACCGGCGTCGAGTCGACCGCCCGTCAGGCCTATGAACTCGGCTTCAACGTCACCCTCGCCATCGACGCGATGACCGATCGGAACCAGGAGGCGCACGATTACAGCGTCGGCAAGGTGTTCCCGCGACTGGGCGAGACGGGATCGACCGACGACGTCATCGCGCTGCTCGATGGGCGTTCCTGACATGTGGCTCCATCTCCTCGCCTATCTGTTCGGTGGCGTCTTCCTCGCCAATGCGATTCCGCATGTCGTCAGCGGGATGATGGGAAAGCCGTTCCAGAGCCCGTTCGCCAAACCGCCGGGTGAAGGGCTCTCCTCATCGACCGTGAACGTGGTCTGGGGATTCGCCAATCTCGCGATCGGCTCTCTGCTCGTCTGTCGGGTCGGCGTCTTCGACCTGCACAATGCGGCGCATGTATCGGCGCTCGGGCTGGGAGCATTCATGATCAGCCTGGGGCTTGCGCGGCGGTTCGGGCGGTTCAACGGCGGCAACACCCCGGAACAGCCATGAACTTGCCCGGCAGTCGCATGTTCCGGTCGCTGCGGGGCTTTAACTACCGGACCTGGGTGGCCGGCGCGTTCGTCTCCAATATCGGTACCTGGGTGCAGCGCACCGCGCAGGACTGGCTAGTGCTGACAATGCTTACGCACCACAGCGCGGCGGCGGTCGGGATTGTCATGGCACTGCAGTTCGGGCCGCAATTCCTGCTGCTCCCCTGGACAGGCTATGCTGCCGACCATTTCGACCAACGCAAGCTGTTGATCGCCACCCAGGCGGCCATGGGCGTGCTCGCTTTGGCGCTCGGCCTGCTCACCGTCAGCGGCGCCGTACAGTTATGGCATGTCTACGTCTTCGCCTTCCTGTTCGGCAGCGCGGCGGCATTCGACGCGCCGGTGCGACAGACTTTCGTCGCGCAACTGGTCGGCGACGCCGATCTCGCCAATGCGGTCGCGCTCAACTCGACCTCGTTCAACGCAGCGCGGATGATCGGCCCGGCGATATCGGGGATGCTTATCGCCGCGGTCGGTACCGGTTGGGCGTTCCTGCTCAATGGCGCCTCGTTCATCGCCGTCTTGATCTCGCTGGCTTTGCTGCGGGCAAGCGAACTGCATCTCCACCCCCGCGCAAACCGCACCCGGGGCGGCTTTACTCAGGGGTTCCGCTATGTCTGGGGCCGGCCCGATCTCAAGGCGATCCTGCTAATGCTGTTCCTGATAGGCACGTTCGGGCTGAACTTTCCGATCTTCATTTCGACCATGGCGGTCGGCGTGTTCCACGCGGACGCACGCGGATTTGGCCTGCTATCGTCGATCATGGCGATCGGCACCGTTACCGGGGCGTTACTGAATGCCGGACGGGAGCGGCCGGGGTTCGAGGCGCTGCTGGTCGGAGCAGCCATATTCGGACTGGGATGCGCGCTAGCCGCGATCGCTCCGACCTATTGGCTGTTCGCTGTCGCCCTGGTCGTCATCGGGGTGGCGGCGTTGACCGTAACCAATACGACCAACAGCCTTATGCAGCTATCGACCGAGCCGGCCATGCGCGGCCGCGTGATGGCGCTGCGCATCGGCGTCGCCCTGGGCGGGACTCCGATCGGCGCGCCGATCGTCGGTTGGGTCGCCGATCACCTCGGGCCGCGCTGGGCGCTAGGCGTTGGCGCTCTTTCAGGCTTTGCGGCCGCGATCGTCGCAATGGTTGCGTTGACGAGGCGCTTCGACCGACGTTCAGAGTCGATCAGCCTGATCCGACCGCATCCCGTCGACCCGGCTTAACGCCGGAAGGCGCTAGTTCGCGCCCTTCCCCGTCCACTTGCCCATCCAGCCAAGCACCTCGCGATACCATTGGCGGCTTTCCTTGGGGTTGAGCACCCAATGGCTGCCGCCCGGGAAGACGATCAGGCGCGACGGGATGTCGCGGCGCTGAAGTGCGGTGAAGGCGGCAACGCCCTGGGTATAGGGAATGCGATAATCGCCCTCGCTGGTGATCACGAGCTGCGGCGTCTTCCACTGGGCGACGAAATTGACCGGGTTCCATTTCTCGAACGCAGCGGGGTCCTCGTAATAGGGATGCCCGCCATGCTCCCATTCGTCGAACCAGAGCTCCTCGGTCTCGTACGCCATCGCCCGCGCGTCGAACACGCCGTCATGCTGCACGGTGCACTTGAAGCGGTCGGGCCAATTGCCCTCGATCCAGTTCATCATATAGCCGCCATAGGACGCACCCAGCGCGCAGGCATTGTTGCCGTCGAGCCAGGTGAACTTGGTCGTCGCAGCGTCGAGACCCTTCTTCAGGTCCTCGAGCGGCCAGCCGCCCCAATTGTTGCGGATCGCGTCGGAGAAGGCCTGGCCGTACCCAGTCGAGCCGTGGAAATCGACCGCGACCAGGCCATAGCCGGCGCCGGCGAACAAAGCGGGGTTCCAGCGGTACGACCAGCTATTGTTGCTCGACCCCTGGGGCCCACCATGGACCATGAACGCGACCGGCGCCTTGGCGCCTGCGGCGAGGCCGGCCGGCTTGACGGCATAGCCCCAGACCTTGTCGTTATTGGCGCCGGTGAAGCTGAACCGCGTGACCGTCGGCATGTCGATCCCGACGAATTTGTCGGCATTGACGCTGGTCAGCCGCGCGCTCTTCTTGCCTGCCAGCCAGTAGAAATCGTCGGGCGCGGTCAGCGAGTTCATCGCATAGACCAGACCCTTGGCGGTCGGCACCACCGCGGATACCGACCCTTCCTGGGTCAGCCGGGTCGGCTTGCCCGACTTGAGGTCGATCGCGAAGATCGGCACTTCCTGCGTGTCCTCGGCCGTGACGTAGATCGTCTTGCTGTCCTCGCTCCACGCGATCGACCCGACCGAGCGATCCCACCCCTCGGTCAGCGCCCGCACCTGGCCGCTCGCCAGATCGCGAACCATCAGCACCTGGCGGTCGGCTTCGTAGCCCGGCCGCTTCATCGCGAACCAGGCGAGATATTTGCCGTCCGGCGACGCGGTGGGCAGATTGTCCATGCCGTCATTGGCGTCGGTCAGGTTGGTCGGCGCGGCCGATCCGTCGGCGGGAGCCGCGAAGATGTCGAGATTGGTCGATAGCGGCTCGATCCGGCCTGCCTCGCGCAGCGCGAAGAACACCGTCTTGCCGTCGGCCGACCACGACACTTCCTCGCCACCGCCGAACGGCTTGGACGGAGAATCGCCGACCAGTCCGCCTTCGATCGCCTTGCCGTAGCCGGCAGCCTTGCCATTCGCCATCGGCAGTACGAACAGCTGCGATCGCGTGCCGTCCGACCAGCTTGCCCAATGGCGGATGAACATCTGGTCGAACGTGCGGCCATTGCCGGCATCGTCGCGCTTCTTGACCATCGCCGGCTCGCTCGACGGCGCGCCGGGCAGGCGATCGGCCCAGATCAGCATTTTGTCCTCGGTCGGCGCGACCTTGAACCCGCCGATCCCGCCCTTGAGGTCGGTGACCTGGGTCGGTGCGCCGCCGGTGACCGCGATCGCCCAGACATTGTCCTCGCCGCCTTTGTCGGACTGGAACCAGATCGTCTTGCCGTCATGCGAGAATTGCGGGCTGGTTTCGTTGACCGCCCATTCGCCGATCAGCTTTTCGGGCTTGGCGCCCTTGGCGGTCAGGTCGAGCCGCCACAGATCGTAGCGCCCCCTGTCGCCCGCCAGATCGGTCTCGCGCTGCTGCCAGACCAACCAATGGCCGTCGGGCGACACGGCCGGCGACGAGACGCGGCTGAGCATCGTCACGTCCTCGATGGTCAGCTGGCGCGCGGTTGCAGGGAAAGCGAAGGAAGCGAGCGCGACGCTCGCGAGGAGGAGCTTCTTCATGGCGCGAGATAGAGCAGAAGGTGGTTGCGCGGGCAACCACCCGTCGTACCGAAAACTCGCTTCGTCTCGGCTCAGCGCTGGCCGGTGATCCGGGCGATTTCCTTGGCAACCATCGTCTCGACCAGGTCGGGCAGGTTCGCGTCGAGCCAATCGCGCAGCATCGGCTTCAGCATCTCGCGGACCAGCCCCTCGAGCGTGTCGCTCCCGGCGACTTCGGGCTTGATGACGAGCCGCGACAGGCTGGCGAGCCGCGCGCGGCTGACTTCGGCTGCCTCATCGGAGATGATCTTTTCGGCGGGTGCGGCAGACACGGGCGCCGCAGCAACGGGGGCCGCCATCGACGGCACGTCCGAATCGGGCGCGGGCTCGTTCAATTCGAGCACGTCATCCTCTTCAGCCGCCTCGGCCGGAATCGGCTGCGGCGATGGACGACGACGCGCGCGCGACGCCCCGCCGGTCTCGACATCCTCGGCGATGATCCGTTTGATCGAGGACAGGATGTCCTCCATCGACGGTTCGGCGCTTACATCCCCCATATGCGGCCTGCTTCCTGACGACGTCCGAACCCGCGCAAATCGCGAGCTATTTGGTCTCGTTTGCGGGACGATCGGGGGCCGTGTCAACCGGGGCATTCAACTGAGGGTCGAGCGGACGCTTTTGCGACGAGTCCTGCGACGGCGTATCGCGAGTGCTGGTACCGATCGGTTTATATGTTGGATCGATGTCCCAATCGCTCCATTTGCCCTTGACGCGCTTGTAGTTGGTCAGCGGATCGTAGAGCGCGCCACCCTCGAGACCGAGGTCGCGCGCCTCGGCCTGCCCCATCGCCGCGAGCAACGCGAAGCCGGCGACATAAGCGTCGCGCTGAGCGGTCACCAGGGTCACCTGGCTGTTGAGCAATTCCTGCTCGGCATTGAGGATGTCGAGGATGGTACGGTTGCCGACGCTGTTCTCCGCGCGGACACCCTCCAGGCTCAGTTTGTTGGCTTCGACCGCGCGCTGCGACGAGGCGATCACCTCGAGCGAAGACTTCCAGATGGCATAGGCCGAGCGCGTCTGCGCGATCACGCCGCGTTCGGTATCCGTCGTTTGCTCGAGCGCCTGTGCGCGGCGCGCCTGCGCCTGGCGAACCTGTGCCGACGGGCCGCCGCCCTGATAAAGCGGGACCGAGAATTGCAGGCCGACAGTGCCCGCCGACCCGGTCTGGCCCGGCTTGGGGCTGGTGCCGGCGCCGTAGGAACCCAGATAGTTGAAATAATTGCCGCCGACGACCCCGCTCAATGTCGGCAGCCGCGCACCCTTGGCCGCATTGATGTCGAAGCGCGTCGCGTCGCTGTTCCGCTGCGCCGCGAGCAACACCGGGTTGTTCTTGAGCGCGACATCGACCGCGTCGTCGGGCGCATTGGGCAGGTTCGGCAGAGCGGGCGGATCTTCCAGCTGTCCCGGAGGCGTACCGACCACCCGAATGTAGCTTTCCTTGCTCGAGATGAGCTGCGCCTGAGCCTGTTCGAGCTGGCCGCGCGCGACCGACAGGCGTGCGTCGGACTGCGCAACGTCGGTGCGCGTGAGGTCGCCGACCTGAAAACGATCCTTGGCAGCCTGGAGATTGACCTCCAGCACCTTCACGTTTTCCTTGTTCAGCCCGACGATCGCCTCGTCGCGGATCACGTCCATATAGGCGCCGACCACGCCGACAAAGGTGTCCGATTCGGTGCCGCGCAACTGCATGCGGCTCGCCTCGACGCGTGTTTCCGCACCCTTGATCGAGTTGCGGACGCGACCGCCGCTATATACCGGAACCGAGACTTGCGCATTCGCTTGAAGCTGGCGGTCGGGCGACAGCAAGCTGTTCTGGCTGCTGTTCAGCGCATTCTCGGTATAATTGCCGGTGACGCCGGCATTCGGACGCCCCTGCGCCTTGGCGATCGGAACATTCTCATCGGATGCACGGACATTGGCGCGCTCGGCGGCCAGTCCCGGATTGGTGTTGTAGGCTTTGACGAGCGCATCGCGCAGCGTGTCGGCGGCAGCCGGCACGGCGACGACGGCCACCATGGCGACACCAGCGAGTAGGACGGAAACGCGCATCAAATCCCCATTTCGTTAAAACGCAAAGCCCCGCGGCGCTGAAAAACCAGGCAGCGCGACGCAATCCACGTCGGCGAAAGCGCGCAGCCCGAACGCGCCCGTGATCGTGCGCCCCGACGCCAGGCGCGATACACCACGTTCACGCAGCCCGGTCACCACGCGCGCCCCAGGAGCAACCTGGCCGACCAGCGATTCGGGCAATGCCTCGACACAGCCATCGACGATCAACACGTCGTAGGGCGCGCCCGCTTGATGGCCCTGATCGAGCGGCCCCTCCACCAGTTCGACATTGCCGTAGCTCGCCAGCGCGGCGCGGGCATGCGCGGCCAGGTCGGCGTCGCTTTCGACCGCGACGACCGAGCGCACCAGGCCAGAAAGCACCGCCGCTGTATAACCACCGGCGGCGCCGATCAGCAGCACCCGGTCGGTCGGCTCAAGATAGGCCTCGGTCAACAGCTTGCCGGTAGCGATCGGCAGATTGAGATAGCGGCCGTTGCCGATCGCCACGGCGGTATCGCGATAGGCCAGCCGGCGCGCGCCTTCGGGCACGAACGCTTCGCGTGGTACTCTGCCCATTGCGGTAACCACGCGCGGGTCGTTGACCGCGTTCGTGCGCAACTGGCTCTGCACCATGGCATGGCGCATCGTCTCGAAGCTGATGTCGTCGCCGATCGTTTCTGGCGCCAAGTTGTTCATAGCCCGCCCAATCGCATAACTGTTTTACGTATGCAACACACTTCATGCTGCTCGGCTGCTATATGGTGCGCCGCGTCGCACGCCAACCCGCAATAGCGCATTAAATTATATACGTCATATAAAGCCGCTGTTGACTTGAGGCCGTCCTATGCGCAAAGCCCCGCGCCTTACCACGCCTGCGGGGCCCGTTGGCGGAGTGGTTACGCACCGGACTGCAAATCCGTTTACGCCGGTTCGATTCCGGCACGGGCCTCCATCATCGTGCGCTATATTCTCAACAAGCGCTACAAGGCGGATTACGAGCGTTAATCTTAAGGCGTGTTCAGTCACTTATAGTCGACCAACACGGTATGGTTCGTGTCGTCCACAAGCAAATTTATGACACGAGACACAGCGTGACATCCCATTTGCCGGTGAGGATCCCGCGATGACCCGGCGAGGCAACGGTACGAATAAATCTAGGTCGAGTGAATTCGTGGCTGCGTCGGTCGGCAATCGCCAGTTGCGGGCAGCATGGCCGATTTGGACGCTGTTCTTTGGCTTCGCCATTTGCTCGGTCGCTGCGGCTGCTGCGCCGGCGACGGATAAGGACCCATGGGGGGATGCGGCTGCAGGAGAGCGGCAGGCCCGTCAGGCAATTTCTCAATGTCTTGATCGTGCGGACAAAACGCCCGGCATGCTTCCCGAACACTGCGTTGAGGCCGTTTATCAAGCCTGCGAAAAGGCCCACGGCAACATGAGCCAGCGCGACATGAACGAGTGCGCGGCCTTCTCGCAAAAAGCATGGGAGGGCCGGCTCGCGGCCATAAGGCTGGTTCTGCTGAGGGTCAGAAGCGGGGAAGGACCCGGCGATACAAATGCCAGCCTGCGCAGACAGCTCAGAGAGAACGAGCCGCAATGGGATAAATGGAATGAGCGGGATTGCGAAATACGAGCGTCTATTTTCAAGGGCGGAACGATGCAGCCCTTTGCGAAGCGCATGTGCCTGGCAAGTCATGCTGCAAATCGAGCACTTGAACTAGAATCATTTAGCGGCTGGCTAAGTAGATAGGTACCGTAAATTACGCGCCCTTTGCTAAGCGATCAGGGTAGTTTTTTCCCCATCGACGCCTGCAGGACCGCATACCATTCGGCACGCGTCCATTCGATCTTGAAGGCATCGCGCGCCTCACGAATTCGCTCGACGCGCTGGCTACCGACGATCGGAATGACCCGCGCCGGATGCGCCATCAGCCACGCATAGGTCGCCGCCGCTGCGGAGACGCCATATTGTGCCCCCTTCCCCGCCAGCAGCGCGGCAACCGGCCCATCCTGGCCCAATCGCCCTCCACCCAGCGGCGACCAGGCGAGGACAGCGTGATCGCGTGTCATCGCCAGGTCGAGCGTGCCATCCCAAAGGGGATCGGTGTGGAGCGGCGAGAATTCGGGCTGCGTGCTCGCCAGCGGAACCGTGAGAAAGCTTTCCAGCGCTGCGACCTGCGCCGGCGTGAAGTTGGACACGCCGATCGCGCGCGTCTTCCCGCTGGCGATCATCTTCTCGAGCGACGCCGCCAACTCCTGCGGGTGGGTGAGCAAGTCGGGGCGATGAACCTGCCAAAGGTCGACCTGTTCGACCCCCAAACGTCGTAGCGATGCGTCGAGAGCGCGCTCGAGATAGGCCGGACTCGAATCGTACGGCACGCCGGGAATGATTCCGCCTTTGGTCGCCACCACCATGCGCGCGCGCAATTCGGGTGCCTCGCCCAGCACGCGACCGAGCGCCGCTTCGGCGTCGCCGAATCCGCCGGTGCCGTCGAAGCCATAGATATCGGCCGTATCGAAGAGCGTGATTCCACTATCGAGCGCCGCCTCGATCAGCGCGCGGGCGCCGGCGACGTCGTCGCCGCGCAACCGCCACATGCCCCAGGCGATCGGCGATACAAGGATGCCGCTTTTGCCAAGCGGGCGTGATTCAGGAGAAAGACGTTCGATCATGACCGCGCTCTTGCCACGAGCGGAGGCAGGCGAAAATGCTTAAAGGATCACGTCGCCCTCGCCGCCCGCGAGAATGCGCCCCATTGCTTCGAACAGAGCGTCCATCGCCACTGGCTTGAACAATACCTCATTGGCGCCAGCCGCGATGCAGCGTTCGCGCAGATCGACCGCGGTATCGGCGGTGACGACGATAATCGGCAGTTTTGCCTTGGCATCGGGCCGCGCGCGAATGCGTTCGATCGCGGTGATGCCATCCATCCCCGGCATGCGCAGGTCGACCAGCGCCATGTCGAAATCGCGCTCGTCGATCAGTTTCAACCCGATCTCCGCGCTTTCCGCCTCGGTCATCGCCGCGCCCGCCACATCGAGCATGTCGGCGACGACGCGCCGATTCATCGGATCGTCCTCGATGAACAGCACATTCATCGCAGCGACCCCATCCGGGCCGTCGGGCAAAGCGTATCAGGTAGCATGGTTGGGTCCCCTATCCGCTTATGCAGCCCGACTATCAACATCTTCATTTTGCGCTACCGAAACGATCGTCTGGACCAATGCCGCCCCGGCAATCGGCTTGGCGATCACCTGATCTACGCCCGCTGCGGTTAACCGAGTGCGGTCATCCGTATCCGGGTTTGTCCAGAGCAGTGACACCGGCACGCCGGCGAGGCGCCCGATCGCGGCCTCCACGTCGCCGTCCATAGCGATCGTCGCTTCATCGGTGACGATCCGCTGGATGCCGCCTGCTTCGATCATCTCCGCCGCTTCGTCGATCGAGCCTGCCGCGATCAGAGACGGGAAACGCTGCGCGAACAGGGTCTTCAGCATGGCGCGGCTGATCGGATTCTTGTCGACGATGAGCAATGCCCTGCCATGTTCATGTTCGACCGCCGCGGCTTCGTCCTCCTCGACGCGAATCAACGGCACGGCCACGGTAAAGGTCGACCCCTCGCCCGGAACGCTCGCCACCGTGACGTCGCCGCCCATTGCCCGCGCGATGTTGCGGCAGATCGCCAAGCCCAGGCCGGTGCCGCCGAACTGACGCGTCGTGCCGGCGTCGGCCTGACGGAATGACTCGAAGATGAGTTCGAGCTTGTCCGGCGGGATACCAATCCCGGTATCGCGGATTTCGATAGTCACCTGCTCGCCGTCGGCCCCCTGAATCACCCCCGATCGGACGTGAATATGTCCATTCTGGGTGAATTTCAGCGCATTGGAAAGTAGATTGAACGCGATTTGCCGCAAACGCGCCGGATCGCTTTCGATCCGCGGCGGCGCCTCGCTGACGTCGAGTTCGAATTCGACGCCCTTCGCAGCGGCCTGATCCTGCCACATGCGAGACACGTCGCGCAGCATCGCGGCGAGGTCGACCGGCGCGCGCTCGATCGTCAAATTGCCGGTCTCCATCTTGGCGACGTCGAGAATGTCGTCGACCAATGCGCGCATCGATACGCCGGCGCCGTGCACCACACTGATGCGGTCGCGCATCGCGGGATCGAGCCGTCGGTCCGCCAGCATGACCTGGGTCATCCCCAGAATACCATTGAGCGGCGTGCGGATCTCGTGACTGGTCGTGGCCAGGAATTCGGTCTTGGCGGCCAGTGCCTTGCCCAAGGCCGCGTTGCTCGCTTCGAGATCGATGTTCGCCGCGCGGACCTCATTGCGGCTGCGGCGGATCGTGACGAGGCCAAAGCCAAGCATCCCGACGATCGCCACCGCAGTCACGCCCGACCCGACGAAAATCCAGAATTGCGTATTGGCCCGCGACTTTTCGTATTCCGCGCGCCGGTTGGCTTCGTCGCGCTGCAGCTGCGCGATTTTCAGGCTTTGATTGGCCGAATCGAATCGCGCCGCCATCAATGCCGTCGAGTGCGACGCCACCAGCTTGGCATTGTCATCGTCGAGCTTCTTCAACGCCACCAAGTGGATCAGCGCGTGCTGCGAATCGCCTAACCGTTCGTAGATTTCAAATGCGGTTTTATGCGCACGCCACCAGACCATGGTCGGGTTGCCGATATCGACCCCGACAAAAGCGCGTTCGATCATCGTTCGCGCTTGATCGACTTTGCCGCGTTGCAAGGCCGCCTGCGCCGCCACCGCCCAGAATTGCGCGGCGGAGCCGTCGCTATCGCTCTTGCTCAACAACTGGAATCCCTGGGCGATTGTGCGATCGGCAGCATCCAGGTCGCCGGAGAGCAATTCGTTACGCGCGGCGTTGCGCAGGATTTGCGCTTCGAGCACCGGACTGTCCATTGTCTGGGCGAGCTTGAATGCGGCACGGAAATCGCGTTCGGCATCGGGGTAGCGCGCCAATTCCATCAACGCGTCGGCGCGATTGTTGTAGATCGATACCAGCAACTGCGGATCGCCCTGGTAGATATCGAGCGCCTGTCCGTAATATTTGAGCGCCGTATTATAATCGTTCGCCTCTTGGTACAGCGCGGCGATACTCAGGAGCGCGATCGATTGGCTGCGCGTGTCGTCGATCGCGCGATAGATCAGGAACGCCGACTGGTAATCGGCCAACGCCGTGGCCACGCTAGCCGACGCGGCATGATAGCCTGCGCGCGACCGCAGCACGTCGCCCTTGAGCTTGCTGGCCTTGGCGTCCTTGAGCGCGGCGAACGCGGCATCGAGCAGCGGTCCCGCCGTCACGATGTCGTTCAGGCGAAGATGCGCCTCACCTTCCAGCCATTGCGCGGTGGCGACATCGACCACGCGATCCTGCCCATTGAGCCGCTCCGCTATCGCCCGCGCTTGCTTGGCCTTGGCGATCGTCTTCGCCGGGTCGGTGAGCATCGTCGCCTTGGCGTCGCCGATAGCGCTGTCGAATTGTGCCGCCGAATCTCCTTGCGCGGACGCGACGACGGGCATCGCCAGAAAGGCAACGATCAACAAAAGTGCGGCAAACCGGCGAGTCATGACGCGGCAGTAATGACCTCCGCAGCGTTAAAACGGCTTTAAGCGCGTCACGCCAGGCGGCGGAATGCGGTCGCGCGGAAACTGGCGCGCGCCGAATCTACCAAGGCCGCATCCTTATGGTCGCGGAGGAACTGGCGGAACGCCTCGATCTCGATGGGGCGGCTGATCAGATAGCCCTGGATCATGTCGCATCCCATCACGCTGAGCAGCGCGAGCGCCGCCGGCGTTTCGACCCCCTCGGCGGTCACTTCCATCTCCAGCGCGTGCGCGAGATCGATGGTCGACCGAACGATCAGCGGGTCGCGGTTGCTGCTGGTCAGCTGCAAGACGAACATCTTGTCGATCTTGAGCTCGCGCGCCGGAAGCTGCTTGAGATAAGCGAGGCTCGACAGCCCGGCGCCATAATCGTCGATAGCGATCGCGATGCCGTGGTCGGCGAAGATATTGAGGTTGGCGATCGCGCTGACCGGGTCGCGAATCACCGAGGTCTCGGTGATCTCGAAACCGAGCGGGACACCCCCGTTGCTGACCATTTCGCAGGCGCGCTTCACGAACGAGGTATTGCTCAGCAATTGGCCGGAGATGTTGACGAAGACCGTGATCTCCTGCCCATCGGCACGGAGATAATGCTGGTCGATTATAACCTGCTCGATCGTCCACAATGTCAGCCGGTCGATGTCGCGTGAGGTTTCGGCCAGCGGAATGAAGTCGCTCGGCAGGATCAATCCGCGCGTGGGGTGGCGCCAGCGTACCAACGCCTCGGCGCTCGCGATCTCCTGGCGGCGGACATGCACCTTGGGCTGATATTGCAGGAACAGCTCGCCGCGATCCATCGCGCCCTTCAATTCGCGCTTCAGCGCGAGTTTATCGACCATCGGATCGACCAGCGACAAATCGCGCAATACCAACTGGCTTTCGTTGCGCGACTGGACCAGCGCGTCCTCGGCCTCCTCGGCTAGGCGGACATCGTCCAGCGTCCCCGGCGGCCCGGCGGCAATACCGATCGCGAGATCGATCTGATGCCGTTCGCCGTCCAGGTCGAACGGCTCCGTTAGCGCCGCGCTGAGACTGTCCGAGAATTGCTGGAGCTCGACCGCGTCGGCAACGCAGGTTTCCACTTCGACCGTCCAGCGGCCGATCACCGTCGCCACGACCCCGGGCAGCGCGCCCGCGATTCGATCGGCGATATCGAACGCGATGTCGTTCGACCGCGCGACGCCGAGATGCCGGCGTAGGAAAGCCTGATTGGTCATTTGCGCAAGCGCCTGAACAGCCCAGGGTTTCGTGGCGGAAACCTGCGCGAACGGCGTCGCGGCTCCGCGCATACGGCTCCGCGATGTCGACGAAAGGCCGGATTGGCCAACCGGTTCTTCGACCGGGCTGATCGGGATTTGGTCGCGCGCCATCACCGCCCTGCTACCCCAAGGGCCTGAAAGAACTCTTAAGCTCGCAAGCCTGAAGCTCAGGGAAAACACGTAACTGCCCGGAATCGCGATTGCTTTTGAGTTAAAAAACTATTAAGAAT
>Ga0207683_10000876_pt1 | contig 27583 bp, 31 predicted proteins | sample KBSM73metaG_FD_184333 | JGI IMG/M metagenome (GOLD analysis project Ga0207683, IMG submission 184333) | Miscanthus rhizosphere microbial communities from Kellogg Biological Station, Michigan, USA - KBS M7-3 metaG (SPAdes) (version 2) | ecosystem: Host-associated > Plants > Roots > Rhizosphere >... | reverse complement strand
ACCTCGTCCTCGATCGTCCGGAGCTTCTCGGCGCGCGGCTGCGACGGCTCGCCGCTCCGCAACACGGAGGCGTAGGCGCCGATCACCGCGAGAGGGTTGCGCAGGTCGTGGCTGACCTGCGACACGTAGAGGCCGCGCTCGCGGTCGAGATCGCGCAGGCCGGTGGCGAGCGCCTCCAGGGATCCGGCGACACGACCGACCTCGCTGCGGCCGGAGACGAGCGCGACGTCGCGATCGCCGTCGCCGATCCGCTGGGCGGCGAGCATGATCGTCTCGAGATGCTCACGATGACGCCGGCCGGCGCGTTCGAACAGTCGCACGCCGACAAGCACCAGCACGAGGCCGATCGGCGCGAGGCCCTCGGCTTCGATCAGCAACAGATCGCGCTCGACGTGCTGCGGCACGCGGCTGGCGGCGAGCACGCGCCGCCCTCCCACGGTCCGTTCGGCAACGGTGCCGAGATCGGACGCGCGACCCGACCTGGCTGCCGCGATCAGGGCCGCGTCGCCGCCGGCTGTCCCTGCCTCGAGCCAGGCCAGACGTGTCCCCGGGATCTGCGGGATACGGCCCTGCCGCAACGCGGGCGAGGCGGCCTCGAGCGTGCGCATGAGGCTCGCCCTGCCCTCTCGCGCCACGCGGTCGTGCACCCGCGCCACGACGAACAGCCCGATTGCGGCCAGCGCGAGCGCGACGACCAGCGCGACCGCGATCGAGAGGCGTGCTTCGAGCGGGACGTAGCGAGGCAGTCGCCTAGAGGGCACGAGCGACTTCGAGGCGGTAGCCCCGCCCCCACTCGTTCACGATCGGATCGGTCGGAGCGCCGGCCGCCACGAGCTTGCGCCGCAGGCGGCTGGCGTGCGAGTCGACCGTACGGGTTCGCAGGGTCGCGGGCATGCGCCAGACCTCCCGCAGGAGATCGGCCTTCGAGCGGACGGCTCCCGGGTCGCGAGCGAGCTCGAGCAGCAGGTCGTATTCGCGTCCCGAGAGCGGCAGCTCGCAGCCGGCCCAGCTCGCGCGCCGCGCAGACGGCTCGAGCAACAGGTCGCCCACCCGGATGTCGGAGTGCACCCTGCGGCCCCGCGCGAGCAACGCGTGCACCCGTGCGATCAATTCGGAGAGCGCAAACGGCTTGCGCAGGTAGTCGTCGGCACCGCGCTCGAACGCGCGCAGCACATCCGCCTCCTCGGTCCGGGCGGTCAGGACGAGCACGGGCGTGCCGCTGTCGAGCCGATCGGCGCCGCAGCGCAGCCGACGCAGAACGTCGAGGCCGGAGCCGTCAGGGAGCCCGATGTCGATCACGGCAACGTCGGGCACGAGATCGTCGAGCATGCGCAGCCCTTGCCTGAGCGAGCGCGCCTGCCGGACGTCGAAGTCCTCCTCGGCCAGTTGTTCCGCGAGCACGTCGGCGAGCTTCGCCTCGTCCTCGACGAGTAACACCGTCCTGCGCATCTCGATCTCCCCCTCCGGGCATTCCGTGCAGCCGAGGCCACCGTAAGCCCGAACAAGCAGAATGATCAAGGTGGTCGAGCCGATTGACACACTCTCGGCACACTCCGGCCCGGGGCGACACGAGTCGGGAGCGCGAGAGTGCTCTCAGAACGCCGGATCGACGCGCACGATCATGCCTTCGTGCAGACCGAGCCGGGCTGCCTCTCCGGGGCCGATCTCGAGCACGTAGCGCGCCCGCCTGCAGCCGACCATGCGCCAGGGCGAGAGATCGTGCACCACGCGCACGACCTGCAGATCGGCGTCGCAGAAGACGATGTCGAGCGACATCCGCATGAAGAACATGTGGATCGACTTCTCGCGGAAGGCGAGCCCTTCGCCTGCCGGCAGCGAACGGCGGCCGAGCAGGCCGCGCGTGCGGGTCGCGAGACTGCGCGCGAAGCGCATGCGCTCGAGCAGCGAGCGCCCGTCGGGGGCGTACACGTGATGCCAGGTGTCCACCGACACTCACCCTAATGGCATCACGCCGATGATCTACGCTTGGCGCCGTCAAGGGGGCTAATGGACGCCGAAGACATTCAGCACGATCCACTGCGGGACGCGCGCGAGGCGGCCCTGCGCCGCATCGGCGAGATGCGGCAACGCAATCTCGGCTCGAGCGAGCCGGCCGGCCCGGACCTCCGCACGCTCCTCGTGCGCTCGGAGCGCCACGTCGACGAGCTCCGTCGTTCGGCGAGCGAGCTCGCGGCGATCCTGCCCACACGCGTCGAGGCCGCCGTGGCTCGAGCGCTCGGCGAGGACGAGGGCGGCCTGGGCCGCCGGCTGGACGAGGTGCTCACCCAGAGCGGCAGTCTCATGGCTGCGGTCGAGCGCGTCGAGCGTGACCTGCTGGCCGAGCGGATGGCGCGGGTCGAGGATCTCGAGGTGCTCGTCGACCTCATCAGCGGCGGTCTCGGAGCATTGCGCGCCGACCTGCGCGCGGTGCGTGGCGAGCTGGCGGCACTGCAGGCAGTCGTGGGTCAGCCGCTGCACTTCACGGTCGCGCGCGAGGAGACTGCCGAGGACGCGGGCGCGGAAGGGGACGCTCCCCACGTACGGGTGCGCGCAAGCATCGAGGATGCGGCCGCCGCCGCGCCGCCGAGCGCGCGCCTCGACGCATCCTGATACGCACTCGTCACACGCGCGCGTAGATCCGTCACAGGCCGCGCCGCCATCGTGGCGGCATGCGGGAACGAGCCCAGGCAAGTGTCGAGACGATTGCGCTGCTGGCAGCAGCGATGGCCATCGCGGGCGCGCTCACGCTGGCGGTGGTGCGGCTCGGGCCTCCCCTCGTCGCGTCGATCGGCCAGGCGCTCACGCATGCGTTCGGCCCGAGCGCGCCCACGGCACCTGGGCTCGATCCGCTCGAGCGGCTCGTGCTCGACCGCGCCACCAGCACCACTGCCGACGGGCCGACGCTGCTCGACCTGCGCACGCATCTGCGCTCCCGACTCGATCGCCCGAGCGCCGACGCAGCATTCACGGCAATCCTCGTGCCGCTGGCCGCCCGCGCGCTCGCGGCGGGCGCCATCGACGGAGGGCCAGGTCGCATCCAACTGGTCGACCGCACGACCGAGGACCACTGGCTGCGCAGCCGCTTCCACCCGGGATTCGTCACGAGGTTCTCCTCGTTCGCACTCGGGCTCGCGGGCGGGCCCGGTGCGATCTACTCACTGGGCCGCGACGTCGGACTCGCATCGGAAGATGCGATCCCGCCTGGCTCCGCGGCCGGTGATGTCGTCGTACAGATCGGCGGCGGGCTCCGCGAGGTGGTGTTGCGGAAGCTGCCCGACCGCGGTCTCATTGTCATCGCCGAGAGACTGCGCGACTCATGACGGCGGTCACGGGCCAGGCCTCGGTCGAGTACGCCGGCCTGCTCGGACTCGCCGCAGTGCTGGGCGCCGCGCTCGCACTCGTTGCCGGGCCACCGCTGCTCGGCGCCGTGCGGAACGCATTCATCGCCGCGCTCTCGGGTCGTGCGCAGAGCGCTGCGCCGGTCGTTGCCTCCGCCGCCGACATCGCAGACGTCCAGTCCGCCCTTCTCCCCACGGCCGAGGGCCTCACTCCCGACGCCGCGTTGCTCGCGCTCGGGCAGCGGCACAGCGACGAGGCCGCCCATGCGCTTGCGGATTCTCTGCTGCTGGCCGCTGCCCGCGCGACGGCGCCATGGCTGGGCGCGGCGCGCACCTACCGCGCGTGGATACGACCCCAAGATGGCCCCTACGAGCCGATGGACGGCGACGCGTACGGCGATCGCGACGTCGAGAGGGCCACCGGCCCCACCGTCGTCGCATGGGTGGGCGTCGCAGCGCAGCGCGACGCTCTCGCAGCCGCGCTGTCCCATCACACGAGCCGCGTCGCCGTCGGGCTCGACCTGATCGGGCTTGTCCCGTTCGGCAAGCTGGTGAGCTGGTCGTTCGACACCGTGGCGCATCCCGCGGCAGCCGGACTGGTGACGCTGCCGCGGGAGATCGATCACGGCCGGAAGGTCGCAGACGCGATTGCCGTCGTGCACCCGGACGACGGAGGCGTGCCCGCAGGCATGCGGGCCGGCGATGTCGTCGTCAGCTGGCCTGTCCATCGCACCTACTGGCGATCCGGTAGGAGCGACCCTGCTCCCCGCGCCTGGGTCGGGCATGGCCACGAACCCGTGCCGCTGGAGCGGGACTACGTGCACCTCGTCGTGCTGCGGCCCGGAGACGACGGCCTCGCCGTGATCTCCGAAGGCTTCGGAACGTGACGCGGGTTCGGCACGACGGCGCCGCGGCGTCCGACGCGCGGGGCAACCGCCCCGCGTCCACACATGGCCCGCCACGACGCGGGCGCGAAGGAGGGATTCCCAATGCTCCGATCCATCACCTGCCGGCTTGACGCGCAGTTCCTACGAGCCGAGCGCGGTCAGGGCACGGTCGAGTACGTCGGCATCGTGCTGGCCGTCGCCGCGTTGCTCGTGGCCGTCGCCGCAGCGATCGACAACAAGGTCGGAGGTCCGATCGCGACGGCGCTCGTCCGCCGTCTGCAGGAGGCGGTGACGCAGGTCGGCACAGCAAAACACGGCTGACCTCCGCCGGGGCGTGCGGAACGGCCGCGCGCCCCGGTTCGCGGCGATCGACTACTCGGCGACGAGCTCGGACGCGGGCTCGGGGCTCTCGATGCCGTGAGGCCCCGCGGCCAGCGGCAGCGACAGCGTGAACGCCGCACCGCCTCCTGGGCGATCGCCGACGACGAGCGTGCCGCCCATGGCCTGAGCGAGCTCGGAGGAGACGGGAAGGCCCAGGCCGATCCCGTGTCGCACGCTGCTCGTCACGAAGGGCCGCAGGATCGCGGCACGGTCTTCCACCGGGATGCCCGGCCCGGTGTCGCTCACGATCACCTGCCCCACGCCGGCACCGACCGTGACGTCGACCGTCACGTCGCCGCCGACGGGCGTCGCGTGCAGAGCGTTGGTGATCAGGTTCGTGACGATCTGCAGGATGCGATCGCCGTCACCGAGTACGACGGGCCTGGCGCTGATCGACACCTGCAGATCGATGCGGCGGGCTCGTGCCTCCTCGCGCTGGGCGCCGGTGGCGCGCTCGCACAGCGCGACGACATCGACTTCCTCGACGTTGAGCGAGAACTTGCGCGTCTCGAGGCGGGCGAGGTCGAGCAGGTCGCCGATCAGCCGCTGCAGGCGCCCGGCCTCCGCGAGCACGATCTCCAGGGATGCCTGGCGCTCGTCCTCGCCGTCGATCACGCCGTCGGACATCGCCTGGACGTGACCCTGGATGGCGGTCAGCGGCGTGCGCAGCTCGTGCGAGATGCGCATGAGGAAGTTGCGCTCATGCTCGCTGGCCTCCTTGAGCTGACGTGCCATCTGCTCGAAGCGGTGCGCGAGCTGGCCGAGCTCGTCCGGCCCCTTCGAGCTGAGATGGACGTCGTAGTCGCCCAGGGCGATGCGCTCGCTGGCCGCGGTGAGCTCGCGCACGGGGCGCGTGATGCGCCGGCTCAGCAGCAGGGCGACGAGCGCCGCGGCGGCCAGCGCCAGCAGCAGCGGCGGCACGAAGCGACGCCCCTGCACGAGCGTCGAGGTGTTGATCGAGCGCACGGGCCGCGCGACGACGATCGCGCCGATCAGCGGGTTGCCGTAGCGGAAGCCGGCAGCGGCCGCGATCGTGGACGTCCCGTCCGCGAGCTTCAGGTTGAGCGTCTGCGCCTTGCCCGCCTTCCCCAGGAGGGCCCAGTTCAGGCGCTCCTCGGTGCCCTTCGGCGCCTTGCCGAAATTGACTTCGTCGATCGGCGGCGAAAGGCCGCCACGGCCCACGAAGTACACGTTGGTGTTCGTGATTCCGCCCAGGCTGGTGGCAAAGTCGGGCGGAGCGCCCGCCTCGCCGTTGAGGCGCTTCTCGGCGAACTCCTCGATCAGCTTCACGATCTGCAGCGACTGGCGACTCAGGTCGGAGCGGGCGCGCGAGCGTTCCTCCTGGGTGAACTGCCGCAGCGCCACGGCCGCGAAGAGGAAGGCAGCGATCGTCAGGCTGACCAGGAAGAGCGCGACAAGTCGCGTTCTAAGAGACCGCAGAGGCATCGTCGGCAACCTTGTAGCCGACACCCCAAACGGTCACGATCGGGCACGTCTCGCCGATCTTGCGCCGCAATTGACGCACGTGCACGTCGACCGTGCGCGTGTCGCCGGCGAACGTGTAGCCCCAGACGCGCTCGAGCAGCTGATCGCGCGTGAGCACGAGCCCGCTGTGGTCGAGCAGCTCCCAGAAGAGGTCGAATTCCTTCGGTGCCAGCTGGACCGCCTCGCCGTCGACGAGCAACTCGCGGCGGCCCGCGTCGATCGAGATCTGCCCGTGCGTGCGGCGGCCCTTCGAGACGGGAGGCGGAGCGGTCGCGCGGCGCAGGATCGAGCGGATGCGGGCGACGAGCTCGCGCGGGTTGAAGGGCTTCGTGAGGTAGTCGTCGGCTCCGACTTCGAGGCCGACGATCTTGTCGACGTCGTCGTCGCGCGCCGTCAGCATCAGGATCGGCACGGTGCTCGTGGCACGAACAGCGCGGCAGACCTCGAGCCCGTCCATGTCGGGCAGGTTCAGGTCGAGCAGGATCAGGGCCGGGTCGGTGCTGACGGCCTTCTCCTTGGCTTCCGCGCCGTTGACGGCGCGATCGACCACGAAGCCGGCCTTCTCGAGGTAGGCGCTGACGAAGCTTGCGATATTGGCTTCGTCCTCGACGACGAGGATGCGCTCGCTCATGCACTCACTCTAGCGACGCAGTGCGCCCGCACCCGGGTGCGCTCAGCTGCCCGACCGCACCGCGGCCACGGTCGTCGTGGTCGTCGTGGTCGTCGTGACGGGCGGAGGCGGCGGAGGCGGCGGAGCGGGCGCCGCCGGCGGCGGAGCGCCCGTGAGGGCGTACTGGAAGAGCTTCCGCAGGTCCCTCGGGATCCTGCCGATGTTGCCGAGCGGGCTGTTCCAGCGCAGCTTCTCGCCGTTGACGCTCAGCGTGCCCTTACCGCGCGCCTGCAGGCGCCCGTAGACACCGGCGGCATTGACATTCGCCGACCCCACCACCGTCGCGCGGTACAGGGTGCCCGTGATCTTGAAGCCCATGCCCGCCTTGGCCTTCGTGCCCGGAGCAGGCACGTAGGTGCGCGAGCCGTCCGCATTGAGCGTCGAGACCACGGGAGAGTCGATGCGCACGTCGCGCGCGGCCGAGAAATCGGCCACGACGAGCGAACCGCCCGAGAAGACGGTGCCGTACAGCACCCCACCGCCGCCCGTGAAGATCTGGCGGCCGACGCCCTTGGAGACGAAGAGGCCCGTGTCGCCCTTCGCGCTCTTCGCCGCATCGGCGACGGGTGCGATGGCCAGCGCCGCGAGCACGGCGGCCAGAACGGCACGCAGCACGACGCTGCGGCTGACAGGCGCACGCTGATCGCTGGGGGGGCGCATACCTGGATTATCCATCCGGGACGTCACGGTGCGGTGCTGCGGCGGTAAGGATTTCGTAAGTTCCGGAGCATTCGCCCGGGGCTTACTCCGCCGCACCGTAGTCATAGAAGCCGCGGCCCGTCTTGCGCCCGAGGTGGCCTGCGTCGGCCATGCGGCGCAGGCGCGGGGGAGGCGCCATGCGCGGCTCGGGCAGGGCGGCGTGCAACGCCTCCGCGGCGTGGACGTGGACGTCGATTCCGACGAGGTCGATGAGCCGGAAGGGCCCCATCGGCCAGCCGGCGCCCGCGGTCATCGCCGCGTCGATCTCGGCGACGGAGACGCCGAGCTCGTCCAGCGCGCGCACGGCGTCGTTGAGCGCGGGCACGAGCAGGCGGTTGACCACGAATCCCGGCGTGTCGTTGCAGCGCACGACCTGCTTGCCGCAGCGCGCGATGAGCTCACAGGCCGCGTCGTAGGGAGCATCGGCGGTGCGCTCGGCGCGCACCGCCTCGACCAGCGGCATGAGCGGCGCCGGGTTGAAGAAATGTAGTCCCAGACAGCGCTCTGGCCGCGCGCCGGCGGCTGCGATCGCCGTGACGGAGATGGCGGAGGTGTTGGTCGCGAGCACGGCATGGCTGCTGCAGATGCCGTCGAGCGCCGCGAACAGCTCGCGCTTGGCGCCGATCTCCTCGGCGATCGCCTCGATCACGAGCTCGCAGCCGGCGAACGCGGCGAGATCGGTCGTGAGCGTGAGGCGCGCCAGCGCCGCGTCGCGCTCGGCCTCGCTGCGCAGGCCCTTCTCGACCCGCCGTGCGAGGCCTGCCTCGATGCGCGCGCGGGCGCGCTCGAGCGCGGCATCGTCGATGTCGCGGCCGACCACGTCGCAGCCGCCTTCCAGCATGACCTGAGCGATGCCCGCCCCCATCGTGCCCAGCCCGACGACGCCCACGCGTGTGATCGCTTCCATGCCGCCGAACCGTAGAGCAGCGCCGCACTACGGGGCACGGCAGCACGTGACGCCGGTCGTAGACTGCCGGAGATGGCCGACCCCGACGAGCCTGGGGCCGACGGCGAGTTGCCGTTGCCGCCGCGCCCCGCGGCGGAAATGCTCGTCCCGCCGCTGCCGGCGGCCGAGCTGCGGCGCGAGTTGCAGCGTCTGGAGGCCGAGCGGGACAGCGCGCAACATGCGCTCGGCGGTCAGGTCGTCGAGATGGCGCGCCAGGGCGCGCTGAGCCCGGCGCTGCTGGCCGACGGCGCCGCCACCGTGCGCTCGCGCCAGGACCGGATCGACGCGCTCACGACGGCCCTCGGCGGCAAGGTGCCGAGCCGGCCGCCCCCCTCCGGGACGCGGCGTGCCACGACCCTGGCCGCGCTGCTCGCCGTGGGGATCGCGGGAGCCGTGGCCGGCGCGTTCATCGAACGACGACACGACGATACGAGCGCTGCGCCCGTCACGGCATACAGCATCGTCACCCAGACGCTCGAGGCGAGTCCGCCGCCGACGGTCACCGTCACGGTCACGAGGCCCGTCACGACCCGCGCGAGGGCCCTCGCGCCGCGGGCCCGCGGCGGGCACGCGGCGGCGCGGAGGCGGTGACTTCCCGGCGTGTCACAAGCTCATCACCGCGATGGCATGCGCGACGTCACAAAGTCGCGTGTCAAGCGTGCAAGCTGGTCCGTGCATTACTAGTTTTTCGCGTGCTCATCCGATACGCTAATGGTCCGTTTCCCGAACCGTGCATGCACGAAGTCGAGGGAAGCGAGCCAATCCGTCCGTCACGAGAGTCCCCCATGTACCGCTTCAGTCGCGCCCTTTATCTCGAGCTCAAAGACCTCGTCGATCCGCATCCGGACACCATCAGTGTGACCGAGGCGCGTCGGCGCGTGCTCGATGCGGCGCAGTCCACCGTGGAGCGGCTCGCGAGCGATCCGCGGTACTTCCCGCAGCCCGCCCGCAGCCTCTTCCAGCAGATCCGCTGCTATTTCCCGATCTCGCAGCAGGCGCGCGTGTACTACGCGATCGAGCGCATGGTCAGTCTGGCCCGGGCCTCCATCCAGGTGGAGCTCGACCGGCTGAACGAGGCCAACGCCCGCTGCCGCGCCACGACCCGCAAGGGCAAGGCCTGCCAGCGCACTCCGCTGCCCGGCCGTGAGTACTGCCCGTCGCACTCGCACCTCGAGGAGCCCTCCACGCTCCCCTCGCGGGTCGGCGCAGCCGCCTGAGCGAGACCGTAGCGCCATGATTGGCGCGTGCGCGATCTGCCCGAACGCCTGACGCTGGGCGCCGGCGACAGCCTGCCCAACCGGCTGCTGCTCGCCGACGCCCTGGCGCTGCTCGGCAGTCTCGCGGACGGAAGCGTCGACCTCGCCTACGCCGATCCCCCGTTCGCCACCGGTCAGGTGCGCCGGGGGCCGGATCACCGCTACGACGACCTCGTGGACGACCCGGCCGCGTTCCGAGCTTGGCTCGAGCCGCATCTGGCGGAGCTCCACCGCGTCCTCGCGCCCACGGGCTCGCTCTTCCTCCACCTGGATCACCGCATGAGCGCGCATGCCCGCATCGCGCTGGATGCCACCTTCGGCCGCGACGGGTTTCGCAACGAGATCGTGTGGCGCTACGGCCTCGGAGGCCGCGCGCCGGCCAACGCCTTCGCTCGCAAGCATGACGTCCTCCTGTTCTACGCGCGCGGGCCCGCCAACACGTTTCACCGCCTGCGCGGCGACGTCACGCCCGCCATGGCTGCCAAGTACGCCCACACCGACGAGCGGGGCCGCTACCAGAACGCCCACGGCCGGCGCTACTACCTCAAGGGCGGCAAGCCGTTCGACTCGGTCTGGGACATCCCGAGCATCGCTCCGACGTCGCGGGAGCGCACGGGCTACCCGACGCAGAAGCCCCTGGCGTTGCTCGAGCGGGTAATCGAAGCCACCACGGATCCCGGCGCGCTCGTCGTCGATCCCTTCGTGGGCAGCGGCACGGCGGCCGTCGCGGCACAGCGCCTCGGGCGCCGCTTCACGTGTGGAGACCGCTCGCGGCAGGCCATCGAGGTGACCTGCAGCAGGCTGGAGCACGAGGCGCAGGCGCAACCGGCGCCCGACGTGCTCCTTTCGGGCCCTTGATTCTCGCACCGCCAGTCTCCACAATCGGTCGCAGGGAAACGAGAGCTTGGTGGCGAACCTCCGACGGCACGGACGAGAGCGGTCACCCGGCAGGAGAGTGCATGTACCAGTACAGCCGCGCGATCTTCCTCGCGGTCAAGAACCTCGTGGACGAATCGCAGCCCGGCGTGAGCCGGGTCGAGGCCCAGAGGCGCGTTCTGGCCGCCTGCGAGGCTGCGGTCGAACGGCTCGCCGCCGACCCCCGCTACTTCGCCCGTCCGACGCGCAGCCTGTTCGAGGAGATCCGCCGCTACTTCCCGATCACGCAGCAGGCGCGCGTGTACGTGGCCGTCGATGAGGTCATCTCACGCGTGGTCGAGGCCGCGGAGGCCGAATTGCAGCGACGGAGCGATCTGCTCGGCCGCTGCCGCGCACTCACGCGCAAGGGTCAGCCGTGCCAGCGCGGCGCGATGCCCGAGAGCGAGTACTGCCCGTCGCATGCGCATCTCGACGAGCGCATCGCAGCCGGCTTCGTCGCTGCCTGATCACTCCAGCGGCAGCTCGAGCTGCGCCTCGCGCGCCAGCTTGCCCACATAGACGCCGAGCAGCCGCACGGGCGCACGCCGGTCGGCCAGGGCCTTCTCCAGCAACTCGACCGCGAGGCTCGAGAGCGCGCCCGCGCTGGCCACGGGCGCGCCCAGCGTGCGTGAGCGCGTGACGATCGCGAAGTCGTCGTAGCGCAGCTTCGTGGTCACGGTACGAGCGGCGAAGCCATGGCGCTCGACGCGCGCGAACACGTTCTCGGCGATCGGCGCGAGCTCGGCGGCCATCGCGAGCGGATCGAGCAGATCGTGGTCGAACGTCGTCTCCTCGCCGATCGTGACCGGGTCCGAGGCCTCGACGACGACCGGGCGGGGATCGATGCCGCGCGCCCGGTCGCGCAGGTCGCGCCCGACCTTGCCCATGCCCAGCGCGGTCAGCGCGGCGTCGTCCTGGCGTGCGAGGTCGCCGATCGAGACGATGCCCTCCGCCAGGAGCCGCTGCTCGCCGCGCGGGCCGATGCCGGGCAGGGCACGCAGGGGCAGTGGCGCGAGGAACGCCGCCTCCCGTCCAGGCGGCACGACCACGATGCCGCCGGGCTTGCGGTGGTCGCTGGCGATCTTGGCGACCGTCTTGCCCGTCCCGCAGCCGAGTGAGCAGGAGAGGCCGGTGGCGTCCCGCACGCCGGCCTGCAGCGCCCCGAGCAAGGCCCGCGCATCCGAGCTCGAGCGCACGAGACCGTGGAGATCCAGGTAGCCCTCGTCGATTCCGACCTGCTCGAAGCGCTCGACGAGGCTCCCGACGACAGCCCAGACCGTCTGCGAGCGCTCGCGGTAGCGCGCCATGTCGGGCCGGACGAAGATCGCAGACGGGCAGCGCCGGTAGGCCTCGGCCGCGCTCATGGCCGAGCGGATGCCGAAGCGCCGCGCCTCGTAGCTCGCCGTCGACACGACGCCCCGGCTGCGCGGGTCGCCGCCGACGACGATCGGCTTGCCCCGCAACTCGGGGCGATCGAGCTGCTCGACGGCGGCGAAGAAGGCGTCGAGGTCGAGGTGCGCGATCACGCCCGGCGGGTGCGCACGGGCGAGGCGCCCGCGGCGACCGCCTCGCTGCCACCGAAGACGGCCCGCACCTCGGCCCGTCGCGGCAGCCTGACCGTGAGCTTCGCACGTGCGCCCTTGGGCTTCAGGAGCGCGACCCCGATGCGCTGCCAGATTGCGCCGCGACGCCGCTCGAGCGTCACCCGGACGCCCGCCAGCGCGCGCGAGCCGGTCACGACCACGCCGATCGGGGCACCCGCGGGCGCGTCCGGCTTGGCGGGCAGGAACCGCCGCACGCGCAATGCGGGGGCGCGCTGGACAGTGCCGACATAGGCGAGTTGCAGGCCCGCCGCATTGCCGCTCGCGACCGAGAGCGCCACGCGTTGCCCGCGCAGCGCGACGACCGGCACGCGCACGGCGCGCCAGGCCTTGCCGGCGATCGCCGTGCCGAGCGTCCGCTTGCCGGCTGCCAGCGTGACCGTGGGCCGCAAGCCGCCGATCCCGCGGATCCACACGCTCACCGTGGCCGCGTCGCTCGCCATCCGGAACAGCCCGGTGCGCAGCTCGAACGGCCCGGCGCCGGCTGTCAGCAGCGCACCGGCCGGCAGTCCCGCCGCGCGGCGCGCAGCGCCGCGCACGAGCGTCATTCCGGTTGCGACCTGCTCGCTCTCCCCTACGCGCGCGAGATCGAGAGCGTCCGTGCGGCCCATCACGGGATCGAGCACGAGCCGCACGGTCTGACCGCCCAGACCGGCCGAGTTGAATGCGAAGGTGTCCCAGCTGGCCGTCGGCCGCAAGTCGCCAAGGGGGTGAGCGGCGCCGGCCGCGTCCAGCGCTGTGACGTGCACGAGCGGCGCGCCGACCGGAGCGCGCGCGCTGATCAGCACGACCTGCTGGGTGCGCGCGATCGTGAGCGGCGGCGTCTCGAGCGTCGTGTTGTCGCGCAGGGCCGCGTAGTGACCGCCCGGTCCGCCCGCGCGCACGCTCACGGCACCCGGCCCGAGCAGCGTCCAGCCGGTCAGGCCTGTCCCGAAGCGGGCTGCGACGGGCCGGGAGGGCAGTGCGCCTTGCACGAGCAGTCGTGCGTTGGGCGCCCACCAGGTGGGATCGGGCGCCAACGCGGGTGTTGCGGCGCCGGCTGCGACGGCACCTGGCAGCAGGCCGGTCACGATGCACAGCGAGATGGCGGCACGGGCGTGCCTCAGGCGGCGGAATGCCATGACTGCATCGTAGAGCGCGCCTCGCGGGGCGCCCCGAGCGGTCGCGGCATCACAGGAACGATATCGGCCGAATTTGCGCCTTCCGGGCAGCCGCTGTGCGCCCGGACCTCGCATAGACTCCTGACTTCCGTGACACCCGACACCGACAAACTCGTACGTCAGCTCTCGCTCGTGGCGTACCTGATGGCCGAGCGGCGCTCCGCCTCCGCTCGCGACGTCAAGCAGGCCGTCGAGGGCTACTCGGAAATGTCGGACGAGGCATTCGCGCGCCGCTTCTATGCCGATCGCAGCGAGTTGCTCGCTCTCGGCGTGCCGCTGCAGTCGCAGCGCGACGACTTCACCGGCGAGGAGCTGTACACGCTCCTGCAGGAGCACTACTTCCTGCCCGGCCTCAACCTGACGGATGCCGAGCTCGCCGCGCTCTCGACCGCCGTGCATCTGCTCGACGGCCAGTTCGCCTACGCCGAGCCGCTGCGCCTCGCCCTCCAGAACCTCGCGCTCGGCCGCCCGAACCCCTCCTACGACGCCGCCCCGGAAGTGACGGTGCGCCTGCTGGGCAGTGGCTTCACGGCGGAGGTCGCGGTTCGGCTGCAGAAGCTCGAGACGGCCATCTCGAAGCAGCGCACCGTGGTCTTCCGCTACTGGGCGATCTCCTCCGACGAGGAGGCCACGCGTACGGTCGATCCCTACAGCCTCTACCTCATGGGCGGCCACTGGTATGTCATCGGCCGCGACCACGACCGCGACGACGTCCGCACCTTCCGCCTCGACCGCGTGCGCGGCGACGTGCGCTTCGCGACCCGCCGCGAGCGCGACTTCCGCGTGCCGCCGGAGTTCGACCCGAGCGCCTACCGCAACCGCGCCCAGTGGCAGCTGGGCGAGGGCGACGAGCAGGCGACCATCCTCGTCGAGCCTGACGCGGCCTGGCTGGTCGAGCGCGCCGTCGGCCAGTACGGGACGGTGGAGCACCGCGACGACCGCTCGCTGCTGTACACGACCACGGTGGCTGACTGGCAGGAGCTCGCCGGCTGGCTGATCGGGCTCGACGGCCTGGCCGCTCCCATCTCCCCGCCCGCGTTCGTCGAGCGGGTCGCAACGGCGCTCGAGCGCGTCGCGGCCGAGCACGAGGGCGAGCCCCGGCCCCACGCGGTGCCGCTCGAGCTCGCCGACCGCGCGCCGTCGCCCGAGCGCGGGGAGTCCCCCGTCACACCGGAGCGCTTCGCCGTGCTCCAGGCCATGCTCGCCGACGTGCTGGCGGCCTGTGGCGAGCACAAGGACGCCACCATCGACGCGGCCGAGCTGGCCGCGCGCTTCAAGCTCACCGACGAGGAGCTCGAGGACCACCTTCAGCTGCTCAACCTCGTCAACTTCGGCGGCGGCTGCTACGCCGTCTACGCCGAGCGCGTCGACGACGGGCGCTCGATCCACGTCGAGAAGGAGCTCTACGGCGACGAGTTCCGCCGCCCCGCGCGGCTCTCGCCGCTCGAGGCCAAGGCGCTGCTGCTCGCGCTCGACCTCGTCGGCCCGCTCGTGGCCGCCGACGCCGGCACGACGCTCGACGACGTGCGCGCCAAGCTCGAGGCGGCCTTCGGCCGCTACGACATGCGCGGCGCCCCGACGCCCCAGCCCACACCGCTCGACGAGGACGTGCTCTCCGTGCTGTCGTCGGCAGTCCGCCGCAGCACCGTGGTCGAGATCGAGTACCTCGGGCGCCAGGACGAAGCCGTCAAGCAGCGCACCGTCGAGCCCCACTACCTGCGCGGGGTGCGCGGCGACTGGTACTGCGACACCTGGGATCGCACGGCCGACGGCGAGCGCACCTTCCGCGTCGACCGCATCCGCAAGGCGCGTGCTCTCAAGGAGACCTTCGAGCGGCGTGCGAGCCTGACAGCGCGCGTCGACGGCGCCCTGGGCGATCACGCGGGCACGGCGTCCTTCTGGTTCTCGGCGAAGGTCGCGCGCTGGGAGCTCGAGGGCAGGGCCGACACGAACCGCCTGGCCGACGGTGCCGCGATCGCCTCGGTGCCGTACGGCTCGGAGCGCTGGCTGTGCATGGAGCTCTGCCGCTACCTCGGCGAGGCGATCCTGCTCGAGCCCGAGTCGCTGCGCGTCCGCGTCGCCGAACGTGCTCGTGAGCTCGCCGCACTCGTTCGCTCGCACGCCACCGCCAGCGCTTCGTGAGCGCGCCCCAGGCGCGCTGGCTGAGCGACGCGCAGGTCGCAGGCCTGCTGCCCCCGCCGGCCGAGGCCGCCGAGCTCGCGCGCTCCGTGCTCGTGGGACTCGCGGAGGGCACGATCGAGCTGCCGCCCAAGCCGGCCATCCACCCGCGCCCGGACGGGTTCGTCAACACGATGCCGGCCTACGTCGGCGCGCTCGACGGCAGCGGCGTCAAGCTCGTGAGCGTCTTCCCGGCCAATCGCGAGCGCGGGCTGCCCGCGATCTCTGCGATCGTGATCGTGCTCGACAGCGAGACCGGCCTCGTGCGCGGCCTGCTCGGCGCGACTGCGCTGACGGCCTGCCGCACCGCGGCCGCATCGGCCGCCTGTGCGGGCCGCCTCGCACCGGCGGCGCCCGGTCACGTCGCGATCACGGGCGCGGGCGTCGAGGCGCGCACGCACGTGCTCGCGCTGGAGGCCCAGGGCCACGTGGAGTTCGTCGTCTGGGACCACCGGGCATCGAACATCGACGCGTTGCGCGCCTGGGCGGACGAGCAGGCGCCGTCCGTGACGGTCCGCCCGGCCGAGAGCGCCAGCGCGGCGGCCGAGGGCGCCGCCATCGTCGTCACGGGCATCCCGATCGGCGCCGAGGGCGGGCGCGTCGATCCCGCCGCGCTGCGCGCGGACGTCCTGGCGCTGCCGATCGACTACTCCACCTCGATCGCGGCCGAGACCGCGAACGGGGCCGCGCTGCTGCTCAGCGACGACGTGGCTCAGCTCGACGGCTACCGGGGCGCCCACTGGAAGGGCTGGCGGCCCCTCGATGGCCCTGTCGGCACCTGGTTGGCCGACGGCGCACCGCCGCGACCCGAGGGCCAGGTCGTCGTCGCGAACCTCGGCGTGGGCGCGCACGACGTCGTGTTCGGAATGGCCGTGCTCGAGCGCGCCGAGCGCGACGGCATCGGCGATCTCCTCAACCCGTGAGCGCGCGCCGCGCGGCGTCGCGCAGCAGCGGATCGGGATCGTCCGCGTAGAGCCGGGCCAGCTCGCGCTGCTCGGGTGGGGCATTGCCGAGCGCGACGAGCGCGTTGCGGCGCAGATAGCGGGGATCGCGCTCCGGCACGTACAGGTGCGCGTGGCGCGCCAGCAGCTCCTCCCCCGGCAACTCGAGCCAGTCGGCCAGTGAAACCCACGCGCCCGGGTCGTCGGGTAGCTGCGCGCGGCGCCCGGCCGGGCCGGTGTTCCAGGGGCACACGTCCTGGCAGATGTCACAGCCGTAGACGCGGTCCTCGAGCGCGGCGGCGTGGTCGGCGGGCACCGGACCGCGCGCCTGCGTCGTCGTCGACAGGCAGCGCGTCGCGTCGAGCACGCCGGGCTCGATCAGCGCATCCGTCGGGCAGGCGTCGAGGCAGAGCGTGCAGGATCCGCAGCCGGGCGGAACGAGGTCCTCCGCCGGCTCGAGCTCGGCGTCGGTGACGATGGCGCCGAGCGCCACGAACGAGCCCTCTCCGGGCACGATCGCCATCGTGTTGCGGCCCGAGAAGGCCAGTCCGGCGCGCACGGCGGCGTCGCGGTCGACGTGGTGGTTGGAGTCGACGAAGACCGCACAGCGCGCGCCGCGCGCGCGCAGGCGGTCGGCCACGGCGGTGAGGCGCTCGCGCAGTGGCGTGTAGGGATCGCTCCAGGCGTAGCGCGGCATGCGGCCGGCCGGTCCCTCCGGTCGCGGAGCTGCGGGCCGCCAGAGCGGCATCGCGGCGGCGATCACGCTGCGCGCGCCGCGCACGAGGCGCTCCGGATGACACGAGCGGGGCGTGTTGGTGAGCGTGAAGCGCAGATCCCCGAACAGCCCGCGCTCGCGCCGCTCCGCGATCAGGCGCTCGGTCTCGGCATACGGCTCGGCGCGCGCGACCCCGAGCAGGAGGCCCTCCTCGACGAGCTCATCCTGCATCGGGAGCAGCCTAGAGGGTCTTACCGAATAGCATCTGCGCAGTGCGCGCCGTGAGGATCCATGAAGAGGGCGGCCCCGAGGTCGTGCTCGTGGATCGCGACGTGCCGGTGCCCGTGCCCGCTCGCGGCGAGGCACTCGTGCGCATGCGCGCCAGTGCGCTCAACCACATCGACATCTGGATCCGCCTGGGCAAGCCGTCGCGCCCGAAGCCGCACACGCTCGGCTGTGACGGCGCGGGCATCGTGGAGGCGCTGGGGCCTGACACCGAAGGCCCTGCACCGGGCACCGCCGTCGTCATCAATCCGAGCATCTTCTGCGGGCAGTGCGAGGCGTGCCTGCGCGGTCAGCAGTCGCTGTGCGAGCGCTTCGCCGTGCTCGGCGAGCACCTCCCGGGCACGCACGCCGACTATTGCGTCGTGCCCGCGCGCAACCTGCACCCGAAGCCGGAGCCACTGAGTTTCGCCGAGGCCGCGGCCTATCCGCTCGTGTTCTCCACCGCCTGGCGGATGCTGATGACGCGCGCCCGGCTGCAGCCCGGCGAGTGGATCCTCGTCTGGGGCGCGGGCTCGGGCGTCGGCAGCGCCGCAGTCACGCTCGCGTCCTCGCTCGGCGCGCGAGTGATCGCAACGGCCTCGCGTGACGACGTGCTCGCAGTCGCGCGCGAGCGCGGCGCTCACGCGACGGTCAACCACCGCAGCGGCGACGTGCTCGAGGCCGTGCGGGAGCTGACCGGCGGCCGCGGCGTGGAGGTCGTGTACGAGCACGTCGGCGCCGAGACCTGGTCGACCTCGATCGAGGCCCTCCGGCGCGGCGGCCGGCTCGTCCTCACCGGCGCGACCACCGGCGGAAATCCGCCTGCGCGGCTGCACCGCATCTTCTGGAAGCAGCTCGACGTGCTGGGCTCCACGATGGCGAGCGACTCCGAGTTCCGAGCGGTCACACGCCTCTTCGACCAGGGGCGCATCCGGCCGCTGATCGACTCGGTGCGTCCTCTCGAGGACGCCCGCGAGGCCCAGCGACGGCTCGAGGCGGGCGAGCAGAACGGCAAGCTCGTGCTCGAGATCGCCGATGCCTGAGGCGGGCACGGAGGAGGTGCTCCTGGTGCCCGACGGCGCCGTCTCGGGCAATCCCGGGCCCGGCGGCTGGGCGGTCGTGCTCGTCAAGGGAGAGCACCAGAAGGAGCTCTCCGGCGGCGAGCCGCACACGACCAACAACCGCATGGAGCTGCGTGCCGTGATCGAGGGACTGAACGCGCTGACCCGGCCCTGCCGCGTGCGCGTTGAGTGCGACTCGACCTACGTCGTAAACGCGCACCGCCAGGGCTGGCTGCGCAACTGGCAGCGCAACGGCTGGCGCACCTCGGCCAGGAAGCCCGTGGAGAACCAGGATCTGTGGCAGCAGCTACTCGCCGCGGAGGAGCCCCACGAGATCACGTGGGAGCTCGTCAAGGGCCACGCGGGGCACGAGCTCAACGAGCGCGCAGACGTGCTGGCGGTGCTCGCCCGCGAACGGGTGGCGGGCGAAGGCTAGGTCAGTAGCCGAGGATGAACTTGGCATCCTCGGACATGAGCTCGGGCGACCAGGCCGGCGTCCAGACGAGCTCCGTCTCGACCTTCTCGATGCCCTCGCAGCCCGCGGCGACCGTCTCGATCTGCTCGGCGATCCACGGCCCGACGGGGCAACCCATCGAGGTCAGCGTGTACGTGATCTTCACGGCCTCGCCATCGACGGCGACGTCGTAGACCAAGCCGAGGTCGACGATCCCCATGCCGATCTCGGGATCCTCGACGGCATTGAGCGCTTCGCGCAGAGCTTCGGTAGTGGTCATACCCGCACTCTACGACGTCCGCCGCGCGGACGCCGGAGGCGGCCCGGCGTCAGTGCTTGCCACGCCCTTCGAGCACGCCGATCAGCACCATCCCGATCATCAGCACGAAGATGATGCCGAGCATGATCTCGGTCGTCCGGTCCTTGTGCGGATTGCTCGTGCTGTCGGCTGCGAGCGCGCTCGCCGGCACCGCGAGCACGGCGACGAGGGACACGAGAAGTGTGCGCAGCATGCCTTTCGTCCTTCCGCCGTGAACCATCGCCGGAATTGAATCACACCGGCCGCGCGACGAGCGTCGTCCGACGACGTCCCTAGCCTGACTGTCCGTGACGCGTTTCGCCCATGAGGCCGAGGTCGAGTGCGCCCGAGCTCTCGACGCTCTGGGCATTCGCTGGGAGTACGAGCCCCACACGTTCGTGCTCAGCCGCGGCGACGACGGCCGCGTGCGCGAGGCGGTCACGCCCGACTTCCACCTGCCCGAGCTGCGGCTCTACCTGGAGGTGACGGCGATGCGGCAGTGTCACGTCACACGCAAGAACCGCAAGCTGCGACGGCTGCACGAGGTGCACCCGCACATCCGCTGCGTCGCGCTCTACGCTCGCGATCGCGAGCGACTGACCGAGCGCCTGAGCGAGATCTGCGCGATCGTCCGCGCCGCCTAAGCGGGATCGGATTGCCCGAGAGCCTCGAGCTCCGCGAGCGCCGCGACGGCCTCGTCACGCAAGGTCTGGCGCTCGCGCTCGGCGTCCTCATCGGTGAGCTTGCCCGCCTGGTGGTCCAGCTCCAGCTCCTGGAGCGCCTGCAAGGCCGCGTCACGGCGTTCCAGCAGCGCCAGGCGCCGGGCATCCGGCGGGACCGTCTCGACGGCACGTTCCCGCACGAGCGGCCAGGCGACAACGGCGACGACGCCCGCCGCCAGCACGAGCAGCACGATCACTGCGATCAGCATCAACGAGCGCGCGCGAACGCCTCGTTCGTGCGCCGCGCCAGCCTCGCGGCGAGGCGCGGGTCGGGCCAGATGGCGATCGCGAAGCCGAGCACGAGGACGATGGCGGAGAGCCAGAGCAGGTTGACGAGCGGATTCACGAACGCCTTGATCGTGACGGCGCCCGGCCGCGGCGAGCCGTCGAAGACGAGATACAGATCCTCGCCCGTGTGCAGCAGCGGCCGGATCGCGATCTGCTTGGTGGGCTCACCCGAATCCAGGTAGGTGCGGGCCGAGGGCCGCAGCGTGTCGATGCGGTGGCCGCCCTGGGAGACGTCGATCACGGCCTCGGTCGAGATGTAGCTGCGCGTGATCGGCGATTCGATGCCTCGCAGGCGCAGGCCGTAGCCGTGGAACTGCACGGTCTGCCCGGGAGACAGCACGATCGTCCGGCTGGTCGCATACGCGCTCGTGCCCACGATCGCGAGGATCCCGATCACGACCGCGAGGTGCACGACGTAGCCCCCGTAGCGCCGGCGGTTGCGGCCGACGAGCTGCGCCAGCGCGGCGGGCCACGACGTGCCGGGGGTGAGCGCGCGGCGCGCCGCCGTCCCACGCGCCAGCTCCAGCCCGATCGTGACGGTCACGAACAGGCAGAGGCTGATTGCGACCACGCCCGGCACGCTCGATGCGAAGCCGAGCACGACGAGGGCGGCTCCGGCCGCGAGCGCCGAGACGAAGGGCCAGCGGAAGGCCTGCACGACACCTCGCATCGACGCGCGCCGCCAGGCGACCACCGGGCCCACGCCCGCCAGCAGCAGCAATGGCAGGCCGAGCACGACGGCGAAGAAGTCGTAGTAGGGCGACTGCGTGGCGACGCGATGGCCGGCCAGGGCCTCGGAGATCGATGGGAACAGGACGCCCCAGAGGATCGCGAACGCGAGCGCGACGAACAGCAGGTTGTTGAAGAGGAACGTGGCCTCGCGCGAGACCAGCGAGTCGATCCGGTGCGGCGAGCGCAGCTGATCGAGGTTGCGCACGATCACGACGATCGCCACGGTCGCGACGATCGCGATGTAGCCGATGAACCACCACCCCACGCTCGAGACGACGAACGTGTGGATCGACGAGGTGAAGCCGGAGCGCGTCAGGAACGTGCCGACGATGCAGAGCACGTACGTCAGGGCCACCAGGGAGACGTTCCAGACCTTCAGCATCCCCTTCTTCTCCTGCACGATCACCGAGTGCAGGAACGCCGTGGCCGTGAGCCACGGGATCAGCGCGGCATTCTCGACCGGATCCCAGCCCCAGAAGCCGCCCCAGCCGATCTCCTCGTAGGCCCACTTGGCGCCGAGCAGCATGCCGACGCCGAGCGCGAGCCATGGCACGAGCGTCCAGCGGCGCACCGCCTGCAGCCAGCGCCCGTCGGTGCGGCCGCTGACCAGGGCCGCCATCGCGAACGCGAACGGGATCGTGAAGCCGACGTAGCCGAGGTAGAGCAGCGGCGGATGCGTGAGCATGTACGGGTTCTGCAGGGACGGAACGAGGCCGGCGCCGTCGCGCGGCACCTGCGCGACCGTCGCGAAGGGGCTCGCGACGAAGCTCGTGGCGAACGCGAAGAACGCGCAGGCGCCGCCCAGGAACGCCACGAGATACGGCATGAGCTCGCGCGAGCGCCGGCGGTGCTGGTAGGTGACGAGCGCCGAGAGACCGCTCAGGACGAGCAGCCAGAGCAGCAGCGATCCCTCCTGGCTCGACCAGAAGGAGGAGATCAGGTACGGCTGGGGCACCTCGCGCGACGAGTGCTCGGCGACGCTCGCGAAGCGGAAGTCGTGACGCACGATCGCGGTCACGAGCACGCCCGAGGCCACCGCCACGCACACGAAGCAGCCCGCCAGCGCGCGACGCGCGCTCGCGATCAGCCGCTGGTCGTGGCTGCGGACGCCCACCATCGCCGCGATCGGCGCGTAGACGGCGGCGATCAGGGCGAGCAGCAAGGCGCCGCGGCCCAGCAGCTCCATCAGCGACGAATCCTGGTCACTGTGTCGGCGCGACGGAGGTCGAGGAGTACTTCGACGGGCATTTCGTGCTCAGCGAGTCGCTGCGCGCGTCGAAGGTGCTGCCCTTGACCTGGCCATCCACGAGGATGGCCCGTCCGTCGCGGAAGGCAGAGGGCACGGCTCCGTGGTAGACGATCATGATGCTCCGGGCCGTGGCCGGATCGCGCGAGTAGGCCGCGTTGTCGGCCAGGCGGATGCGCAGGCCGGAGGCGCTCGCCGCGTCGCCCTCGTGCGAGACGACGGTGCCGTTGAGCCGCACCTCGCCGGTCTTGGCCTGCTTCGCGAGCAGCTGTCGCACCTGCACGACGTCGACCGTGCCGCCGAGGACCGTCGTGTAGAGGAGCGCCGCCCCCAGCGTCGAGGCGACGATGAGGGAGACGACGAGGCGGACATTGCTACCGCGCATCAGCGTCACCAGCATACCGGCGGGCGATCCGTATCGCCCCCGGCGCGGACCCCTCGGAACCCGTCCCTCAGTCCGACTGGTAGCCGAGCTCCCGGGTGAGCGTGCCACCCGCCGGCTCGCGCAGCGCGTCGCAATAGCCCTGTCCGTACGCGGCGCGCAGGAACCAGCCGATCAGCTCGTGATCCCAGCGCTCGCGCGGCACCTGGAACAGCTCGGCCCAGATCTCGGTCAGCCGGGCATCGAGGACCGACGCCAGCTCCTCCCGCGAGGCGGGCATGGGGGACGCCGAAGAGATGGGTGCGAAATCAGCCATCTCCCTCAGGGTACGAAGCCCGTCGGACGGAGCCGGGCGCGCCCGCACTCGTGACGCTAGATCGTGCGGTCCGCGACCGGCGCCGTGGGCACCGGCGAGGCATGCGGCCAGAGCCGCCGCAGCACCTCGGGCCAGGCCACGAGGCTCTCGATCGAGAGCAGCACGAGCGCCGCGAGCGGGAGGTCCGAATAGCGTTCGAAGGCCGCGTAGCGTGGCTCCCACTCCGGGAAGAACTTGCGGTTGAAGTCCAGCAGCCGCTCGACCTGGAAGTAGCGGTCGGCCTTGGAGAGCACGAAGCGCAGGCCGCGCTCCCACGCGGGCAGCTTCGCATCGCTGCGCAGCAGGTCGCCGAACGCATTGAAGTTGAGGGAGACGCGCTCGATGCCGCGCGGACCGGCCCAGGCGAACGTCTCGCAGAGCAGGAACTCCATGAGGCCGTTGGGCGTGTGGTGCAGCCGTCGCATCGCCGAGAGCGAGAGATCGCCGCTCGCGGGCGCCGGCACGAAGTGCACGAAGCCGACGAGTCGCCGCTCGGCGTCGTAGCCGAGCGCGAAGACCGCATCGCCGTGGTCGGGCGCGTGCATGTCGTCGAGCGCCATCGAGAAGCCGCGCTCCGGCTGGCCGCGCAGCCACGAACGGCTGACGCGCTCGATCTCGCGCCGCTGCTCCAGCGTCAGCTCGCGCGCACGGACGACGCGAGCGCTGTGGCCGGCCTTCTTCAGGCGGGTGACCGACTGGCGCACCTTGCGGATCGGCCGGCCCTCGAGCGAGAAGCGCGCGGGGTGCACCACGGCCTCGTCGCCGACGTAGATCGTGCGCAGCCCGATCGCGTGCCAGTCCGCGAGGTGATCCGGCGCGACGCCCAGAACGGCCACGCGCCAGGCATGAGCGTGGCAGTGGCGCGCGAAGTCGGCCAGCAGCGCCGGGGCGGCCGCGGCATCGCCCACGGGGTCGCCGGACACGAGCGCCACACCGCCGACGGCGCGGTAGGCGAGGAAGGCCGTGCGCTCCTCGTTGAAGAAGTACGACTTGTCGCGTCGCAGCGCGAAGTAGGCCAGGGAGTCGCGGCCGTGGCGCTCGACCAGGCGGCGTGCGTCACGCCGATCGGCCGCGACCTGGCTGACCGCGCAGTCGCGCGGCCGCAGCGCGAGCCAGACGACGTAGACGGCGCAGATGATTCCGGCCGTGGCCAGGCTGATCGTCATCCCGTGCTCGAAGCGGCCGGGCGTCGCGCTCGGATCGATGCCGACGAGGCCGAGGCTGATGTTGCCCAGCGTGTCGCCGAACGCGAACGGCATGCCGCGGACCTCGGCATGCACGTAGGTCGCGGCGAGGCCGTAGGCGTAGAGACCGGCAAGCGCCCAGAAGGCGGCGGCGAGCGCGCGCGGCGGCCCGTGCGGGTCGCCGGCTGCGTTGAAGTCCTTGCGCTTCCACCAGAGGAGCGCGAACGGCACGGCGCTGACGACGGAGTCGATCACGTCGCGGTCCTTGAGCAGGTGGCCGACGCACGAGATTCCGAGCAGCCAGAGGGCAGCCTGCCACGAGCGGTGACGGCGCCGGGCGAGCCCGCGCCCAAGCAGCACGAGCCCGAGCGACGAGGCGACGAGCAGGCCGTCGGCGACGTGCGGAGCCGCAGGGCTGAGCAGGTCGGAGACGACCTTGAGGTTCCCCGCCCAGGCCGGCGTGATGGCAGACACGAGCCCAGCGATGCCCGCGACTGTTGCCACGAGCGAAAGCAGGAAGGGGGCGCGCGGGTCGCGCGCGGGCATGCAATCGGAATGCTCGATAGACCACACACTAACGCGCTCTCAGGCGCGCGGGGCCCCCCCGATCGGGCCCGTATCGTGTCGTCTGTGCAGGGCAATGACGCGCTCGACCCACGTTGCTACGCCCCGATCGGGCTGGAGCCCCGCACGCGTGCCCTGCTGACGGCCGTCCCGCTCGCCGGCGCGCTCCTGCGCGAGGGCCTGTCGAGCCGCAGGCAGCGCCCATTCTGGGCCGTCACGCTGCGCGCCGTCGACGGGCCCGCGGCCGGTGCGCATGCCGAGTTGCGCCTCTGGCCGGAATCCAACCCCGAGTGGTTCCAGGGGCGCCTCTCACTGCTCTGCGACGCCGATCCCGAGACCATCGCCGCGCTCACTCTGGACGAGCAGCACGCACTGCTCCTGCGCAACCTGGCGCAGCGCTCCTACGCCGGCATCCTCGAGACGGCGGCCGACGGGCTCGCCGACGTGGCCTACCTGGACGGGCCTCGCGAGCGGGCCGAGGTGCCCGCCGACCTCCCCGAGCAGCCGGTCGCCCGGCACGTCGCGCCGCCGCTCGACGTGCCCGAGGCCCCCCTCCCCCACCCGCCGTTCACGCTCGTCACCGATGCAGCCGCGCTGACGCGACTCTGCGAGCGGCTCGCTCCGGCGGGCGCCCTGGCCGTCGACATCGAGACCGACTGCGGCCCGCTGGGCGCACCCGCCGACTGGTCGCCGGCCGACGGAGCGGTGCGCCTCCTGCAGGTGGCGGCACGCGTGGGCGGCGAGATGGTGTGCGGCGTGGTCGACTGCTATGCCGTGGCGCCGCGACCGCTCGTACGGCTGCTCGCCGATGGACGCGAGATCATCGCGCACAACGCACGCTACGAGCAGGCCTGGCTGACGTTCCACTACGGGCTGCCGGCCTGGCGCTCGGTCTTCGACACGAGCTGCGCGTTCCGGGTCTTCGAGCGCCACTGGTCGATCCAGGATCCCGCCTACGCACGGCGCGACGCCACGCTCTCGACCGTGACCCGCCGCCTGCTGGGCGCGCCGAAGGGCGATCACGGCGCCGACTGGTGGGGCGCCGAGCCGCTCGCACCCGAGCAGCTCGACTACGCCGCCTACGACGCGGTCGCGCTCCTGGAGCTGCGCGACCGCGGCTTTGCCCTGGCCGAGGCGTTCGGCTGCACGGCGCAGGTCCTGGCGGCCTCGCGCACAGCCTGCGTGGAGGCGTTCCGGCGGCTACCGCAGCCCCACCCCGATGCCGAGGCTGCGGCGATCGCGCTGATCGACTCCGCCGGGGACGATGCGGCGCTGGCCGCGGCCGCCGCCGTCATCCGGCGCCTGCCGCTGTCGGCGTTCAAGCGAGCCGATCTCCGCGAGCGCTATGCGCTTCGCCGCCTGACCTGGTCACCCAAGGCGGCCTGACCCTCCTACGACGACCGCTCGCGCACGAGTGCGCGCGCGAGCACGGCGCAGGCAGCCAGGCAGTCCTCCTCGGACGCGCTTTCGGCGGGATTGTGCGAGATGCCGGTGGGATTGCGCACGAACAGCATGGCCGCCGGGAGATGGCGCGCCAGCACGCCCGCGTCGTGTCCGGCGTAGGCGGCGAGGTCGACTGCGGCGACGCCCTCGGCGCGCGCCGCCTCCTGCAGCGCCGCGCGCAGCCCGGCATCGAACGTACAGCCGGGATCGGCGCTCTCGCACGACCACTCGGCCTCCACGCCCTCGGCACGGGCCGCGGCGCGCACGCCCTCGCGCACGGCCTCGAGGGCGGCGTGCGCCGGCGCGCGTACGTCGAGGCTCATGTGCACCTCGCCCGGCACCTGGTTCGTCGAGCCCGGCAGGGCGCTGATCCGCCCCACGGTTGCAACCGCGCCGGGCTCGGCCAGGGCCAGGTCGTGCGCCGCCAGCACGGCGCGCGCGGCCGGCACGAGAGCGTCGCGACGGCCGGCCATCGCCGCAGTGCCGGCGTGATCCGAGGAGCCGCGCAGCGTGCAGCGCCAGCGCTCCCTCGCGGCCAGCGACGTCGCGACGGCCAGAGGCGCGGGCACGTCCGCCAGATTGCGTCCCTGCTCGACGTGCACCTCGATCCAGGAGGCCACGCGCGGAAGGAACGCGGGCGCGCTGCGCAGGCCCGCGGCGGTGACGCCCCGCCTGGCAGCCACGTCGCCCAGCACGTTTCCCTCGGGGTCGGTGCGTGAGAGGATCTCGTCGACCTCGAGCTCGTCGCAGAGCGCGCGCGAGCCGAAGATCGCGGCGCCGAAGCGCGGGCCTTCCTCGTCGACCATCGCACCCACGGCCAGCGGCCGGAGCGCGCCACCCGCACGGCGGGCGGCCTCGACCGCCACGAGCCCTGCCACCACGCCGAGCGCGCCGTCGTAGGCGCCCCCGTCGGCCACCGAGTCGAGATGCGAGCCCACGGCGTCGAACGGACCGTCGGAGCCGCCCGGCTCGACCGCCCAGAGGTTGGACGCCGGATCTTGGACGACCTCCAGCCCGAGCGCCCCGGCCGAGGAACGGAACCACGCGCGAGCGTCGTCCTCCCCCGGTCCCCAGGCCATCCGGTTCCAGCCGCCAGGCCCGCGCCCGATCTCCGCGAGCTCACCGAACAGGCGCCGGTAGAGGTCCGCGTCGATCACACGATCAGCGCTTCCTCGCTCCCGCCGGTGAGCTGGACGGGCCCTCCGTCACCGAGGAAGTAGGTGTTCTCGACGCCCACCGCGCCCACGCCCGTGAACGCCAGCTTGGGCTCGATCGCGACGACATTGCCCGGCTCGAGCGGCTGTGCCTGGCCATGCGCGAGGTAGGGCGGCTCGTTGAGCTCGAGCCCGATGCAGTGGCCGACGAAGCGCACGCGCCCCTCGCCCGCGCCCATGAAGTTCTCGGCGTAGCCGGCCTCG
>Ga0207683_10000871_pt1 | contig 27664 bp, 24 predicted proteins | sample KBSM73metaG_FD_184333 | JGI IMG/M metagenome (GOLD analysis project Ga0207683, IMG submission 184333) | Miscanthus rhizosphere microbial communities from Kellogg Biological Station, Michigan, USA - KBS M7-3 metaG (SPAdes) (version 2) | ecosystem: Host-associated > Plants > Roots > Rhizosphere >... | reverse complement strand
GCCCGCCCGACAGAAATACAATGCCGGGAACCGCCACCGGCACATGACGACGCAAGCAGCGCAACGTGGCCGTTGCAACCTCCTGCACCGAGGCCTTCTTGGGACAGTCCTTTCCGGCGATGACCATGCTAGGCTTCAGGAGCATCCCTTCCAGTCCGACACACTGCTCAAAGAGCGCGTGGAAGACCGCATGGAGCACCGAACTCGTGACTTCCTCGCAACGTTCAATGCTATGAACTCCATCCATCAGCACCTCCGGCTCCACAATAGGCACGATGCGCTGCTCCTGGCAGAGAGCAGCGTACCTGGCCAGTGCGTGGGCATTGACGCTGACACACATGGGGCTGGGCAATGCGTCGGTGATACGAATCACCACCCGCCACTTGGCGAATCGCGCGCCCATGGCTGCGTATTCCTTCAGGCGGTCCCGGAGTCCATCGAGCCCTTCGGTGATTTTTTCCTCCGGTGAACCGGCAAGCACTTTTGCACCGGTATCCACTTTGATTCCCGGAATGATCCCTTGCTTGGATAACACCTCGGCTAACGGTATGCCCGCGGCGTTCTTCTGTCGGATGGTTTCGTCTTGCAGAATCACGCCGCTGATGAACGTGGAGATATCCGGCGTGGTAAAGAAGAGTTCACGGTAGGCGCGACGGCTGTCTTCCGTCGATTCAATCTTAAGCGCGGCGAAGCGCTTGGTGAGCGTAGGAACGGTCTCGTCTGCTGCCAGAATGCCCTTGCCGTCGGCAACCAACTCCCTTGCCGTCTGCTCCAGTTCGTGGTGTGTCATATCGGTGTCTCCTCCAGCATCTGTATGCCGTGCTGACTACAATCTGTCGTGAGCCGACCAAGTCGATCATTCGACGGGTTCATGCTGAATTAGGCAGCCTCCTAAATACACAGTTCCTCTCCGTCGATTGCACTTTTACATGACTCGTGAAACGAAGAACCTGTCAGAAGTGACAGCTGGATCAATATTTCGCCGGTCTTGAATATTCAACGACTCCATGTGACTTATAATTACATCCGGTTGAATTAACCACTTACAGTCATGGGTTGTCGCATCGACGTGGAGGAGGCACTCAATTTCCTTGCTCCGCGACGTAGTCCTATTTCTTGCCTCCGTCGCAGCAACGTGCGCCGAACCAGTGCTCGGGAACGTGCTCGGCGGCACCGCGCCAATTAAGAGCGCAGCCACGATTCGGTTCCATCAAGGCGACAAAAAGGAATCATTCGCATAGAGCAACGACGGCGCGACGTTGAAGAGCCTCGCAGCTGTCTCAGTCTTTGACTCCCATTGCGCGCCCTTGTTGAAGACAGACCGATGTCGCGTTCCGACCATTCGGGCTGGACCTATTCCATAGTCTGACGGCGGCGTGTGCCGCAGTACGCCATCGGTTAGACGCCGAACGGTCGGCGTTGAACACATCGGCCGCCGCGATGCCGTCGCTGCTCGTCACCCCAGAAGAAATAAATGATGTACGGACGTAAGAGATGACGTAGCTTTTCAGTGATGCGTCGGCTCACCAGAAGAGCGCACGATTGAAGAGGTGCGTTGGAGTTGGAGTGCTATGAGTGGCGACGTTTTATACCCGTAAAGCGTGAAAGAGTCTCCACCATAGCTTTGCCCAGGGCGACAGCATCTTTATCCTGCGGTAAAGGAAAACGGAGGGCTTGGTTTCCCCCTTTTTCCGGCAACCGTCGTCCATTTCGACATCGCTGAGGATAGCGACGGCTGAGATACCAAGCCGCCGCTCCCCAGCCCTCTCCGGCAGCCTTTGAAACGGTTGGTGTGTTTCTGGACCTTTGGGATGCTGCACGGCAGGTTGAAGCGCAACGTGAAGTTGAAGCATTAGGATCTTCTTAGATAAGGACATGGAATGCAATCATGGCTGCCCCCGCAAGTAACCGGTAGAATGAATCTCTCAGTTTACGACTTTATTCTGATTCTCCTCTGTTCGCCTCCTTTTCTTGTCCTTTGAGTTTACGACTTTAAAGAGTCTGTTCGCTTAAACCACCGTTAGCAATTTCATGCTCTTAAAGAGTCAGCAGTTTGCGACTTTGTTCCCTGTCTACACTTTTGTGGAGAGACAATAAAGTCGGAAACTCATTAATAAAGTAGGAAACTGGAGAGGAGGTCTGGCAGGACCGACAATACTCGCTCACTGATGTCGCTGAGCGGAGCCGTAACGGATTCCGTGCGCATGACATTCTGAATTGAGGATCGAAAACCTTGCAGACGTGAGGGTCATATCCCGATCTTTCGTGGTGTTAGGCGTATCCTTCCGCCTGTTCCAAAAACAAATGAATACGGACTCGCTCCTAGCGAATAGGCGCCCGGAGACGGTTTCGTAAACCGCGGGTTGAGATCTCAGCGACTGCGGTTAAGTAAACTGACGGTGTCTCCACGCCATGCGCTGTGAGCTAAAATGAACATACTTCACCCCCTTGGTTCAGATACGCTGCTGATAGCCGAGTAAGGGGGTGCGCGTATGCTGATCGTCGACAACCTCTCGCTATCCGTCGCAGACCATCATCTTCGTCTACTCTTTTCTCCCTTCGGCCATGTGGTCCGTGCGCAAGTGGCGCGGACACGGATGGGGGAATCACTGCGCTTTGGTTACGTGGAAATGGAAAAGCCGAATGAAGCCGTCCTTGCTAGGCGTACTCTGGATGGGGCCACCTTGTGTTCCTTTACGCTTCGGATTAGCGACGCGTGGCACGACGGTTTGGACATCCTCCCGACGGGGCTTCCCGAAATACTCCATCAACTGGATGCCCACTCTCCATAACGTTCTCAGGCCGTGTCGTCGTACTATATTTTATCATGTAAAAAGCTTGCCTGTTCGCGGGGCGAACTTGGAAGGAAGACTATGTCCTCTCGGTACACTGTCATCGTTCAACGGTCTCGTCGCAGGTTACACCAGAGGCTGCGGGACCACTACACGGGTCCTGCGTGGAAGCTGGTCGGGATGTTGCGGGATCATCCCCAATGGATAGGCGTGGTAAAGGCGTTCGATACGTGCCTGGGTTTCATCTCAAAGACGAGCCGGACAACTCGCGGAGGCGGAGCCAAACCCCCACCGCTCGAATGGCTTCCACTGAAAAAGCATAAAAAATAAGGGCCTCAGAGCTAGCCTTGACGAAGGTCCAGACCCCGCACTACACTGGAATTGTGCCAGGAAAGATCCGCAGAGGCTTTGACCCCCACACCTTCCTCTCTAAGGTCGGAGAGGGGAGAACCATCCTCAAGTCTCCCAAGAATCAAGTCATCTTCTCCCAGGGCGATGCGGGGGATGCGGTGTTCTACCTCCAACAGGGGAAAGTGAAGCTGACGGTCATATCCCAACAAGGAAAAGAGGCCATCATCGCCCTGTTCGAGCCAGGCAGTTTCTTTGGCGAAGCCTGTCTTGCAGGGGAGCAGATTCGCGTTGCCACGGTAAAGACTACGGAGCCTTCTGTGATTGTGCGGCTTGAGAAACAAGCCATGCTCCGTGTGCTGCGGGAAGAGCCCACCTTTGCCGAACTGTTCATTGCCTTTATGGTCACCCGGAACATTCGTATTCAGGAAGACCTCATTGACCAACTGTTCAATTCAAGCGAGAAACGGCTGGCGAGAGTGCTGCTCTTGTTGGCTCACTTTGGCAAAGAGGGCCAAGCTGAACCCCTCATTGCGAAGATTAGTCAAGAAACCCTCGCGGAGATGGTCGGGACGACGCGCTCTCGCGTCAGCTTTTTCCTAAATAGGTTCCGCAAGCTCGGCTTCATTCAGTACAACGGCGGTATACACGTCCACAGCTCCCTCCTCAATGTGGTCCTCCACGATTAAGCCTGTAATGCCGAAACTTAGCTTGGTCACCGGGCTTGATGGACGACGTTGGGAGATTATGGAGTCTGACGAGGGAAACGTTTTACACCGGAAAGAAGGGCACACCGAATGGCATCCCGGCTTACCACAAACGGTTCCTGCTCACCTCTTCCCCGGCAAGAAAGCTTCGACATAGGTTGCATCGACCGCTGTACTGAGCTGGGAATCTGAGTACATGACTTAAAGTCCCCACGAACTACCTCAGGAGGGCGGCTCCCGGACAGTGACAATGGTCACCTCAAGCGCCGCTAGCCCTCCAATACAGTACGGGGGCGTTCAGATCGTATTCCCCGTTAAGACAACGTGGGGTCGTAGTGAGTCTGTTAGTTAACTTATCGAGGGCTCTGCCCTAAGCTCACCAATACTTTTGCTACCACGCTGCTACCGGAACAGCCCGATCCATCCTGATCTATCACGATCAGTCTTTTTCTGAATCCTCGTTTTTCTGTTCTGTTGAGTCTTCCTGAGTCAGCCTAGGTAGGGCAGGGTCAATTTCGTAAACCGCGGGTTGGACAGTCAACTCTGTACGAAAAGGGGATACGTCGGGGGGATGAATTCACTCTTCATCCTAGCTGCCGCCGCGGCGCAGGGTCGTGAAGAGACCGATGACGATGATGAGCGCTGCGACGCCGCCATACCAGGGCGTGATAGCCCATGGATTACCATTCTGCACATAGCTGACGATCCAGTGCCCGGCAAACACGATCCCTAGCGTGATCAAGGCGGCAACAACAAGGCTTCCTTCTAGAGGTGACTTATTAGGGAGCATAAGTCGATGCTTTCCTGCCGCGATCCTAAGGGAAGCATTTAGACACGGTCAAGAAAATACTCATGCCATATTCGTTCGACAAATTCTGCAAGGCTCTAGCAATCCTTACCGCATAGGCCCTGGCAGCCAGCTGCAGCCCTATTACTCAATTGGAGTACGCGGAAGCTCTCTCACGACCGATGACTGTGGATTGTATTCTTAATGTTGCTCAAACAACAGAGGGAGTCCAACAGGTCCTGATTCACCAACAGGGCATGCCGTCGTGGGTATCGAGTCGGCAAAGCCGGGGCCGAACAACTGGCCGCTGTCGTGGATACCGTCAAAGGCTACGGCCGGCAGTGTAGAGCTCAGGTGATGAAATAAAAGCTGCCCGGGAAGTCTTCACCACACGCAGCGGTGCTGAAGGCGCAGGTGCGCTGAAACACATGTGACGGCAATGCGAACGCCACTACCTCTTCCAGGTCCGCTAAAAATCACACGGTATAAATAGAGGGTCAACGAAGCAGACGTCATAGAATTGAGATTTATTTGGAAAAAAAGAAAAGGGGGCAATTCGTCCTTACGAGTATTCCAAGACTGGCATCCTGCAAGTCTCTACTCTCTCGTGGAGGAATGCTAGTATGGCGGGACGGTGTGTATTGCTTGCAGAGCTCGACTTGCCGCATTTGCCAGTAGAATGGCACGCTCCGCATCAGCATGAGTGGCCATCTCAATATACGCGCAGCGTAATGACATTCCCATAGCATCGAGCTTGAGGCGGACCGTTCGAACGGTCCCAAAGCGTGCAAACAGGTCCATAATGTCATCGGCGGTGTAGTACAAAGACAAACCCGTCAACAAACACCCATGAAGAATTCGAGAGTAGTGTCAGCATGCTCTGTTCCTTATGAGTGCTATCGAGTGACATGTCATAAACCGTCCATGAAAATGACTTGAACCCACCCTAGCAAGGTTCCTAAGATCGGTCTTTTCGTTTGTGTAAAACTTTGTAACTGTCTGTTAATGACCTTAAAAATCTACGACCTAACCCAAGTCCGCGCATCGAAACAAGGTAAGTACGCTCTCACGAGCAGCGAACAAGATGTCTCAGTGCAGTGGCAAGGAGATCCTGCAGGGAGCGGATACAACTCACGCCGACCTTAGGTACTTATAACGTATGATTCATTGTGACTAAGTACTTGTCAGCATTACCATTTAGGCAGTATAACGCATCATCCGACAAACCGTAGGACAGTGGCGGCCTTAACTCATCTATGTCATGTGGCATTCATATCTTTGATTGCCATGTCTCTTGACTCTTCACGTCCTGCGCATTGCCGAAGCTTCCTAATTTTAGCCGCTATGCTTGATAGGCATAATCTCTGCTAGGAATATTCAGGGATGGTTTACTTCTTGATGTATATGAAGGGGGCTTGAAATGATCGCAAGTATTCGCCGCAGTGCATTGGCCGTCGGCATGCTCATGTCTCTCATGAGTGGGACAGCTTTAGCCGATCCAACGACGTTTTCGGTGAACCCGGGGGCCATCGGGGTGGCTGGACCGACCGTCCCAAATGTGAACTATGTGGATTTTAGCTATGTCTCATTGGTGAATCAGACGGCAACGAACGGGGCAGGCACATTCAATGAACAGGGTGCCGGATTCTTTAGTTCCTATCGCTTCCCCACACTGTCGGACGTGGTTCCCAACTCAGGGATTAATACCAATTACCAGCTCTACGGTGTCTTTACTGGTTCTGGGACCGTGGCTCCCACGATTGGAACTCCAGGCGGACAGACGGCCACGTTTTCAAACTTTAGCCTTCGGTTGTTTGTCGACCCCAACAAGAATACGACGATCACCGCCTCGCCCGCGGGGACAGTCGGTGGGACTGTCTCGGTCGGGAATACAGCCGATGATATTTTGGTTGGCCAATCCAGCGCGCTGATCAGCGGAGAATCCCATGCATTTCCCGGATTGGCGAACGGGGATTTCAAAGTCCTGCTCTCCATCGCTCCCGTCGGTGGGTTTTTGAGTGGTCCTATTGCATTCGGGCTGAACGTTGGGACGTTTAATGGCGTGAATACGTCGTTGACCGGTTTAGCATGGGGAATTTCAACTCCGGCCGCGTCGACGGCTCGGGCAATCTTAGCTTTGCGGCCGTGCCAGAGCCGACGTCTCTTTTGTTACTCGGTTCAGGCATCGCGGCACTGGGCCTGCTTCGACGCAAGCGTTAGCCCAGACGGTGTATGCTTCCCTTAAGCCCTCCTCCCTGTGGAGGAGGGCGTTTCTTTTAGTTCGCAACATACGACAATTTCGTGGATAGTTTGAACACGGAGTGCAATCTATGGATGACCCGCGCTAAGTGACCCGTTAGAGTGAATGTCGCAGTTTACGACTTTATTCTCATACCCATCTGTTCGCCTCCTTTTCTTACCCTTTGAGTTTACGACTTTAAGCGGTCTTTTCATGAAAACCACCCCTCAGCAATTTCATGCACGTAAAGAGTCCGCAGTTTACGACTTTGTTTCCTGTCTACACCTTTGTCATCAGTTGTCCTTCTAGGCCGAAACGTCCGTTTTGTACCGTCTCATGAGACAACCACGGCATGTCCTGTGACGCGTGAACGAAACCTATGGACTCCCTAACAGTATGATTTGATAGCGAGGGAGCCATCCGGTTACTCGGCATGACTCCTGAATATGAGACAGGCTCGAACGGGCGAAGTGGCAGCTATCACACGACGATATCCGCACCACTTACTGCGAACATGAGAATGCGCGAAGGTAGAGGAGAAATGTCATGAAGAGGTGCCTTGAACAAACGGTGGTCGCGGGATCCCACTCAGCATTAACACGCTCGGTTCCCCTGATCTTGCAGGCTCTTCTGATTCTCACCATGCTGCCGTACGTGTCTCATGGGCGTCATACGATCAATGATGTCAGTTTATTGGGAGGCTTTCTGGTGGCGGTAGGTTTGGCCGTCAAGGTACGGAATCAAAACATCGTGACCTCATTGGTACTCGTCAACACCGCTGTCGTGACCGGCGCGTTTGCTTCATTGGGACCGCAGCAGCCATTTTTACCGTACCCGTATTTTGTCATTTTGATGATGGCGATGTTAGGCCAAGACATCCGGCATCTGGTTATCTCGGTGGTGTGCTTAAGCATAGGCTACCTCACCGCCCTGTACGAGCTTCAGCTACTCTCCCAGGAATATTTGTTACTCTTGCCCGTACTATTCAGCATGGCCATGCTGGTGACCTGTCATGTGTTCCAGGCGGAACGATGGGCGACGGAATTCTCTAGGATTGAGCAACAGAAGCCCGTTGATCCCCTGACCCGACTACCGCAGCGAGCCACGTTCATCGACCGTGTGGGAAAATGCATACAAGAGAGTTCGCACTATGGCGATGAACTGTTTGCGGTGCTGTTTATCGATCTCGATGGATTCAAAGCGGTGAACGATCAGCTCGGCCATCGGGCCGGCGATGAGGTGCTGTGCGCGATCAGCAATCGTCTCGGACGATCGTTGCGCTCGGAGGACATGGCCGCCCGCTTGGGGGGCGACGAATTCTGCGTGCTGCTGCGGAAAGTCCATTCAAAGAAACAAGGCATGCGAGTGGTCGAGCGCATCCTTGAAAAAATAAAAGCGCCTATCATCCTGACATCGGGCCGCATAGTGAAAGTCGGGGTCAGTATCGGCGTCGCATTCAGTTCGAATCTTTACACCCGAGCGGAGGATTTGATTCGTGATGCGGATGCGGCGATGTATCGCGTCAAACACCAGGGAAAGAACGGAATCGCCGTGAGCGATCAAATCGCCGATCTGTCCCCACTTTTCAGCCTGCAGGCCCGCAGCGCTGAGTCTGCCTTGTGCGCTCCAGGCGAGGCAGTGCGGTAGTATGATCCGCTGGGAATGCGTCGAGATTTCTCATCCGGATGTTCCTGGTCTGCAACACACGTCTATCCTCAGATCCTCACGAACTCTTCCCGTGCGTGTCTCCAGCCGACAGTATACACGACCTCCATTTTCGTTTACGTCTTCCTACCCTTAAACCGTCGATCGAATTGCCTGGGTTTCCTATAATTTGTCCATACGCGTACACCCTATACTGTCGTAATGCTGTTTTATGATTGCATGCCAGCTAGGAGGACTCCAATGAATGTACGACGGTCATTATTGATGGCTCTTGTCGCCCTTATAGTGGCAGGGTGTGTAACCAATCCATATACGCATCGACATCAATTGGAATTAATCCCAGCCTCGAAAGAGCAGGCCATGGGGGTACAAGCGTACGGTCAGGTTTTGCAAGATCCCAAAGTGCACATCTCGCATGACCCTCAGGAAGTCGAGGCAGTCCAGCGCGTCGCGACTCGTATTATCGAAGCCGCCAAGGCGTCAAAATATGCAGAGGTAGCCAAGAAATTTGAATGGGAAGTGTCGGTCATCAAAGACGATAAAACGCAAAATGCCTTTGCGTTGCCTGGAGGAAAAATCGCCGTCTATACCGGCATCTTCCCCATCGCGCAAAACGACGCTGGTCTGGCCGCCATTTTGGGACATGAAGTCACGCATGCCTTAGCGCGTCATGGCGCCGAACGCATGAGCCAGGGAGTTGTCGCCCAAGGAGCCGTTGTAGCAGCGAGCCTCGGGGCCGCATCGCAAGGCATCAGTCCGCAGATCGCGCAAATGGCCGGTGGCGCCCTGGCCAACTATGGTTTTATTCTCCCGTATAGTCGCAAACATGAATCGGAAGCCGATTATGTCGGTCTCCTCCTCGCCGCCGATGCGGGCTATGATCCGCACGAGGCCGTTCACGTCTGGGAGCGTATGGAGCAGATGAGCAAAGGGCAGCCCCCGGAGTTCTTATCGACTCACCCGAGTCATGGAACTCGAATTAAACAGATGGAAGAATGGATGCCGGAAGCGTTGACGCATTATCATCCGCATGACGGTAGGACGGCGGGCAATCTTCCGTCCCCATCATCTCCACGCTAACCATATATTTGGCCACACCGCATCCGCGAACAACGATGAAGTCGGCGGATAGAAGAAAGAATCCTAGTCTCGGTTGAAACTCACCAAGTTTCTCGTAATTTGGTACGTGATCAGGTCAAGACGATTACTGGAATACTGCTTCGTTTTTTCAAGAGATCTCCGGAAAACTTTTAACCTGCCTCCCGGAGATTGTGTGAACAATCCACATTCAAGGTTTGAAAATTCTATGCTACGATATGACCTCCCAACAGGAGGATGACCCATGAGCAAACCTGCCGTCGATAGACCCCATAGCTTCGCGCAACGAATTGCTCGGCTCAAGCAAGGTGAACATCTCTGTTCAGTCTATGCGGAGAAGGCCGAAATGTTGACGCAGGCGGTTCCGTATATCAAAGCGGGACTTCTCAATGGTGAGCGGTGCATTTATGTGGCGGATGAGAATGAGAAGGAGACGCTTCTCCAAGCCATGAGATTCTGGGGAATCGACGTAGACAGCGATATGAATTCCCGTCGTCTCCTATTTTGGACCCGCCATGACTATCGGCAACCGGGTCTGTTCGATCTGGATACGATGTTGGCCTTTGTTCGCCGCACATTGCACCAAGCTATGGCGGATGGCTATAACGGAATCCGACTTGCGGTCGAAATGAGTTGGACGATCAATAGCGGGATCAGCGACGATGATCTGGTCCGATGGGAAGACTTTATTAACACCATCTCGTCACCGGGCACGAAAGTCTCCTTTATTTGCCAATACAACCGGCAGCTCCTTCCCCCTTCGTTGATTGCGAAGGCGGTCCATGTTCACCCGGTGGTGGTACTTGGACAAGACATCTGTCCAAATCGGTTTTGCCGTCCTGCCGTCGAAGTCTTGCGTTCACAAGAGCACCCTGATTTAGATTCGGTACTCGCGACTCTCAGCCCGGCAAGTTGCTAGGATTTGCGCGTCGAGATCTTACTCACCAATAAGTATGGCGGATCTGGGCTTACCTCGTCTCATCAGAATGTTTTGATATCTGTAAGACACTGGGCTCGTCAGCGCAAAGTGAAGGCTAAGCAATCGCTTCCTCATGCCTCCCGGAATTTTTGCCGTTACACAAGTAGCGCTCCCTCCCTCTCCACCTTTTCCTCCATTGCTCACCCAGTCTAGGGTCCATTCTTGTCAATTAAGATAAGGGCACTCTCACGGTTATAGGGTGGCAGCCTCCCGGCAATCAGCATTTTATTTCTTTCTTCTGAATGCGCGCATTGGTTAAGCTTCCTTGGTAGCGGAACCTTCGCATGTTTCGAACTCTGCTCAGCTACCAGAAGATGGCAGCGGACGTTTTACGCGAGGGCAAGACCAAACAATCGTGACAGGTTCAACCACAGCTTTGATCAACACTCTAGAAGCTGTCCCTTGATGAGCAATAACGACCTTCAACAAGTCCGTAGGTTGGTAGACGACGTGTACCGTTCCGAGTCGCGCATGGTACTTGCCACGCTGATCCGCCTGCTTGGGGATTTCGATGCCGCTGAAGAGGCGGTGCACGATGCGTTTGCCGTGGCGGTCGAGCGATGGTCGCGGGATGGGGTGCCGGGCAATCCACGTGCATGGCTCGTCTCAACCGGACGCTTCAAGGCCATCGACGCCATGCGGCGTCGCGCCCGCTTTGACGCATCGCTCCCCGAACTTACGAGACAACTCGACTCGACCACCATCACCGACAGTGATACCGAGAAATGGGACAATGAGACCTTCGAGGACGACCGACTACGATTGATCTTCACCTGCTGCCATCCCTCGTTAGCGCCGGAGGCCCAAGTGGCGATGACCTTGCGCGAAGTCTGCGGTCTCACGACTGAAGAGATCGCGCGCGCATTTCTGACCAAGCCACCCACCGTCGCTCAGCGGATCGTCCGCGCCAAGGCCAAAATCCGCGACGCGCGCATTCCCTATGTAGTGCCGTCGGAGACCGAATTGCCGGACCGGCTCGATACGGTGCTCCAGGTCGTCTACCTCGTATTCAATGAAGGCTACTCCTCGTCATCCGGGGGGTCGCTCACGCGGCACGATCTGTCGGGCGAGGCCATTCGTCTCGGGCGCTTGCTGATTCAGTTGCTCCCCGAGCCTGAAGTCATGGGACTCTTGGCGCTGATGTTGCTGCAAGACTCGCGGCGCGCGGCGCGCACGTCAACGACTGGCGATCTGATTCTTCTAGAGGATCAGGATCGCACGCTGTGGAATCGCGATCAGATTGCGGAGGGATTGAAGTTGGTTGAAAGGGCGTTATCGTCGAGACGCATCGGACCGTACACGCTCCAAGCGGCGATCGCGGCCGTGCACGCGGAGGCGCCCCACGCCGACGCTACGGACTGGAGCCAGATCGTCATCCTCTATGACGTGTTGTTTCAGGCCGAACCCTCGCCGATCATCGAGCTGAACCGCGCAGCGGCCGTGGCCATGCGCGACGGCGCTTCGGCAGGTCTTGTGCTCATTGACGCCATCCTAGCGCGAGGGGATCTGGCGAACTATCATCTCGCGCACGCCGCGCGGGCCGATCTCTGCCGCCGATCCGGGCGAACAGCGGAGGCGCGAGCCTCTTACGAACGGGCCCTCAGTCTCACTCAGCAGGAGCCGGAGCGGCGCTTTCTCGAACGACGGATGGGCGAGCTGCCTGATTGAGGTGGCCAGTCGGCCTCACGCATGGATGCAAACATCGATCGCCTGCCTTTCGGCTCGGGAATTCGTTCACGGAGAAGAGGGGAATCAAGGACGCAGAATGTGACACGTACATGTGCACTTCATGAATAGCTGCGACGAACCCTAGGTCGACAACAAGCGGGATTCCATTTTGAGAGGGCGTTGGCATATTCTAGGCAGCCGTCCAAAGTAATGGATCACCGCAAATTCACCTTTCTCAGTCTGTCGCAGTTTATCCACCATCACTTACTGTGGTTCCTTATTAGCGCCTATGCGATCGCCGCCGTATTTCCAACGGCCGGGCTGTGGATAAGAAGTGTCTCCTTCGGCGACATCGTAGTCTTTCAGACGAAGGCTCATGTGTCCCTCCTCCTGGTACTCCTAGCCACGTTGATGTTCAATGCCGGATTGGGCGTGAAGACATCGCACTTAAAAGCTCTGGTGAAAAAGGTCTGGATGTTGGTCGCCGGTCTGACGGGCAATCTCGTGATCCCCATCGTCTATATCTTCTGTGTCAGCCTGCTACTTCAGTTCTGGCATAATCCCGACGAGGCGCAGCACATTCTTGTGGGCCTCGCCTTGGTCGCAGCCATGCCGATTGCCGGGGCGTCAACCGCCTGGGCACAGAATTCCAACGGAAACTTGGCACTGAGTTTAGGCTTAGTCCTGTTCTCCACTTTGCTTAGTCCGATCATCACGCCCATGGCCTTGTATGTTTTCGGAGAGATGGCCTCTGAAGAATATGAAACAGTCTTACACCACCTCGCTGACTACGGGTCCGGAGCCTTTCTCGGGATGTGGGTTGTTCTGCCTTCCCTGCTCGGGCTCAGTGTCCGATTGATAGTCCCCGAGCGCCACTTCAGCGCAGGGATGCCGTACCTCAAAGTGATCAATTCTCTGGTCTTGCTGGTGTTAAACTACTCGAATGCCTCGGTGTCACTCCCACAAGCGATCGCAGACCGAGATGTGGATTTTCTAGTTGTCACCTTGGTCATCACCACGGGTCTGTGCCTGACAGCGTTTGCAACGGCCTACTGGCTGAGCTGTCTATTCAAGACAGACCAAGCTGAACGTGTCTCACTCATGTATGGGCTGGGCATGAACAACAATGGCACTGGGCTGGTTCTGGCATCGCTCGCGCTCTCTTCTTTTCCACGGGTCATGGTCCCGATCATTTTTTACAACTTGGTTCAGCATTTGGTAGCTGGGAGTGTGCATGAAGTGACAGGCCGTGACCTTATTGTGAACAGGTCAGGTGGGTCATGACGAGAACAGATGCTCATCCTCAAGATCGTATAAATTGCCTGCGGTCCTTCAATCTTCCTTCTAATTAGCCCTTACTAAGTCTGGACATCATGTATTGGCATTGGTCGGGTACGCTAATCTGCGGACTCCTATCGCGAAGTTACTCACCGTAGTTTCACCTGAGCAAAAGCGTCATCTACTCTTTTTTGCATTATGCGGTAAGATAGAAGCCTACGCAGGAAGGGGTAACGCAGTACGATCACACGGAGGTATTCCATGCGGACGAATGATCCAGACCGTTGTCCCGCGGGCCATGATGTACAGCGAGACCGTCAACTCACCGTCGTGCAATGCCAGGGCGGCGTGCACCATAATGGGCCCCATTATTTTCATGAAGATCATTACACGGTTCGATGGGGCGACGAAGGAAATTCCAGATGACCGCAGAGTGGTCCAGTCTGATCGGTCTTGGATGCTTCGTCGTAGCCATCGTCATGATCCTGATTTCGTATTGCCGTCCCATACGTCGCCCCCGGCATGGACATGCGTTGGTGGCTTCACATATGCGAACACTTCGACCTGGCGCAACACTGTAAGCACTCGTCGGGTCGCGTCTAGAATGTTTGCTTCAAATGAGTGGGTATGTCTTGTCACTTGTAAAGCATGGTGACGACTTAACTCACGGCCGCTTATTCCCGTGCACCCGGAGATTCACGAATAATCCGCGCTTTTCCCACCTTCACAGGCGCTTGAGCGTGAATTTGAGACGATTGCCCTTCGACCTCGACGGTATGGGGAATGAAGGTGACGGAGAGCTGTTCTGATTCTGCGTCCTTTGCGGCGGCAAGTGCGTTGTGCAGCGGAAATACAAAACGCGCCGGACGGAATGCATGTTTGCCTTCATTGCGAATGCCGGTCCCGAAGAGAGCAACCGTTCCGACGAAATGCGGGCCTTGCACATCGCGTTTGGCATCCTTCGGAAGTCCCACATAAACATCCCACACGACTCCAGGCTGGCGTTCAGCCTCAACATCCTCCAACTCCAGGAGCATCATACCTTCCCTCGCGCCCCTCAACTCACCCTGCCCTGCGCGTAGCTTCGCCATATCCAGCTGGATGGAGACCGGCTCGTCTTTGAGTTCAAAGGGAACTGATGGGAGTTCCATGACTTGCTGTCGTAGAAACTGTACGGCCGTCAAGGGACGCACCTGCCCGCATTGCTCAAGAACCTGGGCTGGCTCCCCCTCATAGACATAGTGTAATTGTTGCGCGGCGCGCAAGATGTCACATCCGGTCATCTGAACCTGTTTCCCTTTTTCATTGAAAAACGTGAACCGTTGGGTGCGCCACGTCGCATCCGTGAGAGGATCTGTACGCCCACCTCCTTGAGCCAGCCACAGGTTCCACAGCCGGTCGATATTGCTGTGATGGAGATAGAAAATCGGATCTTGCGCCGCGGTAGGCACCGAGCCCATCCATCCTCCAATGTCGACATGCACGGCGCCATGCGGAGTTCCTTCCAGAGAACTGCTGGCGGTCGTGAAGTTCATGAAAGAAAACGCCGGATCGTAATTGACGTCGCCAGCCGGCAAGGAGCCGGTGCCGTTGTTCATGGCCGGATTCCGATTCGCCGTATACAACTCGCTGCCGGGGTCACGGAACGGGGCGGGCAGGCGCCGCTCGGAAGTCGACGACCAATTCCAGTAGGGCAACGCCCAGTGGGTATTCTTGCTCATCTGTCGAACAATGCGCTCGAACCAATAGAGATACATGCGATGCCATGACCAGAAAAAATAGGTGCCATGCTCGCAGGTATTCCAGGCGGTCCTCGTCTGGGCCAGCGTGGTGCCATGAATAGCGGCTTGATAGGTCCAACTTCTGGGATCACTGGCTGGAAGGGCTTTCATCGCCTTAATCGCTTTCCGATATGAGACGAGGATCGGATCGCTTGCGCTCATCGCGCCCACATCCCGCCGTACGAAGGGCGTCGTGGTTTGGGCCACCACGCCGGAAGAGGACCACGGGCCTAGGACGGTCATGGATGCCGCGGCGCCTGCGAGCAGCAAGAATCGGCGGCGGGTCACATCAGAGGTCATGGTTGCCTCCTTCGTTCAAGGGATTGGTGAAGACTGCCCAGCGTCAAGCGGAAGCTCCACGTAGAAACTGCTGCCTTGACCGGTGCTGGCTACCCAAAGTTTTCCTCCATGGAGATCCACCAGACTCTTGCTAATCGTCAGACCTAATCCCGCCCCCTGAGTTCCAGGTGGGGCGGAGGGCGCACTATAAAACTTGTCAAAGATTTTCGGCAGCTCCGCCGTCGGTATACCTGGGCCGGTGTCCCGCACGCACAATTCAATACGCCCCTGATCCTTCAGGACCGCCTCCACCTGCACCTGCCCGCCAGCGGGAGTAAACTTGATCGCATTATGGACCAGGTTCGTGAGAACTTGGTGGAGTTTGCCCTCATCCCCGTTCAAATACACTCCCGATACCGCATCAACGACCTGTTGAAGAGAGATCTGTTTCTCAAGTGCTAATGCCTGACACCCTTCCGCTACATCGGCAATGAGATCCCCCACGTTGACGGAAGTCTTCTGTATTTGAAGTTGACCGGCCTCGATCCGCGCGAGGTCGAGAAGTTCATCGATGATTTTCATCAAGCGCTCGATATTGCTGGCGACACGAATCAAATAGTGACGTTGCTTCTCCGTGAGAGGGCCGGTGAGTCCCGACAGCATGTTCTCGACATACGATTTGATCCCGGTCACGGGCGTGCGGATTTCGTGCGACGCTACGGACACAAAGGATGATTTCAATTTATTAAGTTCAGCCAGTTGCTGATTCGTGTGCAGGAGCTCTTGCTCCGTGCGCGCAAGAGCTTCGTTTTGTCGAATAAGGGCGGCGGTCTTTTTGTAGAGCTCGACGAAAACGTCAACTTTGGTACAGACGATCGAGGGCACAATTGGTTTGAAAATGTAGTCGACGGCTCCAAAGGAGTACCCTTTGATCACATCGACTTCGTCTTTGTTAAAGGCAGTGAGAAATAGGATAGGCACATCACGTGTCTTTTCCCGCTGACGAATAAGAGCGGCGGTCTCATAGCCGTCCATCTCCGCCATCCGAATATCCAGCAAGATGACCGCGACCTCTGTCTGGAGCAGCCATTTCAATGCCTGATCACCGCTCGTTGCCGTGATGATGACTCGATCCGGCCGTTCGAGCAGCCGCACCAACGCTTCGACGTTGTGTGCATCATCGTCAACGATGAGAACCGTCGGCTTGTCCTGTATGTCATGCATCGTCCACCCTCACGGTCTCATACTCGTAAATTTAAAAGGGAGGCTTTCACGCCACAAGTCCGTTCACAGATGCTTTTCGTGTAGGGGATTACCACTCGTACTTAGGAAACGTATGGATTGTCCGGCGAGCACCAGTCCAGAAGATCGCGTTAGTGAGAAAGATGAAATGCGTGCATTTCGATCTGTACTTTGAAGATGAGAATGGATCGTGCGAGAGACAAAGGGCTGCGCCGTTTTTTACTTCAATGGGTCAGGCGCCTCAATGTGGATGGGCAAGGAGTACGGTCTGCTGTGAGAGATTTCTTCGCTGTTAAATACAGCCAAATTAATGGTGGGAATACCTGGTCAGATCTTCACTCCTGAATGGGTGTGTCCGCTCCGCGCTTATCCATGCATTCCGCGAAACGAGATCCGTACCGGCGACGGCCATACAAGATGGAAAAATTTCACTGCAGGGTCAGCGATGTCACGGTAGCGCGGCTGGGTCGATTGCCTTTATCCGGCTTAATCGTCAAACGAAGATGTGTCATGTCCTCCACGGGAACGGTCCATGATTCGCGTTCGAACGTCGTGTGAGGCGGTGAAAAATTATATTCCTGCCGGAGCACCTCGCGGTACGTGTGGCCACCATCGCGTGAGACGGCTAGGGACAATTCTTGAGTCCGGCTCGTCTCCGGTTCCTCGATCTCAAGGCCAACCTTCTGTACCCGCTGTGGCTGATCGAAGGCCAGTATAATGGTTTGCTCGCCGACCTCTCCGGCCATCCATCGTGTGCCCCCTGGTCCTCTGTGATTATCAAACGCGTGGTCGATCGGGTACGACGGATCCTCCGACGAGACCTGCACGCTGGCAATGTCAGCCACAGACATCGTGGTGGCACTCGTCTTTGGCGACATGGTCTCGCTGTCAGGTCTGAGAATCTGTTTGCGTAGCATGTGAGGTTCTCCAGAAAGGGTGTTGCTTTAGAAGTGACCGTTTTTAGGATGGCATGTACATAGCGACTCTACGATAAATGAAATACTCTTAAAAAACAGTCAGCGCCGTGTCCGACAGCGTGTCAGTGGCGATGGGTCGAACAGTACTAGAGGAGCGAGCCAAGTGAAACGCCCCTGGAGCGAAAGGTTGGGATGACACCCATGAACAACAGAAAAATACTCACAGATTGGATAGTAGACCCTCGGTTATTGGGGGGACAGTGGTATTGGTGAGTAAGATGCGACCATAGTTATCATGTTCGTTCCTTCAGGCTATCCCACATTCTTTGTGCAAGGGACTGCCCCTCCTTGCCCAGGCGCAGAAGCTCTTCGCGAAAGGCTGGCCAGTCTGCATCGTCCAATACAACCGACCGGATGCTGTGATGTTCTTTTGGGCTCACATCAATCTTCAAAAACATGAATGCACCATCTTCATAAGAAAGGCTTGCAATGGCTCCGTGCACAAGATCGTTCCTTTTCTTTCCTGCGTCGGCAAATCGGAGAAGTAGGGTTTCGCTCTCAGCGCAGAATTGTGCAAGCGCAGGGAGTTCTGTGAAGCATTCGCGTAAGAACCTTATTTTCGGCTCAAGATTGCGCGGACGTGTTTTAAGGAGCGGATGCGGGTCGAAGAAGTGGAACAGAATCGCAACTATAAGGTCTAGCGATTGTTCTGCGTATCCCCATTGCACAATGACGAATCCAATCGCCCTGAATAACGAATCTAGCTCAGTACCTTGTTTAACCCCTGGAAGGTCGAAGGACATAGCAACCTCTGACGCCAGCGTTCACCGGCGGGCGTTCCGGACACCGTCGTCAATGCAACGGTAAGGTTTGGCTGTTAAGCACCACGCAAATACCGCGACGAATTGTACGGCTGCGATCTGTTGCTAAGTACGAATGATTTCAAATGACGCATCGCCGATACTGACTTTGGATCCATTTTTGGAGAATGCAACAGAGGGCGTACCCTGTTTCCAATAATTCGTCGGGCGACCATGATGATCGACTAATGTGCTAAAGGTATAAAGTTCCCATTTCAGTTCGCTGTGCGGCGGGAAAAAGCTCACTTCTTTAAACAACCAAAGCTCAATGGTGTTGTGCCACGTCGTCATTTCGTTCTTAACGATGCAGAGTTTTATCGTGTTTTTACCTTCCGTTCTCAGCACCGGGATCAACTCCCCTTTGGAAAACTTACCGTGCCACTTTGAACAGTGAACGACATAGTTCTCGTATCCCCTGCGCGTGTATTCCAACCACTTTTCTTCGCTTCCTGTCCAAGAAAAGTTCTCTGAGCCGCGTCCAGTGATTCGCGTTCCCCAATATGCTCTCTGTTCATTCAGGTAACCATCCCAGGTTGGAGGGTGGCACTCCTTAAACGAGTGCAGTTTCCATGATGTTCCAACTTCTCCCCATGCGACATCAAACCTCATACGTCTCAGTCCCGGTCGGGTATTAACTATTAAGTGAGCTGCGACACAAACTGTGATCCAAGCAGCCTATTCATGGCAGTTCCCTTATACAAGGAAGCCCGATTCTTCGCAAAATATTACTTCCTTACAAATAATCACCAAGCATCATGGGAAGTCCTAGAGCACAAGTACTGCTAATCCTGACCAGGGCTGCAGATATCCTCCTATACCACGAAGATGCTTTTTTTGAAGGGAATGTACCGGGCCTGACCAGTTTGTTTTTATCCGAACGGACTCACATAGACGTCCGTTCGAATTGTCTAGAGGAGATATTACAACAGCGGATAACTGAGAACGTTCAGATGCGTCAGTAGCGTAAGAAGAGCAACGTCCTCGTGCCTAGTTGACCGTCATGCCCCTGAATTGGACACTGGCGACAACATGTTCGCATCTCGCGCCAGCACCCATTTGCCGTTTTGCTTTTTTAGAATGGAAGGCGTATGGCCTGCACGCGTCATTGACGGAGCACCACCGGCTGGAGTCATCACGACTGATAGCTGTGTCCACATGAAGGCCCACTCTCCTACTACCTTGATCTCTTGAATCTCGCTCGTGCCGTCGAACTGCGGCCGTTCCTGACCTGCGTGGGCTCCCGCGGCTGCCGCAAACGCGGACTTTTCGATCATGGGTGACCGGCCAGGCATCAGAAACACGACATCTTCCGCCATAAGGCTCAGCACCGTTTCGATGTTACCCGCCTTCGTGGCCGTCATCCACGTTGCGACCAGTTGACGTATCTCCTGTTCATCACTTTGCATGTTTGTCCTTTGATGCCCGACGCAATGGATTTCGTGTGTGGCCAACCATTTATTTCCGCCTGTTCCTAATCCCCATGATTTCTGTGGTCGGCCGTTAAACTCTGAGCGCCTACTCCCTTGCCCAGTCCTTCCAATCCGAGACCGTGGCCTTAACCATCGCTTTCGTCGCTCCTGGAAGCCAGGCAGCCTTTCGCTTGGTCAGATCTCGTAAGAGAGCCTTGATCGCTTTCTCGTTTCCAAGATGCACATTGGCCGTTTCCCACCCCATCGCATACAGAAGTTTGCTTTCGTCATGTTTCTTCGGCAGCGAGGACAGTTCGATGCGTGAACAATAGGGCGAGAGTCGTCGTAGCAACCACTCGTCGTGCACGTGCACAAAGGGATCCCGGCAGCGCACGGCTTGGTTTAACAAGGTTTGATAGAGAATCGTCTCTCGACCCTGCCGCGGTCGAACCCACTCACACGATGATGGACCAAGTGCTTTCGCTTCCCGGGCAATCGCCCCTCCCTCCCAGTCGGCGAGTGCGACAAATCGGGGTTTGCCAAGGTTTCCCAAACCCGATACGCGTCGTCGAATGGAATAGGCGATGCCGCGTACTGGCATCCTCTGCTCCAAGGCTTGCCTGACAGGTGAGGGCACGGGATTCTTCGCGTGCGGCAGAGCCTTCAATTTCTTCCAAAACAGTACGGGGTCACGCAATTTATTCGTCGCTATCCGACGAAGCCATCCGTGCTTTTCGGCAAGAACGAATGGTCTCCCCTGGGCCTCCAAGCATTCTATATATCCGGTCAAAATGGCGTCATAGATCTGCTTGACTCGAAGGGTCCAATGGTCAGTCTCTTGAGCGAGGATCGCGCTGACAGCAAGTCGCACGAGATCGTTCGTGTAGGGTAATGGAAACGCTTCGTCAAAATCATTCAGTCCCCAGACCAAGCGACCTTCATCGTCACGCCACGTTCCAAAGTTTTCGACATGAAGATCTCCGATGGCCAAGACTTCGGGTGCCCCGCAGAGGTCCGCACAGACGTCTCCCCAGACCTGAGTCCATCGATAAAAGGTGGCCCGAAGAAAGGAGAAGGCGTCTCGCTTCATCAAAGCATGTTTGAGGACAAGATCAGGACGCACGAGTGTGGTGTGTTGGCTCAACCACCTCTCGTACTGATGCGTTGCCTGAACAATGTTCATATGTGTCTCTCTTCGATCCCGATTACGTCTGGATGGCGCAACACGTCCATTGAACGATGTGAACCGGTTCGTGTCCTCTCAGACATTCGCGCAGACTTCTCACCGCACTTTGCATGCTGGTTCCTTGATGAGACGCTAAAGTACAAAAGGGCTTACGATACGCTCGGTGCAGTGGCCTGTGCCATCAGTTTGAACTTGACGTAAGGTAAACAGTGCTAGAAGCGTTTCAAGGTCTATGTCGCGAGCGATCGCGCTTCTTAAGCGGCTTACGACTTGGAAAGTTCCGGAACCTTACACTGACAATGTGCGCACTCTTCAATTAAGTACTATGAGTGACAATATCTCTGGTTGATGTCAGCATGAATGAGAAGCTGTATCAATGAAGGAGAACATTATGCGATGTCTTGTCACGCCCGCGGGCCTTGGAATGGCTTTAGCATTGGTGTTGTGGGCTGAAGGCGTTCACGCGGAGCTGCGTCTCGACACCGGGGCAATCAACACCGCCCTGGGCACTGTCGGGCAGGCGCAAGGTGACATATATAAGATTTCGCTGCCACGCACAGATCTGTCCGTTTCTATCGACGAAGTCAAACTGAAGCCGAGGTTTGCCCTGGGTAGCTGGATCGCCTTCAAGGGGCGTGGTGACGCCGCCGTCGCTCACGGCGATCTCGTCCTGACGGAAGACGAAGTGGGGCCAGTTCTGCGGAGGCTGGAACAAGATGGCATCACCGTGACGGCACTTCACAATCACCTCATCCGAGAAACTCCCAAAGTGATGTACCTTCATTTTTGGGCGGAAGGAGATGAGGGACAGCTGGCGGCCAATTTACTGCGGGCTCTTATCCTGACGAAGACACCGATCCGGAAACCGAGCGAGGCAGAGAACCGCGAGCCAAAGCAGGAGCAAGACCTCCCTACGCGGGAGATTCAGGAAGTGCTCAGGGAGAAAGGAACCGTCAAGGACGGGGTGTTGTCGATTACGGTGCCGCGGAATGAGACGATCACAATGCACGACCTAGACCTGTCCCCGAGCATGGGCATGGCGACGGCCATCAATCTTCAAGCCGGCGCCAAGGGGAAGGTGGCCGCCACCGGAGATTTTGTTTTAGCAGCCCAAGAAGTCAGTAGCGTAGCGTCGGCATTAACACGCCATGGCATTGAGGTCACAGCGCTCCACAATCATCTCATCCATCCGTCGCCGGACCTGTACTTCATGCACTTTTGGGCACATGATACTCCCGATCGGGTCGCACAGGGGCTGCGGGCCGCGCTTGATGCGATGAAAGGAACGCCATGACGACGGTCAGGCCGCGGCAGCGAATTCAAATCGTTCAGATGACCGTCGCCTTATGCCTTGCGTTGGCAGGTGTCTCTGGCTATGTCGCAAGCGGCGACACATCGACAAACTGGAGCTTTGATGCCGTTTCACCGGGCACGTTGCCCAACGGCTTCAAACTCGGCCGGCTCTACGATGGGCGTCCAGCCGGTGATTGGCAGGTGCTCGAAACCGCGGATGCGGTCAGTGCACCGCATATCCTCGCCCAGCTCTCCAATAAAGGCGCGGAACACGCATACAAAATGATCCTCCTCGACGGCACCGACTCATCTGACCTCGAGCTATCAGTCAGTTTTCGTGCCGTGGTGGAAAAGGCGACATGGGAGGGGGGTTGATTTGGCGAGCGGAGAATGATCGCAATTACTATCTTACCCGCGCGAATCCCCTTGAACAAAACGTCCGCTTGTATCGAGTCGACAAAGGCATTCGGAAGATGATCGCCAATCACGATCAGACCATTGACGTCAGAAGGTGGCATCGCCTCCGGGTCGTCATGCAAGGCTGCCGGATCCAGGTCTTTTACGACGACGGGCGCGTGTTCGATCAATGTGATCGGGCCCTGACCGCCGGCAAGATCGGCCTCTGGACCAAGTCGGATGCCGTCACCTATTTCGATGACCTGGAATTGGTGATACACAAGCCAGGCAGTGAATGACTCAGAATTAATGGGAATGGGTTGGGAACTCACCGTGCGTGTGCGAGGCAATGCGATGATGGTGCTCTCCTGATGCGGTCAACGGGTCGATGTGCACCACCACGTTGGACAAGTATCGAAGATGATGTAGCAATTGATGTTGTACCTCCGCGGCAATGTGATGACCTGCTTCGACGGACAGTGACGGATCCACTCCGATATTGACCTCGGCTAGGAGACGATGGCCAAGCCATCGAATCCTGACTTCGGTGACATCCTGCACGCCGGGGACGTGATGAATCGCATGAATGACTTCTTCAGTCACTTGGGGATCTACGCCGTCTAGCATGCGCATGACGATCGAAGCACCTGATTCCCATCCGATCTTAAGGATCACCGCGGCGATCAATAAACCCACGAGGGGATCGGCCATGGGCATGCCCAGCCATACGCCAAAGGTCGCAGCCAGCACCGATAAGCTGGACAAGGCATCGGTTCTCGCATGATGTCCATCGGCAATGAGGGCCGCACTGCCAATCTCATGACCGACCTTGAGGCGGTACCTGGCTACCGCTTCGTTGCCGAGAAAGCCAATCACCGAAGCGACTCCCACTGCCCACAGATGTTGAACGGTCGGGGGGTTCCATAAATGCATCATGGATTCATAGGCGACCACGATGCCACTGCCGACAATCATGAGCACAATGAGAAGGCCCGCGAAATCTTCTGCCCGACCATAGCCATACGTAAACCGTTTTGTTGGTGGTTGGCGTGTGAGGAGAAAGGCGAGCCACAGCGGCAGCCCAGAGGCGGCGTCAGCGAGATTATGAATCGTGTCTGCGAGCAACGCCACGCTGCCGGAGACGAGCACAACTGCAGCCTGAATCAGCGCAGTCACTACTAAGGCAACGGCAGACCACTTGATGGCCGCGATGCCCTGTTGGGTAGTGAGAAGGGCCGGATCAATCGCTCCGTGACTATGGTCGTGAGAATGATGACGCACGGTCATAATTCCTTCGGTGCCATGTCGTTGCCGGCATAGCGAGATTTATCGTGTCGCGGAATGTGAACCGCCATCGGCCGTACAAGCTGTCTGCACAAGCAAGGTGAGCAATGTGAATGTGACCAGCCGTCCAATGACGACGGTGGCGAATCAATTGTACAATTCCACACGTCATATGCTTTGTGTTGTCCAGAACTGCAAGCACTCCATCCGGGCGGTTCTAACATAAATGGCAAGTCTTCTGGGAACACTATCTTTAAGTAGACAGGCATCTAAACGGCGTTCTTAAGAGGTTCCCGCAGCCCGTGCAGCAACGCGACTCATGCAACCATTGTAGAATCCTTCCAACCTGGGCTGAATGGGAGTACTACCAGGTCGGAGGTCCTGACATGCTAGTCCACCAGCACTGACACTGTTGGTCGTGAAGGTCGCCTAGGATGGTGCCGTAGATGCATTAGCCTTCAAACCGTAACGAACTTAGCATCTCTTTCCATCCACGGATTAACCTTCTCAATACACCTTTGCGATGTTATCGATTCCGGAAACCATATGTTGTCCCGCTTATCAACGGCTTGACCATCATCATTTAGGAACGAGTGTTACTCACCATATCGCAGAAGACACTCGCATTTTGAACCCAGTTTCCATGTGTAACGCTTAAACCTACTAAATACGGAGACACCAATGGCACAACTGCTGCCTTCTCAAAATACGTCCTTCACATTGGACAACATGGGCCGGTTTCTTTGTAACACCCTCCAAGAAGCGTCCGACAGCGCCACGGAAATGGTCGCAGGTCGGCGGCGTGACTTCGATGTCATCGTCATTGGTGGCGGTACCTTTGGCGCCGTCGCCGCGGAACATCTTTTTATCACTGACGCAAGCCGCAGCCGACGGATTCTAGTGCTTGAGGCCGGCCCATTCGTGCTGCCGGAGCATGTGCAAAATATGCCGTTCATGGGAGGTGACCCCGACATGCGCGTACCGTGGGTGAATCATCCCGCGCTGAATTACAAGGGTCTGCTCTTTGCCATCGGCGGACGATCGTTGACGTGGGGGGGCTGGTCACCTGAACTGCTCGATGAAGAACTGGCCGCGTGGCCACAGACAACACGAGACGCCCTGCGCCCTCCCGCGCCTAATCAGGGCTATTTCGCCGACGCGAGCCGCCTGATCGGCGTCAAGGAGACAAACGACTTCATCTACGGCCCGCTTCACACCGCATTGCGCAAGCAGCTTCATGCTGGACTCCAGGTCCTTGCCAATTCGACGGGGTTTACGTTTGCTCAACTCCTTGACCATCCGGCCGTGCGCTACCCCGATCCGGGCGAACCGGCGCTTACCGATGCCGTGCTTCGCGACTGGCTCGGATTGCCTCCTAATGACCCGACCTCGGGCGGTCAACTGCGGGAACTCTTTAAACTGGAAGCTCCGCTGGCGGTGCAGTCCACAACATTGCCCGGCTTCTTTCCCACAAACAAATTCAGTGCTGTTCCCGGGCTGATCCGTGCGGCGCGCCTCGCTGGCACCGAGGCCGATGGGATTGGCCAGGTGGCGGACGCGCGCAAGCGACTGATGATTGTCCCAAACTGCCACGTACAAGAGCTCATCACCGAAACTCAGGCCGACAATTGGGTGCGTGTGAGTGGCGTGCGCGTCTGGCAAAACGGTAGTTCATCGGACATCATGCTGGCACCCCCGCGTGGTGGGCGACACAGTGCCGTCATGATTGCGCTTGGCACGGTTGAGACGACGCGTCTTGCGCTCACGACCTTTCGACAGTCACTAGGCGGTCGCGCGGCAGATCGTATGGGGAAAAACCTGGTTGCGCACTTGCGCTCGAACCTGAACATCCGTGTGCCGAAAGCAGCGATTCAGGCAAACCTTCCCCCCATGGTAATTCCGAGCCTCCAATGCTCCGCCTTGCTAGTGAAGGGCAAGGCGACAAACGGACGTACGTTCCACTTCCAAATCACAGCGGCTGGATTAAGCACACTTGGTATTGATTCCGAGGCGGAGTTGTTCAAAAAAATTCCCACGCTTGAACACCTAGACGCCATGCGACGCGCCACCGATGACACCGTCGTCATCACAATCCGCGGCATCGGCGATATGACGCCGCGTAACCCAGACAGTTTTGTTGACCTTTCAACGACTGAAACAGATTTCCAGCGTCCGAAAGCGGTTGTCACCCTTGGTAATGCGAAGGCGACACCCCAGCAGTTCCCTGGGAGTCCCGAGACTAACAACGATCGTGCGACGTGGGTCGATATGGACGCGGTATCTGATAAGATTGCACTCATTTTTGCGGGCAATGAGCCCTTCGATATTCTCGCGAGCGCGAGCCGCATTATCCCTGTGCCCGCTGGCACTAGGGCACAGCGCCTCGCCGCGCTCGCTGCGTTCAAAGATCGCCGCGACGATTTGGGCACGACGCATCATGACGCTGGCACAATGCGGATGGGAGATAATATTGCCGACGCCGTGACCAACGACTTTGGCCGGATCCACGACACGACGAACTGTTATGTCGGAGGCCCCGCACTATTCCCGACAATTGGTTCGCCTAATCCGATGCTCACCGGCGTTGCCCTCAGCCGACGAACTGTTGACCTACTGAACACGAGTGTGCTCCCCGTCCCAGATCCCATCATCAGCCCACAGTCTGAGGTAAGCTTTCGGCCGCTCTTTGACGGGAAGGCCACGACCTTCAGTAAGTGGAGGCTCACTGGTCCCGCGGGCGGCGGTATGTTGCATTGCAATGGTGAAATGGTGAGTTACGGTGACGGAGGGCTACGGTTGTTTTACTATGCGACGGAGATGTTCTCCGATTTCACATTGCGCCTGCAGTTCCGTATCTTCGATTTGGCGAAACACAACAGCGGAGTGTTTGTCCGATTTCCGCGCCCGACGCTTGACCTCGCCACCGTCGAGCTCAAAAGACGCGCTGCGCAAGAGCCGGCGTTCGATCCGGGGAACCCTGCGTGGAGACCGGTCATTGCTGGTTTTGAAGCGCAAATCGATGATACCGCAGCAGGCGACTCGACGAAAGACTTCTATGGTATACGCCCCGAGCCCAATGGTCTGTTTAAAAACCGGACTGGTGCAATCTACAAGATCCAGGCGGGCGACCGCATTTGGCACCTCAATAGCAATGAACCGGCGTTGCAGAATTACACGCCCGGCCCTGCGCTCGTGCCTGGCGTTTGGTTTGAGTATGAGATCGTGGTGCAAGGCGACGACTATACGGTCTTTTTGACTAAAACGCAGACTGGTGAACGCACGCAGACGACCTCATTCCGCAATACCGACGGTGAGCGAGGGCGCGCGCCCGGCTTCATCGGTGTTCAGGCGTATGCCGGCAATACGGTCGCCTGGAGACATATACGTATAAAAACTCCATAGTGGGGTGCAGAGGTTTCCGAGATCGATGCTTTCCCCAACAAAGATGATTTTTAA
>Ga0207683_10000870_pt1 | contig 27682 bp, 22 predicted proteins | sample KBSM73metaG_FD_184333 | JGI IMG/M metagenome (GOLD analysis project Ga0207683, IMG submission 184333) | Miscanthus rhizosphere microbial communities from Kellogg Biological Station, Michigan, USA - KBS M7-3 metaG (SPAdes) (version 2) | ecosystem: Host-associated > Plants > Roots > Rhizosphere >... | reverse complement strand
GGAGCCGCCCTTGATGACGGCTACCTGGACCTGTTCATTGTCAACCGGCTGTCCCGGACCCGGCTGCTGGCCGTGTTCCCGAAGGTCTTTGCCGGCAAGCACGTGGGCCACCCCGCCGTGCGGCTTCGCCGGGTCCGCACCGTGGAACTGTCCGCCGGCAATATCGTGGCCTACGCCGACGGCGAGCGGATCGGGGCGCTCCCGATGACCATTGAGGTCGTTCCGCGGGCCGTCTGCGTCCTGGCGTAGTGGCGTGGCCTGGCGTCTTCGCTCCGCTGCCGGGACCCGCCGTCTGGCCTAGCTGCCTGGCGTAGCGGCCGGCACGGCCCTGCGCGGGGACAGCCTGTTCAGTGCCAGGGCACCCACGAGCAGCCCGAAGTCACGCAGAGCGACATCGTAGAAGCCGCCGAGGATGATCAGGTTGATGATGATGCCCAGCAGCCAGGCGGCCACGAGCGCCGATCCGAAGCGCGGACGCAGCGCCACCGCCACGCCGGCGACGATTTCCACCACGCCAACGATGTACATGATCGTCTGGGCCGGCAGCGGGACCACCTGGGTCACCACGGGCGCCAGATACATCGTCCAGTCGGTCAAGAGGTTTGTGAACTTGTCCAGGCCGAACAGGATCGGCGCAACTGTAAAGACGGTCCGCAGCAGCAGGAAGGCCTGACGGTCCGCCGTGAGCTGCAGTGCGGGAGTGGCGGGGGCTGGGGAAACTTTCATGGCATCGCTCCTTCTAAAAGTGGATATCTAGATTTTAGAGGGCCCCGCGGGGATTAAGCAATGATTCTTGTTTTTAGAGATATTCTTGTGTCATGACCAAGCTTCCGTGGAACCACAGGCTGGCGGCGGTCGCGTCGCTGGGAGACGAGAGCCGCAGGAGGCTGTTTGATTTCGTCGCCTCAGCGGCAGATGCCGTTGGCCGGGACGATGCCGCGCAGGCTGTGGGCCTGGCGCGGAGCACTGCCTCGTTCCATCTGGACCGGCTCGTGAAAGACGGGCTGCTGGCCGTGGAGTTCCGCAAGCTCGGAGGGCGGGAGGGCCCGGGGTCCGGTCGGCCCGCCAAGCTGTACCGGGCCGCCGTGGATGAGGTCGCGGCCTCGGTGCCCGACCGCCACTATGATCTTGCCGCCGAACTGCTGGTGTCCGCGATCGAGGACGCAACCAGCGGCGGCGGTTCGCCGCGGGAGGCCCTGCTTCGGGCTGCCCGCGCCAGGGGGCAGTCAGCGGGCGAGACGGCAGCCCGCGCAGCCGGCCGCGAGCCGGCGGGGGCCACCGGGGCGGGGCCCGCGGACTCCGCCGGCAGCCCCGATGGCGCCGGCCCGTTCGCGGACTTCCTGGCGGGGCAGGGCTACTGTCCGGCGGACGACGGCGGCGGGGGACTGGTGCTGCTGAACTGCCCGTTCCATCGCCTCGCCGCCGGGCACGCAGACGTGGTGTGTGCCATGAACGGAGCTTTTCTCGGCGGGGCCTCAATGGCCCTGGGGATCGAACCGGGCCGGATCGAAGCGCTCGCCATTGAAGATCTCAGGGAGCAGGGCGGCGCGCGGCCCGGGCAGTGCTGTGCCCGTATTCTTCCATCGTGACCGGGCTGCCTGAGTGACCCTGCCTGCCTGAAGCGGCGGCGGGCGGTCCGGGTTGGGCCCTGCTGCTGGGGTGGCCGGCGTTGCGGGCCTGGCCCTTGATTCCGGTCAGCAGCACGCCGGCTATCACCAGGAGGCCGCCCAGGATCTGCACGAGGGTGAGCGGGGTCCCGAACAGCACGGTGATGATCGCGGTGAAGACCACCATCAGGTTGAGGTAGTTTCCGGCGGTCCCGGACGGGGTGGTTTTCAGCGCCAGGTTCCAGAGGAGATAGGAACCAAGGGACGGGAACAGGGCGATATACGCCATCGACCAGCCTTCGGCCGCGGTGTCGGGAAAACGCACGTTCATGGCGAGGGCAAACGGCGCCAGCGTCACGGTTGCGATCACCACCTGCACCGCTGTGGCCGCGATGGGCGGCACAGCCAGCCGGCGGGCAACGATGGTGTAGAAGCCCCAGACGATGATCGCGCCGATCATCATGAGCTCACCGGTGTTGATGGCGAGGCTGACCACGCGGGCCAGCTCGCCCTGGGTCAGGACCAGCAGCACACCCAGCAGGCCCAGGCAGATGCCGAGCCAGCCCAGCCGTGTGGTCTTCTCACCGAGCAGGACGATCGCCATGACCACAATGAGGGCCGGGTTTGCGGCCGTCACCAGCGAGGCGTTCATCGCGGACGTGAATCCGAGCGCGCCGTAGAGCAGCAGCGTGTAGCCGCTCATGCCCAGGACACTCAGCAGCAGAAGCACGGGCCAGCGGCGCAGCACCGCGCCCCAGTCGGGCCGTTCGATGAGGTGGGCCAGGATCAGCAACGGCACGGCGGCCAGGCTCCAGCGCCAGAAGGTCAGGTCCAGCGGGGTCATGGAGGCTCTGGCGGCCTGTCCGACGACGAAATTGCCGGACCAGAACAAGGTGGCCAGCACAAGGCAGAGTGGCGCTTTCACCGCTTGAATGTACACCAGCCCAGTGCCCGTCACCGTGCTCTTCACTGTGCCTCAGGCCGGTGCCTTCGCCCTGACACTGTGCCTTTGCCCTGACACTGTGCCTTCGCCCTGGCGCCGCGGCGGCCCGGGCGCGCGCAGGTAGAATTGGGCTGTGCCTGTCTACCTCGATCACGCCGCCACCACCACCCTCGCCCCGGAAGCGCTGGCCGCACTGACGCGCGAACTGGCCCGGACCGGCAACCCGTCCTCGCTGCATGGATCGGGCCGCCGTGCCCGGCGCTCCGTGGAGGACGCGCGGGAAGTGCTCGCTGCGGCCGCCGGCGCCCATCCCTCGGAGGTCATCTTCACCTCCGGCGGGACCGAGGCGGACAACCTGGCGGTCAAGGGCCTGTACTGGGCCCGCCGTGCCGAGGACCCGGCGCGGACCCGCATCCTCTGTTCCGCCGTCGAACACCACGCGGTGCTGGACACCGTCGAATGGCTCGAACGGCATGAAGGCGCCGAAGTGTGCTGGCTCCCCGTGGATGACGCGGGCGTCGTGGACCTGGCCGTGCTCGAAGCCGAGCTGTCCCGGGATCCGGGCTCGATCGCACTGGTGAGCGTCATGTGGGCCAACAACGAGGTCGGCACCATCCAGCCCGTCGCCCGGGTTGTGGAACTGGCACACGCCGCCGGCGTACCCGTCCACTCCGACGCCGTCCAGGCCTTCGGCTCCCTGCCCGTTGACTTCCGCGGGACGGGCCTGGACGCCATGTCCGTCTCCGGGCACAAGATCGGCGGACCGGTCGGCGTGGGCGCGCTGATCTTGGGCCGGGCGGTGAAGCTGACCCCGGTCCAGCATGGCGGCGGGCAGGAACGCGACGTCCGCTCCGGGACGCTGGACACGGCCTCGATCGCCGCGTTTGCCGCGGCCGCCGAGGCCGTTGCCGCGGGACTCCCCGAGGAAGCCGCCAGGATCGCGGCCCTTCGCGACCGGCTGATCGAGGGGGTCCGTGCGGCCGTCCCCGAAGCCGTCCTGCGGGGCGCCCCGGGCGCCGGGCGGTTGCCCGGCAATGCGCATTTCACGTTCCCCGGCTGCGAAGGGGACTCGCTGCTGTTCCTGCTGGACCTCGCCGGCGTCGAATCCTCCACGGGCTCCGCCTGTACCGCAGGTGTTCCGAGGCCCTCCCATGTGCTGCTGGCGATGGGCCTGGACGAGGACACGGCGAGGGGGGCGCAGCGCTTTACGCTCGGGCATTCCTCAACCGACGCCGACGTCGATGCCCTCCTCGCGGCGTTGCCGGGCGCCTACGCCCGGGCCCGCCAGGCCGGCATGGCCGGGCACGAGTCCAGCATCCAGACCGCCGGAACGGTCGCGCGCGAGGCCGCCCGTCAAGCCCCCGCAGGGAGCTAATCCAGGAGCTGATCCAGGGGTACCGAGGAGTCGGCAAGCAGGCCCGGGCTCACGGCGGTGCGGGCGTTGATGAGCGCCTTGATCGCCTTCTGCGGCTTGGCGGCGCGGGGCCAGTTGACATTCATTCCGGCGATCACCTGGCCTTCGCGCTGCCAGAAGGCAATGAACTCCTTGTCCGCGAGCGAGCCGCGGATGACCGGCGGGCCGGCAACGAGCGTCGGGAAGCCCGAGTACTCCATGCTGACGTCGTACTGGTCCGTGTAGAAGTACGGAATGGTGTCCAGCGTGGCGTCGAGGCCGAGCATCGCCTTGGCTGCCACCTTGCCGCCATTCAGGGCATTGGACCAGTGCTCGCTGCGATGGTGTTCCCCGGTGAACGGGTGCAGGGCGTTGGCGACGTCGCCTGCGGCGAAGATCCCGGGCGCCGAGGTCCGCAGCGACGCGTCGGTGAGGATGCCGTTGCGGATCCCGAGCCCGGCCGCCTCGGCCAACCCGACCTCCGGCACAACGCCGACGGCGATGACCACGAGGTCGGCGGGCAGGACTTCGCCCGAGTCGGTGACCACTGCCGTCGCCCGTCCAAACCACCCCTGAATCTCGGCAGCGGACGCCGGAAGCCTGAACCGTACCCCGTGGGCCTCGTGCAGCCCACGGAAGAAGCCGCCCAGGTCCGGGCCAATCGCCGCGCCCAGCGGCACGTCCTCCAGCCCCATCAGGGTGACGGTGTTTCCATAGGTGCTGGCGGCAGCGGCCAGTTCCATCCCGATCCAGCCGGACCCGACCATGACCACGTGCAAACCGCCGCCGGCGAGGCGGGCGTGCAGGCGCCGGCTGTCCTCGACCGTCCGGAACGTGCTGACGCCCTCGAGCCCGCTGCCGGGCAGCGGGATGGTCCTGGGCCGCGCTCCCGTGGCAAGCAGGAGCGAGGCGTACTCCAGCCGCCGCCCGTCATCCAGAACCACGGCGCGGGCAGCCGGGTCCAGCGCCGTGACCTGGACGCCGAGCCGAAGGTCGACGTCGTTCGCGTCGTACCAGTCCTCGGGCACCACCGGCAGGGCGTCGTCGCCGGCCTTGCCCAGCAGGTACTCCTTGGACAGCGGCGGGCGCAGGTACGGCTGGTGGGTCTCGGCGGCCACCAGCACCACCGGACCGCTGAAACCCTCCGCCCGCAATGTTTTGGCGGCGGTGGCGCCGGCCAGCCCGCCGCCCACGATCACGATGTTCCCGACAGCCATGTCCGCTCGATTCCCGCGTCGGCGCGCTTCCGTTTTCTAAAACCGCTTGTCCTGACGCTAGAAGGGGGAGGCGGTCCCGTCAAGGCCTTTTGGGGAGGATTCGGCGTGGCGATAGAATGGCGGGGCAGGCATTGTGCTATTTCCAGGGACCAGCAGTAGCACTGCGGTTCAACCCAGCAGTGAAAGCCCGGCAGTAGCCCAGCAGTGAAAGCCCGGCAGCACCGCAGCTGCGAACAGCAGCCCCGGAGCCTGTGACACCCCGAACCTAGAGAAAGCCAGTATGCGAGTTCTTGCAGCCATGAGTGGCGGCGTCGATTCCGCCGTTGCCGCCGCCCGCGCCGTCGAGGCGGGGCACGACGTCGTCGGCGTCCACCTCGCGCTGTCCCGGATGCCGGGCACCCTGCGAACCGGCAGCCGCGGCTGCTGCACGATCGAGGACTCCCGCGACGCCTGGCGTGCGTGCGACATCCTCGGGATCCCTTACTACGTCTGGGACTTTTCCGAACGGTTCAAGGAAGATGTCGTCCAGGACTTCATCGATGAGTACGCCGCAGGCCGCACCCCCAATCCCTGCATGCGCTGCAACGAGCGGATCAAGTTCGCCGCGCTGCTGGAGAAGGCCATCGCCCTGGGCTTCGATGCCGTGTGCACCGGCCACTACGCGAAGGTCATCACGGACGCGGACGGCAACCCCGAACTGCACCGCGCTGCGGACTGGGCCAAGGACCAGAGCTATGTGCTGGGGGTGCTGACCCACGAACAGCTCAAGCACTCGATGTTCCCGCTGGCCGAGACGCCGTCCAAGGCCGAGGTCCGCGCGGAGGCGGAGCGCCGCGGCCTCTCCGTGGCGAACAAGCCGGACAGCCACGACATCTGTTTCATTCCCGACGGCGACACCGCCGGCTGGCTCGCCGAGAAGATTGAAATGACCACGGGGGACATCGTGGACGAATCCGGCGCGAAGGTCGGCGAGCACCCGGGCGCCAACGCGTTCACCGTGGGCCAGCGCCGCGGGCTGAAGCTCGGCACCCCGGCCGCGGACGGCAAGCCGAGGTTCGTGCTGGAGATCCGGCCCAAGGAGAACAAGGTGGTGGTGGGCCCGGAGGCCCTGCTCGCCATCGACGAAATCCGAGGCATCAAGGTCTCCTGGGCGGGGCTGCCCATCGCCGAGGTGGCGACCGGCGAAGAGTTTGACTGCTACGCCCAGGTCCGCGCCCACGGCGACCCCGTCCCTGCCCGCGCACACATGGCGGACAACGAGCTTGTGGTCACCCTCACCGAGCCCCTGCGCGGCGTGGCCCCCGGCCAGACGGTGGTGCTCTACCAGGGCAGCCGCGTGCTCGGCCAGGCCACGATCGATGCCGCGCGCTCGCTGCAGAGGGCCGCGCTCTAGCCGCCCGCCCCACCGACTCCAGCAAAGGGTCCCGCCAGTTGGCGGGGCCCTTCGTCGTCTGTACCCTCCGTCGTCGTCAGACTACCCGGCCGTCCACGGCGCCCGGATGCGCAGGACCCTGCCGAAGATCCGGGCGGAATCCTGCAGAAAATGAGAGAAACCTTCGAATCGTGTAAATTTTGTGTCTCAACTCACAAAATGCAACGTTTCACCGAATGATCGTCTGGTTGAATCTAGGAATCAGCAAAGCGTGCCGCCCGACGAGTCAGTCGTTTCACTTCGGGCTGCGCTAGAACGCATCGAACAGAAAGTTCACAGATGGCAATGAACAAAAAGGCCTGGCACAGCGTCATCGCGCTGGCCGGGGTTTCCGCCTTTGCACTGACGGCCTGCACAGGGCCGACCGGGGGCGCTGGCGGGTCATCAGCCGCAGCAAGCGGTCCGATCGCCTACGGCACCACGGACAAGGTCACTGCCTTGGATCCGGCGGGCGCGTATGACAACGGTTCGTTCATGGTGATGAACCAGATCTACTCCTTCCTCCTCAACTCGAAGCCCGGCAGCGCAGATCCCGTGCCGGACCTGGCCGAGTCCGCGTCCTTCACCTCGCCGAACGAGTACACGGTCAAGCTCAAGCCGGGCCTCAAGTGGGCCAACGGCCACACGCTCGACTCCAAGGACGTCAAGTTCTCCTTCGACCGGCAGACCAAGATCAACGATCCCGCCGGTCCCGCAAGCCTGCTGACCAACATCGAAAGCATCACCGCCCCCGATGCCAACACCGTGGTCTTCAAGCTGAAGCAGGCGAACGACCAGACCTTCGCTCAGATCCTCAGCAGCCCCGCCGCGCCGATCGTAGACGATGAAGTCTTCCCGGCCGACAAACTGCTTGACGACGACTCGATCGTCAAGGCCAAGGCGTTCTACGGCCAGTACGTGATCGACACGTACAAGAAGAACGAGCTGGTCAGCTTCAAGGCATTCCCTGACTACCAGGGGGTTCTCGGCAAGCCGGCCAACGACGCCGCCACGATCAAGTACTACGCCGACCCCACCAACATGAAGCTGGACATCCAGCAGGGCAACATCGACGTCGCGAACCGCAGCCTGAGCGCCACCGACGTCGATGACCTCAAGAAGGACTCCAAGGTCAAGGTCAACGTTGGCCCCGGCGGCGAAATCCGCTACATCACGTTCAACTTCGACACGATGCCGTTCGGTGCCAAGGCTGCCGACGCCGATCCGGCCAAGGCGCTCGCCGTCCGCCAGGCCATCGCGAACCTCGTTGACCGGCAGTCCATCGCGGACCAGGTCTACAAGGGCACCTACCTGCCGCTGTACTCCAACGTTCCCAACGGCTTCCTGGGCGCCAACGAATCGTTCAAGGACGCTTACGGCGACGCCGGCAAGCCGAGCCTGGACAAGGCCAAGAAGGTCCTGGCCGACGCCGGTGTGACGACCCCTGTCTCGATGAACCTTCAGTACAACCCGGACCACTACGGCAAGTCCTCCGGCGATGAGTACGCCATGATCAAGGACCAGCTGGAGAAGTCCGGTTTGTTCAAGGTCAACCTGCAGTCCACGGAATGGGTCACCTACAGCAAGGCCAGCCGCGCCGACGAATACCCGCTGTTCCAGTTTGGCTGGTTCCCCGACTTCAGTGACGCCGACAACTACCTGACCCCGTTCTTCCCGGAGGGCGGCTTCCTGAAGAACCACTACAACAACCCCACCGTCAACGACCTGATCAGCAAGCAGCTCACCACCGTCGATAAGACTGAACGCGAGTCCACGATCAAGGATGCGCAGAATGCCCTCGCCAAGGACATCTCCACGCTTCCGTTGCTCCAGGGCGCGCAGGTTGCCATTTCCGGCAGCGGTGTCAAGGGTGTCGATTCCACCCTCGATGCCTCCTTCAAGTTCCGTTTGGGAACTATTTCCAAGTAAGGCTGCAGCCCTGCTGTCCTGACCAGCCTGCGAGGCGGGGCGCCCTCGAGGCGCCCCGCCTTTGCTGGTCATTGCCGCATCCTGCAGTTCACGCCGGCCCGCCCAAGGCCGCGACAGCACAATCTTAGGTACCAATGACAACATTGACTGAGGCGCCGCTAAACGACGCCGACGGACTTCTTCCGTCCAAGAAAAAATCCTCGGGTGGGGGCTTGGGGACCTACATCCTGATCCGGTTCTTCCTGATCATTCCGACCATTTTCATTCTGGTGACTTTGGTCTTCTTCCTGATGCGGGTCATCGGCGACCCCATCACTGCAGCCCAGGGCGGCAGGCTTCCGCCGGAGGCGCTCGCGCAGCGCATCCACGACGCCGGCTACGACCGCCCGATCCTCGTGCAGTACCTCGAATACGTTGGCCAGGTGGCGACCGGCAACTTCGGCACCACCATCACGGACCGCCGCCCTGTGGTCGAAATGATCATCACGTTTGGCACGGCAACCCTGGAACTGGCCATCAATGCCCTCATCGTGGCGCTGTTGGTCGGCATCCCGCTCGGGCTGATCGCCGCCTACCGGCGCGACAAGGCCCCGGACGCATTCCTGCGGTTCTTCGCCATCCTCTGCTACGCGACCCCGGTGTTCTTCGCCGGCCTGCTGATGAAGCTGGCCTTCTCCGTCTGGCTGGGCTGGCTGCCCGTCGCAGGACGGGCCTCCACCAGGACCGAACTGGCCATGGGAAGCCTGGCCGCACCGACCGGGATCTACTGGCTGGATGCCTTGCGCAGCGGCAACATGGCCGCGTTCGGCGATGTCGCGGCCCATTCGGTTCTCCCCGCACTCACCCTCGGGCTGCTGACGGCAGGGGTCTTCCTGCGGCTGGTCCGCACCAACGTCATCGGCACGCTCGGCAAGGATTACGTCGAGGCCGGCAGGTCCCGTGGCGTCAGTAATTACCGGCTCGTGACCAAGCATGCCTACAAGCCTGCCCTCATCCCGATCATCACTGTCATGGGGCTCCAGATTGCCCTCCTGCTCGGCGGCGCCGTCCTCACGGAGTCCACCTTCGAGTGGAAGGGCCTCGGCTACCAGCTGGTGCAATACCTGAACGCCCGCGACTTCGTCGCCGTCCAGGGAATCGTCGTGATGCTGGCGGTCATCGTTGCCGTCACGAACTTCATCGTGGACGTCGTCGCAGCCCTGATCGACCCGCGAGTGAGGTACTAGCCATGAATGCAACCAAAGTAAGCGGGCGCAAGCAGCCCCTCATCTACCGGCTGCCGGTGATCTCGCATTTCCGCTCGAGCGTCGGGCTGCAACGCGGCATGCTCGTCACGGGCATGGTGCTGGCCGCCCTCTTCCTGCTCGTCGCCGTGTTTGCGCCGTGGATCGCGCCCTACGGGTTTGCCCAGCTCAGCGACGCCGCCGGTCCCTTCCCGACACAGCAGCCCCCCAGCCCGGCCCACATCTGGGGCACCACGGTTGGTGGCTATGACGTCTACTCCCGGGTGCTCTGGGGTGCCCAGACGGCCGCCGTGGTGATCATCGTGGCCGTCGCGATGTCGATCTTCCTCGGCGTAGCCCTCGGCCTCGTCAGCGGCTACTTCGGCGGCTGGCTGGACCGGACGCTGGTGGTAATCGCCGATGCGATCTACGCTTTCCCGTCGCTCCTGCTGGCCATCGTGATGTCAATCGTCATCAGCCACGGCCAGTCCAGTTTCTGGGGAGGCATTGTTGCCTGCTCCATCTCCATCTCGGTGGTGTTCGTCCCGCAGTACTTCCGGGTCATCCGTGCCGAAACCATCCGGCTGAAGGCGGAGCCGTACGTCGAATCAGCCAAGGTGGTGGGTGCCTCCAGCATCCGCATCATGGGCCGGCACATCTTCAAGAACGCAACCCGCACGCTGCCGCTGATTTTCACACTGAACGCGTCCGAGGCCATCCTGACCCTGGCGGGCCTCGGCTTCCTGGGGTTCGGCATCGAACCGACCTCCGCCGCCGAGTGGGGCTATGACCTGAACAAGGCCATTGCAGATGCCTCCTCGGGCATCTGGTGGACCGGTGTCTACCCCGGTACGGCGATCGTCCTGACCGTGCTTGGGCTGACCCTCGTCGGTGAGAGCATCAACGACCTCAACGATCCCCGCCTGCGGGGCCGCAAGAAGGCCGTGGCAGGCAAGGGCGGACCAGACTCCACCGCCGGCACCCAGGCCGCACCCGAAGCAGAAGCAGAAGTGAGACTTCCATGACCACCAACATCGACAAGCCCGGCGCAGGCGCAGGCCCGGTCCTTGACATCGACCGGCTCAAAGTCACCTTCGCCACCGACGCCGGGGATGTGTATGCCGTCAAGGACGTGAGCCTCCAGGTCAACCCCGGAGAAGTCGTCGCCATCGTTGGCGAGTCGGGATCCGGCAAGACCGTGACGGCCAAGACCATCCTGGGACTGCTGCCGGAGACGGCCATCAGCCAAGGCGCTGTCCTGATCAACGGCAACAACGTCATCAGCGTCAGCGAAGCCAAGCTGCGGGAGATCCGGGGCCGCGACGTGGCCATGGTGTTCCAGGAGCCATCCACCGCCCTCAACCCGGTCTTCACCGTGGGGTGGCAGATTGCCGAGGGCATCCGTGCGCATGCCGGCAGCGGCGGCCGCAGCAAGGTCTCGGCCAAGGAGGCCAAGGCGCGGGCAATTGACGCCCTCCGCAAAGTTGGCATCCCGGACCCGGAAACTCGGGTCAACTACTATCCGCACCAGTTCTCGGGCGGCCAGAAACAGCGCGTCGTGATTGCCGCCGCGCTGGCCCTGAACCCTGGCCTCATCGTGGCCGACGAGCCCACGACCGCCCTGGATGTCACCGTGCAGGCCGAGATCCTTGAACTGCTGCGGGACCTGCGTGACAACTACGGGACCTCCATCGTGCTGATTACGCACAACATGGGCGTCGTCGCCGACCTCGCCGACCGCGTCGTGGTCATGTACCAGGGCGACGTCGTGGAGGAGGCATCCTCAAGGGTGCTGTTCGCCGAGCCCAGGGAGGACTACACCAAGAAGCTCCTCGCCGCCGTCCCGCACCTGGGCCGCAACTCCGCCTCGGAGGGCATGGTCGAACGCGCCCACCAGGGCGGCAAGGTGCTGGTCGAGGCAAAGAACCTGACCATCGAGTATCCGGGGCGGCTCGGCAGCCCGGCGTTCAAGGCCGTCGACGGCGTCAGCTTTACCGTGTCCGAAGGCGAAGTCTTCGGCCTCGTGGGGGAGTCCGGCTCCGGCAAAACCACCATCGGCCGGGCAATCGCCGGCCTGAACCGCACCACGGGCGGCAGCCTGAATGTGCTGGGCTACGAGATGCTGAACTTCAAGGAGCGCACCTTCAAGCCGCTCCGCAAGGAGATCGGTTTCGTGTTCCAGGACCCGGCGGCCTCGTTCAACCCGCAGCTGACCATTGGCGACTGCGTGGCGGAACCGCTGATCATCCACTCCAACCCGACCGCGGCCGAGGCACGCAAGAAGGTCGGCGAGCTGCTCGAGTCCGTGCAGCTGCCGGCGTCGTACGCTGACCGGTTCCCGCACGAACTCTCCGGGGGGCAGCGCCAGCGCGCCTCGCTGGCGCGGGCGCTCATCCTGAACCCGAAGCTGCTCATCGCCGATGAGCCGACGTCGGCCCTGGACGTGTCCGTGCAGGCCGTTGTGCTGGAGCTGTTCAAGGAGATCCAGCAGGAGTTCGGCTTCGCGTGCCTGTTCATCAGCCACGACCTCGCCGTGGTGGACATGCTCGCCCACTGGGTCGGCGTGCTCTACAAGGGCAAGATGGTGGAGCAGGGCCTCGGCAACCAGGTGATGGGCAACCCGCAGCACGACTACACGAAGAAACTCATCGCCTCCCTGCCTGTTCCCGACCCCGACGAACAGGCCAGGCGCCGCGAGGCGTTCAAGGCCGTGCTCCACAGCTAACCGCCGGAACGGGCACCTGCCCGATGCGGCGCGGCCCGATCCTGCGCCGGCCTGGGCTCCGGCAGGGCCACAGCCAATGGGCATGCCCACCGTTCACCACGAACGGTGTGCATGCCCATTGGTGTCTCCGCGGGTGCCTGCAACGGTGCTTAACAGCGGGAGGCATTGGCCGCCGAACCCCTAGACTGGGTCAATGACCGAGCAGAACCCCACTCTTCCCGAAACCGATTCCTACGACCCGGCGGCAAGCTCCCTGGCCGGTTCCGTGGATCCCGCGGTCATGGCGGAGTTGCTGTCAATCCGCTCCAGCATCGACAACATCGATGCCACCTTGGTCTTCCTCCTCGCCGAACGCTTCAAAGCCACCCAGAAGGTCGGCTTCCTCAAGGCCGCGCACCAACTTCCCGCCGGGGACCCGGGCCGTGAAACGGCGCAGATCGCCCGGCTGCGGCACCTCGCCGCCGAAGCCCACCTGGACCCGGCCTTCGCGGAGAAATTCCTGAACTTCATCATCGGCGAAGTCATCCGCCACCACGAGGCCATCGCCGAGGACCACCAGGCCGCCCAGGCCTCCGGCTCCGCGGACGCCGCCCGCGCCGCAGACGCCTAGCCATGGCAGCACCAGACGCGCCCGCACCGGGCCAGGTGACCGCGACCGCCCTTGGCCCCTGGCCGGGCGAGGACCCGGCCGAGGCCGCCCGGATCATCCGCGGTGAACTGGGCAGCCCGCACCTGCCGTTCCTCGCCGAGCTTCCCGATCGCGGCGTCGGCTCCGATTCCCTGGGCCGGACCGCCTCTTTGCTTGTGGAACTAGCTGTCGACGTCCAGCCGCATGGATGGCGGTTCGTGGACCGGCCCGGCAAGGACCTGCAGCGGGCCAAGTCGGCCCTGTCCACCGACATCAACATCCTGGCGGACGTGATCGGCGTCGAGGAAGTACCGTCGGACGATATCAAGATCCAGCTGCGCGGGCCGCTCAGCCTTGCCGCCGGGCTGCACCTGCACAACGGCGAGCGGGCCCTGATCGACTACGGTGCCCGCAGGGACATCGCGGATTCGCTCGCAGCGGGCGTGGAAGGTTACCTCAAGCGGGTGGCGGCGGCTGCCCCCGGTGCCCGGATCGTCGTCCAGATCGATGAACCTGAAATTGCGTCGGTGCTGGCCGGCACCATTCCCACCGCCAGCGGTTACCGGACCCTGCGTTCGGTGCCGGGCCGGGAAGTGACCGAGTCCTGGCAATTGGTGATCGACGCGCTCCGGGCCGCGGGCGCCGTCGAGACCGTTGTGGCCGTCTCCGAGGTCGAGGCGCCGTTCGAGCGGATCCTGGCGGCAGGCGCGGATGGAATCGCCGTGCCGCTTCGGGCCCTGACCTCGCGCCAGTGGGAACAACTCGCCGGCGCGGTGGAGGCCGGCAAGCGGCTCTGGGCCGGCGCGCTGGACGTGGCTGATCCTGCCGCGTCGCTGCCAAGGGTCCGCGACGTCGTGGAAAACGTCTGGCGCCCATGGCGGCAGCTGGGTCTGCCCGCGTCCACGCTGGGGGCGCTCCGGGTCACGCCGTCGGAGGGCCTGGCGCGGCACTCACCCGCCACTGCGGCGGCGGTCCTGACCCGGCTGACCCAGGTGGCGGACGGGCTCAACCAGCTCGCCCTCGGCTAGCGCGGCACCTTCGGCCGCCGGCGGCCGGGGCGCAACCGGGCCCGCGGTGCCCCCGCTGTGCCCCTGCGGGCCCCGGTCAGACCCTGCTTTCCCAGGCGTCCGGTCGGGCGTGCCCTGGCAGGTAGCCCGGCGCCGCAATACCGCCGGGGTAGGGCTCGAGCCGGTAGTCGAAATGGCCGGCGTAGACCAGCACCAGACCGAGCTGGGGCTGGATCACCTTGACCTGGATCCGGTGCCTGCCGCCGTGCTGCGGCTCCCACCACTGCTCGGCGTAGGCCTTGGCGTCGAGGGCCGCCGGCAGCGGAACCCGGAGCGGTCCCAGGAACAGCCGCGACGCCTCGGACACGCCGCGCAGCCGGCCCTCCGGCGTGACGCTGAGATTGAGGTCGGTGACGAGCCGCCGGTACCGGCCCACGTAGTCCACGAGCCCGGGCCCGCGCCCGCCGTCATCACGCCCGCCGTCATCAAAGCTGGTGGTGTCCTGGAACAACCGGGTGGTGTCCGGGAAGAAGATTTCCCGGCGGGCCGTCAGGCTTGACCTGCCGAACGGGTCCAGGTGGGCGTGGTTCTCGATCCGGAAGCGGACGCCCTCGCCGTACTCGGGGAAGAAGGCCTGCTCGCCGGTGGTGAGCCGCAGCAGGGGACGCAGCCAGGCCTGCCGGCAGCCGACGACGTCGAACACCCCCTCGCCGACGCCGTAGTGGCCGGATCCCGGTGCCAAAGCAAAGTATTCTTGAAGCTCCGGCTGCAGTCGGGCAAAGTCGCTGCCCAGGGCTCGCTGGTAGATCGGGGTGTTCACGGGTTCCTCCTGCGGTCCGGGCCGGTTCACTGGGCCTGTCCACAGCATGCAGGACAACGCGGCAATTGTCACAGCGTCCCATGCATCGGCGCGGTTCCGGGCCGGTTCCGGCGGGGTTCCGGCGGCGGTGGCAGGCCCGGTTGCACCATGCCGGTGGGCCGCCCGATACGACAAAGCCAATTCAATGGGGGAATATATAACTATGAAGGCACGCATTCTGGTAGTGGATGATGACGAGGCTCTGGCCGAGATGATCGGTATTGTGCTGCGCAATGACGGCTTCGAACCCGTCTTCTGCGCGGACGGCGCACAGGCGCTGGACGTGTTCCGCTCCTCCAAGCCGGACCTCGTCCTGCTCGACCTCATGCTTCCGGGGATGGACGGCATTGAGGTCTGCCGCCAGGTCCGTGCCGAGTCCGACGTCCCGATCGTGATGCTCACGGCCAAGGCGGATACTTCGGATGTGGTCCGCGGCCTCGAGTCCGGTGCCGATGACTATGTGCCCAAGCCGTTCAAACCCGCCGAGCTCGTCGCCCGGGTCCGGGCCAGGCTCCGCCCGGGTGACCAGAAGGCACCGGAAACCCTGCGGATCGCCGATGTCACGATCGACGTGGCCGGCCACCTGGTCAGCCGCGGCAACGACCGGATCTCCTTGACGCCGCTGGAATTCGACCTCCTCGTCGCCCTGGCCCGCAAGCCGTGGCAGGTGTTCACGCGCGAACTGCTCCTGGAGCAGGTCTGGGGCTACCGGCACGCCGCCGACACCCGGCTGGTCAATGTCCATGTCCAGCGGTTGAGGTCCAAGATCGAACGCGACCCGGAAGCCCCCGAAGTTGTATTGACGGTCCGTGGTGTCGGCTATAAAGCAGGTTCCTGAGCCTGCGGACCGCAGTGTCCGGCAGTCCATAGCAACGGATACGGCGGCGCCGGCCGAGTCAGCCGCGTCGCCGGCCGAGTCAGCCGCGTCGTCGGCCGAGTCATCCGCGGCGCCGGCCGAGTCATCCGCGGCGCCGGCCGAGTCAGCTGCGGCGTCATCGCCAGAGACGTCCGTGCCCCGCGCGCCCGAAACGCCCCGCGGCGGGCCGGGCCCGTGGCGGCGTCTGGCCTTCCGGACCCGCTTGTGGGCCAAACGCGCGAGGATCGTTGGCGTCCGGGTCGCACGGCTGGTCCGCACGGGGATGCAGCGCCTGTGGCCCGGCATCCTGTACCTGCTCCGGGCTGTACAGCGGAAGTGGCGGCGTTCGCTGCAGTTCCGGACGGTCCTGACCACGCTGATGCTGGCCATGGGCTCGTTCGCGGTGGTGGGCGCCTACCTGTCCAACCAGATCGCCAACAACCTGTTCCAGGAACGGCTCGCCCAGGCCGAATCGGAGACGCGGTACAACGTCAAGCAGGTCCAGGACACCTTCGACGGTGCCCAGGTCACCGACCAGTCCAGTGTCATCACCCTGGTCTATGACACCCTGAACGCGGTCGAAGGCCGCGGATCCGTGATCCAGCGGCGCTACGTCTTCGAGGCCATGCCGGAGCAGACCAAGCCCCGCAACCGTTGGGTTGAATCCCGGGCCTCGGACCAACTCACCATCGGCGTCATCCCCCCGGACCTGCGCAAGGCTGTGCAGGAGTCGGGCAAGGACCAGTACTGGGCGTCCACCCAGTTCCCGGTAGGGACCGAAGACCGGCCCGGCATCGCCGTCGGCAACAAGGTGACCTTCAACGGCACCGTCTACGAGCTCTACCTCATCTACGACCTCAACACGGCGCAGAAGACCCTCGACGAGATCCAGAATGTCCTGCTGGCCGGCGGCGCGCTGCTGGTGCTCATGATCGGCGGCGTCGCCTGGTATGTGACCCGCAACGTGGTCAGCCCGGTCAGCCATGCCGCCGTCGTCTCCGAGAAGCTCGCCGCCGGCCAGCTGCAGGAGCGCATGGTGGTCAAAGGCGAGGACGAGGTTGCCCGCCTGGGCGCCTCGTTCAACCACATGGCCGCAAGCCTCCAGGAACAAATCACCCAGCTGGCCACGCTGTCCCAGATGCAGCAGCGGTTCGTCTCCGATGTCTCCCACGAGCTCCGCACCCCGCTCACCACGGTGCGCATGGCCGCCGAAGTCCTTTATGACGCCCGCGAGGACTTCGACCCCATCAACAAGCGCTCCGCGGAGCTGCTCTACAACCAGGTGGAACGCTTCCAGTCGCTCCTGGCGGACCTGCTGGAAATCTCCCGCTTTGACGCCGGTGCCGCCACCCTGGACGCCGAGCCCACCGACATCGTCCAGCTTGTCGCGCATGTCATCGAGGGGGTGGCGCCCGTCGCGGCCGAATACGGGTCCGCCGTCACCCTCAACGCCCCGGCCGGCAGCGTCATTGTCGACATGGACGACCGCAGGATCGACCGGATCCTGCGCAACCTGATCCTGAACGCCCTCGAACACGGCGAGGGCCGGCCGGTCAACGTTTCCGTGGCCGCCAGCGGCACCGCCGTGGCCGTGGCCGTACGGGATCACGGAATCGGTATGACCCCGGCTGAGGCGGCGCGCGTCTTCGACCGCTTCTGGCGCGCCGATCCGGCCCGGGCCCGCACCACGGGCGGCAGCGGGCTGGGACTGTCCATTGCCGCCGAGGACACCAAGCTCCACGACGGCTGGCTGCAGGCCTGGGGGAGCAAGGGACAAGGGTCGAACTTCCGCCTGACCCTTCCCCTGCGCCGCGACGAGCCGATCACCAGGTCCCCGCTCCAGCTCGAACCGGTCAACGTCGGGCTCCCCGAGGCAGGCCGCCAGCGCACCGTGGTGTTGCTGGACCCGCTCCGGACCGCGGGCCGCGGGACCGGTGTTGAGGGTTCCGCGGACGGATTCGCAGAAGGCCTCGATGACGACTTTTCTGACGACGGCGGCAGCGGTGCCGCCGGCGGGGCTATCCCGGACGGCGGCTCGGCCGGCCCCCGGGGGACCGGGACGGAGGGCAGGGCATGAGTGGGGTTTCGGGCCGGTTTACCCGCGTGGGGGCTGCGCTGCTGGCGCTCATCCTGCTTCTGTTGACCTCGTGCGCCCAGATTCCGCGCTCGGGGCCGGTGGGCAAGAGCACCGACGAGAGCGCGGGAAACCCCAACGCCCCGGTCTTCTTCCCGGCCGCGCCGCGTCCCGGCGCGGGACCCGAAGCAGTGATCGAGGACTTCTACCTGGCCGGCAGCGGCTACGAGGACGACTACGCCGTGGCCCGGCAGTACCTCACCCAGGGTTCGTCGGTGACGTGGAAGCCGGACCAGCGGGCGCTCGTGTTCCGCAAGGCCACTGTGGTGGCCACCGGCGTCGAAAATGTCTTCAACTACCAGCTCGACCTCGCCTATTCGGTGGACGCCGACGGCGTGGCCACGCAGCTTCCCGAGGGCACCACCGAAAACATACCCGTCACCGTGACCCAGGTGGACGGCGAGTGGCGAATCTCCGATCTTCCGGACGGCACGGCCATTCCGGAAGAAACGTTCAAGGTCATTTACGGCGCGTTCCCGATCTACTTCTACGACCCCACGTTCACCTACGCGGTGCCCGACGTCCGGTGGTTCATCCGCAAGAAGACCGTCAAAGCCATGACGAGCGCGCTCCTGGGCGGACCCGCCCCCTACCTCAAGGGCGCCGTCGTCAGCGCGTTCCCTTCAGGCATCAAGCTGGCCCGCGAATCAGTGCCCGTGGTATCCGGCGCCGCGCAGGTGGATCTCACCGCCAAGGACCTGGTCGAGGCCTCCAACGAGGACCGGCTGCGGATGCAGACGCAGCTTGCCCTGACGTTCCGCAGCCAGCCGGATGTGATCAACGTTGAGCTCCGGGCCAATCAGGACCTGGTGCGCGTCGAGGACAACGGCACGGTCCTGCCTCCGGTCCAGGACGAAAGCGTCCCCGCTTACCAGATCGCCGTCAGCAACAATGACCTGGTCCGGTACGAAAACAACAGGATTTCACCGCTCCCGGACGTCCGGTCCGTCGCAGCCCTCTCACCCCGGGCGCCTGCGGAGTCCACCGAGTCGCAGGCGGCCGCGTTCCTCAACGCCGCCCGCACCACGCTGTACTCGATCGTTCCGGGCCAGCCCGCCAGGGCGCTGACCACGCGGGCCGCGCTGTCCCGGCCTTCGTTCGGCCGCTATGACTGGGTCTGGACCGCCGGGCCGGGTGCCGGCGGCGCCACCGAGGTGGTGGCCTACCGGCCGGTCGGTGTGGCGGAGACCGCCAGCGTACCCACCGTGACCCTGTCGCCGGGATGGCTCTCGGGCCGGACGGTGAAGGAGTTCCGGATTTCCCGGGACGGCACGCGGGCCCTCGTCATTTCGCAGCAGAACGGCAAGAGCAAGGTCCAGATCACCGGGATCATCCGGAACGCGGACGGCACCCCGAGGGACCTCACCGTGCCCCTGACCCTCCTGACTCCCAGCGATCCGGACCAAGGGGTCTGGGTGGATGACACCACCGTCGCGGTCATGAAGGCCTCCGCCAGCGATGCCGTCACCCCCGAGCTGTTGTCGCTGACCACTGCGCAGCCGCAGCAGCTGGCGCCGTGGCCCGGGCTGACGGCCCTCAGCGCAGGCAACGGACCGGCCGAGATTTACGGCCAGTCCGCGGAAGGGATCTTCCAGCGGCTGGGCAACGGCTGGTCACCGCAGCTCAAGGGCCCCATCGACCCCTCGTTCCCCGGCTGACCGGCGCTCCCTCGGACGACGACAGCGGTGCCGCCGTCACCCGGATCCGGTGAAGGTTCCGCGAAAGGTTCCGGCCAGGGAGTTGTCCACATAGCGGCCCGCCGGGCTACTACCTGGGGCGCACCCGGTCCAGGATCGGAGGATGGGCAGCCACACCACCCGGGTCCCGGCAGCAGACCCTGACCTTGCCCCGGCCACGGCCAGGGCGGCGCGACACCGCGGGAGCTACGCACGGCCGCTGGCGAGGCTGGGCGACCGGACAGCCGAAGCGGCGGCTGAGGTGCTCGCCCTGGCCATTCCAGTGGACTGCGTCTGCTGCGGGGCGGAGGACTCGGCACTCTGCGGCGCGTGCTCCCGTAAGCTGCGCCTGTTGACGCTCAGGCCGTTCCGGGCAGAGGCCCAGGCTCCGGCCCTGATTGACATGGACGGCTCCGTGCTGCTGCCCGTGGTGGCGGCCGGGGCATACCGGGCCGAGCTGGCGCAGTGCCTGCTGTCCTTCAAAAGCCATGGGCAGGCCCGGCTGGGCGCCGAACTGGCCCGGGGCCTGGCGCGCGCCCTCCACGCCGCGTCCGGGCCCGGGCAGGGACTCGTCCTCGTCCCCGTGCCCACGAGCGCCGCCGCTTACCGCAGGCGGGGCTTCAGCCCCGTCCATGTCCTGCTCCGTCGGCTCGTCCGCGGCGATGAAATCCCAGGGTTCACCGTCGCGGACGCGCTGCGGAAATCCGTGCCGCCCGCGCGGAACACGAAACCCCCGGCTTTGCCCCTGTGGGGCCGGTTGCGGGACGGCCCCACAGGGGCCGGCTCCCTGTCCGGCGGACAGAAGGGACTGGGCCGGGGTGAGCGCGCCCGGCGCGTGCGCGGATCCATGCGGGCCAGGTCCGGTCCGTGGCCTGCGCGGGTCGAAGGACGTGCCTGCATCATCGTCGATGACGTGCTGACCACCGGCGCCACCCTGGCGGAGGCGGCCCGTGCGCTCCGGGCCGCGGGGGCCATTGTCAGCGGCGCCGTTGTGCTGGCCGCGACACGCCCGCCGGCCGCCACCGATGTCCGCGCCGCCATCCCCGCGGCGGCGCGGATGATCGGTGGGAGCTAAAAAAATAAACCGTAAAAGGATGAATAACAGGTGTCTATGAACTAACGTCGAAGATGGGTACCAAGAACAGATGTACCTGTCGATAGCGGCTCGGAAAGGGGCTCGACTGTCAGTCAGATCGGCCCCCGGGAAGTACCGCCGTCGTGTCACCGAAGTCATTTGGAGGGCACCATGGAGTTCATGATCAGCGGACGCAACTTGACGGTCTCAGACCGGTTCCGCGAATATGCCGACGACAAGATCTCAAAGATCGCGTCGTTGGGAGACAAGGTCCAGAGGGTAGACGCGAAGGTCACCAAAGAGACCAAAGCCCGCCAGACCGCCGAATCGCTCACGGTTGAGTTGACAGTCCTGGGACGCGGCCCAGTAATCCGCGCTGAAGCGAGTGCCGCCGACAAGTTCGCCGCGTTCGATCTCGCTTACAACAAGCTTCTTGAACGCCTGCGCAGGGCCAGGGACCGCAGAAAGGTCCACCACGGCCGGCATACCCCGAAGTCCGTCACCGAGGCGACGGCAGCCCTGGAGCCGGCCAGCCCCAGCGAACCCCTCTATGTGGAGGCGGCGCAGCAGCAGGAGACCCAGGCGACGGCGGCAGAGAAGTCGCCGTATGAGGTCGAGAACGATATTCCGGCCGGCGACTCGCCTGTACTGATCCGCCGGAAGGTGTTCGCCGCGTCCCAGCTCACCCTCGATGACGCCGTCGACAACATGGAACTTGTGGGTCACGACTTCTATCTTTTCGTGGACAAGGAGACCAAGGCGCCGTCGGTCGTCTACCGCCGTGACGGCTGGACCTACGGGGTCATCTCCCTGGACCAGACGTGCGAGCCCGGACATTCGAGTCTGGAAGACAAAATCCTGGCCTACCGTTCAGAGGATGAGCCCGCCAGCGCATAAGCTGGTGCAGACTTTTCCGACGAAGGGACTAACGTGCAAGCATCGCTGAGCCTGGCACAGGCACGGCGGATCGCGTTGGCAGCCCAGGGACTGGAGAAGGAACGGCCCACCGGACCCGTGAGTGCACGGGCGGTGGGCCGTACCTTTGCCCGGCTGCACCTGGTTCAGATCGACTCCGTCAATGTGGTGTCCCGCAGCCACTTCCTGCCCTTCTTCTCCCGGCTCGGCAACTACGACCGCACCATCCTGGCGCGCATGGCGGGGACCCACCCGCGCCGGATGATGGAGTACTGGGCCCACGAAGCCTGCTTCATCCGCCCGGACCACTTCCACGATCTCGTGCAGTGGCAGAGCCGCAAATGGGTGGGCGCGCACGCGATGGACCCCGAACTGCGCAACGGGGTGGCGGCCAAGGTCCTGGAAACCCTGGCCGTCGGGAAGCCGCTGACCGCCGCCGAACTGACAGCCCGGCTCGGCCACGTGGAAGACCAGCAGCGGGACAACTGGGGCTGGAACTGGAACGCCGTCAAAAGGGTGCTGGAACATCTCTTCGAAGAGGGACTTGTGTCCGCATCCTCGCGGACCGACTCCTTCGAACGGCGCTACGCCCTCACCGCCCGGGTGCTCCCCGGACCGGGCAAGGATGCGGTGGCACCCGAACCGGATGCGGCCGCGGCCATGGACCGGCTGATCGACGCCGCGGCCCAGGCCCACGGTATCGGGACGGTGCGATGCTTCGCCGACTATTTCCGGACACCGCAGAAGGACGCCGCCGTCGCCGTCCGGAACCTCGTGGACAGCGGCCGGCTGCAGCCGGTCACGGTATCCGGCTGGGACCGGCCCCTGTACCGCCACGTGGAGGCGAAACTGCCGCGCTCGGCCACCGGACGGGCGCTCCTGAGCCCCTTCGACTCCCTCGTGTTCGAACGCCGGAGGCTCGAGGAGCTCTTCGGGTTCCACTACCGGATCGAGATCTACACTCCCGAGCCGAAGCGGAAGTACGGCTACTACGTCCTGCCGTTCCTGCTCCGCGACGAGATCGTCGCACGGGTCGACCTCAAAGCGGACCGGGCCGGTGGGCGGCTCCTGGCCAGGGCCGCCCATGCCGAACCCGGCGCGCCGGAGGACACCGCCGTCGAACTCGCCGCGGAACTGCAGCTCATGGCAGAGTGGCTGGGACTGGACGACGTAGTTGTCTCGCCAATGGGGAACCTTGCGCCGGCGCTCGCCGAAGCCGTGGCTGCCCGGTAAACCGCACTATCCGCTGTGAGGGAACAGGCGCCACCGGCCTTGCGTCTCTCCCGTAGACTAAACACGCCAGAATTCGGCAGCTTGAGACTGGGAGCAACTTCACGTGGCATCACTTATCGAAAAACTTCTCCGCACGGGTGACAAAAAAACCCTGCGGCAACTGCGGAACTATGCCGATTCCATCAATGCCCTGGAGAGCTCCTTCCAGACCTTCACGGACGCCGAGCTCCGTGAAGAAACTGACCGGCTGCGCGAACGCCACCAGGCCGGCGAGAAGCTCGACGATCTGCTGCCCGAAGCGTTCGCGGCCGTGCGCGAGGCCTCGTCCCGTACCCTCGGCATGCGCCACTTCGATGTCCAGCTCATGGGCGGCGCCGCCCTGCACCTGGGCAACATCGCGGAAATGAAGACCGGTGAAGGCAAGACCCTGGTGGCCACCGCTCCGGCCTACCTCAACGCCCTCACCGGCAAGGGCGTCCACGTCGTCACCGTGAACGACTACCTCGCCGAATACCAGTCAGACCTCATGGGCCGCGTCTACCGCTTCCTCGGCCTCACCAGCGGCTGCATCCTCTCCAACCAGGACCCTGCGCTGCGCCGCGAACAGTACGCCGCGGACATCACGTACGGAACGAACAACGAATTCGGCTTCGACTACCTGCGCGACAACATGGCGTGGGACAGCTCGGAACTCGTCCAGCGCGGCCACCATTTCGCCATCGTCGACGAAGTGGACTCGATCCTCATCGACGAGGCCCGCACCCCGCTCATCATCTCCGGTCCGGCCCAGGGGGACACCAACCGCTGGTACAGCGAATTCGCCAAGGTGGTCACACGCCTGCAGGCCGAGACCGACTACGAGGTCGATGAGAAGAAGCGCACCGTCGGTGTCCTCGAGGCCGGCATTGAAAAGGTCGAGGACTACCTCGGCATCCACAACCTCTACGAGTCCGCCAACACGCCACTGATCGGCTTCCTGAACAACGCCATCAAGGCCAAGGAGCTGTTCAAGCGCGACAAGGACTACGTCATCCTCGACGGCGAGGTGCTGATCGTCGATGAGCACACCGGCCGCATTCTCGCCGGCCGCCGCTACAACGAAGGCATGCACCAGGCCATCGAAGCCAAGGAAGGCGTCGAGATCAAGGCCGAGAACCAGACGCTCGCCACCGTCACGCTGCAGAACTACTTCCGCATGTACGACAAGCTCGCGGGCATGACCGGCACGGCCGAGACCGAGGCCGCCGAGTTCATGAGCACCTACAAGCTCGGCGTCGTTGCCATCCCGACCAACCGCGACATGACACGGATCGACCAGGCCGACCTCGTCTACAAGAACGAGACCGTCAAATTCGACGCAGTCGTCAAGGACATCGCCGAACGCCACGAAAACGGCCAGCCTGTCCTCGTCGGCACCACCAGCGTCGAGAAGAGCGAATACCTCTCCCGGCTGCTGGCCAAGGAAGGCGTCCGGCACGAGGTCCTGAACGCCAAGAACCATGCCCGTGAAGCGTCCATCGTGGCCCAGGCAGGCCGCAAGGCCGCCGTCACGGTCGCGACCAACATGGCCGGCCGCGGTACCGACATCATGCTCGGCGGCAACGCGGAATTCACCGCCGTCGCCGAAATGGCCAAGCGCGGCCTGGACCCGGAGGAGAACTCCGAGGAATACGAGGCCGCGTGGCCCGAGGTGTTCGAATCCGCCAAGCAGTCCGTCAAGGACGAACATGAGGAAGTCCTGAACCTGGGCGGACTCTACGTGCTCGGCACCGAACGGCACGAGTCCCGCCGCATCGACAACCAGCTCCGCGGCCGTTCCGGACGCCAGGGCGACCCCGGCGAGTCCCGGTTCTACCTCTCCCTGACCGATGACCTGATGCGCCTGTTCAACTCCGGTGCGGCCGAGCGGCTCATGAACAGCTCGGTGCCCGACGACGTCGCACTCGAATCCAAGCTCGTCTCGCGCGCCATCGCCTCGGCCCAGGGCCAGGTGGAAGGCCGCAACGCCGAACAGCGCAAGAACGTGCTGAAGTACGACGACGTCCTGAACCGCCAGCGCGAGGCGATCTACGGTGACCGGCGCCGCATCCTCGAAGGCGATGACCTCCACGAGAAGGTCCAGTACTTCCTGGAAGACACCATCAACGCCTTCATCGACGAAGCCACAGCCGAGGGCACCGGCGATGACTGGGACTTCAACCTCCTGTGGTCCAACCTCAAGACCCTGTACCCCGTGAGCTTCACCCCGCGCGACGTCATTGACGAGGCCGGCGGCAAGTCCCGGATCACGACCGAGTTCCTCCGGGAAGAGATCCTTTCCGATGCCCGTCTGGTCTACCAGGCCAGGGAGCAGGCGATTGGCTCCGAGAGCATGCGCGAACTCGAGCGCCGGGTGGTCCTTTCCGTCATCGGGCGCAAGTGGCAGGAACACCTCTACGAGATGGACTACCTCAAGGAGGGCATCGGGCTGCGCGCCATGGCCCAGCGTGACCCCCTGGTGGAGTACCAGCGCGAGGGCTTCATCATGTTCCAGGCCATGATGGAGGCCATCCGCGAGGAGAGCGTCGGCTTCCTGTTCAACCTCGACGTCGAAGTGACGCCGGCCGAAGACGTTGTGGTGGCGGACGCCGAGGGCCAGCACACCGAACACCACGAGCCGCAGATCCATGCTGCCGGGCTCGAAGCCCCGGAGAAACCCGCGCAGCTGCAGTACACCGCCCCTGGCGAGGACGGTGCCGCCCAGACCCGGATCGAGGCGAAGGTCTCCGGACGTTCGGGAAACCCGGCCAAGGCCGCGGCGCAGGACATCGGCCGCCGCGCTGCGAAGAAGAAGCGGCGCTAGGCACGAAGCCAACACGGGAGGACCGGAGCATTTGCTCCGGTCCTCCCGTGTTTGCGCCTCCTTTCCCTTACATGCCGGGCATTCCCTTGCAGACCGGGCCTGGTTCCGCAGGTTCCTGCCTTCGGCCGGCTACTGGCTTCTGCCGGTTCTCTGCCTCTCTTTTCTCTTTTGCCGGCTTTCTGCTCGTTTTCTGCGGACTCCCTGCTTGTTTTGTGCGGACTCTCTGCCTGTTTTGTGCCTGCGGCGGTGCCGTTCAGCCGATCTCCAGCACGGTGACGCGCCAGGCCGCCGTGCCGCGCTCCAGCCGCAGCGCGACCGCGCGAACCCGTGATTCCTCGACCACCACCGCGCTGGCCTCGTAGACGTCATCCGACACGCGGCAGGCCCGGACGGACCTGACGGACGGGTTGCGGTGCAGCCTGCCTGCCGTTGGCGAGCTGCCGGAGGCAACCCGGCGGGTCAATGCGGCTCGGTGCTGCAGGGCCGCCAGGCAGCGCGGGTCCAGGCGCCGGGAGAGCTGCTGTGCGGGCCGCGTCCCGGCCAGCACTTCGATCGCCGCCTGCACGGTGCTCCGGGAAATCGCACAGATCTCGCGGGCCTCGTCGACAACGCGCAGCGGCGGCCGGGCCGCAGTCGGGTGGTTGGCCGGTGGATTTGCCGTGCCGGACACAACCCGGAGGGCCGGGGCGTGCGGGACGGGGGTCGCCGCGGCTGAGCGGATCCCGGTGACTGCGTTCATGACGGTTCCTTTGCTGATAGCTGGTGCGGGTGACTGAAGGTTGGTGCGGGTGGCGGATGCGGGTGGCTGGTGCCGGGCGAATCTTCCGACCGGCTTCTCCTGTGGTCTGCGGTGGGGCCGGGGCTGGAGTTGCCCGGCCCGTGGTGAGGCGGCCCCCTAGCGCGGCGGCGGGAGGACCAGGACCTGTCCGGGCCGCAGGAAGTGCGGGTCGGCTCCGATAGCGTCGCGGTTGCCCGCATAGAGCCGGGGCCACTCTCTGGCGATGTCGGCGTCGGAAGCCAACGGCCCCAGCGCCGCCGCGGCGATGCTCCACAGCGAATCGCCGGACCGGACCGTGACCTCCCTGCGGGCGCCGGGGAAGTCCTGTGTGCGCACATGGCGTGCGGCCAGGGGCCCGGCATCCACGATCGGGCTCAGCGGCTTCCACCGCGGATCCAGCGCGGAACCGGCTCCCGGCCCTTGTGGCTCCGGTGCCAAGGCCTCCCCGGGTGACGGAGTCCAGGATGCCGATACCGCTGCCGGACCGGGTCTTTCCGGTCCGGGCCCGCCAGGCGCAGTGGCCGCGCTGGCCAGCGGCGCCGTCAGCAGCTGCAGTCCGACGGCGGCGAGCACCAGCCGCCGCATGAACGCCGGGCTGAACCGGCCCGTGGCGGCCGCCGCGCGGGTCCTGCCGAGGCGGTCCAGCAGTGCCGCCGCGACGGCGAAAGCGAGCGACATCACCCACCAGGTGATGACAATCAGCCCGGCCGTATTTGCCACGATCCCGAGCTGGTCCTCGAAGGACAGCGACTGCCGGTGTGCCGAACCGGACTGCCAGCGCTGAATCAGGAAACTTCCCGTAGCTGCGAGGAAGATCCCGAGCAGCAGGATGGCGGCGGCCGTGGCGGCGTCGGCCCGAACTGTTTGTCTGGGCAGGGGGACGGGCAGGGGCCGGTCCCCGGGTTGAGGCGTCGCTGTCCGGTCCATGGGCTGTTCCTCCAGTCGAAATTAATATCGTTTGATGGTGTTTGATATCATTTGATAATTTTTAAGGCCTTTTAATGAAGTCTGATCCTGTTGTGCCCCGCTTGTCTAGACGCAGTCCGAGCCTGTGGATAGGGGAGGCCTCGGATTGACCAGTCCGGGAGGGCCGCCTACGCTGGCGCCATGCGGTGGGACGCCTTGTTTGAGGACATGGAGGCGCAGCTGGTCGCGCGCCAGCGGCTGGAATTAGAGGCGGAAATAGCCGAGCGTGCACTCGTGGACTCTGCGGGAGTGCAGCTCGCGGACC
>Ga0207683_10000868_pt1 | contig 27703 bp, 24 predicted proteins | sample KBSM73metaG_FD_184333 | JGI IMG/M metagenome (GOLD analysis project Ga0207683, IMG submission 184333) | Miscanthus rhizosphere microbial communities from Kellogg Biological Station, Michigan, USA - KBS M7-3 metaG (SPAdes) (version 2) | ecosystem: Host-associated > Plants > Roots > Rhizosphere >... | reverse complement strand
CACCGGCGCCATCATTCTCTTCTCCCCATTCGCCGCCGCAATGCTGACCGGTGACCTCGCAGTGCACGTCTCGTGGACCGAGGCTGTTCTCTTCCCCGTGTACTTTCTCTTGGGTTACCTGCTTTACAGCTCGCTCTTCGCCGGCCTCGCGGCCACCTGCGAAACCGAGCAGGAACTCCAAATGTACATGCCTCTCGCCGCTGCTCCCACGTGGCTCAGCTTCTCGCTCATCCTTCTGGTCATCAACGATTCAAATTCCTTCTGGTCTGTCGCGGCATCATTCTTTCCGCCCACCGCGCCCGTAATCATGTTCCTGCGAATGGCCTCGCAGATCCCACCGGTTTGGCAGTTCGCCATATCGATCGCCCTCTTGCTGCTCAGTATCTGGGCCGTCCTCTGGATCTCCACCCGCCTCTACCGCGTCGGAATCCTGATGTATGGCAAACGCGCGACTTTACCCGAACTCCTGCGTTGGCTTCGATACTCCTGAGCGGTGCCGAACAGTCTGCTTTTCGTTCATTGCACTAAAATCACCTAAGTGACCGTCGAAGCCCGTCCCAGATTCACACTAATCCAGCGCATTGTGCTGGCCGTGGTCCCGCCCGTCGTATCGGCGCTGGTCTGGATCTGCGGCCTGACCTGGCGCTTCGAAGTCATCGCCGAAGACGGCGTCATACCTGTCCTCTATGGACAAAGACCCGGACCGGAGATTTACTGCTTCTGGCATCAATGTGTCCTGCCCTGCACGGTGTACTTCCGAAAATCGCTCTCGGTCATCCTCATCAGCCGCAGCTTCGACGGCGAGCTCATCACGCGCATTCTTTTGAAGTTTGGATTCGGTGCGGTCCGCGGATCCAGCTCACGTGGCGCGAGCGAGGGCCTGCTTGGTCTCAAGAAAGTCATCGAAAGCGGAAGAACCGCGATCTTCACCGCCGACGGTCCGCGGGGCCCGATCTACCAAACGAAAATGGGCCCCATCAAGCTCGCCCAATCTACCGGCGCCCCCATCGGTGCCTTTCACCTGGAACCGGAGCGTGCCTGGACGATCAACTCATGGGACCGCTTTCTCGTGCCAAAGCCCTTCACGCGCATAGCAGTAAGCTGGGCGCAATGGACCCGCGTCCCCGCCGATCTCGCGCCTGATCAATTTGAAACCAAGCGGGAAGAACTGAATGCAGCCATTGAGCGCGCGCGTTTCCGGGCGCTGGCGCATTTTGGGAAATCCGCCAAATGAGTGGGCTCCGTGTTGCCGACTTTCATTTCGATTTGCCGCCAGAGTTGATTGCTCAGCAGCCGCCTCAGCAGCGCGGACAGAGCCGCATGCTCGTGATGGATCGCGCATCGGGCGAATTACGCGACAGCCAATTCGCGGACTTCCCTCTCCTTCTTCGCCCGGGTGATCTGCTTGTGCTCAACGACAGCCGCGTAATTCCCGCTCGTCTCTACGCCCGCCGAACGCTGCGCCGCGAGCGCGAAAAGCCCACGGGCCGCATCGAAGTCATGCTCACCGAGCCCGCCGGGGAAAACCTCTGGCGCGCGCTCGTTCGCCCCGGCCGAAAAGTCGCCATCGGCGAGCGCCTCGTGTTCCCTGCTCCCGACGGCACCGTCGCTCTCGAAGCTGAAGTCCTCGAGCGCGGACAGTTCGGCGACCGGCTACTTGAGTTCGCCCCTGTCGACGACTTCTTCGCAATCCTCGATCGCATTGGCCACATGCCGCTGCCGCCTTATATTCATCGCGATGACGTGGACGCTGACCGTGAGCGATACCAGACCGTTTTCGCCCAGCAGCGAGGATCGGTAGCAGCGCCCACCGCCGGCCTGCACTTCACGCCGCAGGTGCTCGAACAAATTTCCACGAACGGCGTAGAAATCGCCCGCGTGACGCTGCACGTAGGTCTGGGAACATTTGCACCGCTCCGAGTCGATAACGTCGATGAAGTAAAGCTGCATCGCGAACGCTACACGTTATCTCCCTCGGCGGCCGATGCCATCAATCGCGCTCGCAGTGAAAGCCTACGCATCGTTGCAGTCGGCACCACGGTGGTTCGTACCCTCGAGTCGGCAGCTCTTAGAGCGGCCGGTGGCGCCCTTCAACCTCACTCCGGCGAGACAGATATCTTTATTTCTCCCGGATTCAAATTTCAGATTGTCGAAGCCTTACTCACAAACTTTCATCTCCCTCAGTCGAGCCTCCTGATGCTGGTCAGTGCCTTCGCAGGGCGGGAACGCATATTGACTGCCTATCGCCATGCGATACAGGCTCGCTATCGTTTTTTCAGCTATGGAGACTGCATGTTTCTCGCCTGATTTGCATCCAAACCTATGCATTGATTGATATCTGGAACCAGCCAAACCGAGGCCGCAGCGCAGGACACCCGCGGCACTACTCAAACCCGTGGAATACGATAGACTTGCGGCGGATGCGATGAGAGCATTTCGAGTTCGTCCACCAACCTGGATCTGATACGCGAGCAATCGACGGGCCACAGCTTTTCTAACTATCCCGAATAAAGGATGTTTTCTCACATGACAGGAAGCAGCAACCCTATCCTGGTTACCGGCGGCTCCGGGTTTATCGGATCCAACTTCGTGTTGCGTTGGATCGAGAACGTCGGCACTCCCGTCGTCAATCTCGATCTGCTCACATATGCCGGCAATCCTGCGAATCTTCTCGCGCTCGAATCGGACCCGCGCTACCAACTCGCGCATGGAGATATCTGCGATCCGGAGTTTGTCGCCGCCGTCCTCAGAGAGCATCGGCCCCGAGCCATCGTTCACTTCGCCGCCGAGAGCCACGTCGATCGCTCCATCGCCGATCCGGGCGCCTTCATCCGTACCAACGTGCAGGGCACTTACGTCCTGCTCGAGCAGGCCAAGAAGTATTGGCTTGCTCTCGATGACGCCCACAAAGATACCTTCCGCTTTTTGCACGTCTCCACCGACGAAGTCTATGGAACCCTGGGTCCGAGTGATCCCGCGTTTTCAGAGACGACCCCGTACGCGCCAAACAGCCCTTACGCGGCATCAAAGGCGGCGTCCGATCACCTGGCTCGCGCCTACTTCCACACCTACAAGTTGCCCATTGTTACGACCAACTGCTCCAACAACTATGGACCGTTTCAATTTCCTGAGAAGCTGATCCCGCTGATGATCTTGAATGCTCTTGAAGGTAAGCCACTGCCGGTTTACGGCGACGGAAAGAACGTGCGCGACTGGCTCTTCGTCGACGATCATTGTTCGGCAATACGTTCTGTCCTCGGTCGCGGTCAACTTGGAGAGACTTACAACATCGGCGGCAACAGCGAGCGCAAAAATCTCGATGTGGTGGAAACAATTTGCGATCTCGTCGACGAGTTCCGTCCGGCCCCCACCATTGGCCCGCGACGCAAGCTCATCACTTTTGTCGCCGACCGCCCGGGACACGACCGTCGCTACGCCATCGACGCTTCGAAGATCGACCGCGAACTCGGTTGGCGTCCCGCCATTCAATTCGAAGAGGGCCTGCGCAAAACGGTCGCGTGGTATCTCGAACACTCATCCTGGGTTGAGAACGTGCGAACCGGCGCATACCTGGTTTGGATTCGGCAGAACTATGAAGAGAGGATTCCACAATGAAGGGAATCATTCTGGCGGGCGGTTCAGGCACCCGGCTTTACCCCGTCACCCATGTAGTCTCCAAGCAGCTTCTGCCGGTGTACGACAAACCCATGATCTACTACCCGCTCAGCACACTCATGCTCGGCGGCCTGCGCGACATACTCATCATCTCCACGCCGCAGGATACGGCGCGATTCGCAGAACTCCTCGGGGATGGAAAGCGCTGGGGCATCAACCTGAGCTACGCCGTCCAGCCCAGTCCTGACGGCCTCGCGCAAGCCTTCACTATTGGGCAGGATTTCATCGGCGGCGATACCAGCGCACTCATCCTCGGCGACAACATTTTCTACGGCCAATCATTCTCGACCGAGTTGCAGCGGGCAGCAGCACTGAAGAGCGGTGCGCTCGTCTTCGCATATCCAGTGCACGACCCCGAGCGTTATGGCGTTGTGGAATTCGACAAGACCGGCCACGCGATCAGCATCGAAGAGAAACCTGCTTCCCCAAAATCGCGATACGCAGTTACCGGCCTCTATTTCTACGACAGCGATGTTGTGAAGCTCGCCGCATCACTCAAGCCATCGGCGCGCGGTGAACTCGAAATCACCGATCTGAACAGGCTCTATCTCAACGCCGGCAAGCTCAAGGTGCAGGTGATGAGCCGAGGCATGGCGTGGCTCGACACCGGTACGCACGATTCGCTATTTGAAGCGGGACTCTATATTCAAACCATCGAGCGGCGCCAGGGATTGATGATTGCCTGCCCTGAAGAGATCGCCTACCGATTCGGTTATATCGATGCCGACCAACTTGAGGCTCTGGCTCATCCGGTGCGTAAAAGCGGCTACGGACAATACCTGCTCACGCTCCGCAACGAACAGCACTTCCCAGCGGGGACGAACGACCTATGAAGATTGAAGAAACGTCGCTTCCCGGCGTGCTTCTGCTTACACCCAAAATCCACTCGGACAATCGCGGCGCGTTCTGGGAGACGTGGAATCAAAAGACCGCGGCGGACTCAGGTCTACCTACTACCTGGGTACAGGATAATTTTTCCATCTCCAAAAGAAATGTCGTTCGCGGAATTCACTATCAAGTCATCCAGCCCCAGGGCAAACTCGTCCGCGTCACTCACGGTGCAGTGCTCGATGTGGCAGTCGATCTTCGGCGCAGCTCTCCGACATTTGGAAAGCATTTCGCGGCGGAACTGACCGGAGAGAATGCCCGGATGCTGTGGATCCCGGTCGGCTTCGGCCACGGATTTCTCGTGCTCAGCGAAACCGCTGGATTTGCCTATAAGGTCACAGACTCCTATTGCCCCGCGGGCGAAAGAACCATTGTTTGGAATGATCCGGATATCGCGATACCCTGGCCTGTTGCATCCGAAGATGCCATCGTGTCCGATAAGGATCGCCAGGGCGCAACCCTGCGGCAAGCGGAGGTCTTTCCTTGAGCATCTGGCCGCGCGTTCTCATCACAGGGGCGGGCGGACAGGTCGGCCGGGAGTTGGTGCGCGCCTTCTCCGGCAACGCGGAAGTGATTGCATGCGATCGAAACACCCTCGATCTCTCTTCGCCTGATCAGATTCGCCGCAAGGTCCGCGAATCTGCCGCCGACATCATCCTGAATGCAGGCGCTTATACTGCCGTTGATCGCGCGGAAACTGAGAAGGATCTTGCGCTGGCAATCAATGCACAGGCTCCCGGCATCCTTGCCGAAGAGGCGGAGCGCGCAGGCGCTCTCCTCGTCCACTACTCCACCGACTACGTCTTCGACGGCTCCAAGAGCGGCCCCTGGACCGAAGCAGATCCGACCAACCCGCTGAATTTTTATGGCAGTAGCAAGCTGGCGGGCGAAGAAGCCATTCGGCAGGTGGGCGGCCGCTCGCTTATCTTTCGGACAAGTTGGGTGTATGGCCCCGAAGGCAAAAACTTCGTGCTCACGATGCTCCGCCTTGGCCGTGAGCGCGAAAGCCTGAACGTTGTCGATGACCAGGTCGGTGCGCCCACAAGTTCGATCGAGCTTGCCGCAGCCACCTACCAAATCACTAACGGCATCCTCGATGGCCAATTCGGCTCGCCGGAGCAATGGACGGGCTTGTACAACATGACTTGCGCCGGGTCCGTCTCGTGGTGCGGATTTGCCCGCGCCATCTTTCAGCGCGCGCCCCAGTTACTCAACGGAAAATCGCCCACGGTAAACCCGATCCCATCGACCGAATTCCCCACCCCGGCCAAACGGCCTCTCAACTCCGTGCTCTCGAATCAGAAGCTCTACGACACGTTCGGCCTCCGCCTCGCTCCCTGGGAATCCGCGCTCGACATCGTGTTAAGCGCCATCGCCGCGCAGCCCAGCCAAGCCTGAGACTCGGGTTCCAATCGCACAGTACCACGGAGTATTCTCCACACCCGACTCTCCTTCCCGGCACGCTTCCTCGACGGGTACTGTAGAGCGTATGGATTCTACCTCCGCCCAGAACCCAAGTGTTCCAGAATCAGCTTCGATCGCGACCGGCGGCGCATTCAAACGAGCCTTCAATCGCATCTTCACCCGCCACCTGATGAACATGGCGGTGCTGATGGCCTTGCCCGTAATATTTACGACTTCTCTCAACCCCTCGAGAGAATCGCTGCGCGATCCGGATATCTGGTGGCACCTGGCGAACGCCAGAATCCTGTGCTCAACGCATCACTTCATGCACAGCGTCCCTAACTCGTTCACCGTTGCCGGCGAGCGGTGGGTGAATCCCGAGTGGCTTTCCGAACTCCCATACTGGTTCAGCTATCAGGCCCTCGGGCTCAGGGGAATCTATCTTCTCGAGTGGCTCGTATTTTCCGGCAACATCCTCTTCTTCTACTGGCGAAGCCAATGGCGCGCAAATCACGCAGGGGCCGCATTTTGGGCAGCCGCATTGGGCTTTATCCTCATCTCGGTAAACGCCGGCCCTCGCACCATTGCCATCGCGTACCTCGCAATGTCATCGGAGCTGGCCATCCTCGAAGCCGCCGAGCGTGGCAAAACACGCCTGTTATGGCTCCTTCCCCCGCTGTTCTGTCTCTGGGTCAACCTGCACGGCAGTTGGCTCATCGGGCTCGGACTCCTTGGGCTCTACATCCTTTGCGGCCTGTTCCGCTTCAACAAAGGAGTGATTGATCAGGAAGCCTTTTCGCCTGCATACCGAAACCGTTTGCTCGGCGTCTTCGCTGCCAGCGTTCTCGCCCTCATCGTCAATCCTTACGGTTGGCGCCTCGTATGGAACCCGATCGACATGATGTTCAACCAGAAGCTGAACATTGCCAATGTCTCGGAGTGGCATCCACTCGACCTCAGTTCATTCGCCGGTGCGGCCGCTGCCGCCGCCATCTGCCTCATGGTGGTTGCCAATTGCCTGAAGGGTCGGAAGTGGAAAATCTACGAACTCGCGTTCATCTTCTTCGCCTGGTACGCCGCCCTGGACCACATGCGTTTTCTCTTTATGGCCGCGGTACTCACAACGCCGTTCCTGGCACTCGACATCATGCGCGGCTTCTCGCTTGAATCCGATTCGAAAACCATTCCCGTAATGAACGCGCTGATGGTTGCCGGCGCGGCATGCGTAATTGCATTTATCTTCCCCTCCGAAGCCTCCCTCGAGAAAAAGCTCGGCAGGTTCTTCCCCCTGGAATCCATTTCCGCCATCCAGCCTTCATGGCGAACCTTCAACTCTGACCTGATCGGCGGCATGATGGCCTTTCAATCCAAGCCAAGCTTCATCGATTCCCGATTCGACGTCTTCGAGCACCACGGCGAGTTGCAAGCCTACTTGGGTGTCATGTACGTAGTTAAGCCCCTCGAACTCCTCGACCAGTATCGGATCGATCACGTCATCCTGGTCGAGAACATGCCTGCTTCCTACCTCCTCGCTCACACCCCTGGCTGGAAAATAATCAGGCATGAAGACTCCTTTGACGGCACCTATGTGACCTTTGCCAAAACTACCGATTCTGGAACAAGTTCGAACCCCGGCCCATCTCGGCAATGATCCAAAGAGAAGGTTGCAATGCCAAAGGAGATACGGGCGGATCCAAACAGGAAGCCAGTGGCCGGACTACCTCCGCCTGTGACCTGAATCACATAATTTGGTCGTATAACCGTGAAACCATCCTTTTGATCACGATCTTCGCCGCCCCTTTAAGTGTGCGTCGTTTGGAGAGCTTTGGTGAACTTCGACTCATCCGCTTTTGTTGCTGAACAGGAACTGATTGATGCCTTCGCGACCCGGTCTACACAGATGACCTGCTCGGAAGAGCGTGTTCTGTTCAAACAGGGAGAGTCGCCGGCAGGGCTGTTTATCGTTCGCAGAGGACGAGCCAACCTTACAATGCAATCCCCCACTGGTGGCGTGGTCATGTCAATTACGGCCTACCCAGGCTCGCTTTTGGGACTCCCTGCTTTGGTCGGAAATGAACCCTACACGATGACCGCCACAGCCTATAAATCCGCCGAGCTTGGCTTCGTCACCCGCGAAGATTTCTCTAGCCTGATGCTCAGCGATCCAACCATCGCCGTGAGAGTGCTGCGCGTACTCGCCGCCGAGGTACGAACGGCCCGCCACGCAATCTCCGAGTTTTAAGGCCATCGTTGAAGTTCCTGCCCGCTGGTACGCGGTCCACTGAAATGCGTTAGCATCCGGAGTGTGCCCGGCCTCGACACTCCAATCATGTATGTGCGCGGAGTCGGTCCACGCGTAGCGGAACTCCTTGCCGCAAAAGGCATCCAGACCGCCGAAGACCTGCTCTACCATCTTCCCTTTCGCTATGAGGACCGCCAGAATCCGCGCAGTCTTGATGAACTGAAGCCCGGCGAAATGGCCAGCGTCATCGCAGAGGTCCGCGGCTCCGTTCTGCTGCGCACGCGTAAGATGCCCATCTTCGAACTCACCGTCGGCCAGGGTCGCCACGCCCTCAAGTGCATCTGGTTCCACGCACGCTATCTCGAGGGCAAGTTCCATGCGGGGCAGACAGTAGCCATCTATGGCAAAGTGGAACCGTCCCGCTCCACCAGCAATTTCAAAATGATTCAGCCCCAGTTCGAATTGCTTCCCGATTCCAGCGACGATGCGGAGACGCGACTACTCGAAGTCGGTCGCATCACGCCGGTATACGAGTCCCTCGGTGGAAGCAAACTCGCCTCGCGTTGGCAGCGCAAGGTGATCTTCAATCTGCTTGAGACGATGCGCGGAGCAGTACCGGAGTGCCTGCCCGCATCCATGCTCTCCCGTCTCGACCTTCCAGGTCGCGAAGCAGCGCTGCGCGAGGTGCATTTTCCGCCCGAAGGCACTTCATTGACGCAGCTTCAGAGTTCCGCCACCGCTGCACACCGGCGGCTCATCTTCGAAGAATTGTTCTTTCTCGAACTCGGCCTCGAACTCAAGCGGAAACGCATGAGAGAGCGTGTAGGCATCGGCTTCGCCACCAACGACAAGGTACGCGAGGCCATTCGCGAAGTTCTGCCCTTTCACCCCACCGCTGCGCAAAAGAGGACGCTCGGCGAAATCGTCACGGACATGCGCCAGCCCAGTCCCATGCGCCGTCTTCTCCAGGGCGACGTCGGATCCGGTAAAACCATCGTCGCGCTCCAGGCAATGCTCGTAGCCATGGAGAATGGCTATCAGGCAGCGCTCATGGCGCCGACCGAGATCCTTGCGACTCAGCACTTTCTGGCGGCCCGCAAATTGCTCGAGCGCTCGAGCCGCGCCTATCGCGTAGTCTTGTTAACCGGTTCTCTCGATGAGGATCGAAAGCGCTCCAATCGAGGGCTCATCAATCGTGGCGAAGCACAACTTGTCATCGGCACCCACGCGCTGATCGAAGAAAAAGTGGAATTCGATCGCCTCGGACTCGTTGTTGTTGATGAGCAACACCGCTTCGGCGTCCTCCAGCGGTTCAGGCTGATGAAGAAGCCCAATCAGGCCGAACCTGATGTGTTGGTAATGACAGCCACGCCGATTCCTCGCACTCTGGCGCTCTCACTCTACGGCGATCTGGACGTAAGCGTGCTCGACGAGCTTCCACCGGGCCGGACGCCCATCGTGACACGCCGCGTACCCGGCGAGCGGTCAGACGACGTGTGGGATTTCCTTCGCAAGCAGGTCGCGCAAGGTCGGCAGGCCTACATCGTCTATCCCGTAATCGAGGGAACCAATGACGACCAGCCCGAACTGGATTTCTCACACGATGAAGCGGAGGCTGCTCCCACCCAGGACGAGCCCGCTCATCAAAAGGCCACGCGCAAAGGCAAAACCGCCGATCTATTTCCATCCGCCACACCGTCCACAGTTGCGGCTTCGAAGTCGGGACTGAAATCCGCCGTAGAAATGCACGACAAGCTCCGCAAGGGTCCACTCGCTGGCCTTCGCGTGGGTCTGCTCCATGGCCGCCTCGATGCCGACGATAAGGAAGTCATCATGCGCCGCTTTCAGCGCGGCGAAATCGATGTGCTCATAGCGACTACTGTTATCGAAGTCGGGGTCGACGTGCCGAATGCCTCGGTCATGGTGGTCGAACATGCCGAGCGCTTCGGTTTGGCGCAACTCCACCAGTTGCGCGGCCGCGTGGGCCGCGGGGCCGCCAAAAGCTACTGCATTCTCATGACCGGGGCCAAAGTCTCTCCGCAGGCCGAGGAACGGCTCAACGCAATGGTCCGCACCCAGGATGGCTTCGAACTGGCAGAACTCGACCTCACCATGCGCGGACCGGGGGAGTTCTTCGGAACCCGCCAGGCAGGGCTGCCCGATTTTCGCGTAGCAAACCTCGTGCGCGATCGGCACATATTGGAGCTGGCAAAATCCGAAGCTGAACGGTTTGCCAAAAACTCCCCCAGCGAAGGCACAGAAGCAGAACGAACTCGCGTATGGGCCCGGCTCAAGGAAGCTTGGCAGCGCCGCTATGGCTTGGTTGAGGCCGGATGAGGTCCGGCACCAAAGCCGTCAGGCCGCCTCGCTGGGCTGCGAGTCCTCGGCTGTCTTCAAAGGAATTGTCTGAACCTCAAGGTCAATGCTCGCAATTTCGCCGTAACATCCCTGTGCGCCCATTCGCGTACATTGGCATAATTCGGTGAAACGAATGTGCCCATTCTTGCTTAGCTCGACACCCGAAGCAATCAAGACGCTATAGATGTCGATGCACGAATGGCGCTCAAACTCGAAGAGCAGGTTTACCAGGCCGGTGTCAGTCGTCCCCCGGCTCAGCACCCACCCCCCGCAGCCCAGAATGGCCCCTGTGAGCGTTTGAACGAGCCTCCCGGGTTCGCCCGTGGACATGGCTCGCATTTGCATCGCCCAGGGCATGGCAACCTCTTCCATCGCTTCCGGGGTGCATGGCAACTGTCTCATGCCAAGATTATCGGACGCGTTCACAGGAACATGATTCCCGCGCCTCGATTCGTCCGGCCTGTGATTCGTTTAGTACGACTTTGCCCAATCTCTCCCGGCCTTCTCCCGCGCTCGCCAAGGGTCAGGACCAAACCTAACCACTTCAAACCACGGCGCATATGGCTCCGCGTTGGCACAATGATACTTTGATACACAGCATGATCTTAGGCAGCGGCATCGATTTGGTTGAGATTAGGCGCATCCAGCAGTCGTTGGAGCGCTACGGTCAGCGATTCCTCGACCGCGTATATACCTCAGCCGAGCAGGCCTACTGCCTCCGAAAGCGCAAGGCAGCCGAGAGCCTGGCGGCACGGTTTGCCGCCAAAGAGGCTGGCGCCAAGGCTCTAGGCACCGGCATCAGCCGCGGTGTCAACTGGCTCGAGATCGAAGTCACTCGCGAGCCCGGTGGCAGGCCCACCCTGCATTTTCACGGCCGCGCCGCCGAGATCGCCGCCCGCATGGGCGTGGTCCACGCGGCCTTGTCGATTACCCACACAGCCGATCTGTCGATGGCCAACGTGATCCTGGAGGACGGGCGCTAATCTGCCGCCGATCAGCCGAGCTCAACCCATCGCAGGGACAATCCATTGATTCAATTACCTTTTTTATTGCCGGTGTGAAACGAATGCTCCGCTCTTGCGTTCGGTGAGCCTTGCCCCTTCTGCTATGCTCAAGGCGTCGAGTAGGATCAAGCTAAATTCATCGAGAGGAATGCCTTGCCCAGCCGCAAAGAGATTCAGTGGTCGCAACTTCGAGTTGGCGCCTTGGTCCTCGCGGCCATTTCCGTTCTTGTCCTGCTCATCTTCTTGATGTCTGCCTCGTCCGGAGGAATGTTCGCACACAAATTGGTGCTTCGCTCCTACTTCCAAAATGCCGCTGGAATCAAAAGCGGGGCACCCGTGACGCTCGAAGGTGTCACGATCGGCAACGTGACACGAATTCGTGTCGTTCCCGACCGCAACCCCACGCCGGTCGAAGTCACCATGCGCGTCGGCAGCTCCTTCGTTGGCTTCTTGCACACAGATTCAACCACGTCGATAGCCCAGGCCGGGGTCCTTGGCGACAGCTTCGTGGATATAAACTCCGTGACTGCTACAGGTCCTCAGCCCGGGAACAATGCGGAGCTGAAAGCGATCCAGGCTCCAAGCATTCAAACGGTTATCAGTTCCAGCCAGGCCTCGATCGAAAATGTCGGTGAGTTGATGCGCAAGACTTCCCAACTGATGGATACCCTCAACTCAAAGCGCGGAACCTTGGGCGGCCTGATTAACGACCCCGCATTCTATTCCAAACTCAACCGCATCGCGGACAATCTCCAAAAGCTCACTGCATCGATCAGTGAGGGCCGCGGGTCAATCGGCAAACTCATCAATGACGATACGCTCTATACACGCGCCAATTCGCTGGTCGACAGGCTCGACAAGGTAGCAGCCGGACTTGAACAGGGTAATGGAACCGCGGGAAAACTCCTGAAAGATGACACCCTCTACAAGAACCTCAACAGCACCGTGTCAAATGCGAATCAGTTGCTTGCAGATATCAACGCAGGCCATGGTGCGCTCGGCAAATTCTCCAAAGATCCTGAATTTGCCAAAAAGTTGGACGACACAGTCACCCGCCTCGACAGCATTCTCGCGGGTTTGGATGAGGGCAAGGGAACCATGGGCCAACTGCTGCACAACCGCTCTCTCTATGACCACACCGATCAAACCATGGATCAGGCACAACAATTGGTCAAGAGCATCCGGGAAGATCCCAAAAAGTATCTCGTCATTCGCTTGAAGATTTTCTAGGCCACGCCTGAGATTCAGAGTCTTGTAAGCAGCTTACCGGAACTTTCGCCGGAAAAGATCCGTTCTCCCGTTATCACCGGAGGTCCTCGTGTTCCCCAAGCCTCTTCTCCCCGCGGCGCTGCTATCCCTCTTCGCAGTTGCAATTGCAGTTTCCATCTTGTCGCCGCGTTCCACCGTTACTCAAGCCGCGACCAATTCCTCACCGGCTTATGCAAAGAACGGCGATATGCTGCCGCCCACCAACTACCGCGAATGGATCTATCTGACTTCTGGAATCGACATGAGCTACTCCCCCAAGGCGGCCGATATGCCTGATCATTCCATGTTCGACAATGTCTTCGTGAATCCTGAGGCGTACCGCAGCTTTGTCGCAACCGGAACGTGGCCCGACAAAACCGTGATGGTTCTCGAAGTTCGTGGAGCGCGCAGCAAGGGCTCCATCAATCAGCGCGGACACTTTCAGGACATCGGCGTCATGGACATCGAAGTGCACGTAAAAGATGAGGCAAAGTTCCCCGGCAAATGGGCCTTCTTCTCTTTCGATAAACCAACATCCAACGGCACGCTGATCCCCCAGGGAGCACCCTGCTACACCTGCCATACCGCTCATGCCGCCGTCGACACAACGTTCGTGCAGTTCTATCCAACCCTGCTACCCATCGCGCAGGCAAAGCACACCCTCAGCGCTGAATTTTCAAAAGAAGAATCGGCTGCCAACTCCAACTAAACACCAGCACCGCGTCGGCCATGCTTGCGCTACGCCGCCCTGCCCCTGTAGGTGCGCCAGAACTCGACGAAGCTCTTGATGCGCACCACCTGAAAGTAGTCATTCGCCACCAGGTAGAAAACCACGGCGGCAACCCACACCACGTGCAGTGCGCCAGCGCCAAGCTGATCGATAAACGGCAGAGGCGCAGCCGAGAGCACCATCGCCAGCACAATCAGTGCCAGGTTCACGATTCCCATCACCATGCTGATTTCCACCAGCTTGCCCGTGAATGTCTTTCCGAGTCTCATGCTTTGGATGAGCGCGCCACTTGCGGGGCGGCCCTCAAGCAGCGCAAGCAGCGGCGCAATGGTGACGGCCCAGCTGATCAGTGCCCAGGCCGTGAAAAATCCAAGCGACAGAAAGATAGCCCACATCGAGTAGCCGATCAGATCCGGTTCGGCCTCGGGAGTGATGTGGGTTGCCGCAACCCACGAGATCGAACGAAACCATGCCCAGCACACGGCCCAGAACAACGCCAGCCACACTCCCTGCAAAATCACCATGACCGCCGGCCGAAAACGCACTCCAGGCTCGATTCGCCTCAGCACCAGGTTGCGGCCAACGCCCGAAACGGCAATCCAGATCACCGCCGCGATCGGCGCGAGCCAATACAATTCGCTTGCGACGAAGGGCTTATATCGTGCCAACCCATCGCTCAGTTGCGCGGCTGCAATCCACGGATTCTGCCCATTGATTTCCGACAGACCCGAAGCCCGAAGCGGCAGCGCCGTCAGAATGGAGTGCAACCGCGTCCAGCACACCAGCAGAAACGGCACGCCAAAAACCCAGCGCCATAGAACTTCGAGTGCCGTAATCGATGGCCGCTGAAATACCCAACCCATCTGGTCGACCAGCGTTTGGGTGCCGCGCACAGGCGCCGACTTGCGATGTGTCAATTACTTCACCACTAGATTCACGGCCCTGCCAGGAACGATGATGATCTTCGCCACGTTCTTCCCCGCCGTTCGCGACTTCACCTTCTCTTCTGCCAATGCTGCCGCCTCAATGTCCTTCGGCCCGGCACCGGCAGGCACCCGCACCACAGCCACGAGCTTTCCATTAATCTGCACTGGAATCTCAAGCTCATCTTCTTTGGCAAGCTCTGGATTGCTCTTGGGCCACGGCTGGCGCAACACTGAACCGTCGCCGCCAAGCTCTTCCCACAACTCCGCCGCGAGATACGGAGCGAACGGCGCCAGCAGCAGCACCAGTGTCTGCAGCAACTCCCGCATCTCCGTTGCAGGAACCTCCCCCGCTGCCAATTGCGCGTCCGCGGCCTGAACCTCGTTCACAAGCTCCATGATCGCAGCGACGCACGTATTGAAGTGCCACCTTCCCTCAAAATCCAGCGTGATCTTCGCCGTAGTCTGGTGCAGCTTGCGAAGCAGTTTGAGCCCGGTGCCTTGTGGAGGCCCGAAAGGCTGGCTCGCTCCCAGCCGCGCCGCTGGAGCGTACTTCATCACCAGCCGCCAGACACGCCCTAAAAAGCGGCTCACTCCGGCGACGCCATCTTCCTGCCAGTCGAGATCGCGATCTGGCGGAGCGGCAAACAGCGCATACATCCGCGTTGCGTCCGCACCATAGCGCTCAATCATGTCATCGGGCGAGACAACGTTGCCCTTCGACTTCGACATCTTCGCGCCGTCCTTGATCACCATCCCCTGCGTGAACAGCCTGCGCACCGGCTCGTCGTTGCTGATCATGCCGAGATCACGCATCACCTTCGTCCAGAAACGCGAGTAAATCAAATGCAGAATCGCGTGCTCCACGCCGCCAATGTACTGGTCAATCGGAAACCAATACTGCGCTGTTGCCGAATCGAACGGAGCCTTCGCATTTTTTGCATCGGTGTAGCGATAGAAGTACCAGCTCGAATCGACGAACGTATCCATCGTGTCCGTCTCGCGCTTCGCAGGCCCATGGCACTTGGGACAAGTGACGTTGACGAAATCGGCGACCCTCGCCAGCGGAGACCCGCCCTGCTGTGTGATCTCGATCTTCTCCGGAAGCAGAACCGGCAACTGCTCATCAGGTACCGGAACAACACCATCACGTTCGCAGTGAATCATCGGAATCGGCGTGCCCCAATAACGTTGGCGGCTGACTCCCCAATCTTTCAGGCGAAACGTGATCGTCGCTTCCCCAAATCCCTTGCTCGTCGCGATTTCCTGCAGCTTCTTTTGCGCTGTTTCGCAACCCAGTCCGGAGAACTCGCCGGAATTCACCAGCACCCCATCGTATGAAGAAAACGGCAGCGCCGGCTCCTCAACCGCCGCATCAGCCGGGGCAATGACGCGCCGCACCGGTATGGCATATTTCTTTGCAAACTCAAAATCGCGATCATCATGCCCCGGCACGCTCATAATTGCGCCCGTACCATAATCGGTCAGCACATAATTCGCGACCCACACGGGCACCAATTCGCCGCTATAAGGGTTGATCGCAAAATGCCCTGTCGGAACGCCGTGCTTCTCAATAGCGCCGACATCGCCTTCTTCCCTTGCCTTCTTCTGCTCATCCAGCAGCTGGGCAACTTGCTCCCTTAGCCCCGCGTCATTCGAGGCGAGCGCCGTCACCAGCGCATGCTCGGGTGCCAACTGCACGCTCGTAGCGCCGAAGATCGTATCGATGCGCGTGGTAAATACGCGAATCTTCTCTGGCCGGTTCTCAACCGCAAACTCCACCTCGGTGCCTTCGCTTCGGCCAATCCAGTTGCGCTGCATGGTGCGAACTTTTTCCGGCCAGCCGTCCAGCTTTTCTAGTCCGTCCAGCAATTCCTGCGCGTAGGCCGTAATGCGGAAGAACCATTGCACCAGGTCGCGCTGCTCCACAATCGTGTCTTCGTGCCGCCAGCACCGGCCGTCGATCACCTGCTCGTTGGCCAGTACCGTCGCGCACTCCGGACACCAGTTCACCTTGCTCTTTTTGCGATACGCCAATCCCTTTTCATACATGCGCAGAAAGAACCACTGGTTCCATCGGTAGTAGTCAGGCAAACACGTGGTCACTTCCGTGGCCCAGTCAAATCCCATGCCCAGCCGATCGAACTGCCGCTTCATTTCAGCAATGTTTGAGAGCGTCCACTCACGCGGAGGCGTATTGTTCTTGAGTGCGGCATTCTCCGCCGGCAGCCCGAACGCGTCCCACCCCATCGGATGCAGCACGTTGTACCCACGCATCCACATGTGTCGCGCCAGCGCATCGCCAATGGCGTAGTTGCGCACATGGCCCATGTGCAATTGGCCGCTGGGATACGGCAGCATCTCAAGCACGTAATACTTGGGTTTGCCGGTCGACGCCGGCTCGGCCGCATACATCTTTGCGTCCGCATCCCAACGCTTTTGCCACTTCGGTTCAATTGCTGCAGGGTCGTATCGAAACTCTTTTTCGTCCGCCATAAACTTCTAGTGTAAACGGACAGGCAATCCCTCAAGAGCTGGCAAGCCCGTCTCGGTTCAATTCAAGTTGTCTTAGAATGTCACTCGTTCACTTCTTAGGCCGCGACTCCGGCGGCACCAGACCCGCCAACCGGTAATACACCACCAGTTGCCCGTAGTGTTCGCCGGAGTGCACCATAAAGCCCCACGCGCCTTCAGAAAAGTGCGCCTGCCGGTTCGAGAATGGATCAACCCACAGGTCATTGAGACCGCCGTCGCCTTTGCTTTTTATCAGGGCCGCTCCATCCGCAAAGGAGCGCTTCACAAACTCCACAATGGCTGCTTTGGTTTTATAGTCCGACCGTTTTGGATCGCCGGAGGGCACCATGACACCCTTCACCGGGTTGATGAAGAAGTAATTCGCGCCCGCGGCGTGCAGCAGTTGTTCGGCAAACGACCGCTGAGCCGGGGTCGGCTTGAAGTCGTACTTATCCTCGGGAAAGTCCTCGGCCATTGCAATCAGCTTTCGCCCAATTGAGTTCCAGTTATCAAGCAGAACCCTCGATGGGCTTCCTGGGGGCTTAGGGGCATAATCCATCCTGGGCTCTGTTTGGGCGTATCCAAGTGGGAGGAACAGCGTGGCCATCAGGATGAGGAGAAAACATTTGCCGATATTTCTCATGCGAAAACTCCCTCGCACAAGACAATAGAGCAATTGCTGTCCTTTGACGAAAGGATTCTTCGCTTGTGGCAATGCAGCCTTACGCAGATTGAACAAGGCTCTTGAGCACCCGCACATTGCTCTCCTCGTCCCCCTCGGCATCCACAGGCGTTTCGGCAATAAAGGCACAGTCCGGAAAGGGCGGATCGTTGAGCAACCACCGAAACGGCTCTGCTCGGAGTCACTTCGGGCGCACGCCACATCCGTGGGCTCGACCGGGAGATTCAAACCCGGTTCTTCATCAGTTCTTAGGTCGCGACTCCGGAGGCACGAGGCCCGCCACGCGGTAATACACCACCAACTGCCCGTAGTGTTCCCCGGAATGCTCGATCAGGCCCCAGGCTCCGTCAGCAAAGCGGCTCTTCTGGTTTGCAAATGGATCGAGAAATAAATCTCCCAGTCCACTATCCCCCTTGCTCTTGATCAACGCAGCGCCGTCCGCATACGACTTCCGCACATACTCCACGATGGCCGCCTTTGACTTATAATCCGATCGTTTCGGATCACCTTGCGGGGCCGTCACGCCTTTCACCGGGTTAATCAGGAAATAATTGGCATTAGCGGCGTGCAACAGTTGCTCGGCAAACGACCGTTCCTCCGGACTCGGTTTGAAGTCGTATTTGTTCTCGGGAAAATCCTCCGCCATCGTCGTCAGTTTCTTTCCAATCTCGTTCCAGGCATCGAGTAGGCTCTGCGACTGGCTCACCGGCGCCTTCGGTGCGGGTTCGGGCTTCGGCGCAGCTTGGGCGGCACCCTGGAGTTGGCAAATCCAGACCATCATTGCAAAAGTTAGAGCCCTGCCAGAATTCTTGATCGAACCAACTCGTGCGCTCATTTTGCCGCTCCTTCGCCTTCGTTGAACCAATCTAGACGAGAATTGTCACACTTGGGTTGCTTCCACCAGGCTCTTCAGCACCCGCACATTACGCTCCTCATCGCCCGCCTCATCCACCGGCGTCTCGGCGATGAAGGCACAATCCGCAAAACGCGGATCGTTCAGCAACCACCGAAAGGGCTCCACTCCAATCAATCCCTGCCCGATATGCTCGTGCCGATCGAGCTTGGACCCCCGCGCAGCCTTGGCATCGTTGCAGTGCCACACCCGCACCGCATCCACGCCAAACGTAATATCGGCCTGCGTAATCGTGTCCGCGTAGCCCTCAGGAGTGACAATGTCGTAGCCAGAGACATGCGTGTGGCAGGTATCGAGACATACGCCAACCGGCGCCACAGCCTTCAGCCGTTCCACCAACTCCGCCACCTGCTCAAAACTGCCTCCCAGCGAGCACTCCGCACCCGCTGTGTTCTCGATCAGAACGTGAAAGCCCGTTCCCTGCCACGGCATCCCGTCAATCGCGCGCGCAATGGACTCTGCAGCCAGCTTCAGCCCCTCATTGCGAGTCATGCCCTTCCAAGATCCTGGATGCAGCACAAGATATTCCGCCCCCAGCATCAGGGCGCGCTCAATCTCCAACCGAAAGCAGTCCACGCTCTTCTCGCGTATATCCACCGTCTGGCTGCAAACATTCACGAGATAGCTGGTATGGATTACCAGGGGACCCACATCCAGTTCCGCGCGCAAGGCCCGCATCCGCACGGCCTCTTTGGGGTCTACCTTGGGCGCACGCCACATCCGCGGGCTCGACGAAAATATCTGAAATGTATTGGCGCCGATCTCTCGCGCCTTTTCGACGGCCTTAGAGGCACCGCCAGCCGTGCCCAGATGCACGCCTATTCGCTTGGTCATGCGAACAGTCTAATGGGTCGGGCAGAGGGCAAGCGAAGCCTGCCCCCGCCTCGTTCCACCTACAGCAGCTTCATCGCTTCCGGATCCCACTTCACTACTGCATCGCGCTCGATGCTCAGGTTGCTTAGCAGCGCCGCTCCTGCCGCGCGATATCCAAACACCGCGTCCTCCACCACAGGCTGGCGCGAACGCACCGACGCAAAGAAGTTCTTGAAGTGATCGTATTGGTCGCTGTATCCCGGCGGCGCAACGTACTTCTCATACCCAACCGATGTAGGCCCTCCAACATGTTTGTTCGGGTACTTCTTCTTGTAGTCCGCCTCGATCTGCGCCTGCATAGCTTTGGGAAAAGTCTCAATCGTAAGGCCGGGCTCCTTCTCGCGCGGAACACGAGTCACCGCCACACCACCCCAGCCGATTTCCATCGACCCTTCAGAGCCCGTAAAAATCAGGCTCTCGCTTTCCTCGCCGCCGTCTACAAAATTGACTCGCAGACTCAAATTGAATCCTTGTTTGTAATCGAACAGCCCCAGCATCACGTCTGGCACATTACGTCCATCCTTCCAGAAGCGCAGCGCCCCCGTCGCCATGGCTTGCGTCGGTCCGTGAGCTCCGGTAACGAAGTGCGTCCCGCTGAAAAGATGCACAAACAGATCCCCTGCCACCCCGGTCCCATATGCCTTCCACTTGCGCCATTGAAAAAACTGCTCTGCACTGAACGCGATCTTTGGCGCCGTGCCCAGGAATCTCGGCCAGTCGCAAGTCTCCGGCGACGCATCCGGCGGAATCGTGTAGTTCCACGCGCCCATCGAAGAGTTGCGATCCCAGTGCGCCGTCACCATGTTCAGTTCGCCAATCGCTCCCGAAGCGAGCAACTCCTTGGCCTTGGCATAGAGCACCGAACTCACCCGCTGGCTCCCGACCTGGATAATCCTGTTCGTCGTTTTTGCCGTCTCAATCATCTTCGGCCCATCGGAGTAGAGATGAATCATCGGCTTTTCGCAATACACATCCTTGCCCGCCTTCATCGCATCCACAGACGCCTGCATGTGCCAGTGGTCCGGCGTGCCGATAATCACGGCATCAATATCTTTGCGCGCCAGAATTTCGTTGTAGTCGCGCGTCGTAAAGACATCGTCTCCCCACAATTCCTTGCTGCGTTCCAGCCGCCCGTTGTAGCAGTCGGCCACGGCGACCAGTTTCACGCCCGGCACCTGCACCGCCGCCTTCGTGTCGCCCATCCCCTGGCCGCCCGCGCCAATCAATGCAATCTGAATATGATCGTTTGCCGCAACCGGGCGCGAAGCCTCTTCTTGAACGGCCAGCACATGCGGCCGCTTCCCCGACATTTCGCCTGCCGATGTTTTCCCTGCGAGTGATGCCGCCGACAATGCGCCGGCAACCTTAAGAAAATTTCTGCGATTCCAAATCTGCACATATCCCCCGAAAAATTGAAGATTTCCGCCGCATACAACCATACACGCGCGCACCGGGAGATCGTGTTTTGAAGGGGCGCGGCTTTAGCCGCGCCGAAAGAAACCCACAATATTCAGCGGCTTTAGCTCCTGAGGGATATTTCTTCCGGGTCAAACAGCTTAGTCGTCATCATCCTTACGCTGCTTCGCCCTGTGCTGCGTGAGCATCGTGGGGACCGGAGCTTTCCCCATCGCGTCCTTCCACAGAATCACGTTGAGCTTTTGTGTATCCGCACGGTCCGCGTGGCGAAAGTCCAGCTTCATGCTCTCTTCCGCGTCGACTGAATTCTTCGAGTTCGCGGTATAGATGAGCCCATTGTCACGGTTGGAATAGTCCGCGCTGAACGGTGCTTGGTCGCCAGGGCCTGTAAACAGCGTGGATATGAGCGAACAGAACGCATCGTTGTTGTTCATTGGCGGCAAGCCCAGCAGCGATTCCATCGTCCGCACAATGCTCACAGTGGAATAGAAGCGGCTGTCGACATACGGCGCGCCCTCCGGCCCATGTGGAGCATACTTGCTGATAACCAGCGCAATACTGCGATGCGCATCCACGTGATCGGCTCCCGCCTGCGCATCGTCTTCCAGAATAAAAAACGCCGTGTCATCCCAGAATGGCGAATGTGAAATTGCATCCACCGCGCGCCCAACTGCGAGGTCGTTATCGGATACGGAAGCCTTCGGCGTCGGCTTGTTGGGAGTAGTGCCGTTCGTGTGATCGTCGGGCAATCGCAACAGGATGTAGTTCGGCATGGTGTCTTTCCCCTGCTGCTTGTCCGCAACCCATCCCTTCAAATGACGCAGAAAAACCTCAACCCGAATCTGATCGGGAACATCGAGTTCAAAATCCGGCGCCTCCGGTGCAAAATGTCCAACGAGCTCCGGCTTTGTCGCCATGTTCGAAGCAATCAGCGGAATCGGCCACGGCCACTTGTTGACGCCCCCGCCCCACTCCTCCGGCAATTGTTCACCCGGAGCAACCGCCTTGCGCGCGCATGCTTTGCCGGCAAGCACAGGCCCCTCCTGCGGATTGCTCGACTTCACCTGGTTGCAGAACACCGTTGAGATGAATTCGCCGAAGTGGTAGTAAGTCTTCCCATGCGCTGCAAGATTTCCCCACAGGTAGCCGCTCGCCGGCTCATTCACGTCAGGAATGTTCTGCAGCAGCGGATACCCTTCCGCAACCACGCCTTCAAAGTCATAACTGCGCTGATTGCCCCGATAGGCCTGCTGCCACGTCTTCTCTAGATAATCCGTTCCGATTGCCGCATTCGACCACACGTGCCCGTCGCCCGACACTTCGCCCGAATCGTAGAAGTTATCCAGCACTCCAAACTGAAGCGCCAGCTTGTGCAGGTTTGGAGTAATCGCCTCGCCGAACATGGTGAGGCTTGAGTCGCCGTTGCCTACCGGCTTTCCGTCTTTTTTCAGATCGCCAAATATCTGATCGTACGTGCGGTTCTCTTTAATGATGTAAATGACGTGCTTGATGCGATCCTGCGTTCCGCCCGCAAACTTGATCTTTTCGGCAGCCGCCTTCATGCGGTTCGACTCCAGCACCACCGATGTGGATTGCGCGAGATCCTTCGCAATCTCCGCTTCGTAGAGCACCGCTATCGAGCCGTATAACAGCGTCGGAATATAGTTCGTCCGTTTCGGAAGGTCGCTTCCATTTGTATCCGGCACAGCCGGCAGCGTGGGATTAGGCCCCGTTCCCTTCCCCTTTGCCGTCGCCACATACAGCTTTCCGCCCGAAGACGAAGGAAGAAAAACCATCGACATCGGCATCCACTCGGTGGGAACAAACCCGTCAGGCTCCACCATTCCTTTGCGTGCCACCTTCGCCGTCAGCTTCCGAGTGTTGATCACAGCAACAGAGTCGCTCGCAGCATTCGCCACATAGAGCCGGCTCCCGTTCGCATTGAGAGCGACAGCCACCGGCTCCGCGCCAAAATAGCTTTGCCCCGGCAGCCGCGTATCAAAGTATCCCTTCACTGAAAACTGCCCCGCACCCACATTCACCGCGGCGACTACATCGCGATTCGCCAGCGAAACATAAAGCGTTCTGCCATCCGGCGAAAGCACAAACGCGCACGGATGCGTCCCCGGCGCTATAGGACTCGTCGGCTTCAGCAGTTTCAGCTTGCGTCCAACGGTGTTCTTCGCCAGGTCGAGTTCCACAATCTCTGACGCGTTCCAGAGCGCCACAAACGCGCGCTTTCCGTCCTGCGAAAGTTCCAGCGCAATCGGGTAGGTAGACGGCACAGCATCGCTCTCCGCGAGATCGAAACGATGCTCAATCGTCCCCGTCTTCGCGTCGATCAGCAGCACATCGTCAGACAGGTTTCCCGCAACCAGCAGCTTCTCTCCGCCCGCCGCACCAACCACCGCGATAGCCGCCGGAAAAGGAACGCCCTTGTCGCCTTCCGCGTCGCCGATCAGCTTGGTCTTGCGGCCTGCCGCGAGTTGCTGCAAAGGCAAATGAATCATGCGTTCCGGCTCGATCTTTCCGTCGCTGAATCGATAGACGAGCACCCCGCTCCCCGTCTCTGCCCTGCCATTTTGAGTCGCCCCAGAGCCCAGCGGATCAGTCAATGACCCGATGCTCGCGTAAAGATGGCTCCCGTCGCGGCTGAATGCCAGCCCCGAATACAACGTCTGCTTCGCACGCACGGGCGTTCGAGATTCGGGAAAATCGACCACTACGCCCGTCTGCGTATCGAGTACCGCCAGAGACTGGTCATACTTCGATTCGTAGGTGCCGTACCCCGCGTTGATCGTCACCACATAATGCGCGTCAGGCGAGACCGCCATCGACATCGGCAGGCTGTTGATCCGCTGCGGCTGCCCGGGCACTGGCTCGAACAATTGCTTGCTCGTAGGCAAGTCGATGGACTGCGCCGCCAGAAACTGCGCTCCAACACTCAGGACGCTGCCGGTAACGAGGAATGAAGTCCGAATTCGCATTCCAAAACGATAACAAAAACTGCACTGCTTCCGCGTTACGTAGCCATGAACGAAACCAAACCGCACACGCGAGAGACGAAACTCCAGCAAAAACATCCTGCATGGGCATGCTCCTGCAATAATCATCCATATGAAAACCGTGGTCACGGCGGAGAAGCTCTGGGATGGAGCGCAATCGCACGACAATCCGCTGGTCGTCATTGAAGATGGCAACATAACCTCGATCGCCACCCGCAAATCGGCTGCCGAACCGACCGATGCGCGTGTCCTCGACTTTCCCGGTGCAACACTTGCGCCCGCATTTTTCGACGTGCATATCCACGGTGCGGCTGGCCACGACGTGATGGAAGCCACGCCGCCCGCACTCGACGCCGTAAGCCGCTTCCTTGCCGCACGTGGCACCGGCACCTACCTCGCCACCACGGTAACTGCTCCGCTCGATGCGACCCTCCGATCGCTCGCGGCGCTTGCACAAATCATCTCGAAGCCCGCAGTTCCGGGCCGTGCTCGACCATTGGGCATTCACCTTGAAGGCCCCTTTCTCTCCCATAAGAAACGTGGCGTGCAGCCCGCCGAGCATTTGCTCGCACCCGACATCGGCACGTTTGACCGTATGTACGGCGCCGCCGAAGGCCACGCTCGCCTCATGACGATCGCGCCCGAATTGCCCGGTGCCGCAGCGCTAGCCGAGCACGCCACCAAACGCGGCGTCCGCGTCTCCGTTGGCCATTCCAACGCCACCGCCGCCGAAACCCTCGCTGCCATCGAAGCGGGCGCCGTAGGCGCAACCCACACCTTCAACGCAATGCGCGCGCTCGACCACCGCGAGCCCGGAATCCTCGGCATCGTCCTCACCAGCGACCAGCTTTACTCTGAGTTGATCTGCGATGGCGTGCACACCACTCCCGAAATCGTCCGCCTCTGGTGGAAAGCCAAAGGCCCCGAACGCGCCATCCTGGTCGCCGACGCGATGAGCGCCGCCGGAATGCCCGATGGTGAATATCAACTAGGCGGCTTTGCTGTGCAGGTCGACAATGGACGGGCCATGGCGCGTGGTGTGCTCGCCGGCAGCGTGCTCACGCTTGATCGTGCGCTTAAAAACTTCGTCGCGTTTACCGGCGCCTCCGTCAATCAGGGACTTCGCCTTCTCACTGCGAACCCTGCTGCAATGACCGGATTCAGAGAGCAAACCGGCTCTCTGGCCGTAGGGCAGCGCGCGGACCTTGTCGCCGTCGATGCCGCAGGAAAATTACTGGGCTCTCTCATCGGCGGCCAGACGGTGCAATAAAAACTCTATCGCGCCAACAACGCCAGTTGCTGCGCACGCCACACCGCGCCCTCGATCCCTGCCACTTCGTGCTGCCCGATTGGCATCTCGGGCGCAGCAGCGCGCAACCCCGCAAAAAACGGCTCACGCACCAGCCGCGCCTTGCCAATCACGCTCCCGATCCACGCCACCGGAACCTCTGCGGTCAGATTGTGTTTGCGCCTCAACTTCGATCGAACCAGCAAAACGGAATCCACCAGGTCAGCCGCCGCTTGCTGCAGCACTCCAGCCGCAACCACGTCACCCTCTTCAGCAAGTTTGCTGATGGCAGGCGCAAGTGCCGCAAAATCGGGCCCCGGGCTGCTGTCCCCCAGGTTGACCAGTTCCTCAATCGTCTTCGTTCCCCAGATTTCGCCTACCGTCTCGAGAATTCGTGTAGGCTCTTCGCGGTCATAAGCGTTCAAAGCGCGGCGAACAGCGTGCAGGCCGATCCAGTAGCCCGACCCTTCATCGCCCAGCCGCGAACTCCATCCACCCGCGCTTTCGCGTGCACCGTTCGGCGCGCGCCCAATGCAGTTCGAGCCCGTACCGGCAATCTGCAGGATGCCGGGTCCGCCCTTGAACGCACCGTCAAGCGCGATCACTTCATCTCCCACAACCTCTGACCGCTCCACCCCAAAATCGTGAAAGACCTTTGTAATCCACTCCGCAACACCCGGCATTGTGGCGCTGGCAACACCGGCACAGGCCGCGATTACACCTGGGCTTCCTGCTTGCGCAAAAACCTCCGTGAGCAGTGCTCTCAGATTGCTTTCCGCCACTTCGGGACCCACTCGCAGGCGCTTAATGGAGCCATTCTCAGCAAATGCTAGAACACGTTCATCCGCAACAATCGAGGCCCGGGTGCGTGTGCCTCCACCATCAATTCCCAACACTGCGCCCATCGGTTTCATTACTCCTGGTTTGCCGGTGCGGTCTTCGCAGGCGAATCCTCATCGGGCTCCGCTCCGCCATCACGCAGCGTGCCGGCCAATACGTTTAGGCTTCCGTCGTTCTTCGCGGCCTTCAGCCCAAGCATGTGCGCGACCCATGCATACAGATTGACGTTTTCAAAAGGTGCGAGGGTACTGCCCGGCACAATGTCCGGCCCCGCGGCAAAGAACGTTGCCTTCATCTCTGGCAGCTTGTGCGGGTCGAGTCCGTGCATTCCAAGATTCGGCGGATTATCCGGCTTTCCTTCTGCCGGGCCGTGAGCGCGAATCGCGTAAGGTCCGGTCGCAATCACTACAGGATCGCCTTCGCGCGGATTCCAGTTGTAGTCAAGGCCCGCCGGAACGTCTTTACGTCGATAAACAACAAACTGCGAGGACGCCTTCTTAAGCTGGTTGTAGACGCGAACGCGATCTTCCTCGGTCTTTCCATAGAGAAGAGATCCAACCGTCTCAAAGCCAGACAGGTCGGCAATCTTGTCGAGCGTAATCCACCCGCCCTGCACCTTCGCCATGCCATGATCGCTCACCACAACAAGGTCAACCGGCAGTCCCGTTCCATCGAGCGCCGCCTTCAGCTTGCCAACCAGCGCATCCACTTTGAGCACCGCAGCTTTGGTCTGCGGCGCATCCGGACCGAATTCATGCCCTTCGTGATCGGGCTCCGAATAATAAATGGTGATGAAGTGCGGACGCTCCGCCTCAGGCAAGCGCAATAAAGCCATCGCATTGTCAATGCGAGCCTGTTCAACCGCATCGGAAGCTTCGGTCTTCGCGTCGAACACCGCGTACCACGTCGGCCTGTATCCTGCGATCTCCGCCTCAGAGCCGGGCCAGAACAGGCACGCCGTACGCATCCCCTGGCCCTCCGCAAGGGTCCATAGCGGCACCCCGCTGTACCAGCTCCCGTCCGTAACTGCCTTCGGATCGGCGATCGCATAGCGAGCCTTTTTCGTCTCGTCGTAGAAGTTGTTCGCCACCAGTCCGTGATGTTCGGGATAAAGCCCCGTAACGATGCTGAAGTGATTGGGAAAAGTCAGCGACGGATAGCTCGGCAACATCCCTTGGGGTGATGATGCGCCCTGCTTTCCCAGCGCGAGCAGATGTGTAGCCCCATCGCGTTTTGCATAGTCCCAGCGAAAACCGTCCAGAGAGACGAGCACCACGTAGTGCGCCTTTTTCGCAGCGGCGGAATTGGTCCCGTTGTCAACATGAACGAGCGGCAGCGCCGGATTGCCGCCGGCAATTTGGCTAGCCTGCTGCGCGGCCACCGACAGCACAAAAAACAGCGCAAAGCACGCACTAACCAGCCGTTTGCCAAACCAAAATTGCATGCTCAAAGGTCCCCGCATCAGCTTATCGCACGCCGCAACACTCCCGTTGTGACAACGCCAAAGCGGCCCGCGAATTTCATCCGTGGGGTAACACTGGTTAAGGACCTGCTGTTGTTTTTCCCTCTCCGGATCGCCCACGGCTCGACCGCAACTCAGCCTATGCGGGCCAGGCACCCCAGGTCTCGCTTCTGACACCTGGGAAAGCAAAGAAGCCCGCGCAGCCGAATTCGATTACACGGCCTGGTGTGTATCCATG
>Ga0207683_10000867_pt1 | contig 27704 bp, 24 predicted proteins | sample KBSM73metaG_FD_184333 | JGI IMG/M metagenome (GOLD analysis project Ga0207683, IMG submission 184333) | Miscanthus rhizosphere microbial communities from Kellogg Biological Station, Michigan, USA - KBS M7-3 metaG (SPAdes) (version 2) | ecosystem: Host-associated > Plants > Roots > Rhizosphere >... | reverse complement strand
AAGAAGATGACCGCCTATCATGAGGCGGGCCATGCCCTGGTCCGCATCCATGAGCCGGCGTCCGACCCGATCCACAAGGCAACGATCATCCCGCGCGGCGGGGCTCTCGGCATGGTCGTGTCGATGCCCGAGCGCGACAATTATTCGTACCATCGCGACAAGATGTATGCCGACCTCGCCACGGTGATGGGCGGGCGCGCGGCCGAGGAGATCATCTTCGGCTATGACAAGGTCTCGTCGGGCGCGAGCGGCGACATTAAGCAGGCGACCAAGCTGGCGCGCGCGATGGTGATGCGCTGGGGCATGTCCGACAAGCTCGGCCCGCTGGAATATGAGGAAGAGCAGGGCGAGACGTTCCTGGGCTATTCGCAGACCCAGCGGCACAATATGTCGAACGAGACCGCGCTGATGATCGACAGCGAGATCAAGTCGCTGATCGACGGCGGCCACAAGCGCGCGACCCAGGTGCTGAGCGAGAATGTCGACCAGCTCCACCGCATCGCGGGCGCCTTGCTCGAATATGAGACGCTGACCGGCGACGAGATCAAGGCGATCGCCGCGGGCGAGGACATCAACCGGCCCGACGCCGGGGCTTCGGCCTCGACCTTGCCGAGCAGCGGGACGTCGATCCCGAAGACGCGGCGCCCGTCGGGGCCGTTCGGGAATCCGGCGCCGGCTGGGGCGTAATCACGAGCTTAGCCTGAGTTGAGATTGGAGGCCCTTCCCGTGTGAGCGGGGAGGGCCTTTTCGTTGCGGTGGCACGGGCGAACGGGCGCGCCGCCGATGAGCGATAGTCGAGCGTCCGCCGACCGCCCCCCGCCCTCAGCCCGCGTCTTCCGCCTTCCATGTCGCGACGAACACATCGCGATACGCCGGCATATCCGGATCGATCGGCCGGATCGGCGTCACGCCGTGCAGCACGCGGTGATCGTCCAGCAGCACGGCGTCGCCCGGTACCGCCAGGGTGAAGCGGTCGATCTGCGGTTGGCCGGCGATGCGGATTTCGGTGACGCCCTGATCGGCATTCACCCGATCGATCAGCATCACCAATACCCAGTCGACGCCGTCGCGATGCATTCCCTCCGGGGTCGGGCGGCCCGGCTCGTGGGCATTGGCCTCGATCCGGAACTGGTGAAGCTCGACATGCCAGGGGTGGGCCGCGTCGCCCTCGCCTTCGCCCTCGCCGGCGCGCTCGAAGCAATCGGTCGCGCCGCGGAGCAGGTGCCGCATCATCGGGCTGTCGACGATGCCGTCCTCGATCGGATCGAACCAGCGCTGAACATCGCCGTTCAGCCGATTATAGTCGCGGCTCTGATAATGCGGCTGGTGCGGCTTTCGCGCGATCGCGTCCGGGGTGATCGCCAGGGTGGCGTGGCGCCGCCGGCGATAGCGGCCACCATCGGCCATGTAGCGATCGAGGCCGAGCCGGTTCCACGATTCGGCGAAGCCCTGCCACTCCGGATCGGACGCCGCGGCCGGCAACCAGTCGATCGCGCCCGGCGCCGGGCGAACGAAGCCCTGCGCGGCAAGCTCGGTGGCCAGGCGCAGATCGGCCGCGTTCCCGGCAGTCTCCAATGGTCGAGGCACGATGCGCTCCCCCTGTCGATGCCCCGGGTATCGAGGCATGATCGTCGCCATATAAGGGCTGATGCGGCCAGATCATGGCGAGGGCGGGCGGCCGTCTCGTGCTGGATGGCGCGGCGCTGCGCCGAGTCTGTGGCCGCTCCGTCGCAGGTTTAGTCCGCTATCGGGGTGCCCGCATCAATGGTCGGTGACGACCAACAGCGCGGAGATGGCGACCACCAGCTGCGTAGAGGCGAAGGGTTTGGCGATGATGGTGCTTCCCGGTACGCCCTCCGAGGTCCATTCATGGTCGCTGGCGCCGCTGACATAGACCACGGGCAACCCGGCCATCAATTGACGCGCTTCCTTGGCGATCGCCCAACCGTCCGGCCCGTCGCCCAGGTTCACGTCGGTAATCAGGCCGCGCAGGTCGGCGGCGTGCGCGACGAGCAATTGCACCGCCTGGTCGCCATGATCGGCCACCAGCAGCTTGAAACCCGCTTCTTCCAGGCTCTCGACCATCGTTTCCCGGATCAGGGGATCGTCTTCGACATAGAGCAACAAGGGAGACACGGGATCGGTCATCGGCACGAATTTCCTGGAATGATTGTCGGCTGAACGAGCCGCGGCGCCTAAAGTGCCGCCGGCGCCTTATGGTGGTGGATGATCGCCACCCTCGTCCCCGGATTGGTGTCGGCGATGGTCACGGAGGCGTCGAGTTGCTTGGCCAGGGCATCGACGATGCCGGTGCCCAGTCCCGGCTTCCGGGTCGCGTGGTCGCCGGGCATGCCGACGCCGTCATCCTCGACGCTCAGCCGCCACCCGGTTGGCCGCGACCAATATTCGACGACGATCTTCCCCGGGCCCGTTCGTTCGGGAAAGGCGTGTTTCAGGGAATTGATCACCAGCTCGGTGACGATGAGGCCGAGGCTGACCGACACTTCCGAGCTCGTGACGCTGTCATCGACCACCGCGCTGAGCTCCAGCAGCTGGTGATCGTAGATCATCGACGCCCCGATGCTGTCGCACAGGTCGCTGAAATAGGACCGCAGCACCACGTCGCTCGCCGTGGCCGTCGCGAGCTGGCGCTGGAGCGTCGCGATCGACATCACCCGATGATGCGCGTCCTGCAGGTGATTGCGCGCCTCATCCGACTGCACCTTTCGCGCGCTTTGCATGAGGACGCTGGCAATGATCTGAAGGCTGTTCGCCACCCGGTGCTGCAACTCCTGCAACAGGATCTGCTTTTCGCGGACGGCGTCGTCCTTCAGCTTTTCGGTCAGCCGCGCGTCCGTCACGTCCAGCACGGCAAGCGCGATCCGGGCATCGTCCGACCCCAGATAGTCGAGCCGATGGGCATTGACGATCAACCGGCGCGTCGGCTTGCCGAGGCGCACCAGATCCAGCTCATAGGCATCGATCGCGGCATCGCCCGCGACGGTCGCCGCCAGGAGCGAGCGAAGCTGGGGCATCCCCCATTCGCCCGATCCAAGGTTCGCCAGCCCCGCGCCGACAACCTTGTCCGGATCGAGCGCGAAGGCGCTGCAGAACGAGCCGCTGGCGGCCTTGATGACGAGGTTGGCGTCAAGCAGAAGGAGCGGCGTTGCCGAGGAGAAGACCAGCGCCATGCCAAGGCTGCTGGAAGCATCATGAGATACGGGCGTAAAAAATTCCATGGCCGAAGCCTTCGGAAGCCAGAGGCCCCGCGAAACGCGAGCCATACCCGGTAACAATTTCAAGAAGCGCTCCGACCCGGTGGGAGTCTGGAGGCAGGATCCATCATACCACGGCGGGGGTGGGAGTCCTAATTTTATCGGGGTTTTGGGGCGCGTCTGTGGGTGGGGCGGAAAGCGCCCGGATGCCGGTGCGATGATCCCCAACGCGCGGTGGCCGTCGGGGCCGTTTGGGAATCCAGCGCCGGCTGGGGCTTAACGGGAATTAGCTGGTATGGACAACGGATTGCCCGATTATAGATTTATGCCCTACGCGAGAATGGGGCCGAGCCACATTTTGCGGAACGCTATTTCCTGAAGTTTTTCGAAGAACGGTTGCCACAGACGTTTTTGAGCATCCTCGATTACACTGAGATATTCTGGCAGGTTACGAAGCCGGCGCCAGATTAACCCGTCGCTTTGGCTCAGGCAGAAGTCGATCGCCAAGATCGGATCTAGAGGCAGCATTGGAATGCGCGGCCCAGGGCTCTGCATTAGCCCTTTCCAATAGCCTTCAATCATACAAGGTGTGCCCGGTAGAAAACCAGTCGCGGCGAAAGCATCCTGAGCATGTCCGCCTCGCTGAAAATGGAAAAGCGGATGTGGCTCTTTCGATGGATTTGCCCCGTCCTGCTCAGGCAACCGGCGACTCGGCGCATACATATCCGTATCCAGCCGCCAGTGATCCTGAAGTTCGAACAGTGCATTCCCTGCCTCTAGCGAGCCCTCGACCCGAATTTGATATTCTGCCCGCCAAGGCAGCTGCTCTTCCTCTTTCCAAACGAACTGGAAGTCGAGGAAGGCGGCCTGAAGTTCGCACCCTATTGGGTGCAGCCCCTGATTCCGGGGGACCGGCAGCGCCAAGGCGTCGCCTCGCACCTCGAGGTTGGTCCATTGACTACGAAAGCGACCCAGATTTGTGTCGATGGAGTCAGCCGTCTCGGAAGTGGCAGGTTCCCGACGAAGGGCAGCGCTCAACCTTTCGAGCTCGTCCGGCAGCGGAAACGTCATTTACTGGTTCCGAGCAAAGGGCTGCAATCTTTTCAGATCGTCCTTATCGAGTCGCCGATCGCCAGGATTTTGGAGGGCAATACCGAACGCAGCGTAGAGCGGATCAAGCCACGATGGCATTGGACTGCGCGCTTTGATCCTCACTGCCCGTGAGGGATCAACCGGTATGACCTCCTGATGCAATTCCTTAGTCAACAGGCAATAGCGCCACGGACGATCGCCCATGCTACCCTTAGGCATCGTCAAGGCCTTTAAGCCTTCGAAGCTCTTTGCGAGCATCTCCGTTCGCTGCTGAATGTTGCTGCCGGCGAGCGGCGCATCAGCAGCTAGCTTATCCTGCCACCATTCTTCGATGCCACGCGCCCACCATCGCACAAAGCAATCCCCGGCGACGCCCTCATATTTATACTCGTCAAGGCTCTCAAGAAGCTTCGACCAACCTGTGGAGGTGCGGTCGATCCCTAAGCGAAAGGCGAGAATATCCTCATCGATAAGGAGTCCCGGGTGAACCATCATACGAATCAGAGGGCTGGCCCTCAAATGAACACGATCGCCGACCTCGAAATCTGATTCGAATGCCGAACTTCCCCAACGCATCCAAAGTTCAGGATCGAGATTTAGTAGATCGGCTAGTTCAACTCCGTCGTTTCCCAGCACATCATATATTTGCCGCACACCGATCAGTTTACACCGGACGGATCGGCGCAAACTATCATCGCTCAGGCCATCCTTCTCGATTTTCAGATCGAAGATATCATCGCTGCTGGAATCGTGTCCTATGTTTTCTAGAACCTTATCGCGCAGCGAGAATCGTACGATCGGGAACGGAGGCAGCGTCTGCTTCTGCTGTGCGACCCTCATATCCTGAGAGATACCTGGCCCCGTTTGTTGCTGGCCGATCTCATTTGACAGGTCGACATCCATAAGAACGCCCGCTGGCGAGAATTTGTCAGATCCTATTGCTGAAAGAGCACCATTTACGCTAAGAGGTTCGACAATAAACGTGTCGCCATCAGAAAGCGCTTGAGCATAGGAAGCTGCTTCTTCCGGGCTATCGTCGATTAGCAGCCAAGACGCCATGACTATTCCTCATCCTCGGCCGGCAGTCTCACTTCTAAGCAGGTAGAGAAACCCTCGGGCGGGTCGACCACTTCGATGTCGCCACCGGCTTTGGAAACGATCTGGTGCACGATCCACAAACCGAGACCCGTGCCCGAATATTGCTCGACAGCACTAGCAGTCGCCGGTGCAGCGATCCGGGTGGTGAAGAACAGATCGAAAACCTTCTCGCGAATCTCAGACGGAATACCGTCGCCCGTATCGCTGAAACGGATAACCACTTGGCCTTCCGTTTCACGCTCAGCTTTAACGTAAATGCGCCGAGCGTCGCCGATTGCTCTGAGTGATTTGAGAGAATTTGAGAAGAAATTCAGAAGGATGGAGCCTATCTCAGCCACATGCATGGGTTTCGTGAAAAGCGGATCGTAGTCTGGGGTGTCGACCTCCAGATCTATCCCCGCTTTTTCTGCCAGCTTTTTTACCCCCTTATCGAAGCCCTCGATCGCCTTGCTAACACTGACTGGTGCCAGCTGACGTACCGATCGGGCAGACGCGAGCTCATTCAGATAAGCCGTTAGCGCATCGAGCCGTGCGAGCATTGAGTTTGCGCGCTCAGCTTGGGTCGCAAATTCGTTGTCGCCTCCCCGCGCGGCTAACGCAACTTCGAAGACAGCCTGAAAATCCATCCTGACAGCTTCAAACGTCATACCAGTTTCGTGGCTAAACTCGGACGTCGTCAGGCCGAGGGTCGCGAGCAAGCGCAGCAGCGCTGCTTCGTCAGCGAGTGCCGCCTGTTGCTGTTCTAGCAGATCAATCGACTGTTGAATTAATTTCGAAGGACTCTCGGTCTCAGCGGTTCCATTTGAAGTGCCTATCCCGGTCGTATCGGCATCACCTCCTGCTCGGCCCTCCCTTCGCGCCCGTTCTTCTTCCTCTTGCTCCTTCTCTCGTGCCGCACGCACCGCGTCGCGGAGTTTACCCAAAGCGTCGGCGGTTTCGCGTTGTGGCGATCCGCCGGCACTTGTCTTGCGGCCGCGATCTTCTTGGATGCGGTTCACCGCAGTAATCAGTACCGCCGTCGCCAGGTCGGTCAGTTCTCGAAACGCCTCTGTCTCGATAAGCCCCTCGCGGGATGTGTGCTCCTCGAACTGTTCTCCTTCAGGGTCATGGACCTCAATGACACCGAAGAAATTGCGATTCGCTATTGGCGCGAGGACCATGCCACGCTGTGCATAAATCTGATCTAAGTGTAGCCAATCGTTTCCAGGCTCCCCGTAAGGGACCACGCGGAAGCCGTTACGATACAAGCGTATGCCGCCCTCATCCCGGAGCGCGTCACGCACTCGCGAAAAAACCAAGCTCGGAAGGAGGTCGGGCGACAATATGAAGTAGTGAGCCTTCATCGCAACGTCCCGCAACCGCGCATATGGGGGGGGCTCATTGCTATCGCGATATGAGTGATGGATGCGGGCCCAACCTCGGTCGGGTCCAAAGCGGTTCTGCGAGAGACGCCATTCCGCGACGCCGTCGCTATCCACCCGAAATTCGATCATAGCATGCAGATGGGCGAGAATTTCGCTCTGGAAGTCGGCGACCAACTCCGGGTCGTTAAAGAATGCTCCGTCTCGAAGGAAAGTGACCTCGAAACCCGGATCCACCCTGGGTTGATGTTCCACCGGCGCGACAGGAAACGGCTGCTGCAATGCCAACAATCCCCTCCAACAGCGGCGAATCTGGGCGTCCGACCATTCGTCACGTAAGCCTTCAATGCGTATGGTTGTGCCGGGTGACGCCGCCACTTCTTGGCCGAGGTATACCGGCACGTCATCTAGGTTGCGGCCGCTCTCGAACTTCTGCCAGTCGACAACCAATTCTAACCCCGGGTCGTCGTTATTAATCCATGTCATCAAACGCAGCGCCTTACCCAGCCGCTGCGTGGAGAAACGCCCTATCCCTTTCCGGCCGGCCCGTTGCCGACCATAAATGCGCGAGCGAGGCTCCGAGACCTTCAGAGTGCTGGCCAATCGCAAAAACCCGGCAATCAGCTCATCGCGCGTCATGCCGGTGCCGTTGTCGTCAATGACGAGCGCATCGTGCTCAAGCGTGACTGTGACCTGAGTGGCATCAGCATCGTAACTGTTTTTGACTAACTCGATTAACGCCGTTTCTTGCCGGCCAACGAGTTCGCGACCGAGCCGATCAATTAGGCCAGCGTCCGTTGTGAAGCGAAGTTCCTCGGTCACTTTTAAGCGCCCATGTTCTTGTGTGTTTGATGTAACCGAAAGCTGCGGATCGCCGCCAGTTCTGCGAGCAACTGCGATCGCGCTTCGAAATATCCAGCCCCAAGCATTGGCCTAAGGATAGCCTCATCAGCAAGCTCACATGCGGCGTCGATCTTACCGCACTTCATCAACGCATCCGCTTTTTCGAAAAGTAAGTCGAGATTTTCTGGAACTTCGTGCGGTACGGGGATGGCAATTCTACGAGCTTCAGACGGCTCAATCTTGAGCACCCCGCCGCCATAGGACCGGCCGACCTGCTCGGCGGAGAGTTGGGCAAACGAGGTCAGCATAGCGATCGCGATCAGTTGCGGGCTAGGATCCGCAACCGCACGGTTGAACGTGACTGCGTGAAACGTATTTGTGGCCCCTTCGGCACCGTCGAGGAGTACGATCCGCGGGCCGAGATGATTCATGTAAGTCAGGACGGCGTCAGGCCGCGGGCCAATCTCCGGTCGATACCAGCGGGGTCGCTTGCGAAACCATAGTGTATTCCGCCGGGTGCTACGCGTCACTCGTGCCAGATAGCGCCGCACCGTCCCGTGGCGAGCGCCGAGCTCTGCCGGCGCAAATAGCCAAACCTTTGCATCCTGTTCTACGGCGGCGGCATGATCCCCCTTCGAAAAGCGGATGCCGGGCGCCTGTGCGGTGCGAGATAGTACTGGCGACAACGTCTCCGGCGGCAGGTCGAACTTCGATCGAGTAGCTTCATCAATTACGAAGGTCGAATTGGCACCGGTCACAAAACCAATGCTAATCTTCGCAAGATCGCCAAGCGCACAATGGGCAATTCGTGGAAAAGTAATCGCCGCTCGAGCTGTAAGTTGGGTGGGATGCTCAGCACGATCGCGTAGCGTCGCTAGTTGGGACACGAGATCACTTTGATCCCAGGCAACGAGTTCATCCCAGCCGGCCGAGGGCCCTTCGCCATAACCTTCGCATAGTACGACGACTCCCCGCTCTTCCGCGCCGGCGCTTGCGAAGGCTCGAAAGGCAAGCCGAATGGAAACCGTTACACGAAAGGACGCTGCAAGCCGCTCACGGACTTCCCGCGCGTAGCGTGCAAATCCGAAAGCCCCCGGGAGGATGAAAGCAAGTCTGCCGCCTGGCGCAAGGAACTGCATCGCGTGAACGACGAACGTGCACCATAGGTCAGCTGCGCCCGATAAGCCTGCCTCACGGCGGCGCAGATCAGCGATGGTGCCCTTTTCAATTAAATGGTGCCGCACATAGGGTGGGTTACCTATCGCTGCTGCACATGACGACCAGTCGCCGACTGGGTCGATTGCCAAGAAATCAGCGCAACGCAACGCCACGCAAAGCGCACGGGCCTGGTTCGCCGACGTGACTCTTCGCACCGCCTCACGGTCGATATCAGTGCCAAACACCTGCGGCGTCGTCAAAGTCGCGCCCAAGCCCACCAGTCGTTCAGCACAAGCGTCAATGAATACGCCGTCGCCAAAGCTCGGCTCAATCACTCGGTCTCTGGCAGAACGAACAGCCCATTCGGTGATGGCCCGCGCTATCACCTCAGGCGTGTAATAGCTGCCGTAGTACCTGCGTTCTAGATCATCTGCGGCAGATTCGAATCCGTAGTTCACGCCGCCATCCAACCTCCCCGCACGCGACAGTCGTAGTCGCTGCCCATCCCTCCGTCTATCCAAAGCTAACAACAAGAAATAATGATCGGGATCTGCTCCACCCGACGATGTGTATCGTGCAGACGGTCTTGCGGCGGTCGATAGGCTCCACCACTAATTGCCGTGGTTCGGCAGCAACGGCGGTAGGCAGCGGCAGAGTCGATCAGCGACCGGTCAACCTTGGTGCGATCGGGCGGACCATATTGTTAGCCTGCCCCCGCAATCCAAACCTCACCCACCCTGTCCTCCACCCGGCACCGCCAACATCTCCCGCAACACGATCTCCACCTCCCGCTCCTGCCCATCCCTGGCATAGCGCACCCGCACCCGCGTCCCCGGCTTCTGCGTGAACGCGCGGGTCAGCTCGCCGCCGCCTAACTCCCGCGCGCCCCGGCCGTCGACGCTGATCAGCTTGTCGTTCTTGCGCAGTCCCGCCTGTGCCGCCGGGCCGCCGTCGTTGACGAAGCTCACCAGGATCGTCTGCGGGTCGGTCTTGATCGCGCGCAGCCCGGCGCGGCCGAACGGCACCGGCGCATAGCCCGGCACATAGTCCATGCACACGCGCGAGCGGCCGTAATCCAACGTGATCGTGTAGTTTGCCAATGTATCCGTGCCGAGGTTGCCGGCCTCGCTGATCGACAAGGCGACGCCGCCCTTGTCGTCGGTCGTGCGGACCATCGGATGGCGCACGGTGCCGCTGCCGACGGCGAAGGTCTGCGCGTACATCACCCAGTTTCGCGACGGCCCGCCGGCGCCATAGGAGACCGCCTCTACCCCGCGATTGTAGCGCGCGGTGACTCCCTGTTGCTTCAGCCAATGGGCATAGAGCTGCAGCGATCCGTTGTTGCCGGTATCGATCGTGAACGGCGCGCGGATGCCGTCGAGCTGTGCCTCGATCGTCGGCATGTCGCTGGTGAACCGCGCCGCCACCCATCCGCTCTTGCACGTCACGGCGCTGTCGCGCGGCAACAGGGTCATCTTGCCGGCGCGATAGTCGATCCGGGTGATGAAGCGCTCGACCACTTCGAGCCCGAGCAGGCCGTCGAGCGGCGGCTGCGCGCCGCGCTCGAACGACGAATAGCCGAGATCGAGGATCGAGAAGAATTGGTCGCGCATCACCGCGTCGCCGATCCTTAGTTCCTTCACGCGCGTGAATTGCTCCGCGATCGTCCCCGCACCGCTGCCGCCGCTACGCGTCCCGCCGACGGGCGTGAGCCCGAGCGCGCGCGCCGCATCGGGCGACAGGATGCTGTGGCCGCCGGTGTCGAACAGGAAGTGCATCGGCCGGCCATTGACGCTGGCCGCGATCTCTAGCTGGGGAAAGGGCGTCGCGGCTACCGTCGTGCCGGCGGCCGGTATCGTGTGATCGTCGGGCTGACGCGGCGCGGCATAGCTGTCCGCCGGCGCCCGGGGGAGCAGGCGATAGGAATCGATCGTGATCCGCTCTTCGTTACCGCCGCTGGAGTGCACGATCGAGAAAGGCAGCCGCCGCCCCGCGACCGCGCGATAATCGGCGTAGCGCGTCTCGACCTTGTAGAACCAGTCCTGCTCGACCGCGCGCGCCAGCTCGCCGGTCGCCGTGTCGAACCACAATTCGACCGGCTCGCCGCCGCGCGGGGTTGCGGTCAGCACCGAATAGCGCCGCCCCTTGTCGGTGCGCGTGACCGCCGCCCCGCGCTGTGCGCCGCCGAACCCGGCCTGCATCCAGCCGAACCGGGCGAGCCAGGCGCTGGTCTGCGTCCGCCGCTCAGCGAAAGGGCTGTCGAGCTTGTGGCTGCCGCCCGATCGGTCGATCCGCCAATGCGAGCGGCCGTCGAAAATGTCGCCGGTCCTGAACGCTTTCAGGTCGGTGCTGGTGGCGAAGCGGCCGTCGCCCAGGTCGTTGACCGATCGCCAGCTGCCCTGCAGCCCTTCCGCGGCGATCGTGCCGGTCGCGACCAGCGTGTCATGGGGTTGCCACTTGCCCGCCGGAGCGCTCCCGATCAGCAACAGCGCCGCTCCGGCGATCATCCAGTTCATCCGCACCATCTTCGTCTCCTTGGGCTCGCGCGATAGCGCAGCCTCGGGCGTCCGGTCTTGAACGGGATTAACATGACGGGCGGCCGACGCGACCTGAGAAGGCGGCAAACGCCGATGGTCGGAGAGCGCAACTTGACTTGCCTCCCCAAACTTACGTTAACGTAAGACAAGCCGGCAACCCAATCGCCAACGCAGAACATATCGGAGAGGATCACCCGCCATGAAGATCAAACAGCGGCTGGCCTGCGCCTTGTGCATCGCCGCCATGGCGGTGCAGTCGGGCGGCGCGCTCGCCTGGTCGAACCAGGGGCATATGGTGACCGGCGCCATCGCCTATGACGATCTGGCCAGGACCGATCCCGCTCTGATCGCGAAGATAGAGGCGATCATGGCGAACCATCCCGACAAGGCGCGGTTCGACCGCGCGCTGGCGGGGTTTTCGGGGGAAGCGCGGACTCGCCGGCTGTTCGAGCTGATGGCGCGCTGGCCGGACGATGCGCGCAAGGGCCCCTATGATCATCCCGGCTGGCATTATTGGCTGCGGCTGGTCCCGTCCCAGGCCGACCCCGCCAAGGTCCCGCCGGCGATGCTGGCGATGAGCACCGGAGAGGCGGCCGAAGCCTATCGGCTAAACCTCGCGACCGTGCGCGATGCCTATGCGCCGGCGGCGGATCGCGCGGTGTCGCTATGCTGGCTGTTCCACCTGGCCGGCGACATCCAGCAGCCGCTCCATGGCGGCCATCTGATCTCCGGCCGCTTTCCGCTGAGCGATCGCGCGGGCGAAAGCGCCTTCGTCCGGCCGGCGGAGGGTGCGACAGCGACCAACCTGCATGCTTATTGGGACAATGCGGTCGGCGGCGACGAGGACGATGACGCCAATGTCGAGGCGGTGCGCGTCCGGCTCGACCAGGCCTGGCCGCGATCGGCGCTCAAGGAATTGACCGGGAAGGCCGATCCGGACGCGTTCCGGTCATGGGCGGACGAGAGTTTCGAGCTGGCGCGGTCGGTGGTCTATAAGGGCGGAACCTATGAGGGTGCCACCACGGCGGCCGCGGCCATGCCGGTCCCGCCAGGATATCAGGCGTCGCTGCGCACCAGCGGCGAGCGTCGCGTCGCGCTGGGCGGCCATCGCATCGCCGATGCGGTGCGGGCGGCGCTGTCGAGATAGGATGCGGCCGCCGCAATAATCGGGCGCGCGTCGTTCATGCCGGAAAAGCGGGCGGCAGACGATTTGCGCTGCCGGAACCCGGCCCGCTCAATGCCGCGCCGGCTTCTTCACTGTTCCAGCCGGCTCGTCGGACGGATCGACCCGACCTAAATGCGCCCGGCGCTCGTTGATGCCCTTGTACAATTCCTCGAGCCGGTTGACGTCGGCCACCACCTCGCGCTGTTCGGTCAGCCAGCGTTCGGTCGCGTCATGCAGCGGCTTGCCGTCCTGGCCGTCATGCAGGGTGGCGCCCTGTTCGATCAGCCAGATCATGTCGTTGGCGCGCGAGCGCTGGCGGCGCAGATGCGTCATCCACTGCTCGACGATACCCGATGGGACGAGTCGATCCATCACGGTCAGCCCGCCGGCCGCGCGCGAAGCGCCAGCGCCCGTTCGACGGCGGCGAGGCCATCGGCGCTTTCGATCGCCAGATCGAGCGGCCGGCCGAGCCCGGCCTGATCGCTGTTGAGATAGTCCATCGCGGCGGCGGGGCCGGCGAAGGATTGCAGCGCGAACGAGACGACGCGCCCCTGACGCGCGACTTGTTCCGGCGTCAGGCGCGGTTGATCGCGGCGGCTGCGAAAGAACCGTTTCTCCTGGCGTTGCTCGGCCGGCGGCGAGGCATCTTCCGCCGCGACCGCAGGCTGCTCGGGCGCGGCGGCCTTTGCCACTACGAGCTCTTGCCCAGGGTTATCTTGACCGCGTTCTTGTCGACCGCGAGCGGCGTCGCGGGCTTGGGCTCGACCTTTTTGGGTTTGCGGATTTCACGGTTGCTGCGTTTCTGGGCCTTGGCCATGTGCTCTTCCTTCGTGATGGAGTGCCGGCCCGCGGCGCGGGCGCGGGTAGCTATCGATCAGCGGTGACGTGAGAATACGGGCACGCGCCGTGCCGTTTTGCTGATGATTTTCGATTTGAAGGCGCGGGCGACGATCGCCGTGTCGTCCATGTTCATCAGCACCACACGGGTGCCGCCGTCCAACAAGCTCTCGATCGCGCTGATCGGCACCTTGCGGCGGCCGCACAGGGCAGTCACCTCAGCCAAGGGGACGTTGAGATTGATGGCGCGGGACATGCGAGAACTCCTCGGCGGTTGAGCGGGAGCGTCGCGTCTCTCAGTCGACATCATGCCCGAAGCGTCGATGCGATGGCCTTTATATGGGGATGAAGGGCGGCAGGCGCAATGACGCGGCCGGGGCGGGCCCCGCAAGGTGGCCGAGCCCTCCCTCCGCCCGTCATGGTAAGCCGATCAGAAACCGAGGATTATTCATGTTCGACAGGAGCGGTTCAGGATCTGAAGCGTAGAGGACGCGCAAAGGATGGCCGATATGCGCGCACGCTCCGTATCAATTCTGCTGTTCGGAATAATCGCCACGCCCGCACTGGCCGCCCCTGCGGCGCAAGAGACGGCGGCCTGGGCCAACCGCCTGACCTGGGGCGCGTCCGCGGCGGACGGCGAGAGCGACAAGGCCGCCAGCAACCGCTGGCTGGACGCCCAGCTCAAACATCCCGACGACACGCTGCCGCCCGAGGCCGCCGCCCAGATCGCGGCGATGCGGATCAGCCGCACGCCGCTGGCGGCGCTGGTCGTCGATCAGGATGCGGCGAGCCGCTATGCCAACAAGCTCACCGACCCTGCCCAGCGCGATGCCGCGCGCAAGGCGTATCAGCAGGACATGAACGCGCTCGCCACCGAAGCGGCGACGCGATCGTTGCTGCGCGATCTCTACGCGCCGGACCAGTTGCGCGAGCAGCTGACCTGGTTCTGGTTCAACCATTTCAACGTCCAGGCGCAGAAGCGCGACATCCGCGCGATGGTGGGCGATTACGAGGACACGATCCGCGACCATTCGCTGGGCAAGTTCCGCGACCTGCTGGAAGCGACGCTCAAGCATCCGGCGATGCTACGATATCTCGACAACGATCAGAACGCGGCGAATCATATCAACGAGAATTACGCGCGCGAGATCATGGAGCTTCACTCGATGGGCGTCGGGTCGGGCTATACGCAGAAGGACGTGCAGGAACTGGCGCGGATCCTGACCGGTGTCGGGGTCGACCTCAACGCCACGGCGCCCAAGCTCAGCCCGCAGCGCCAGGCGCTCTACGTCCGCGCCGGGCTGTTCGAGTTCAATCCCAATCGCCACGATTTCGGCGACAAGCAATTCCTTGGCCACACGATCAAGGGAAGCGGCTTTGGCGAAGTCGAGGAAGCGCTCGACCTGATCGCGCGGTCGCCGGCCACCGCGCACCATGTCTCCGAGCAACTCGCGACCTATTTCATGGGCGACACGCCGCCCGCCGCCGTGGTCGATCGCATGACCGCGACCTGGCAAAAGAGCGACGGCGATATCGCGCAAGTGCTGCGCACGATGATCCGCGCGCCGGAATTCAGGCAATCGCTCGGCACCGTGTTCAAGGACCCGATCCATTATGCGATTTCGTCGGTGCGGCTGATGTACGGCGACAAGGTGATCGTGAATGCGCAGCCGATCATCGGCTGGCTCAACCGCATGGGCCAGGGCCTTTACGCGCGCGAAACGCCCGACGGCTATCCGATGGAGTCGGCGGCGTGGACCGGACCCGGCCAGATGTCGGTGCGGTTCGAGATCGCCCGGCAGATCGGCGGCGGCGCGGCGGGGTTGTTCAAGCCCCCCGCTCCCCCCGCCGCCGCGGTGTCCGTGGGCATGGCCGGGGCGTCGGCGCCGGCAATGGCTGGCTCGATGGCCTCGGCGATGACGGCATCCGGAGCGCCGCCGGTTGCTGCTGCACCAGCGTCGCCGGCCGCTCCGGTGCCGGCGCTCCCCAAGCTGCAGAACGCCGCTTATTACGGCGCCGTCGCTCCCGTGCTGGGCGGGCAGACCAAGACCGCGCTGACCCAGGCAAGCTCGCCGCAGGAATGGAACGCACTGTTCCTGTCGTCGCCCGAATTCATGCATCGCTGACGCGAACGGAGAACGTCTATGTTGCTCGATCGCCGTGACCTTATCGCCGGTGCCGCAGCACTGGCTCCGTTGATCGTCGCCGGGCGCGCGTTCGCCGCGCCACAAGCGGGCAGCCGGATGCTCGTCGTGTTCCTGCGCGGTGCATACGACGCCGCGAATATCATCGCGCCGACGGGGAGCGATTTCTATCACGCCTCGCGCCCGACGATCGCGCTCGGCAAGCCCGATCCGAACGACCCTAACGCGCCGATCGCGCTCGATGCCGACTGGAGCCTGCACCCGGCGCTCAAGGAGTCGATCTATCCGCTGTGGCAGAAGAAGCAGATCGCCTTCGTGCCCTTTGTCGGTACCGACGATATGAGCCGCAGCCATTTCGAGACCCAGGACACGATCGAACTCGGCCAGCCGATCGGCGGCCATCGCAACTATAATTCCGGCTTCATGGCGCGGCTCGCCGCGGCGCTGGGGCAGGACAAACCGATCTCGTTCACCGATCAGCTGCCATTATGCTTTCGCGGCGGCCCGGTGATTCCGAATATCGCCCTGGCGGCGGTCGGATCGAAGCCTGCCGTGCCGCCCAAGGATGCCGCGCTGATCACCGCGATGTACAAGGGGCAGCATAGCGGGACGAACGACCTGGGCAGTTCGGTCGCCGAAGGGTTTCAGGTGCGCGACACCGTGTTCAAGACCGTCGACGAGGAAATGAAACAGGCGAGCCGCGGCGCGGTCAGTCCCAAGGGCTTCGAATTGTCGGCACGACGGATCGGGCGGCTGATGCGCGACCAGTTCAACCTCGCCTTTGTCGATGTCGGCGGATGGGACACCCACGTCAACCAGGGCGGCGCGCAAGGCTATCTGGCGACGCATATCGGCGAATTGGGGCGCGGCCTTGCCGGCTTCGCCGATGAGATCGGCCCGGATGCCTGGCGGAACACGACGGTCGTCGTCGTCTCCGAATTCGGCCGCACCTTTCACGAGAATGGCGATAAAGGCACCGACCACGGCCATGGCAGCATCTATTGGGTGATGGGCGGTGGCGTGAATGGCGGACGCATCGCGGGCCCCCAGGTCGCGCTGTCGCAGGCAACGCTCAACCAGGGCCGCGACCTTCCCGTGCTGACCGATTACCGCTCGATGATCGGCGGGCTCGCGGCGCGGCAATATGGCCTGGCCGGCGACCGGCTTGGCACGGTGTTTCCCGCGGCCAAACCGGTCGACTTGCGTCTCATCTGAATGGGGGCGGGTTCGGGAGCGCGAAACTCGCGCGCCGCCTCCATTTTCACTCGATGATCATGCCCACCACGTGCCAGGCGCCACCCTCGCGCTCGAGCGTGACTGTCTCCACCGCGTCGGCCTTGTTGGCATAGCGGGCTCGGAACTTCACGGCCTCATAGCCATAAGGCGGCGCGGGGAGATTCTCCTCGCTGAGAAAGGTCCGCGAAATCACCGCGCCGAGAGAGGCGCGCATCTTTTCGGATACATCGGTCCAGACCTGCACGGTGTTCAGCTTGCGGAACGCGTTTCCGGTCACCCGATAACTGTCCTCCCAGCGATCCTGATCGACCAGCGCCAGCCATTGCCGCGCCGCGTCCATGACTTCCGCATTGGGCTTGGCGGCGGCAACGGGCGGCGGCGGGGGTGACGACGCGGCCTGAGGCAAGGTGACAAAGGCCAATAGTCCGAGAGCAAAGGTCATGAGCAATACTCCGATGACGATCCAGGGAAGGCGGACGACCCGCCCCGCGCCGCCGATCGGCGCCCTTCCCTGATCCGCGCCAACGCGGCTCGCGGCTTCCCCGATTCCTCTGTCCCCGAACAATTCGGGGGTCGGCGACCCCGGCTCGCCGCCCTCGGATTCGAACAACAAGCGCGCGGCTTCGCGGCTGCTGGACACCGCCATCTTGCGGCGCGCGTCGCGCAACCGTTCGTTGATCGTGTGGACCGAGAGGCCAAGGCTGCGCGCGATCGATTTGGCGTCGTGACCGCGGACGATCAGGCGAAGGGTCTGCTTTTCCTTCTCGGTCAGGGAGCCAAAGCCGTGTTTCACCGCCATGTTCATATCTCACCGGCCTAAGCCGGGCATAGGGTCGCAGCTACCCCGAAAAATTCGTACTTCCAGGAACGCAAACCGGGCACAGGATCGTTTTCAGCTTTGCAGAAACGGAGACTAGGCCGCCAACACCTGTCCATTCACCCGCACCCCGTCGAGCCGGAGGTCCCGGGTATGCGCGATCACGTTCCGCTCGCGCCTTCCGCTAAGCGATCGCGCTCGCGCGGTAATCCGCCCCCTTCGATAGACCGGCCGGATAAAATGAACCGATGTGAACGGATCGTTCGTCACCAGCGCGCAAGCGCTGGCATGGCATTCAGGGCGCTGATAGGAACATCCCGTTTTCAGGGGGATGAGTGATGGACAGGTTAAGAGGAGGTGCGCTCAAGCGGAACACCGTGGCCGCATTGCTCGGCCTTTCGTTAAGCGCGTGCGGCGGGTCCGACACGTCCACGCCGACGCCGACGCCTACACCGACCAATCACGCGCCCACCATCACATCGGCGGCCGCCGCCAGCGTCGTGGAGAATAGCGTCGGCGTCATCTACCAGGGGAGCGCAACGGATCCCGATGGTGACCCGATCACGTTGACCTTGTCCGGGACCGATGCGGCGTCTTTCACGATCAGCAGTACCGGCGAGGTGCGTTTCGCGTCGCCGCCCAACTTCGAACGACCGACCGACGCCGACGCCAACAACGTCTATATCCTTCAGCTGACGGCGAGTGACGGCAAGGCAAGCGTCAGCCAGGCAGTGACGATCACCGTCACGAACAGCAAGGAAGGCATCGACGTTCAGCGGGTCGTCAGCGGCTTCAACCACCCGGTCTCGATCGTGACCATGCCCGGCCAGAGCCAGCTCATGGTGGCCGAGCGTTCAGGGGCGATCTATATCTACGACCCGGCCACCCAAATGCGCACGCTTTATGCAACGGTCGACGGCCTGACGACCGCCGCCGGGCAAGGCATCCTCAGCATCGCCGTGCAGCCCGATTTCGCAACGCGGCATATCGTCTACGCGCTAGTCGCCCACAATGGCGGCGTCGGCGTCCGGCAGATTTTCAACAATGGGGGTCCGACAGGTTGGCTCGAGTTCAACATCGGCGCACACACAGCCTATTCGAACGACATCGGCGGGTGGCTGGGCTTCGGCCCGGACGGCATGCTCTATGTCGCGACCGGCGATGCCGGCGGAACCAACGACCCCAGCGGCAGCGCGCAGGATTCGGCATCGCTGTTCGGCAAACTGTTGTCCTTCTCGCCGGCTGCCTTCGACGCTTATTCAGGCGCGTCGGTCCCGCCGCCGATCAAGGCAAAACTGTTGGCGCAAGGGTTGCACTATCCCAGCGGAGGCACGTTCTACGCGAACGGCCTGCTATTGCCCGACCGCGGACAGTCACAGCGCGAGGAAGTCAACGCGCTGCCGCTGACCGTCGGCACGGTCGACAATCTGGGCTGGCCCTATCGCGAGGGAACCTACGTCAATCTGGCAGGCGAACCGGCTGGGCTTGTTTCGCCGGTGCTTGAATACCCGCATGGCAGCGGTACTTATGCCGGCCAGCAGATCGTCGGCGGCTTCGTATATCAGGGCAGCAACGCCTCGCTGACCGGCACTTATGTGTTCCTCGATGCCAGCGGCGCGGTCTTCACGGTGCCGCTCGTCAGCCTACAACGCGGCAGCACGTTTGCAGCCAGCGATTTCGAGCGGCGCGATCTGGACTTTACTCCGGCGAGTGGAACGATCGCGCAACCCGTCTCAGTGGTCGAGGACGGCACGGGTGCGATCTACATCGCATGTGACGATGGCGAGATTTTCCGAGTGACGGCGAGCTGACAACCGCATGCGACGACAAGCTATCAGCGCGCCTTCCTAGGCCACCAACACCTGCCCATTCACCCGCACGCCGTCCAGCCGCAGATCGCGCGTATGCGCGATCAGGTTGTGCTCGCGCGCTTTCCCCACGGTCACGTCGCGGATCAGCACGTCCTCGACCGGCGCCGCCTCCACCCCGACGATGCGCAGCGCGCGGCCGGTGTTGCGGCAGTCGACGCGCTCGACCACGAATTGCTTGTAGGTCGGGGGCGCGTTGCCGCCGCGCGAGCGGTGATAGGCGGTGGTGAAATCGATCAGCGTGTCGCTGTCGCGCACCTTCACGTCGCGCACGCGGACCTGGGCGATCGTGCCGCCGCGATCCAGATTGGCCTTGAAATAGATCGCCTGCTTGGCGTGGTGGACGTCCAGCCGTTCGGCGAAGATGTTGGAGGCGCCGCCCGACATCTCGCTGCCGATCGCGATCGCGCCGGCGATATGGGTCGACATCTGGCAATCGCGGATGACGACGTTGCGCGTGGGCAGACCGACCCGCCAGCCGTCCTGATCGCGGCCCGATTTGATCGCGATGCAATCGTCGGAGACGTCGAAGCGGCAATGTTCGATCAGCACGTCCTGGCACGAATCGGGGTCGCAGCCGTCCGAATTGAGGTGGTGGCTGACCACCGTGACGTTCCGCACGATGACGTTGGTCGAATAGACCGGGTGAATCGTCCAGAACGGCGAATCGACGAATTTGGGGCCGTCGATCAGCACGTTGGTGCAGCGGAAGAACTGAACGAACGGAGGGCGCAGGAAATGGCCAGGGCCGAAGCGGCGATCGGCGACAGGCGTGCCGGCCTCACCCATGTCGCGCAGCACCCCCTTGTCGTGATCCTGATGCACGCGCCACTGGAAGAAGCCCTGACCGCCCTGGCCGTCGCACACACCCTGGCCGGTGATCGCGACATTGGTGCAATCGCGCGCATAGATCAGCGGGGAGTAATTATAGACCTCGATCCCTTCCCAGCGGGTGAGGACGATCGGCAGCGTGATCTCCCCCGGTCTGCCGAAGCGGAGCACCGCATCGCGCTCGAGATGGAGCTCGACGTTCGAACGGAGATGGATCGCGCCGTTCATCCGCCACAGCCCAGCGGGGACGAGGACGCGGCCGCCGCCCGCCGCGGCGCAGGCATCGACCGCCGCCTGGACGGCGAGGTGCGCGGGGGCGCCATGCGTCGCGCCGTGATCGAGGATCGAGAAGGTCGCGGCGGGGAAGACCGGCGGCCGCATCCGCGCGACGATCGCGTCGGCGGTGGTCCAGTCATCGCGGGCGATATCGCGAGGATCGGCGGGCACGGCGGCGGCATGGCCGATCGCAGCGCGCGCGGCGGCGACAAATGCAACAGAACCCGCGACGAACGCGCGGCGGTCGACCATCAAAACCCCACCCTCTGCCGGGCACCCCGCGACGACGATGGCCGTCACGACACCTCAGCCGATTGCACCTTGGTCGGCACGCCCTGAAAGAGCGACGGAAAGCGACCCCGCGCCGACCCGATAGCGGCCATCCGACCCGCACCGCCTGCCCCCAGGCGGCGAGTCTCCGGGCGAATGACCGATCGTAGATGTACCGGAGCTTGCCGGTGGGGAATAGTGAGGAAAATTACGGGGTCTTGGCGAAGTGACGGAAGCGGCACCCCACCCCGAATGTCAGTATCTTCCCGACCTCAGGGCGTATCCTGCGGGACCACCGCCAGCGCCTGGATCTCTACCTTGGCACGCGGCTCGACCAGACGAACGACCTGGACCAGCGCCATCGCGGGAAAATGCCGGCCGATCGTGTCGCGATAGGCGCGGCCCACGTCTTTCTGGCGCGCGGCATAATCCTCGATATCGGTGACGTACCAGGTTAGCGAGACGAGATGCTCGGGCGCGGCACCACCGGCGGCGAGCACCGCGACCACATTGGCGAGCGTCTGGCGCACCTGATCGACCAGATCGTCGCTGTCGAATTGCTGCTGCGCATTCCAGCCGATCTGGCCGCCGACCGCGATCAGCCGCCCTTCGGCCGCGACGCCATTGGCATAACCGAGCGGGGGTGCCCAGCCGGCGGGCTGCAGGATGTCATGCATGATCGGCCTTTCGCGAAGCGGCGGCGGCCTGGCGCAGCCGGAAGCGCTGAATCTTGCCCGTCGCGGTCTTGGGCAGAGCGTCGACGAAGCGAATCGCGCGGGGATATTTGTACGGGGCGATCACTGCCTTGACGTGATCCTGGAGCGTTTTGACGGTGAGCGCGTCGGGCGTGGCATCCGCGATCAGCACGACATGCGCCTCGACGATCTGGCCGCGATCGGGATCGGGCGCGCCGATCACCGCGCATTCGCGTACCATCGGATGTGCGAGCAGCGCCGCCTCGACCTCCGGACCCGCGATATTGTAGCCGGCGGAGACGATCATATCGTCCGACCGCGCGGCGAAATGGTAGCGGCCGTCCTCATCCTGGCGGAAGCTGTCGCCGGTCAAATTCCAACCATCGCGGACGTAATCGCGCTGGCGCGGGTCGGCGAGATAGCGGCAACCGGTCGGCCCGCGCACCGTGAGCCGACCGACTTCCCCTACCGGCACGTCGCGCATGGCGTCGTCGACGATCCGCGCTTCGTAGCCGCCGACCGGTCGGCCGGTCGCGCCCGGCGCGCGATCGTCGACCCGGTTGGTGATGAAGATGTGGAGCAATTCGGTCGACCCGATGCCGTCGAGGATCGGCTTACCGGTGCGCCGTGTCCATTCCTCATAGACCGGCGCGGGCAAGGTTTCCCCCGCCGACACCGCGAGGCGCAATGAGGACAGATCGGCGCCTTCCTCCATCGCCGCCATCATCGCGCGATAGGCGGTCGGCGCGGTGAAGCTGATCGTCGCGCGGTGACGCTCGATCAGCTCGACCATATTGGCGGGCGAGGCCTGCTCGAGGAGGGCCGCAGCGGCGCCGAAGCGCAGCGGGAAGATCGCGAGGCCGCCGAGCCCGAAGGTGAAGGCGAGCGGCGGCGAGCCGACGAAAATGTCGTCTGGCACGACTTTCAGCACCTCGCGAGCATAGCCGTCGGCGATGATCAGCAAGTCGCGATGGAAATGCATCGTCGCCTTGGGCTCCCCGGTGGTGCCCGAGGTGAAGCCGAGCAACGCGACGTCGTCACGCCCGGTGCGGACCGCATCGAACCGCACCGGCTTGGATAAAGCGGCGCGGTCGAGCTCGGCATCGTGATTGGCGGTGCCGTCGAAGCCGATCACCTTGTTCAGGAATTTGCTTCCCTTGGCACAAGCGACGAGTTCGTCGAGCGCGCGCGTATCACACAGCGCCAGGCTCACTTCCGCCTTGTCGACGATCTTGGCGAGTTCGGCGGCGCGCAGCATCGGCATGGTGTTGACCACCACCGCGCCCGCCTTGGTCGCGGCAAGCCAGCAGGCAACCATCGCCGGATTGTTGGGCCCGCGGATCAGCACGCGGTGCCCGGGCGCGACGCCGTAATCCTCGACCAAAGCATGCGCGATGCGGTTCGACCAGTCGGCGAGCTCCTTATAGGTGCGCGCGCGGCCGTTGCCGATCAGCGCGACGCGGTCGCCATGCCCGGCGACGACCTGGGCATCGCACAATTCGACCCCGGCATTGAGCCAGTCGGGATAGTCGAACCCGTCGAGCAGCAGGTCGGGCCATTCCCCGGGCGGCGGCAGATTGGCGCGCGCGAAGCCGTCGATATGACCGGTGGGGCCGAGCACGATCAATCGCCCTCAAACACCGGCTGCCGTTTGGCGACAAAGGCACGATAAGCGCGTTCGAAGTCGCGCGTCTGCATGCAGATCGCCTGCGCCTGGGCCTCCGCCTCGATCGCCTGGTCGAGCCCCATCGACCATTCCTGGTTGAGCTGGGTCTTGGTGATGCCATGCGCAAAGGTCGGCCCGGCGACGATCCGCGCCGCCAGCGCCAGCGCTTCGTCCTCGAGCGCCTCGGCGGCGACCAGGCGGTTGTAAAAGCCCCAGCGCTCGCCTTCCTCGGCGCTCATCGTGCGGCCGGTATAGAGCAGATCGGCGGCGCGGCCCTGACCGATGATCCGCGGCAGCATCGCGCAGGCGCCCATGTCGCAACCGGCCAGCCCGACACGGGTAAACAGGAACGCGGTCTTGGCCGCGGGCGTGGCGAGACGGAGGTCGCTCGCCATCGCCATGATCGCGCCGGCGCCGACCGCGACCCCGTCGACCGCGGCGATCACCGGCTTGCCGCAACCGATCATCGCCTTGACCAGATCACCGGTCATCCGGGTGAAACGGAGCAGCCTCTTCATGTCCATGCCGACCAGCGGACCGATGATGTCGTGGACGTCGCCGCCCGAACAGAAATTGCCGCCATTGGGCAGGATCACCACGGCGTCGACATCGTCGGCATCGACCAGGCCGCGGAACGTGTCGCGCAATTCGGCATAGCTGTCGAAGGTCAGCGGGTTCTTGCGCGCCGGATTGTCGAGCCGGATGCGCGCGACGCGATCGGCCAATTCCCAGCGGAAATGCGCCGGCTTCAGTTCCGCCATCGCGGTCATGCGTCATTCTCCCATTGGCTGCGGAACGTGGCGAGCGTGGTACCGAGCTCGCGCGCGGCATCGGGCTCGATCGGGCCGAGCAATTCGTCGATCCAGCGCGCGTGCGCCGCCGCCATCGCGGCGAAGGCGGCGCGCCCGGCGTCGCTCAACCGCACGATCGCGGCGCGGCGATCACCGTCGCGGTGACTGCGCACGACCAGCCCGTCGGCGACGAGGCGCTCGACGATCCCGGTGACATTGCCGTTGGAGACGAGCAGGAAGCGCGACAGCTCGCCCATCATCATGCCCTGGGGCGCGCGGTCGAGCGCCGCCATGACGTCGAAGCGCGGCAAGGTGGTGTCGAACGCGGCGGCCAGCCGCTCGCGCAATTCGCGCTCGATCGCCCGCGTCGTGCGCAACAAACGCAGCCACAGCCGAAGCCGCGCGCGATCATCGTCAGGGACGTGGGCGAGCGCGCTCACCACGTCTCGCCGCCCGATACCGAGATCGCCTGGCCGGTGACCGATCCGGCGCCATCGCTGACCAGCCACAGCACCGCTGCCGCGACTTCCTCGGGCGTGACGAACCGCCCTTGCGGATTGGCGAGTGCGGCGCGCGCCTCCTCTTCCGACCGCCCGGTCTTGGCAGCAATCGCATCGAGCGAGCGCGTCAGCATCTCGGTTTCGGCAAAGCCCGGACACACCGCGTTGACAGTGATGCCGCTTTTCGCGGTTTCTGCGGCGAGCGCGCGCATCAGCCCGACCACGCCGTGCTTGGCCGCGACATAAGGCGCGACATAGGCATAACCCTTCAAGCCGGCGGTCGAGGCGATGAACACGATCCGGCCGCGGCCAGCTTTGGTCATCGGCGCTATCGCTGGCTGGACCGACAGGAAGGCGCCAGTGAGGTTGACCGCAAGGCTCGCCTGCCAGTCGTCGAGCGTCACCCGCGCGGCGGGTGCGCTCATCGCGGCGCCGGCATTGGCGATGACGATATCGAACGGCCCGCGCGCGGCTTGCGCCGTTTCGTACAATGCGGAGATCGATGCCGGATCGGTGACGTCGGCAACCACACCGTGAATGCGCGGGTGGTCGACCGCGTCGAGCGCTTCCCGCCGCCGCCCGCAGATCGTCACCTCGATCCCAGCTTCCGCCAGCGCCAGCGCGATCGCGCGACCGATCCCGCTGCCGCCGCCGGTGACCAAGGCATGGCTGCCAGTGATCGTCATGGCATCTCTCCGCGCTCGGCAAGGCGATAGAGCTGGTCGCGCCCGGCGAGATACGGGTCGGGCCAGCGTGTCCCCTGGTCGCCGAGCCGGGCTGCGGCATGAAGCGTCCAATAGGGATCGGCGAGGTGCGGCCGCGCGAGGCAGACGAGATCGGCGCGCCCCGCCATCAGGATCGAATTGACGTGATCAGGCGAATAGATGTTGCCCACCGCCATCGTCGCGATGCCGACCTCGTTCCTGATACGGTCGGAGAACGGTGTCTGAAACATCCGGCCATAGACCGGCCGCGCCTGGAGCGAGGTCTGCCCCGCCGAAACGTCGACGATATCGACGCCCGCCTCCTTCAGCATCCGCGCGATCGCCACGGCATCCTGCGGGGTCACGCCATCCTCGCCGACCCAGTCGCTCGCCGAGATGCGTACCGAGATGGGTTTGTCCTCGGGCCATTCGGCGCGCACCGCGGCGAACACCTCCAGCGGGAAACGCATGCGGTTGTCGAGGCTGCCACCATAGTCGTCGTCGCGGCGGTTGGTCAGCGGGGTGATGAAGCTCGACAGCAGATAGCCATGCGCCATGTGGAGTTCGACCATGTCGAAGCCGCAACGGTCGGCCATGCGCGCGGCGGCGACGAACTGGTCGCGCACCGCGTCCATGTCGCCGCGATCCATCGCCTTGGGGACCTGATTGGCCGGCGACCAAGGAAATGCCGAGGCGGCGATCAGTGGCCAATTGCCCGATACCAGCGGCGCGTCCATCTCCTCCCAGCCCAATTGAGTCGAGCCCTTGGCGCCCGAATGGCCAAGCTGGGCGCAGATCTTCGCCTCGGTCTCGGTATGGACGAAATCGACCAGCCGTTTCCACGCAGCTTCATGCTCAGGCGCGTAGAAACCGGGACAGCCCGGCGTGATCCGCCCTTGCGCGCTGACGCAGGTCATCTCGGTATAGACCAGTCCCGCGCCGCCTTTCGCACGCTCGGCATAATGCGCGAAATGCCAGTCGGTCGGGCAGCCATCAACCGCCTTGTATTGCGCCATCGGCGAGACGACGACGCGATTGGCGAGCGTCATGCCGCGCAGCGTGAACGGCGCGAACATCGGCGCGCGCGGGGCCCCGACCTTATTTAGTTCGGCGCCGGCCTGCTGCTGGAACCAGCCTTCGGCGGCGCCGAGCCAGGCATGGTCGCGCAGGCGCAGATTCTCGTGGCTGATACGCTGCGAACGGGTGAGCAGCGAGTAAGTGAACTGGACCGGGTCGAGGTCGAGATAGCGGTCGACCTCCTCGAACCATTCGGCCGAATTGCGCGCCGCCGATTGCAGCCGCAACACCTCGATCCGCCGCGCCTCCTCATAGCGCGCCAGCGTATCATCGAGCGGGTGGTCGGCATGGAGCTCATCGGCCAGCGCCACCGCGCTTTCGAGCGCGAGCTTGGTACCCGAGCCGATCGAGAAATGTGCGCTCGCCGCGGCGTCGCCCATCAGCACGACATTGCCGCGGTGCCACGTCTCGCACAGCACGCGCGGAAAACTGATCCAGGCCGAGCCGCGCAAATGGCCGGCATTGGACATGAGGGGATGTCCGCCGAGATGCGCGGCGAACACTTTCTCGCACGCCGCGATCGACTGCTCGCGGCTCATGTCGCCGAACCCGGCGCGCTGCCAGGTCTCTGCCGAGCATTCGACGATGAACGTCGCGGTGCCGGGCTCGAATTGATAGGCATGCGCCCACATCCAGCCATGCTCGGTCGGTTCGAAGATGAAGGTGAAGGCATCATCGAACGTCTGATGCGTGCCGAGCCAGACGAACCTGTTGGCATAGAGCTGGACGTCAGGCCGGAACGTATCGGCGAACGCGTCGCGCGTGCGCGAATTGAGCCCGTCGGCGGCGACCACCAGATCGTAATCGGCCGCCAGCGCCGCGGCATCGGCGACCTCGCTCTCGAACTTCAGCGCGACGCCCAGATCGCGCGCGCGCTCCTGCAGCAGCAACAGCAACCGCCGCCGCCCGATCCCGCAAAAGCCGTGCCCGGTCGACACGGTACGCGTGCCACGATGCACCACCGCGACATCGTCCCAATAAGCGAAATGCGCGCGGATCGCCTCGGCACTGACCGGATCGTTGACGGCGAGGTTTTGGAGCGTCTCTTCCGACAGCACCACTCCCCAGCCGAACGTATCGTCGGCGCGGTTGCGCTCGAACAAAGTGACGTCATGACGCGCATCGCGCAGCTTCATGCTGATCGCGAAATAGAGTCCCGCCGGGCCCCCGCCGACAATCGCGATCCGCATCCGACTCCTCGCCTGATTATCGTAGGAGGGTCGGCCTGCCGGGAAAAAGTTTCAAGCATAAAATATCGGCCGGTTCATTCGCCACAATGGCCGGGTACGGCGCGGCGGAAAGCCGGCCGTACCCGACGCCGATCAGAACTTCAGCCGTGCCGACACCTGGAACGAGCGCGGCGGCAGGTAATTGAACTGATCGAGCTGGCCATAGCCGTTCTGATAGCTGGTGCCGTTGATCGTCACGGTCGGCGCGCCCGACGCGCTGTTCGAGATCGCGGTGACCGCGCGGCTGTTGAACACGTTGTTGACGGTTACGCCGAGGCGAAGATTCTTGCCGAT
>Ga0207683_10000860_pt1 | contig 27818 bp, 24 predicted proteins | sample KBSM73metaG_FD_184333 | JGI IMG/M metagenome (GOLD analysis project Ga0207683, IMG submission 184333) | Miscanthus rhizosphere microbial communities from Kellogg Biological Station, Michigan, USA - KBS M7-3 metaG (SPAdes) (version 2) | ecosystem: Host-associated > Plants > Roots > Rhizosphere >... | reverse complement strand
ATCTTCGCCCATTGGGCGTCAGTCAAAACGAATCGGTCCATCCAAAGCTTGAATCACAACCAAGTCCGCATGAGAATCCTGAATCCCAACAGACCCTAGTCGAGCCGCTGAGCCATCACCCGGCGGAACCCTTGCAGTGAACGCGAGCCCCTCTCTCCCCACCACCTCCATCCCCTCCACCTATCGCCTCCGCATGCCGGGGCCCGCCGCGGTGCCGGGGCGCGTGCGCGCCGCGGTGGCGCTGCCGGTGCTGTCGCATCGCGGGCCGGAATTCCGCGCCATCCTGGACGACGTGACCGGCGCGTTGCGCGCCGTGCTCGGCACCCGGCATCACGTCTTCCTGCTCGGCGCCTCGGGCACCGGCGGCATGGAGGCCGCGCTGGTCAATGTGCTCTCGGCCGGCGACGCCGTGCTGGTGGTCGAGAACGGCCAGTTCGGCGAGCGCTTTTCGTCCATTGCCGAAGGCCTGCCGGTCGAGCTCGACCGCCTGCAGGTCCCGTGGGGCGAGGTGCCGGACGCCGCCGCGATCGCGGCGCGCGTGAGCGCGAAGCGCTATCGCGCCGTCGTCGTCATCCACAATGAAAGCGCGACCGGCGTGGTTGCCGACCTGGCGGCGATCGGCGCGGTGCTGCGCGACACCGACACGCTGCTGGTGGTCGATTCCGTCAGCGGCGTCGGCGGCGTCGAGATGCGCATGGACGACTGGGGCGCCGACGTCGTGGTGACGGCCTCGCAGAAGTCGCTGATGTGCCCGCCGGGGCTCGCCATCGCGGCGGTGAGCGAGAGAGCGATGCGCGTGATCGATGCGGCGCACGGCATTCCGCGCTTCTTCTTCGACTTTCGCCGCGCCAAAACCTCGCTCGACAAGGGCGAGACGCCGTTCACGCCGCCGGTGTCGCTGATTTTGGGATTGCGCGAGGCGCTCGTCATGATCAACGAAGAGGGCCTGCCTGCGGTGCTGGCGCGCCATGCGCGTCTTGCGGCCGCGCTGCGCGCCGGCTTCGAGGCGCTCGGGTTCGCGATGTTTCCGGCCGGGCGGCCGTTCTCATCGACCGTCACCGTCGGCGTCGTCCCGGAAGGGCTCGACGGATCGGCGATCGTGCGCCACATGTACGCGCGCTACCGCACCGTGATCGCGGGCCAGCGCACCAAACTGCGCAACCGCGTCATCCGCATCGGCACGATGGGACACGTCGGGCCGGAGGACATCCTCGCCGACCTGCATTATCTCGAATGCACCTTGCGCGAGCTCGGCCGCGCGGGAGCGCCGGGCGCCGGCGTGCAGGCCGCCGCGGCGCTGCTGGCGGGATAGCGCTTATCCCTCCCCCGAAGGGGGAGGGTGACTGCGAGCGATAGCGAGCAGTCGGGTGGGGCGTTTCAGTAGCGCACAACCCCACCCGGCCGGCCTGGCGGCCGGCCACCCTCCCCGAAGACGGGGAGGGATGAACCGAGCTTTGTAGCGCTGGCGCTTTCGCCGGGACGAGCGGAGGTGATAGCTTTTCGACCGGACCCGGAGACCACCATGCTGACACGGACGATCGCGTTGTTCCTCGCCGCTGCGTCGATCGCGCTTGCGGGGCCGGCGCTCGGTCAGGGCAAGGTGATCGTCTACACGTCGAACGACTCCAACCTCAATCGCTACGTCTTCGAGGCGTTCAGGAAGGAAACCGGCATCGAGGTGGAGCAGGTCGAGGCCGGGTCGGGCGTCGTGTTCCGCCGCGTGAACTCCGAGAAGGAGCGCCCGCTCGGCGACATCGTGTGGGGCGTCAGCCGGACGCTGCTGCGCGCCAACAAGGCGCTGCTCGCGCCCTATGCGTCGAAGAACAAGGACGCGGTGCCGGCGCATTTCCGTGACGCCGACGATCACTGGATCGGCACCAATGTGCACCTGCTGGTGATCCTGCAGAACACGAAAGTTCTCCCTGCCGAGCAGGGGCCGAAGAGCTGGGCCGACCTCATCGATCCGAAATACAAGGGCAAGATCGCCTTCACGGATCCGGCCAATTCCGGCTCGGCCTATTCCAACCTGACCATGCTGGCGCAAACGTGGGGCGGCGGCGAGGCTGGCTGGGACAAGGTCGCGAGCCTGCTCGCTAACACGCGCGTACTCAACCGCTCGAGCCTCGTGTTCCAGGGCGTCGGCAATGGCGAGTTCGCGCTCGGCATGTCGCTCGAATACGCCGGCTACCAGTGGTCCTCGAACGGCGCCCCGGTGAAGGTGATCTATCCGGCCGACGGCACCGTGGCGCAGATGGAAGGCGTCGCGATCATCAAGGGCGGCCCGAACAACGAGAACGCCAAACAGTTCGTCGACTATGTGACGCGCAAGGACGTGCGCGAGGCGATCCTGCGCTTCGCGTTCCGCCGGCCGGCGCGGCAGGATCTCGACCTGTCGAAGCTGCCCGGCGCGATGCCGCAGCTCGCCGACGTGAAGCTGGTCGACTACGACGAGGACGCCTGGGTCGAGAAGCGCGTCGAGGCCGCGCAAAAGATCCAGGACATCATCCGCCGCACGCGCTGATGTTGATATCGTAGCGAGGTTCGCGTGACCGCGATCACGATCGAGGGCGTCGCGCGCAGCTTCGGCACCGTGCGGGCGGTGGATAATGTGTCGATCGCGGTGCGCGACGGCGAGTTCTTCACGCTGCTCGGCCCGTCGGGCTGCGGCAAGACCACGCTGCTGCGCATGGTCGCGGGATTTTGCGAGCTCGACGCCGGCCGCATCCTGTTCGGCGAGCAGCGCATCGACACGCTGCCGCCGCACAAGCGCAACACCGGCATGGTGTTCCAGAACTACGCGGTGTTTCCCAATCTCACCGTCGGCGGCAATGTCGCCTACGGGCTGCGCGCACGCAAAGTGCGCGCCGACGAAATGCGCGAGCGGGTCGCGCGCGCGCTCAAGCTGGTCCAGCTCGACGGCTATACCGATCGCTGGCCGCATCAGCTCTCCGGCGGCCAGTTGCAGCGCGTCGCGATCGCGCGCGCCATCGTGATCGAGCCGCATGTGCTCCTGCTCGACGAGCCGCTCTCCAATCTCGACGCCAAGCTGCGCGTCGAGATGCGCGGCGAAATCCGCCGCCTGCAAAAGCTGCTTGGCATCACGGTGCTCTACGTGACGCACGACCAGGAGGAAGCGCTGGCGATCTCCGACCGCATCGCCGTGATGCGCGCCGGCCGCGTCGAGCAGATCGCCAGCCCGCGCGCGATCTACGAGGCGCCGGAGACGCCGTTCGTCGCGAGCTTCGTCGGAGTCACCAACCTGATCGAGGGGGTGGTACGCGGCCATGCGGGCGGCACGATGGAGGTTACGTTCGGCGGCGGCGTGGTGCGCGTGCGCGGAGGGAAGGGCAGTGCGGGCGACAAGGTCGTGCTGTCGCTGCGCCCGGAGGCGTTGCGGCTGCAGGGCGCAAGCGAGCCGCTGCCGGACGGATGGGCGGCGCTTTCGGGCACGCTCGGCGAGATCGAGTATCTCGGCCCGGTGACGCGCTTTGCGGTGACGCTGTCCGACGGAACGCCGCTGCACCTGATGGCGCTCGCGCCGCCGGCAGCGCCCGGCACGACGGTCGCCTACGATCCGGCGCGCGTCACCGTCATGGCGGCGCCATGAGGCTTGCCCGCCACGCCTTTCCGCTTGCGGTCGCGGCGATCGCCGTCGTGTTCCTTGGCCTGTTCTTCCTGCTGCCGCTGATCAAGGTGTTCGGTGCCAGCATTCTCGACGCGTCGGGGAAAAGCTTCACCCTGGCGAACTACACCACCGTGCTGTCGAATCGCTTCTTCCTCAACGGCCTGACCAACAGCCTGACCATCGCGGCGGCAGCGTCCGTGCTCGCCGTGCTCGTCGGCGTGCCGTTTGCGTTCTGCCTCGCGCGGCTGCCGATCGGCGGCAAGGCCGCTCTGCTCGCGCTCGCCGCGCTGCCGCTGGTGCTGCCCTCGTTCGTCGGCGCCTACGCGCTGGTGCTGCTGTTCGGGCGCTCCGGCATCGTGACCGGCGCATTGCAGGCGCTCGGCATTCCGTTCGACTCGATCTACGGCGCAAAGGGCATCGTCGCCGTCTACACGCTCACGCTCTATCCGTACGTCGTGCTGCCGGTCACCGCGGCGTTCAAGTCGATCGATATTTCGGTGGAGGAAGCGGCGCAGAACCTCGGCGCCTCGCGTGCGCGGGTGTTGCGCACCGTCACGCTCCCGCTCGTGCTGCCGTCGATCCTCGCCGGCGGGCTCTTGGTGTTCATCGAGGCGCTGGAGAATTTCGGCGTGCCGTTCGTGCTCGCCGAGGACCGGCCGATCCTATCGGTCGAGGCCTACAAGCTGTTCGTCGGCGAGACCACCGACAATCCAGCTTCCGCCGGCGTGCTCGGCGTGCTGCTGGTCGTGTGCACCATCGTCGCGCTGATGATCCAGCGCAGCGTGCTGGCGCGCCGCCACTACGCGACCGGCGCGCGACGTTCCGCGCCGCTCATCGCGGTCAGCCCCGCGCTGCGCCGCCTGGCCGCCGCCTGGTGCTGGATGGTGGTCGGCGCGGCGCTGGTGCCGTTCGCCGCCGTGGTGGTGATCTCGTTCATGAAGTACAGCGGGCCGGTGCTGCATGCTGGCTTCTCGACCGACAATTTCGCGCAGCTGTTCGAGCGCTCCTACCGGCCGCTCACCAACACGCTGCTGCTCGCCGGCCTCGCCGCCTGCGGCGCGACCCTGATCGGCGTTCCGGTCGGCTACGTCATTGCGCGCCACCGCTCGCGGCTCTCCGCACTGATCGATATCGTGGCGACGTCGCCCTTTGCCGTGGCCGGAACCGTGCTCGGGATCGGTCTGGTGATGACCTATTCCAGCGGCGTCCTGATCCTCACCGGCACATGGATCATCATGGTGCTCGCCTACATGGTGCGCAAGCTGCCATTCGCGGTGCGCTCGGCGGGCGCGATCCTGCATCAGATCGATCCCAGCCTCGAAGAGGCCTCGATCAATCTCGGCGTACCGCCGGCGCTGACCTTCTGGCGCATCACCGTGCCGCTGATGCTCGGCGGCATCGTCGGCGGCTTCGTGCTGACCTTCGTGACGGTCGCCTCCGAGCTGAGCGCGACGGTCGTGCTCTACAGCGGACCCTGGACCACCATGACGGTCGCGATGTTCCAGGCGCTCGAAGGCACCAGCGCGGGCATTGCGGCGGCGGCCGCGACCGTGCTCATCATCTGCACGGTGGTGCCGGTGGCGCTGGTCTACCGCCTGCTGCGGCGCCATGAATTGTCGATGCTATGACGGGAAACAGCCGATGATCGATCTGCGAAGCGATACCGTGACCTTGCCGACCGAGGAGATGCGCGAGGCGATGCGCCGCGCCGAGCTCGGCGACGACTCGCGCGAGGGCGATCCGACCGTGCGGCGGCTGGAAGAGATAGCGGCGGCGATCACCGGCAAGGAGGCCGCGCTGTTCGTCGCCAGCGGGACGATGTCGAACCTGGTGGCGCTGCTCGCCCACACCGGGCGCGGCGGCGAGGTGCTGCTCGACGGCGACTGTCACATCATGCGCAGCGAGATGGGCGGCATCGCCTCGCTCGCCGGGCTGTTCTACCGCCCGGTCACCTCCACGCGCGGAGCGCCCGATCTCGCCACGATCGGCGAGCATCTCACCGCGCGGCTCAGCGCCAACAAGCTCGCGACCGCGCTCGTGTGCGTCGAGACCACGCACAACAGCGCGGGCGGCGCGGCGCTGCCGCTCGATTATATGGCGAAGCTGCGCGCGCTGACGGGCGAGCAGGGCGTTCCGGTGCACATCGACGGCGCGCGCATCTTCAATGCGGCGGTAGCCCTCGGTGTCCCGGCCGCCGCGATCGCGCACCATGGCGACAGCATCGGCTTCTGCGTCAGCAAGGGATTGAGCGCGCCGTTCGGCTCGGTGCTGTGCGGGTCGGCGGCGTTCATCGAACGCGCGCGCGCCTATCGCCGCATGGTCGGCGGCGGCATGCGCCAGGCCGGCATCATGGCGGCAGCCGGCATCGTCGCGCTCGAACGCATGATCGACCGGCTCGCCGACGATCATCGCCGCGCCAGGCGGCTGGCCGAGGGGCTTCACGCCATCGATCCGCGCCTGTGCGATCCGCGGCTGGTCGAGAGCAACATCGTCATGGTCGAGATCGGCCACACCGGCTCGGATGCGAAGGCGTGGATGGCGGCGCTGCGCGCGGCCGGCGTCGGCGCCGGCGCGTGGAGCCGGACATCGATCCGCCTGGTGACGCACCGCCACATCGACGATGCGGCGGTCGATCAGGCGCTGGGGATCATTCGCTCGGTTGCGGCGGCGTTTGTTCGGGGTGAGGGGAAGGTTCTGGAAAGGGCGGTGTGAGGGGGCGGGGCGCACAGCGAGGCGCGGATGGGTGCTGGACTTTCCGCGGCATCGCGGCTTCCTCGTCTGCGAAAGGGGCCAGGCGACTGCGCAGCTTGGCAGCCCGCGGCGCATTGGGATAAGTACGGCCTTCGATAGAACAGGACACGACAGTGGGGGATTCCGACAGCGCGCAGCTTCCGGATACCAAACCCGCCGGACCGGCTCCCGCGAGCTATTCCAGCGTCGTCTATTTCCATGGCATGGGCAGCCAACGGCGGTACGAGGAAACCAGCCGCCTTATCGACAGTATCGATCGATATCTCGTGCGCCAGCATCGCAGCGGCAACTCTCTTGGCATCCTTCGGGACATCAAGGCGCGCGTGGAGCCGCTTCGGCCGGATTCCAAATCGAAAGACATCGTCGGTTACATCCGGACGGTGTTCTTGGCGGATACGCAGCCGAAGACGACGCACGCCGTGCGTTTCTACGAGGCCTATTGGGCGCCGGTCATGGCCGGCAACAAGTCGCCCTGGGGCGTGGCGAAGTGGCTTTTCAAGCAACCGAAGCGGCCATTCAGCACGCTGCTGGCGCCATGGCGCGAGCGGCAGCGCCTGCGGCGGGCAAGCCTCGTCGCGCTGTTCGAACGGGGCCGCGCTCGGCCCGCCGGTGTCGAGGAGCGCGACTATGTCGATCTGATGGGTCTCTATGACGAGTTTGAAGGACTCGATGCGCAGCGCCACTTTCCCAAGGGTACGTTCGACGAGTTCGTCGCCTTTGTCGCTGAGCAGTTCAAGTCGAGGCCGGAAACCGCCGAACGTTGTACGACCCTCGCGCGCGCATGGTTCGCCGCCTACAGACGCGAGGAACTGCGAAACGCCGGTGCCCTCGCGATCATCGCCTTGGCGCTCGTGCTGCTTGCAGGCGGGGTGTTGTTCGGAATCCTGGTCGTCCTGCAATCGGTGCTCGCGTTTCCGGCGTTGGCCGACCTCCTGACCAAGCTCGACACGCCACTGAAGGCGGACTGGAAAACCGCCGTCGCAATTGCCGCTTCATTGGCGAGTCTCGTCGGGATCGCCAAGTTCCTCACCGATTACCTCGGCGATGTGGAGGCTTGGGCCACGTATGAGGAAACCGACATCAAGCACATGGCGCGCAACAAGGTCCTGGATCAGAGTCTCGAACTCCTGACCCATGTGCTTTGTGACCCGGCCTGTGAGCGGGTCACCGTCGTTGCGCACAGCCTCGGAACCAGCGTCGCCCACGACGCTCTGCTCGCACTGACGCGACGCAACCGTGCTTACAAGCCAGAGGACCCGATCGCCGGTCCGGTGCCGCTGAGCAAGATCGAGCACTTCGTGACGATGGGCAGCCCGATCGACAAGATCGAGTACTTCTTCGAAAGCTACTCATCGTCTTCGCATCGATACAAAAGGGTGATCGAGGCGCTTCGCGGAGATATCGGCTCGCCGCCGTTTACGCGCAATCGACATCCATATATCCACTGGATCAATTTCTGGGATCAAGGCGATGCGATCAGCGGCGCGTTGCATTCGCCGGCCAGCACTGCGGCGTTCTCCCAGCGTGTCGACAATGTCCACGTCGCGAACTTCAGATTCCCCAACCCCGGCGCATCGCACGCGGGCTATTTCGACAATCGAATTGTCATGGACGCACTGTTTCGTGTCATCTACCACCGCACCGGGTCGTTTCGTACGCTCCAGCAGCCAGGTCCCGGCAAGCCGTACGATTACGACAGCGTCCATCTCGGACCCGGCGAGCCGCTCGGCACCCGGTCAGGCTACATTCTTTGCGCGTTGACCACGCCGCTGCTTGTCACGGCGGGACTCGTGGCATGGCTGCTGGACATGCGCCTTGTCGGCTGGATAGCCTTGGGCCTCACGGCGGCGGCCGTGATTTCCCTTCTCATTGGATCCATTGTCAGCAAGCTCGAGGGGCAAAGAAACCCGCTTTGACCACGTTCCGGCACGCTGCGTGCACCGATGACGGTCGTGGCGTATCTGGTAAGTGGGTTCATCGTGCTCCTAGAGCCGCTCACTATACATGGAAACCGGGTGGGGGCCGCGAAATCAGCCTGGGCGCCTCATCCACACTCGCCGCCAAGGAACCGGCGCAAACAGCAGTGCCATCAACGCCAGCCCGAGGCCTGCGCCCCAGCGCACGCGCCCGCGCGCCCGCGCGCGCACCTCCTCCATCACGAACTGTTCGCCCTTGCGCATTTCGCCGTAGGATTTCAGGAACGAGGAAATCCGCGCCACGCTGAAATCGTCGAGCGTCTCGCCTTCGGTGCGGTTGCGCCTTTCCCGTTCGTTCAGCTCCTCGGCTTCGCGCCGGTAGCGTTCCGCATAGGCGCCGGCATCGGCGAAGGCCGCCTGCTCGCTTGAAGTGAAGTAGAGCGAGCGCAGCGCCGGCATCGCGTACTCGGCGAGATCGATCAGCGGCTGGTCGGCGCGCGGAGCGGCGGCGAGCTGGAGCGCGGAGCCGGCGAGAACCGCGGCGATGATTCCGCGCGTGCTTGCGAGCATGACGCGCAGGGCCTTGCGCCGATCGCCGCGCAGAAACGGATAGAGCATCCCGGCAACCGCGAGCGATACGCCGAACGCGCAGACCATGGCGGCGCCGGTCGGCAGGTCGAACGCGAACGATGCCGCCAGCGCCGCCGCGCTGGTGAGGATGCCGGCGATCCAGCCGATCGCGAGCTGTTTGCCGAGCGCGTCGGCGAACATGACGCCGATCGCGGCCGGAATGATGAGGAACGAAAACACCAGCAGCACGCCGGCGATCGCGACCGATGAGGTCACCACCACGCCGAACGTCGCATAGAACACGAAGTCCCAGGCGAGCGACCCCGCGCCGGTGAGCCGGCCGCGCCACAGCCAGTGCAGGAGCCCGATCGCCAAGTAGAGCGGAACGATGAGCGCAAGGTCGTTCCATCCGCTGGTGAGGATGTTGCCGGTCAAGACCTGCTTCAAATGCTCGGCGCCCTGCGGCGCCTGGTCGATCAGCAGGATCGCGGCTGCGGCGGAGACCACGTAGATGACGCCGATCAGCGCTTCCTGCGGCACGCGCGTGCCCCAGGCGCGCGTGAAGGCGAGCAGCACGGCCGCGAGCAGTGTGAAGGCGAGCGAGTAGCCGTAGGTGGCTGCGCTCTGCGCCGGGTGGCCGAGCATGAAGGCGGCGGTCGCGCCGAGCGCCGCGATCTGCGCCAGCGCCAGATCGACGAAGATGACTTTGCGCGCCAGCACCTGAATGCCGAACCAGGCGTGGATGCCGACGAGACAGACCGCCACGAGGAACGGGGGCAAAAGAAATGCGATCGTCTCGATCATCGGGCCGCCGCCAGCAGCGCCGCGACGTTGGTATCGAACAGCGCGATGTAATCGGTCGCCTGCGGCAGCGCGCCGACCGACGCCGCCAGCGTCACGACCGCCGCGCCGGCCTTGCCCGCCACGAACGCGACATCGCGCTGCGGCTCGTGCGGCTCGCGCACGACGATGCGCACGTTGCGCGCCTTCATCGTGCGCACAATGCCGGCGAGATGCGCCGGGCTCGGCGGCACGCCGGGCTTCACCTCGATGAAGCCGACGAAGTCGAGCCGGAAGCGGCGCGCGAAATACGGCCAGCTGTTGTGATAGGCGACGATCGGCATGCCCTTGAGCGGCGCGAGCCTTGCCTCCCATTCGGCGAGCTTGGCGCTCAGCCGCGCGAGGAACGCGGCGCGATTGGACTCGTAGACCGCCGCATTCGCCGGATCGATCCGCGTCAGCGCCTCGAGGATCGTCGCGGTGATGACCTCGGCGTTCTTCGGATCGAGCCAGTAATGCGGATTGCCGCTGCCATGCGCATGGCCGTCGCCCGGGCCGACGCTCATCCCGCGCAACTCCAGCGCTGCGATGCCGTACGACGCATCGACATAGCCGGGCCCGCTGCGGCCGATCGTGCGGTTGCCAGCCTGCGCCAGGAGCCGATCGGCCCACAGATCGTAATCGAGCCCGACGCGCACCAGCATGCGCGCCTGTTTCAGCCGCAGCACATCCTGCGGCTTGGGCTGATACTCCTCGGCGTCCATGGTCGGCGGCACGAGGCTGACCGCCGTGATGCGCTCGCCGCCGACCGCCTCGGTCAGACTGCGCAAGGCGGTCGTCGTGGTGACGATCTGGATACGCTCTTGCGCAAATCCGGACGACGCAAGCGCGAGCCACGCGGCGATGAGCGCGCCACGCAACGCCATCGTGCGGCAGCCGGGAAGGGCCATGCGGCCCTCCGTTGTCTGGGTCAGCGCTTGCTCACCCAGATGCTCTTCGGCATCAGGCAATGCACGTTCTTCTCGTTGTCGGAGATCGCGCCGACGCGGCAATCCATCGCCACGCTGGCGAGCCCGTAGGCATCGAGCCGGGCGATCTTCTTCTCGGATTCGAGAAACTTGATCATGCCCATCGAGGCGTCGTTCATCGCCTTGTTCAGGTCCGCGTCCTTGACGTGCGAGACGTAATACTTCGCCGTCTCCTTGGTCGGGCGCTCCATGTCTTCCTTGTCGCGTGCATTCTTCGGGTTGAGGCAGTGGATGCCCTTCTTGACGTTGACCACCTGCGAGACGCGGCAATCGGACACGCTCGCCATCAGCTTCTCGGCCTCGGCGGCGGACACCTTGCGCTGCTCGACGAGAAACTTGACGGTCTGTTCCCTGGTCTGCGCCCAGGCCTTGTTGAGGTCCGCGTCGAAGCCCATCGTGATCCAGGACTTCGGCGTCTCGATGCGCGGGAAGTCGAGCGGCTTGCCCTTGATTACTTCCACCGTGAGGTTGAGCTCGCGGTAGGCGGTCTCGATCGCGGTCAGGTTCACCTCGCCATTGCCCTGGCCGGCATGCGAGTCGCCGGTCCACAGCAGCGCGCCCGGCACATGCACCGGCACGTAGAGCGACGTTCCGGCGACGAAGTCGCGGATGTCCATGTTGCCGGCGAATTCGCCGGGCGGGACGCTCGAATAGCGGCCCGGCTCCTTGCGCGCGACGGCGAGCGTGCCGGGGAAGGGCTTCAGCGGCAGCACGATGCCGGGCAGGAATTCGGTCTGCATCTTGTCGAGGTCGAGATAGAGATATTTGACCTGGCCGTCGGCGTAGACGTTCGGGAATTGGCCGAACAATCCGGGCACGTTGAAGTTGGTCGCATAGGCGCGCGGCACGATCTTGTTGAGCGTGACCTTGAGCACGTCGCCCGGCTGCGCGCCCTCGACATAGATCGGTCCGGTCAGTGTATGCGGACCGCGGCCGGGGAAATCGGTGCGCAGCTTCTTGATCTGCTCGATGGTCGCGCCCGGCACCACCTGGTTGTGGCTGTGCATCATCGTTTCGAGCGCGACGGTGTCGCCGGAATTGACGCGCAGCACCGGTGCCTGGGCGTTGTCGAACCAGCCCCATTGGGTGGTTTCGAGCGTGGCGGGGAGCAGATGGATCTTCTTGCCGTTCGGCAGGCCGACGGCTTGCAGCTTCGGGTCCGCCGGACTTTGCGCCGGGTAGCCCGGCGTGGTGATGGTCGCGGTCGGCGGATAGGGCGAGGCCGGAGCTGGAGCCGGTGCCGGTTGCGCGAACGCGGTGCCGATAATCGATGCTACGCTCAAGCCGAGCGCCAGACGCGCGAGCAATGTTGCTGACGCCATGAAATCCTCCCCACGTCGGCCGTCCGTTCAAGCTGCAGATTGTCCTGCCGGAGGGTAGGCCGACTCGGCTCGCCTCGGCAATCCGCAACGGAGGCCGTGGCCGGCCGCAAGCGCGCGTCCAACCGCTAGCGCGGCTCGCCCGCCGCATCCGGGCGCGCGCGAAACACCACGAAATGCGTGATCGAAAAATTCACCACGAAGCTCACCAGGATCGCGACGCCCTTGGCGGCCCAGACCGGCAGGTAGTTCGCCGCGAGTACGACCGTGGTGGTGGTCGCGACCACCGCGATGAGGCCTGAGCCGACGAACCCTGCGTAATCCTTCAACCGCAGCTTGCCACCGGTTTCGGCCGAGAAGGTCGTGAACGAGTTCATCACATAGGAACCCGAGACGGCGATCAGCCACGCGCTCACGTTTGCCACGATCAGCGACGACGTGACGAAGCCGAGCATCAGGAAGAAGATCGCTGCGTCCACGGCGGTGTTGACCAGTCCCACCGTCGCGAACGACAGCGCCTTGAGCGCGACGGCGCGGCGCCGCCACGCGCCGGTGACGCGCAGGCGCAGATTTTCCAGCGGAAGAGGCAGGTCCATGCGGCCCGCTTAGCATGGCTGCCGCGGCGGCGCGACATCGAAGGACGGTTCCGCTATAAGGCGCGCATGGAAGCCGGCCTGTCGATTGTCGTTCCGCTCTATAATGAGGCCCGCGGCCTCGCGCGCCTGCACGAGCAGTTGAGCGACGCCGCGCGTGCGCTCACGCAGAAGCGCGGGCTTTTGGTCGAAGTCGTCTACGTGGACGACGGCAGCCGCGACGATACGCTCACGATCGCGCGCGGCCTGCCGGCCGATGCGCTTGACGTGCAGGTCGTCGCGCTGTCGCGCAATTTTGGCAAGGAGGCGGCGCTCGCCGCCGGCCTCGATCACGCGCGGCGCGGCGCCATGCTGTTCATGGACGGCGACGGCCAGCATCCGCCCGCGCTGATCGAGACGCTGGTCGGTCACTGGCAGGACGGCGGCTACGACGTCGTCTACACCGCCAAGGCGCATCGAGAGAACGAATCCTCGGTGCGCCGCCTCGGCGGGAGGATGTTCTACGCACTGCTCAACTGGGGCGCGCGCCACAAGATCCCCGAAGACGCCGGCGACTTCCGCCTGCTCTCGCCGCGCGCGGCGGATGCGCTGCGCCGCATGCCGGAGCGCAACCGCTTCTTCAAGGGGCTGGCGAGCTGGATCGGCTTCCGGCAGCTGCGCGTCGACTACGAGCCGGCCGAGCGGCTGCACGGCGCCACCGCCTTCGGCTGGGGCTCGCTGCTCGGTCTCTCGATCGAGGGGCTCACCTCGTTCTCGGTGGCGCCGCTGCGGCTGGCGAGCCTGCTCGGGCTGGTGCTCGCGCTCAGCGCACTGGTGTTCGGCGTCTCGATGCTGTTCGAGGTGATCGTGTATGGCGTCGCCGTACCGGGCTATCCGTCGGTGGTGGTCGGCCTGATGGTGCTCGGCGGCGTGCAACTCGTGATGATCGGCGTGCTCGGCGAGTACATCGGCAAGATTCTCTCCGAGCTGAAAGCGCGGCCGATCTATTTCGTCGCCGGGCACAGCGTGAAGCAGGCCGAGACTGTCCGCCAAGAGACCGTCCGCCAGGAGACCGGCACCGCGCGTAGCGCAGCCGAGTGAGAGCGATGAGCGAGCCGCCCCCGCGCCGCATCCTTCTGTGCGCCGACGATTACGGCATCGCGCCGGGCGTCAACGAGGCGATTCGCGATCTCGTGGCGCGCGGCCGGCTCAACGCCACCTCCGTGATGGTGGTGGCGCCGAGCTTCTCGCGCACCGAAGCTGACGCGCTCGACGCGCTCAATGCGGCCGGCGAGCGCGTCGCGATCGGGCTGCATCTGACCCTCACCGGTCCGCTCAAGCCGCTGACCGCGAGCTACGCGCCGCTTGTCGATGGCGCGTTCCTGCCGCTCACCACGACCTTGCGGCTGGCCGTGCAGCAGCGCCTCGACATGGTGGCGCTCGCGGCGGAAATGCGTGCGCAGTTCGAGGCGTTCGCAAAAGCGTTCGGCCGTGCGCCGGACTTCGTCGACGGGCATCAGCATGTGCATCTGTTTCCGCAGGTGCGTCACGCCGCGCTCGAGGCGGTCGCCTGGATGGCGCCGCATGCCTGGGCGCGCCAATGCGGCTCAAGCCGGCCGTTGGCGCGGCGGCTGTCCGATCCGAAGGGTCTGCTGATCGATTATTTCAGCCGCGAATTCCGCGCCCGCGCTTCGCGCCACGGCGTGACCACCAATCCTGCGTTTGCCGGCACCTATACGTACCGGCTGGACGCGGATTTCCCGCGCCTCTTCCCCCAGTTCCTTGAGGGGATGCCCGAAGGCGGGCTGATCATGTGCCATCCGGGCCACGTCGATGACGAGCTGATGCGGCTCGACCCGCTGACCCTGCTGCGCGAGAAGGAATATGACTATCTCGTCGGCGACGCCTTTCCGGCCGACCTGGCGGCGGCGGGCGTGACGCTGAACTGAAACCAGCGCATGATCCGGCGAAGTGGGCACCGGTTCGCCGATAAGATCATGCGCAAAGGAAATTTTGGCGCGCGCCCGGACGCAAAACCGGTTCCCACTTTTGCTGGTCGCGCGCCCCTGCGACAACATTTCATCGTAGCGCCATTCCGCCCGGGTACAGGGCGCCCCATATCAGCCCCGCCCGAGAACCGGGCCGCAGGAGGACGACATGACGCCGCAGGAACGCCAGATGATGGCCGAACTGTTCAACCGCCTTGCTTCGCTGGAGAATTCGCCGCGCGATCCTGACGCCGAGGCGATGATCCGCGAGGGCTTCCGCCGCGCCCCGAACGCCGCCTACGCGCTGGTGCAGACGGTGCTGCTGCAGGACGAGGCGCTCAAAGCCGCGAACGCCCACATCCAGGAATACGAGCAGCGACACGGTGCGCCGCCGCCGCAGCCCGAACAGCCGCGCGGATTCCTCGACAATATGCGCGACAGCTTGCTCGGCCGCGACGAGCCGCGCGGTTCGGTGCCGCGCGTGCCGCCGGGCGGTCAGCCGATGGGCGCGCCTTCGCCGTGGGCGCAGGGCGGAAATCAAGGCGGGTATCAGCAGGGTTACCAGCAGGGCGCGCCGATGCAGGCGCCTCCGCAACAGGGCGGTGGCGGTTCGTTCCTTGGCACGGCCGCCGCAGCCGCGGCGGGCCTGATCGGCGGCTCGCTCCTGATGGGCGGCATCCGCTCGGCGATGGGCGGGCACGGCGGCTCGAGCCCGGCCTCCGGCGCGTTCGACTCGCTCTCAGGGCGCTCTCCCGGGAGCGGCAATGCCGCCAACAGCGATCTTGCGCGTGACGCCGGGCTCGGCGATGTCGGTAACCGCTCGGGCAGCGATGCGGGCGACGGCCGCCGCGCCGGACTGTTCGACGGCGCCGACACCAGCGAGGGCGACTCGGACGAGAGCTACGAGGACGATGGCGACGCCGGCTACGATGACGGCGGCGGCAGCGAGGAGTGAGTCGCGCTCAAGCCATCCGCTGAATCAGAAAGGCCGCCGGTCATCCGGCGGCCTTTGGTTATTCGCGATGGTCGCGGGCGGCTCAGATCACCACCACCTTCGTTCCCACCTTCACGCGGCTGTACAGATCGATCACGTCCTCGTTGCGCATGCGGATGCAGCCGGACGAGACCGCGGTGCCGATGGTCCACGGCTCGTTCGAGCCGTGGATCCGATAGAGCGAGGAGCCGAGATACATCGCGCGCGCGCCGAGCGGATTGTCCGGCCCGCCCGCCATGTGGCGCGGCAGGTCGGGGCGGCGCTGCAGCATCTCGGGCGGCGGCACCCAGTCCGGCCACTCGGCCTTGCGCGTGATGCTCTTCATCCCGGCCCAGGTGAAGCCGGGACGGCCCACGCCGATACCGTAGCGCTTCGCCCTGCCGCCTTCCTCGACGTGATAGAGGAACTTGTTCGGCGTATCGATCACGATCGTGCCGGGCGCGTGCTTGCCGTCATATGAGACGACCTGCGGCAGGTAGCGCGGGTCGATGCCGGGACGCGCGGGCTCTCCCTGCATGCCGGGGTAACCCATCGCTGAGCCGCGCGGCGCAAGGTCGGGCTCCACTTCCTGGCGGCGTCCCTGATACGGATCGATGTATTGCGGCACCTGATACGACGGCCGTCGCTGGCGCGGCGCCTCGCCGGTGCCGTTGAACAGGAACTCGATGAAGCCGCCGCCCATTTCGCGGCGCGGTGCCGCAGCGGTCCGCATCGGCGCCTGTTGCCGCGTCTCGGCTTGCTGCGAATAGACTTGTTGCGAGTAGACTTGCGGGGCGTAGCTTTGCGCGGCGGCGGGCGCCGCGGCGAACACACTGATGAAGGCAAGCGGAAGGGTGTTACGGGACATCGACGTACTCTCGAACATGATCGTCGTTACATGAGAACCGAACAACTCGGCCTCGCGCACCACAACGCCTGAGAAACTCGACCGTTTGGTAAACGAAACGATCCGCGGCTTTTGAATGACCGGATTCAGATTCCGTTCGTCACGTTACGGTTTATTTTGCGGTAAGGCTGATGGTTAATGCCGCGTAGCGCCAACGCATTCGCGTCGAATTGCAGCTTGTGAACCCGATCTTAAAGCTGCAGCGCTTATAGCACGCGGCGGGGATGTTGGGGGACGACAATGCAAGCGCGGCGCAAGCCATTTCGCGTCGAGAGTATGGATCGCGCGGCCGGGCGTGTGAACGTGCACAGTTACGCTCATCACTACGCGCACGACGAGATCATGTCCGAGCTGCGCTTGCTGCGCGCGCTGGTGAAGCCGTCGGAGCAGGTGACCCAGCAGATGATCGAGGCCTACAAGGCGCAGATCGCCGAGGCCGCCAAGCTCAAGGGCGAGCTCGATCTCATTCAAGACGCGATCACCCGCACCAAGCGGGAGATCGCGACCGTGCACGTCACCGGCTTCGAGGGGCCGGAGATGGCGCGCGTCACCAACGAGCTCGACGCGATCGTCGGCGGCACCGAGAGCGCGACCGACACGATCCTGTCCAACGCCGAAGAGATCGACCAGCTGGCCTCGACGCTCGCCGCGCGGCTGAAGGACGAGCAGAACCAGCAGCTCGTGCAGGACATGCAGGAGCGCGTGATCAAGATCTTCGAGGCCTGCAATTTCCAGGACCTCACCGGCCAGCGCATCACCAAAGTGGTGGGCACGCTGAAATTCATCGAGACGCACATCGTGCGCATGATGGAAATCTGGGGCGGGCTCGACGCCTTCAAGGACATCGAGGCGGAGACGATTGCGCAACGCCAAGGCGGCGCCAGGCTGCTCAACGGCCCGAAGATCGCGGGCGAGGCCGGCCACGCCTCGCAGGACGATATCGACGCGTTGTTTGCGTAAGAGCAACGCCAGGAAAGGTGGGCCCCGGTTTTCCGTCCGGCGTTGCGACCAAGAAAACAGCGCCAGGAAAAGTGAGCGCCGGTTTTCTGTCCGGCGTCGCGACCGATCTACGTCTTTACAAAGCTCATCAGGCGCGGGTCGAATGCCGCGCGTGCGGTGGATGAGATGCTGATCCGCGTCGCGTCGACATGCGCGGGATTGAGCAGATAGTTTGCCGCCTCAGGCACGATCGCAGATGGCACGCGGAGCAAGGCAGTCCTGGCCGTGCCGAGCCATTCATCGCCGCGCACGCGAGTGTCCGCAGTTCGCTCGCGCCAAGCCTCGGTCAGGGCGCTCTCGTCGACCGCATCGCTGTCGAGACCGTCAGGCACCTCAACGCCGAGCAGCTGATAGTGCGTCGGCAGATCCTCGGCGTCGATTTCGAGATGAACCATCACCTCGAGCAGCGCGGAGGCCGGGTGGTCGGCGAGATAGACGACCCGGCGGCCGCGCGTATGCCAGCGGCCGGAGGCGTAAAGCCCGCCGTCACCGCTCAAACTCGCGTGGTTCGAAATCCGCCAGAGCCGCATCATCTGTCGCGGCGCATCTTGTCGACGAACCGGTGCCCGCTTCGCCGGATCATGCGCTCAGGCGAAGATGCCGTGCTCGATGCGAAACAGCATCTCCTCGACCACGCGCGCGCCGGCTTCGCTGGCCAGCCAGGCGAGCGGCGTCTCGCCCTTGAGTTCGCGCTTCGCCTTGCGCAGCCAGCGGTGCGCCTTGTCGGCATCGCCGAACACGCGCTCGGCCTGCATCGCGATCCGCTCGAGCCGCAGCGCCTTGTCGGTCTCCTCGACCGTCAGCGGTTCGTTCGCAGCCTTGCGGCGCGCGAGCGTGCGCTTCGGCACCACGAGCGCGAAGATCTCGTCCTCGCTGTAGCCGCGGCGCGAAAGGTCCCCCAGAGCGGCTGGCGCGATGCGAGCCGTCGCCGCGTCGAAGGCGCTCGAACTGTCGGCAAATCCGGTGAGATAGGGAGCTTTTTGGGTCACGGTGCCATCTGCCAAAATATATTGACAATATGGCATCGAGCCGCCGGTTTGTCCAGTGCTATGCTATCTGCCCGTCAGGACAGACCTTTTCGCGGAGCTTTGCGGCGCCCGGACGGTCTGCTAGAAGCGCGGCCATGAACGCGCGCGCCGTCATACTGATTTTGCGAATTACGGGCCCGGTCTCCGCCTGATTTGAGGCCGAGCGCCGGTGATAAGCCTTCCGCGCAACCCGTACCGTCAGCGATCCTCCCCATGACCGAAGCCCGCGACTACAGCGCGACTCTGTTCCTGCCCCAGACCGATTTTCCCATGCGCGCCGGGCTGCCGCAGAAGGAGCCGGAGCTCCTGGCCCGCTGGGCCAGGCTCGGCATGTACGCGCGCATGCGCGAGGCCGCGAAGGGCCGCACGAGATTCGTGCTGCATGACGGCCCGCCCTATGCCAACGGCAACATCCACATCGGCACCGCGCTCAACAAGATCCTCAAGGACGTGGTGACGCGCTCGCAGCAGATGCTCGGCTACGATTCCAATTACGTGCCGGGCTGGGACTGCCACGGCCTGCCGATCGAGTGGAAGATCGAGGAAGAGTACCGCGCCAAGGGCAAGAACAAGGACGCGGTGCCGATCAACGAATTCCGCGCCGAATGCCGCGCCTTTGCCCAGCACTGGCTCGGCGTGCAGCGCGAGGAGTTCAAGCGCCTCGGCGTCGAGGGCGACTGGGCCAATCCCTACACCACGATGAGCTTTGCGGCCGAGGCGCAGATCGCGCGCGAGCTGATGAAGTTCGCCGCCAACGGTACGCTCTATCGCGGCTCCAAGCCGGTGATGTGGTCGGTGGTGGAGAAGACCGCGCTCGCCGAGGCCGAGGTCGAGTACGAGGATTACACCAGCGATACCATCTGGGCGAAGTTTCCGGTGGCGTTCGCCTTCGGCGATCGTGTGAAGGCGCTCAACGAAACATACTGGAACACGTCGATCGTCATCTGGACCACGACGCCGTGGACGATTCCCGGCAACCGGGCGATCAGCTATTCGCCGAAGGTCGCATATGGCCTCTACAAGGTCACCGACGCGCCGGCGGAGAATTGGGCCAGGACCGGCGACTTGCTGATCCTGGCCGACAGGCTCGCCGCGGATGTCTTCAAGCAGGCGCGCGTGACGGCGTTCGAGAAAGTGCGGGCGGTGCCGCCGCAAGATCTCGCGCAGCTCGGCTGCGCGCATCCGTTGAAGGGCGTCGCGGACTCGTATCAGTTCGTCGTGCCGCTGCTCAGCGGCGACCATGTGTCGGACGATGCCGGCACCGGCTTCGTGCACACCGCGCCCGGCCACGGCCGCGAGGACTTCGATGTGTGGACTGCGGGCGCGCGCGAGCTAGAAGCGCGTGGCGTCAACAGTGCAATCCCCTACACGGTCGACGAGAACGGCGCCTTCACCACGCAGGCGCCGGGCTTTACCGGCAGGCGCGTGCTCAACGACAAGGGCGAGAAGGGCGACGCCAACGAGGCGGTGATCAAGGCGCTGGTTGCGGCGAACGCGCTGATCGCGCGCGGACGGCTGAAGCACCAGTATCCGCATTCATGGCGCTCGAAGAAGCCGGTGATCTTCCGCAACACGCCGCAATGGTTCATCGCGATGGACAAGCCTTTCAGCTTGCCGGTCGCGACGGACGAGCCCGGCACCTTGCGCCATCGCGCGCTGACCGCGATCGAAGAGACCGCGTGGGTCCCGCCGCAGGGCGAGAACCGCATCACCGGCATGATCGAGAGCCGCCCCGACTGGGTCATCTCGCGCCAGCGCGCCTGGGGCGTGCCGATCGCGGTGTTCGTGCGCGAGGTCGGCGACGGCTCGGTCGAGGTGCTGCAGGACGAACGGGTGAACCAGTGCATCGGCGCGGCGTTCGAGGCCGAAGGCGCCGACGCCTGGTATGCGGCGGGCGCGCGCGAGCGCTTCCTCGGCAGTCTCGCGAACGAGGACTGGCAGAAGGTCGACGATATCCTCGATGTCTGGTTCGACTCAGGGTCCACGCACGCCTTCACGCTGGAAGATCCGCGCCATTTCCCGACGCTCGCGGGCATCAAGCGCAAGAAGGACGGCGGCGGCGATACCGTGATGTATCTGGAGGGCTCCGACCAGCATCGCGGCTGGTTTCACTCCTCGCTGCTTGAGTCCTGTGGCACGCGCGGCGTCGCGCCGTTCGACGTGGTGCTGACCCACGGCTTCGTGCTCGACGAGCACGGGCGCAAGATGTCGAAGTCGCTCGGCAATACGGTCGCGCCACAGGACGTGATGAAGCAGTCCGGCGCCGACATCCTGCGCATGTGGGTATGCGCGTCGGACTACGCCGACGACATTCGCATCGGTCCGGAGATCATCAAGACCACGGTCGATACCTACCGCAAGCTGCGCAACACCATCCGCTGGATGCTCGGCAACCTGGTGCATTTCCGCACCGAGCACCGCATCGCAGTCGAAAAGATGCCCGAGCTCGAGCGGCTGATGCTGCATCGCCTCGCCGAGCTCGATGCCACGGTACGGCAGGCTTACGTCGAATTCGACTACAAGCGCATCTTCGCGACGCTGAGCACGTTCATGACGAACGATCTCTCGGCCTTCTATTTCGACGTCCGCAAGGACGCGCTCTACTGCGATCCGGTTTCGTCGGCGACGCGCAAGGCCGCGCTGACCGTGATCGACGAGATCTTCCGCTGCACCGTGACGTGGCTCGCGCCGATGCTCTGCTTCACGGCGGAGGAATCCTGGCTGTCGCGCTATCCGGGCGAGGAGAGTTCCGTTCACCTCGAACTCTTTCCCGAGATCCCGGCGAACTACCGCAATGACGCGCTCGCCGAAAAGTGGCGCAAGGTGCGCACGGTGCGCCGCGCCGTCACCGGCGCACTGGAAGTCGAGCGCGCCAACAAGCGCATCGGCTCGTCGCTGGAAGCCGCGCCGATCGTCTACGTCTCCGACCTCGATCTGTTCGCCGCGCTGGTCGAGATCGATCTCGCCGAAGTGTGCATCACCTCAGCGGCCACGCTCATTGAAGGCGAGGGACCCGTGGAGGCGTTTCGCCTCGACGAGGTGAAGGGCGTCGCGGTGGTGCCGAAGCTCGCCGAAGGCCGCAAGTGCGCGCGCTCGTGGAAAATCTCGTCGGCTGTGGGCTCCGATCCCGACTATCCCGATGTGACCCCGCGCGACGCGCAGGCGCTGCGCGAATGGGACGCGATGCCCAAGCCTGCAGAGACAACCGCTGCCGAAAAAGCGGCGGAGTGACGTGGGCCAGTATCTCTACGGCCCGCTCACCCGTCTTGGTCTGATCGTGGCGGCGGTCGCCTGCGCGCTCGATCAGGCGGCGAAGCTGTGGCTGATGTTTTCCTTCGATCTGGCCAACAAGGGGCTGGTCCACCTCACATCGTTCTTCGCCTTCGTGCTGACCTGGAATCCGGGCATCAGCTACGGCCTGTTCCCGCAGGACACGGATTTCGGCCGCTACACTCTGCTGGCACTGAAAACCGGCGCGGTGGCGATCCTGTGGGTCTGGCTGGCCCGGGCGGAGACGAAACTGACCGCGCTCTCGCTCGGCCTGATCATCGGCGGGGCATTCGGCAACGCCATCGACCGCGTCGCCTATGGGGCGGTGATGGACTTCGTTCTGTTCCACATCGATACGGAAACCGTCAAATTCGCCTGGTACGTGTTTAACCTGGCGGACGCCGCCATCGTTGCGGGGGTGGTCGGGCTGTTGTATGAGTCCTTTTTCGGGGGGCACGCCGCAAAAGCGCCCTGATCCCACGGGATCAATGGCCCGCGGCCGTCCTCGGGGGATGGCATTGTTCCGCCTGCAGAAATTGGATGATCGCCATGCGTCATGACCCGTTCGGCACGCGCCTGCGCCACGGCCTGATCGCTTGCCTGTGCGGCGCACTCCTTGGACTCGGCAGCGCCGGCGCCGTGAACGCCCAGCAGGCGAACGAGGACGAGGACACCTTCGAGCAGAGCGTCATCAAGAGCATTCTGGGCGGACTGGGCGTCGACGTCGGCAACAAAAAGGGCATCGAATACCGCGAGCGCTCGCCGCTGGTAATTCCGCCGAGCCTCGACCTGCCGCCGCCGGACCAGGCCGATGCCTCGGCACGTAATCCGGCCTGGCCGCGCGAGCAGACGCGCAAGAAGACCGCCGTGCAGGCCAAGCCGCAGATATACGCCACGCCCGACGATCCCGGCACAAGCTCGCGCATGTCGCCCGCGGAAATGCGCCGCGGCACCAATACGAACGCCCAGCGCGTCACCGATCCGTCCAAGTCCGGCTCGCAGGAAGACCCCGACATCGGCCGCCCGCTACGTCCGAATGAGCTCGGCTCCTCGAGCATTTTCAACTGGCGTGCGCTCACCGGCAGCTACGCCAACGAAACCGCCAAGTTCGAAGGCGAGCCCTCGCGCGGCCAGCTGACCCAGCCGCCGCCCGGCTACCAAACGCCATCGGGCAACCAGCCTTACGGCACGGTGAGCGATACCGGCCCGGGTTGGAAGATCCCGAACATTCTGACCCGGCCCGAGGGAACGCCCGACAATTGATCGTTATCGCGGGGCAACGTCGTTTCGCCCTGTGCTAGGCACAGGCCATGAGAAAGCCGTGCCGACCATGCTGATTCGCGCCTTCCTGATCCTTGCCCTGTGCGGGCTGCTGGCCGCACCGGCATCCCGCGATGCCGCCGCCGCGACCGCGGTCGCGCAGTTCACCCTCGCCAACGGCATGACCGTGGTGGTGATCCCGGACCGGCGCACGCCGGTCGTCACCCATATGTTGTGGTACCGCGTTGGCGCCGCCGACGAGCCGCCGGGCAAGTCCGGCATCGCGCATTTCCTCGAACATCTGATGTTCAAGGGGACCGCGAAGAACCCGGCCGGGCGCTTCTCGCAGCAACTCGCCGCGATCGGCGGCCAGGAGAACGCGTTCACCTCGAACGACTACACCGGCTATTACCAGCGCACTTCGCGCGAGCATCTCGGCACCTTGATGGAATTCGAGGCCGATCGCATGACCGGCCTGGTGCTCACCGACGACATCATCGCGAGCGAGCGCAACGTCATCCTCGAAGAGCGCAACCAGCGCATCGAGAACGAGCCGTCCGCGCGCCTCTCCGAGCAGATGGGCGCCGCGCAATATCTCAACCATCCCTACCACAAGCCGACCATCGGCTGGCGCCATGAGATGGAAACACTCGACCGCACCGACGCGCTCGACTTCTACAAGCGCTTCTACGAGCCGGACAACGCCGTGCTGGTCGTCGCCGGCGACGTCACGCCGGAAGAGGTGAAGACGCTCGCCGAAAAGACCTACGGCAAGCTCGCGCGCCACGGCGCGATCGGCGAACGCAAGCGCCCGCAGGAGCCGCCGCAGATCGCCGAGCGGCGTGTCACCTTCGCCGACCTGCGCGTCACGCAGCCGAGCCTGCAGCGCAGCTACCTCGTGCCGTCCTTCACCACCGCGGAGCGCGACGACGCTTACGCGCTCGACGTGCTGGCGCACGTGCTGGGCGGCGGTTCGAACAGCTGGCTGTTCCGCGCGCTGGTGATGGAGCAGCGGCTCGCCACCAATGTCGGCGCCTGGTATCAGGGGACCTCGCTCGATGCCTCGCGCTTCGGCCTCTACGGCACGCCGGCGAGCGGCGTCGCGCTGGAGAAGCTCGAAGCCGCGATCGATACCGTGATCGCGTCCTTCCTCGACAAGGGACCCGCGGTGGAGGAGGTCGAGCGCTCCAAGGCGCGCATGATCGCCGACTATGTCTATGCGCAGGACAACCAGTCGCAGCTCGCGCGCATGTACGGCGCGGCGCTGACCACCGGCCAGACGGTCGCCGACATGCAGGCGCGGCCGGACAGAATTCGCGCCATCACCGCCGAGCAGGTGCGCGATGCCGCGCGGCGCTTCCTCGACAAGCGCCGTTCGGTGACGGGCTATCTGGTCAAGGACGGGCAGCGCGAGGAGAAAAAGTCGTGAAGATACTTCTCAGCTTGGCCGTCGCGGCGGCGATTTCGCTTTCAGCCGCGAGCCCGGCCTCTGCCGCCAGCAAGATCGAGGCGATCGTGAGCCCCGGCGGGATCAAGGCCTGGCTGGTGCGCGAGCCCTCGGTGCCGATGGTCGCGCTCGACTTTGCGTTCACCGGCGGCGCCAATGCCGATCCGGCGGGCAAGCCGGGCGTCGCCAACATGGTCTCCTCGATGCTCGACGAAGGCGCCGGCGATCTCAATGCGCAGACGTTCCAGGAGCGCATGGAGGAGAAGGCGATCGAGATCGGCTTCACGGCGGCGCGCGATCAGTTCCGCGGCTCGCTGCGCTCGCTTTCGGAGAACCTCGACGAGGCGGTGACGTTGCTGCGCCTCGCGCTGACCGTGCCGCGCTTCGACGCTGAGGCGGTCGAGCGCATCCGCAGCCAGCTGCTCGCCGAATTGAGCCGCTCCAGCACCAATCCGAACGAGATCGCCAACCGGCGCTTCTGGGCGACGGCATTTCCCGATCATCCCTACGGCCGGCCCTCGAAGGGCACGCCCGAGACGGTCTCCACCATCACGGCCGACGATCTCAAGACCTACGTGAAGAGCGTGTTCGCGCGCGAGCAGCTCACGGTCGGCATCGTCGGCGACCTCAGTGCCGAGGCCGCCGGGAAACTGATCGACCGCGTGTTCGGCGATCTGCCGGGCAAGCCCACGCTCGCGCCGGTGCCCGGCCGGGCGATTCAGGGGCTCGGCGAACGCATCGTGATCAATCTCGACGTGCCGCAGACGGTGATCAATTTCGGCGGGCCGGGGGTCGCGCGCGACGACTCGGACTTCATGGCGGCCTATATCGTCAATCACATCTACGGTGCCGGCACACACACCTCGCGGCTTTACAACGAGGTGCGCGAGAAGCGCGGCCTTGCCTATTCGATCCGCAGCACCCTCTACTGGATGGACAGCGCCAATGTGATCGTCGGCGGGACCGCAACGCGGTCCGACCGCGCCGGCGAGACGCTGAGCATCATCGACACCGAGATGAAGCGGATCGCGGCCGAAGGCCCGACGCAGGACGAACTCGACAAGGCGAAGGCCTATCTGAAGGGCTCGTACGCGCTCTCCTACGACACCTCGTCGAAGATCGCGGGCCAGCTTGTGCAGATCCAGCTCGACAAGCTCGGCATGGATTACCCGGAGCGGCGCAGCGCGATGATCGACGCGGTGACCTTGGCCGACGCCAAGCGCGTGGCGAAGCGGCTGCTCGATACCAAGTCCCTCACCGTGGTGGTCGGCCGTGCACAGGGGCTGAACAAGACCAACTAACTCGTTGCGCTGTGGAACTTTTCACGCGCGGTGCGGTAATCTGTCGGCATGCCGTTCAAGCAAACAATCGAAAATGCGCGCGCCGAGAAGATCGGCGAACACGGCGTCGGCAAGGCCGCGTTTGACGACGCGCTGAAGCGCGGCGAAGCGGCGCTGGACCGGGTGCGCGATGCGCACGAGACCTCGTCGCTGCCACTGCTGCGGCTGCCGGCAAAGACCTCCGACCTCGACGAGATCAAACAGGCCGCCGCGCGGCTACGCAACGGCGCGACCGATGTCGTGGTGCTCGGCACCGGCGGATCGAGCCTCGGCGGGCAGACCTTGGCGCAGCTTGCCGGTGTCGGCGTGCGCGGCATCGAGGCGTTCCGCGCGGCTCCGCGCCTGCATTTCATGGACAATCTCGACCCCGCGACCTACGGCGAATTGCTCGCCAAACTGCCGCTCGCGACCACGCGATTCATCGCGATCTCGAAGTCGGGCGGCACCGGCGAGACCCTGATGCAGACCGCGGCGGCAATGTCTGCGGTCAAGGCGGCCGGACTGGAGCCGCGCATCGGCGAGCTGTTCTTCGGCATCAGCGAGGCCGCGACGAGCGGCAAGCGCAACGGCTTGCGCGATCTGTTGGGCGCGTCGGTCGAGATACACGAACACGATCCTGGCATCGGCGGGCGCTATTCGGGCCTGTCCAATGTCGGCCTGCTGCCGGCCGCGATTCTTGGACTGGACATCGGCGCGATCCGCGCCGGCGCCGCGATGGCGCTTGCACCGGTGCTGGCCAGGAGACCGCCCGCCGAAGTGCCGTCCGCGCTCGGGGCCGCGCTGAATACTGCCGCGGCGCATGCGGGAAAAAACATCGCCGTGCTGATGGCCTACGCCGATCGGCTCGAGCGCTTCTCGCGCTGGTATGTGCAGCTCTGGGCCGAAAGCCTCGGCAAGGCGGGCCGGGGCACGACGCCGCTCGGCGCGCTCGGGCCGGTCGACCAGCATTCGCAATTGCAGCTGTTCATCGCCGGGCCGCGCGACAAGCTGTTCACGGTCATCACCCTCGGCACAAAAGGGCAGGGCCCGCGCATCGATCCTGATCTCGCCAAGCGCGCGGGCGAGCCTGACTTGGGCGGACGCACCATGGGCGATCTCGTCGCCGCCCAAGGCCGCGCCACCGCGGAGACGCTGGCGAAAAACGGCTGTCCGGTGCGCACCATGCACATCGAGACACTCGACGAGACGAGCCTCGGCGCGCTGATGATGCACTTCATGCTCGAGACGATGATCGCCGCGCACCTCATCGGCGTCGATGCGTTCGACCAGCCGGCGGTGGAAGAGGGCAAGGTGCTGGCGAAGCGGTATCTAAGCCAGAGTTGATCGTCGTCGCCGGGCTTGACCCGGCGACCCCGATAGAGGACGCACAGCCGTGCCCACACTATCGGGATGGCCGGGACAAGCCCGGCCATGACAACGACCATGGCGATCCGCATCACCGACGATATCAGCCTCGACGACTCCGAGATCGAGGAGAGCTTCGTGCGCTCCTCCGGTCCGGGCGGGCAGAACGTCAACAAGCTCTCCACCGCGGTTCAATTGCGCTTCGACGTGCGCCGCTCGCCGTCGCTGCCGAACGACGTGGCGATCCGCCTGATGCGGCTCGGCGGCAAGCGCATCACCAAGGACGGCGTGCTGGTGCTGATCGCGCAGAACCAGCGCACGCAGGAACGCAACCGCGCCGAGGCGCTGGAGCGGCTCGTGGCACTGATCCGCGAGGCCGCGGTGCGCCCGGTCCCGCGCCGCGCCACCAAGCCCACCCGCGCCTCGAAGGAGAAGCGCCTCGAGGGCAAGAAAGTCCGCTCCAATATCAAGGGCTTGCGCGGCAAGAAGCCGTCGCTGGATTAGCGGGGACGGCGTGCTGGTCGCCTCGCCGCGCATTCGGCAAATCGCTAGAGTCATACCGAATCGCGCCGCTTTTCCCTCTCCCCGCTTGCGGGGACAGGGTGGCGAGCCAACGGGTCGGCGCGTAGCGCCGCCCGATGATAAACTCTGCGAGCCGGGTGAGGGGGATTCACCGGCTCGCAATGCCCCTCACCCGATCC
>Ga0207683_10000859_pt1 | contig 27837 bp, 20 predicted proteins | sample KBSM73metaG_FD_184333 | JGI IMG/M metagenome (GOLD analysis project Ga0207683, IMG submission 184333) | Miscanthus rhizosphere microbial communities from Kellogg Biological Station, Michigan, USA - KBS M7-3 metaG (SPAdes) (version 2) | ecosystem: Host-associated > Plants > Roots > Rhizosphere >... | reverse complement strand
GTGGCGCCCGCGCCGACGTAGACTTCGAACGGCAGGTCGACCTGGGGAAACGGCTTCGGGCGGCGCACGAGGATCATGTCGAGCGTTCCCTTCATCTGCGGTGCGTAGGAGCCGTCGCGATTCGCCCGGAAGTAGGCCTCGGCGACCGGCAGTACATCCTCGGCGTAGCGCGGCGGCAGCTCCCACGGACACACGTCGGTCGCACCGGCGCAGCGCGACCGATCGGCGAGGTAGACGTAGGCGGTCGCGCCGCCATAGGCGAGCACCGCACTGAACGGATCGCTGGCGGCGACGTCGTGGCGAAACGGGCGCACGCGAAATCCTGCGGCCCGGAGCACGGTCGGCGGCCCGCCGCCCTCGCCGGTCCCGAGCGCGTGAACCTTGTCGTGCACCACGGCGGTGTGGCCGTGATCGGCGAGCACGATCACCCACAGCCGGTCGAGCCGGCCGCGCGCGCGCAGCTTGTCGACCACGCGGCCGATCAGCGGATCGACGATCGTGCGCATGTACGTGCGGCGCGCGGCATCCGGGCCCTCGTCGGCGACGTGCGCGTAGAGGTCGGTACCGGCGACGTACAGCGTCAGCACGTCGGGCAGCGGATCGCGAGCGAGGTGACTCGTGAGCACGTCGACGGCGGCGCGATCGATCTCGGCCCACACCGTCGGCGAATGCTTGCCGCGCACGTAGCGGTCGACCTTGTCCGCGAGCAGCTCGGCGTAGATGTGGAAGTAGGCCGCGTGCTTCGCCAGGAGCATTCGATCGGCCCCGCGAAACAGGTGGTTCATCGTCACCCAGATCAGGATGTTCGGTTCCTTCTCGCGCATCGCCTCGTACACGGTCTGCGCCTGGGTCAGCCGGTCGATGTAGCGATCGGTGTAGATCGCGAGCGTGGGATCGATGTCGAAGAACGAGACCGGGGCAGGGCAGGCGAATTCGCGTTGCTCCCGGATGAAGTACTCGTTGCCGGCGACGCCGTGGTCGGCGGGGGCCACGCCGGTCATCGCGCTCACCCAGGCCGGCATCGTCGTCGAGGGCATCGTCGACAGCAACGACTCGTCGAAGTACGCGTGCGCGAGCCCGTCGCCGCCGAGGAGGTCGGTCAGGTTCGGCAGCTCGCCCGCGCGGATCATCCAGTAGAGCTGCGAGCGCGACACGCCGTCGAGCGCGAGGATGAGGATCGGCGGCGCGCCGGGCGAGCTCGCGGGCGTGCCGGCGGGGCGCGATCTCAGCTGTTGATCGCTGCTCGACAGCGCGAGCTGGATCGCGCGCGAGGGGCACGACCCGAGCAGACCCAGCAGGCACGCGCACGCGAGCACGGTGGCGGATCGCATTCAGAACTCTACGTCCGCGCGCGTTCGTCGCCACGTGAAACGCCTCGCGGCTGCTACGCGCGATCACGCGTACGTGCACGACGCCGGAGATCGCCGCGCGGCGTAGGTGCATCGCGCCGGAGGATCACGCGGTTCGGGTCAGCCGGCGGGCGGAGTCACTGCCGGTGCCGCCGAGCCCTGCTGCGACTCCGCGGGCGCGCCCTCGGGCTGCTCGACCACGACGTACGTCACGTCGTCGCCCTCGTACTGCGGCTGGTAGTAGGTCCCGCCGCAGTTGTAGTAGGGGTGACCGTACGTGTAGAACGAGCCGCAGCCGGCTGGCAGCGAGTACGCCATCGAGCCGATCGCGGCGGCGGTGAAGCCGATCGCGGCGGTCGCAGCGACAGCCCGGCCGACCGGGTATCCGCCGTACCAGCCGCCGCCGCCGTAGTAGCCGTGATCGCCGTGGACATCGACGTCGCGGTTGACGTCGCGGCTGCGCTCGGTGCTGCGGTTGGTGTTGCGGTTCGTGTTGCTCGCGGTCCGGTTGGTGTTCGTGCGGTTCGTACCGGCGCCTGCGGTCCGGTTGCCGGCGGTGCCCGCGCCTGCGGTTCGGTTCGCTCCGGTGCCAGCGGTGCCGGCGCCTGCGGTGCGGTTCGCACCGGCGCCCGCCGTTCTAGTTCCTGCGGTGCTACCGCTCGGCCGACTGCCACCGCTCGGGCGGCTGCCACCACTCGGGCGACTGCCGCCGCTTGGCCGACTGGCGCCGCCGGCACGGCTGCCGCCGCCCCGGCTGACACTGGTGCGTGCGCCGCCGCCGCCACCGCGGCCCCCGCCACCTCCGCCGCGACCGCCGCCGCGCGCGAACGCGTCGCTGTTGGCCATGAGCGATCCGGCGATCGTCACGGCGATGAGACTGATTCCATGAAGGTTGCGCATGACATCCTCTAGCGCTGCGAGACGTTCTGCGGGGCGAGCTCGGTGATCCCGATCTGCGCCGCGTTCCTGGGCGGGTTGAACGTGAAGGTCGAGTCCGGCTGCTTCGCATCGAGCGTCCAGCTCATCTCGACCGAGTGCTGCGGCCGGCTCGGGTCGTCGGTCGTCGTCAGCAGGAGCTTGCGCGGCACCGGCTTGTCACCGCGCTCGATCCACAGCTGCCAGTCCACGCCCTTCTGGCGGAACGCGTACTGGTCGGTCGCGACGCCGTCGATGGTCGCCGGCCCGACGTAGGTCGCCGAGGTGAGCTCGTCCGTGGGCGAATCGGGTGTCCCCCACCGGAACAGGTCGACCAGCGGCAGCTCGATGCCGTAGCGGGTCTCCAGATCGTCGGCGAGCTCGAGGATCGTCGGCGGCGCGTCGACGCGGGTGAAGTAGCCCATCTTCGGCGCGTACATCACGAAGCTCTTGCCGTCGTAGAAGAACTGACGCTCCTTGCGCTCCGACGTCGAGTCCATCCGCAGATGGTCCGGGCGCCGGACGTGCAGGTCACCCTGCTTCGCGAGGCGCACGGTCTGCCCGTTGTCGAGATCGTAGTCGGTCTCGATGGTCGACTTGACCTCGAAGCTCTGCTGATTGCGCAGGAACGTCCCCATGCTCTCGAGGGCGTCCACCGCCTTCTGCTCGATGGCCTTGTTCGGCTTCGGCTCGGCGTTGGCCGTCGCTGCCGCGGCAACCACGATGCTGACGATCAACGACTTGTTCATGTCCGGATGCAATGCATCGGGCGCGCCGACGTGACGGCCCACACGTCGTGCGGACAGGGCACGCGGAGTCCTACGTAGCGCGCTATTCTCGGGCCATGAGCCGTCTCGCCATCGCCATGTCGATCGCCGTTGCGATCTCGTTCTCCGCGACCGCGCACGCCGATGGCGTGTTCGATGTCTGCAAGGGCGAATCGAAGTCCATCGTCCCGGGAACGGGCCAGATGTCGATCGCCGTCATCTATCCCGATGATTTTCCCGGACGCACGACGCGCGAGGTCCTGTACCCGATCGGGGTGCGGCTCGCGATCGCGGAGAAGGCGAAGATCTTGCTCGGCGCGGATGTCGACGCGGCGCTCAAGCTCGTGCGCGACCGGCACTGGAGCGAAAAGGCCAACGCGTGCAGCAGTGCACCGTCGCTCGACGCGGTGCTCGGTCAGAAGCATCCGAACCTCTCGACCGCGCACGCCTCGATCGCGTGCGACGACAAGAATGCGTGCGAGCTCCGCGTCGATCTCGAGCGCCACGGTCGGCCGACGGCGGAGCGCTGGGTCCGCTACACCGCGCCGCTGGTCGGATCCAAGGATTCGACGAAGGTGATCGCCGCAGCCGCTCCGAAGCTTACCGCGAAAGGCCCGCCGCCTGACGCGCCGACCGCCGGCCTCGCGGTGACCGAGCTGTCGCAAGGCGTCGTCAGGACTCGCAGCGATGCCGACGGCGCCCTCCAGCTGGATCGCACGATGGAAGCGAGCGCGGCGTTTGCGGCGTGCGCCCCGAAAGGGCGCAAGGCTCACGACATTCGCGGCTACTGGGCGGACTGGAAGCTGTCCGCGCTCGGCACGCCGATGGAGGTCGCGGTCGCGCCGTTCGGCGGCGCCGATCCTGCCGACAAGGAGGCCGCCGCGTGTCTGACGAAGGCGCTGCGCACGCTGCAGCTGTCGTGTCCGCGCGACGGCAAGGTGACGCCGGTGCGCACCGCGATCTGTCTGTAAGCGATCAGAACGCCCGGTAGAACGTGCCGAGCACGATGCCGAACAGGACGTGCGCGATGATCACCGAGACCGGCGTGCGCACGCCGTAGTGCAGCGCCAGGAAGCCGGGCGGTTCGAGGCCGCGCGCGATCGTCGGTCCGCGCTGCTCGCTCGCCATCCGCGGATGCATCCCCGGCAGCGCAGCCATGCCTGCGGTGAGCACGAACGTCGCGTGCACGAGCCCGATCGCCGCGCCCTTCCACCACGTGGGGCCGCCCCACACCTGGAACGCCGCGACGTAGACGAGCGAGAAGATCCAGCCGTTGACGAGGTGAATCGCGACGCCGATCGTCTTCGCGCGATCGCGATCGGCGGTGACCATCGTGCCGAGCATGTACGGCAGGTTCATGCGGGTGAGGCCGAGCCCCTGGCTGCCCGACATCAGCAGCGTGAGGAGCACCGTCGACGCGAAGCCCCAGACGAGCCAGCTGGTCCAGTTCATGGCCGCACCTCCGCGCGGGGCTGCGCGCGCCGCTCTGCGGTCTCGCGACGAGCCCGGGCCTCGAGCGACAGCGCGGCGCTGACGAGGCCGACATGCGTGTAGGCCTGCGGGAAGTTGCCGAGCTGCGCACCGCTCGCGGGCTCGACTTCCTCGGCCATGAGGCCGACGTCGTTGGCGTACGCGCCCGCCTCCGCGAACAGCCGGCGCGCTGCCGCGAGCGATGAGCCGCCTCGCGCGAGGTGCTCGACCGCCCAGTAGCTACAGATCCAGAACGCGCCCTCGCCCGCGCGGCGACTCTCGTCGTAGCGGTAGAACAGGCCGCGGCCTGCCCCGAGCGCGCGTTCCACCGCGGCGTAGGTCGACCGCATGCGCGGCGACGCGGCGTCGTGAAAGCCGTAGTACGACATCAGCAGCACGCTCGCATCGAGCTCCGCCGTGTCGAGGTCGCCGACATAGCAGCCGCGCGCCGGATCGAAGGCGTGGTGCTCGATGTCGCTGCGGATCGCATCGCGGATCGCCGAGAACCGCGCCGTGTCGATCTCGGGGAGCAGCCGGCGCGCCGACAGATCGAGCAGCCGATCGAACACGACCCAGCACGCGACGCGCGAGTGCGTGTGACGATGCAGCGGTCCACGCGGCTCCCAGATGCCGGAATCGGGGAGATGCCAGCGGTCGGCGACGTACTCGCCGAAGTCGCGCAGCAGGTGGCGCGTCTCGCGATCGGGCTCGCCGGTGATGCGAATGACCTGGGCCACGGCGTCGACAACCTCGCCGTACATGTCGATCTGGCGCTGCGCGAATGCGGCATTGCCGACGCGCACCGGCGTCGAGCCGTGATAGCCGGCGAGCCCGGGGACTGCGTGCTCGACGCCGGGCTCGTTGCCGTAGACGTCGTAGAGCACGCGCAGCTCGGGGCGGGTGAGGCGCGTCGTGTGGAGCAGCCAGCCGCAGAACTGCTCGGCGTCTTCCACGTAGCCGAGCTCGAGGAAGACGCGCGCGGTGAACGAGGCATCGCGGAGCCAGCAATAGCGATAGTCCCAGTTGAGGTCGCCGCCGTCGCGCTCGGGTAGGGAGGTGGTCGGCGCCGCGACGATCGCGCCCGACGGTGCGTACGCGAGCAGCTTGAGCGCGAGCGCGCCGCGCAGCACCTGGTCGCGGTGAGGGCCGTCGTAGCGCGCGCGGCCGATCCAGGCCCGCCACCATGCGATCGAGCGGTCGATGCGCGCCCGGGCCGCCTCCCCGAGCACCGGCACGATCGCCGGCGCATCGGCATCGAAGACGAGCGAGAACGCGACGCTCTCGCCGGCGTGCAGGCGCAAGGTCGCGCGAACCGCACCGGCATCATCGAGCTGCAGCGGGACCTCGGCGCGCAGCGTCACGAGCGTCGTGCCGGCGTGCCAGCGAATGCCGAGCGCGCGCGCATCCTCGATGCGGACTCTGGCCTGCCCGAAATCGGGCCGCGGATCGACGACGACCTCGAGCTCGACCTCGCCGGCGTCGCAGCGGATGATGCGTAACAGCTCGTGGTCGGCGACGAGCTCGTCGCGCTTGGTCTCTTCGGAGGCGATCGTCATCGCGTCGACGACGACGGCCTCGCCACTCGCGGTGCGCAAGCGCGTCTCGAGCACGTTCGTGAGAGGGATGTACGTGCGCTCGACGGTGGCGGGCCGGGTCGGCGTGACGCGCCAGGCGCCGCCCCGCGCGGAATCGAGCAGCGCGCCGAACCACGGAGCGCTGTCGAACCGCGGCCAGCACAGCCAGTCGATCGACGCGCTGCCCGACACGAGCGCCGCGCATCGACCGTCTCCGAGCAGTGCGTAGTCCACGCCCTCGATCAGTGCATCGAGAATGCCGTGCCGCCGGCCTGCGGAGCCCGCGTCGCCGCGGCGAGGTCAGATTCCACAGGTGTGCGCTGCTGCTCGGCCGCGCGCCGCTCTGCCCGCCGCGCCAGAAATCGTCCTAGCGAGAACGCGCCGATGCCCATCGCGATGTCGCGAACGGCAATGTCGTACTTGCGGTCCATCACGAGGTTCGCCGCGATGGCACCGAGCCATCCCGCGACGACGTACGCGCCGAGCCGGCTTGTCCTCGGGTGCAGCACCAGCGCGCCCGCCGCGATCTCGACGATCCCGACGGCCCGCATGAACGTGCGAGACGACACCGGAAGCATGTCGCGCGCAGTGGGGCTCAGGTACTTCCCCCAGTCGGTGAGCAAGTTCGTGAACTTGTCCGCACCGGCGGCAATCGGAACCAACCCGTAGGTCCAGCGCAGCACCTCGACCTGGCGATCATCTCTGGTGTCGTTCATGCGGTCCTCCATCAGGTGCAGTCATGCGCGCCGCATGCCGTGCAGCTACGAAAGTCCCGCGGGGCGAGTCACATCACGGCGGGCATCTCCGCCAGCGACCAGCCCGGCCGCTTCTCGTGCTCGGCGCGGCACCGGCTGACCTGGATCATTCCGTAGGCGCTCGACGCGCTGAACACGCCCGCGATCGCGATCGGTGCGACGACGTCCGTGCCTCGACCACCCTGGGTGCTCGCGACGCCTGCCACGACCGCCGCTCCGATGCCGACGATCATGTCGGCCACGATCGGCTTGCTCGCGCGGTTGCACGCGGTCGGTCCGGGCGGCGGCCTCGGACCTTCGGTCGCGAAGAACGAGCATCCGGTGAGCGCGAGCAGGAGCGCGATACGCATGCCACCACGACACGTCGCGCGGGGTCAGGTTGCGCGCGCGATCGCGTCGTCGGCGTCGTCGTTGATCTCCTCGAGCGAGCGGCCCTTCGTCTCGGGCACCGCGAAGAACGTGATCGCCGCGCCGAAGATCGACACCCCGCCGAGCGCGACCATCAGCGCCGACTTGCCGATCACGCCGAGCAGCGCCGGGAACACGAACGCGGCGATCGCGGCGCCGATCCGTCCGCCGACGACCGTCACCGCCTGCGCGATGCTGCGGATCCGCGTCGGCGCGAGCTCGACGCCGAGTAGCCCCGCGCCGGAGATCGCACCGGGCCCGAGGCACAGCGCGCAGTTGTAGACGCCGAACATCACGAACAGCGCCACCGGCGACGCGGACGCCGAGCCGAGCAGCGGTGCGAAGCCGAACAGGCCGAGCCCGCACAGCCCGAAGCCGACCGCGGTCAGGGCACGGCGCCCCGCGCGATCGACGAGCAGGCAGCCGATCAGCGTCGCCGGCGTGCCGAGCACTGCATAGGTGAGGAGCGTGAAGCCCACCTCCGTCATGTGCAGGCCGCTCGCGATCACCGACGGCCCGAACAGCACGCCGGAGTAGAGCACGATGTCGTAGACCATCCAGAGCAGCGCCGCGCCGAGCACGGGGCGCGCATGCTTCGCGAGCAGCTCGCGCCAGGCGCGACGATCGGTGATCGGTGCGCTGACCATCGCCGTGCCGGTGATGCCCTCGATCACGCGCTGCGCCTCCGCGGTGTTGCCTTCGACGCGCGCGAGGTAGCGAGCGGTCTCGGGCATCCGGCGGCGCAGCGTCAACACCGACAGCGCCGGCACGGTGCCGAAGCCGAGCACGATCCGCCAGCGCAGGTCGGGCGACACGCCGAGCTGCTCGAGCAGGAGCAGGACGAGCGCGGCGAAGATCGCACCCACGCCCCACATCGCGCCGAAGCCCAGCGCGAGCTTCTTGCCGCGGTCCTTGCGGTTCGCGTGCTCCGCCATGATCGTCGGCGACAACACGTAGTCCGCGCCGACCCCGATCCCGAGCACGAACCGGATCGCGATCAGCGTCCACAGGTTCGGCGCGAAGGCCTGGGCGGCGGCGGCGACTGCCATGATGCCGACGTCGATGCCGTAGAACTTCTTGCGCCCCTTCTGGGCGAGGAAGCCGAACAGCAGCGCACCGACCACCGATCCGACCAGCGCGGAGCCGGTGAGCAGCCCGCTCTGGAACCCGGAGATGTGATCGACCCCGAACGACGCCAGGCACAGCGGCAGCACGAGGCCGATCGACGACAGGTCGTAGCCGTCGGTGAACACGCCCATCCCGGTCGTGAACATCGCGAGCAGGTGGAAGCGCGAGAACGGCTTCTCGTCGAGCTGTTCGAAGGAGGACATCGCGTGTCACCAGCCTAGACCAGGCAGGTGGCCGATTGTTCGGGTTCGCAGCCGATCGCGCGCGGCGCGCCGGGGACGAACGAGCGCGTGAGCTTCCTGATTCTCAGACGCTCGCCCGACCCCGGATCGTGATCACTGGAACAGGCCGCCGATGCCCTCGATGCCCTTGCCGAGGAGCCACGACGCGCCACCACCCGCGGCCACGCCCTCGGGAATGCCCGTCTCGCCGAGACCGGGAACCGCCGTTCCAACCGCACCCGCAGCCATGGCGTACTCGCCACCGGTCTGCATGTTCTTGCCCCAGCGCTGCAGGAAGTTCGGGTTCGGGGTCGCCTGACCCTCGCCGCCTGCGACGAACGACATCAGAGAGGGATCGATCGTCTCGAAGCCGGTGGTGCTGGAGTCCTGGGTGTTGTCGAGCTGGAGCGCGGTGATCATGGTCGTGTTCTCCTGGTGTTGGGGTTGCGGACGAGCCGAGCAAGAGCACGCGATATGCCACCGCGTCGGGATCGCCTTCCGCGAGCAGGTGGGGACCACGCTCACCGGGGGTCGTCGTCGGGCCGAGCGTGGAATGCAGCCCGTGGTCGACATCGCGGCCGAGCCGTCGCGTCGCGACCTGAGAGTTCTGCGGTGGTCAGGAGTGCTACTCGCGGGATGCGACTAACGAAGTCCTCACGTCCCCGGGGCTCCTGGGCCCCCGGACGCTACCCCACGAGACATCCAAGGCGGCCGATAATGATCGGTGGTGGGGACTCGGCGAGCTCTGTGCGTGGTGGTGACCTGCGTCGTCGCGGGTTGCGGTGCCTCGAGCCCCGAGCCGAGCGTGACGGCGATCGAGCCGGCGGTTGTCAGCACGCTCGTCGCGACGCCGGGCGTCGTGCGCGGTGTCGAGCTCGCGGCGCGCGCCAGCCTCGATCTCGATCATGGCGGTGGTGCCGAGGTGGATCGCGGCTGGCGCATCCGTATCGACGACCAGGCGATCGACGCCGCGTGGATCGATCCGCAGACGATCGACGTCACGATCCCGCGCGGGCTCTCGGTCGGCATGCACGACGTCATCGCGACGCCGCCGCACGGCGTCGATCTGGTGCTGCCGGGCGCGCTGACGGTCACCGGCGAGCCGGTCGGGTTGATTCTCTCGATCGAGGATGCGCCCGGTGGAACCGGCGCCGTGGTCGGCGGCACCATCGCGGCGGGTGGCGCGATCGATGCGTACGCGGTCGTTCGCGACAGCGCACACGCCTTCGTCGCCGATGCCGACGTCACGTGGGGAGCGACCGCCGCGATCGGCGTGCTGTCGGGCACGAGCGGCCCGTCCGTGACGCTGACCGCGAACCACGCCGGCACCGGCCGGCTGACGGCGCATCAGGCCGGTGCGTCGCTCGATGCCGATAGCGGCGATCTGGTCGTCGTTGCGGGAGCCGCGGCGCGGATCGCGATCGTCGACGCGCCGGGTGGCGCCGGCACCGAGATCGGCGATCGCACCGGCCTCACGACCGACAGCGACGGTGGGCTCACGGCCAACGCGGTGTCGCTCGACGCGTACGACAACTTCGTCGCGGACGTGCCGGTGGCGTGGTCGCTCACCGGGCTCACGGGCGTGCTGCCGCCGTCGACGATCGCGACCGCCGCGGTCGACTTCATCACGCCCGGCATCGGCGTCTTGCACGCGAGCGACGCCACGCTCGGCAGCGCGGCCACCGGCATGCTCACGGTCGTACCGGGACGCGTCGCGGTGCTCGCGATCACGCCGCCCACGCAGACGCTGAGCGCCGACGACCCGCCGTTCGCATTCTCGGTGAGCGCCACCGACGCGGACGGCAACGCGACCACGAACCTCGGCACGCTGATGTGGTCGGTCGCGAGCGGTCCGATCTCGCAGCTCGCTGCGACCGGCGTGCTCGATCCCCAGGTCGCCGGCACCGGCACGATCGCCGTCACGAGCTCGTGGGGACCGACCGCGACCTCGGGGGCCATCACGATCACGCCCGGTGCGCCCGCGACCGTCGTGCTGGCGCCGCCCTCGCTGACGATCAGCGCCGACGCGGCTCCGGTGGCGTTCACGGCCGACGTTCGCGATGGCGACGGCAACGTGACCTCACCCGGGTCGTTGACGTGGACGACGACCGGCCCGATCACGGCGCTCGGCACGACCGGCGTGTTCGATCCGACGGTGGCCGGCACCGGCACCGTCACCGCGACAACCGCGAACAACCTCACCGCCAGCGCGCCGATCACGGTGACACCCGGCCACGCCGCGACGCTCGTGGTCTCGCCGCCCACGCTGGTGACCTCGCAGGGCGCAGCGCCCGTCGCATTCACGGCGACCGCGAGTGACGCCGATGGCAACGCGACGGCCGACCTCGGCACGCTCGCGTGGACGATCGCGAGTGGCCCGATCGGCACGCTCGACGGCGCGAGCGGGATGCTCACACCGGCCGCGGCCGGCACCGGGACGATCAAGGTGACCAGCTCCTTCGGCGCGAGCGCGACGACCGGCACGGTGCAGATCCTCCGCGCCGCCGCCCTGCAGGCGGTGCTGGCGGTGCCGGCGACGGTCTCGGTCGGCCAGACGTTCTCTGTCGCGATGACGGTGACGAACCCCGGCGAGGACGTCGCTGCCAACGTCACCGCGTGCGCGCTCGCGATCGGTGGCACCGGCGCGGCCACGATCGTCAGCTCGCCGGGCCCGGTCGCGTCACTCGCGGGAGGCGGGAACGCCACGCTGACGTGGACCGTCACCGCGACGGCGGCCGGATCGCTGGCGTTCTCGACGTGCGCGACCGCCACCGATGCCGTCACCGGTGCGCCGATCAACGTGAACGCGAGCGGCTCGGCGACCGCGCTCGTGCCGCCGCAGCTCGCCGCGACGATCAGCGTGCCGCCGATCATCGGCCGCGGCGCATCGTTCGCGGTCACGATGGTCGTCACCAACTCCGGCCAGGTCGCGGCGAACGCGGTGACCCCGGGCGCGCTGTCGGTCACGGGCACCGGCGCGGCCACGCTGGTGTCGTCGCCGGCGGGTGCTGTCACGGTTGGCGCGGGCGGCACCACGACGTTCTCGTGGACCTACAAGGCGACCACCACCGGCACGCTGCAGCTCCACGGCGCGGCGACGGGCACCGATGCCGTCTCCGGCGCTGCGGTCGCGACTCCGGCGGCGGGCTCGAACGTCGCGGATGTCGTCGAGGCCTACACGGCCGTGGGCGATCCGTTCGGCGATGGCAGCACGTTTGCGTTCGTCGCGGGGTATCGCGGTGAGGTGTACGCCGGCACGAACAAGGCCGGCAACGCTGCGATCCGCATCGCGCCCGACGCGACGAACCTCGAGGCGCTGACGTTTGCGTTCGCGCGCGACGCGAGCGGAAACACCAGCGCGAACACCGCGACGCCGTACACCTCGATCGGATCCTCCGGCTGCACGCACGACACGAGCGGGTGCGGCCCCGACAACGAGGACCTACGCGGGTTGTTCACGTCGGTGACGTTCGGCGGCACCGAGTGGCTGATCGCGAGCGGCGCGGCGGCCGCGGTCAACGCTGCCTACATCTACATGACGACGAGTACGGGCACCACGCTCGCGTACGACTACGTCGATCTGAGCAACGTGCTGACCTCGAGCTACGGCGCCTCGGCCTTCGGCGTCGTCGGCAATCGCCTGTACGTCGGCACCGCGGGCACGAGCGGCGGTCGGTCGCAGCTGATCGCGGTGACCACCGTGCCGACCGCGCCCGGCCTCGATGCCGGCGGCGGTGATGCGACCGACATGCACCTCGAGCGGATCGGCAGCTGGGCCGGCGGCAGCAACCCCGAGCACGTCGACGCGATCGCGGGCGTCACGGGCATCGCGTACGCGGCAAACAAGAACGCCTGGGTGCGCGCCGAGAACACGTCGCCGTCGCCATATCCCTCGCTGTGCTTGCCGCTGCTGTGTGTACCCGACTGGGTCGACATCACGCCGTCGGCGTCCGCGTACGGCGCGAAGGCGTCGCGGTCGACGGCGAAGGGCGGTAACCTCGAGCCGATCGATCGCGCGGTGCCGCAGATCGCCCTGTTCCAGGGCCGGCTGTTCGTCGCGCGCAACACGACCGCGGGCCCGCAGCTGTGGGCGTGCACGCCGTCGGGCGGCAAGTGCAACTCGAACGACTGGTCGCTCGTCGCGCCGAACAGCGCCGGCGACGTCCAGCTGACGCAGTTCAATGACACCACGCTCACGTCGATCACGATGCTCGTCGCGACGCCGAGCCATCTCTACGTCGGGTTCGATTCGACCGCCGGCGCGCAGGTGTTCCGGACCGCGAGCCCGGCGGCGGCGACGCGTGCGGCCTTCGAGGGTCAGAACGCGTGCTCGGCGGCGAACCATCCCGCGACGTGCGCGAGCTATGGCGGCGCCGGGCTCGGCGACGTCACGAACACGCGGATCTTCGACGCCAAGGCCGTGGCGTCGTCGGTGTGGCTGACGACCGGAAGTGGCAGCAACGCCGTCGCGCTGGTGGAGCTGCCGTGAGGGGCGTCGCTCGGATCGCGCTGGTCGCGCTGCTCGGGCTGTTCGCCGCGCCGATGGCGGCCGCGGGCGAGCTCGTATCGTCGGGCCCGCTCGGTCTGCGCGCACCGGACGGGCTCGTGCTCGGCCGCGACACGACCGCGACGGTTCACCTGCACGCCGGCGCCGACGTTCGCCTCGTCACGAATGCCGGGACGCTCGCGGAGCCCATCGCGGATGGCGGCGAGCTCGCCGCGACGCTGACGCTGCCGGCCGAGAAGTTCCCGCAGCGCGCGATCGTGGCCGCGGTCGATCGCGAAGGCACCGTCGTCGACTGGCTCGCGATCCCGCTGGCAGGGCAGGCGAGCGTCAAGGTCGACACCGAGCCGCGGGCGAGCGTCGTCGTGCGCGTCGGGGCGGCGGAGTTCGGCCCGGTCGTCGCCGACCCGCACGGCGTCGCGAACGTCGATATCGTCGTGCCGCCCGGCATCGCGCAGGCGACGACGATCGCCACCGCCCGGAGCGGCGCGCTCCGCGACAAGCCGTTGCCGCTCGGCGTGCAGGCGTTCTCGCGCACGCTCGCGGTGTGCTCGCCGCTCGGCGACAAGGTCACGGTGATCGCCACGCTGGCGACCGGCGGGCCGGCGACCGCTGCGCCGAAGCTCACGACCTCGCACGGCTCGCTGGCCGCGCCGGCGACGGCCGGCAAGGGCGTGTTCGTCGCGACGCGTGCGGGCGGTGCCGCCGGGACCACCGACACCACCGAGATCAGGGCCGCATTCGCCGGCGAGGACAGCGTCGCCGCGACGTGCACGCTCGAGGTGCCCGCGACGCCGCCGTCCGCGATCCGGATCGCCGCGGCGCCGGGCCAGTTCGTCGCAGGCCACGGCGCCGTCACGCTGACGATCGCGCTCGACTACCCGACCGCGCGCCGTCGGCTCGAGGTCTCGGTGATCGCGCTGGCGGCCGACACCGGCACGATCGCCGCTCCGCAGCGTACGGCCGCCGGCTGGACCGCGGCGTGGACGCTGCCCGACGTGTTCGGCGACCGTCATGCGGCGCGAGCCACCGCCCGCATCGAGCTGCCCGGCGGTGCCGCGCTGTCGGCGAGCTTCGACCTCGCGCTCGTCGCCGACACGGCGGTGCGGATCGACATCTCGGCGCCCGCACACCTGCGCGCGGACGGCGCTGCGAGCGCACGCGTCGTCGCACGCGTCGTCGATCGGTTCGGCAACATCGCGCCGGCGTCTCATCTCGCGACTCGCGCACGCGGCCGCGTCGGTGCGTTCGATGACTCGGGGGCCACCTACGTCGCACCGCGGTCGCGCGATCCGGGCGACGATGTCATCGAGCTGTCGGATCCGGCGAGCGGGATCACCGGGCGAACGACGATCCGCCTCGACAACCTGCCGCGCCGGTTCGCGCTGTCGGCCCGCGCGGGCTACCTGTCGAACCTCGGGCGCGTGAGCGCGCCGGTCGCGCTCGTCGCCGCCGATGCGAGGCTGCCCGTACTCGACGAGCACCTGACCGCGGGCGTCGAGGTTGCCGGCTACACGACAAGCCTGGCGGCCGAGGCAATGGACGGCAGCGAGACGGTGAGCGGGCACCTCGCGGTCGTCCCGGTGCTCGCGCGCGTCGCCTATCGCATGTCGGTCGGTCCCGTCGACGCGTGGCTCGGCGGCGGCGCGGGCGTCGCGTTCGTGTCGTCGAAGGTCTCGTCGCCGAGCGCGGGCATGCTCGAGACGTCGGCCACGCGCGTCGCGGCCACCGGGTTCGCAGGCGCGGCCCGGCGCGTCGGTCCCGGCTGGATCGTGGCCGAGGTCGGATATCTCCACGCGACGTTGCCGGCGGATGCACCGATCGTGGGTCGGGCGGGCGGCGTGCTCGCGACCGCGGGCTTCGCGTTCGAGCTGCGCTAGCGACGTTGGCGTTCGAGCTGCGCTAGTGCGGTGCGCGTTGCCGCGCGAGCATCGCGGCCTCGACTTCCTGCATCTTGGTCGCGGCCGCCTTGTTGTCGGGCTCGGCGGTGATCACGACCTGCAGGTGGGCCGCGGCCTCGGCGAGGCTGCCCGCGGTCCGCGCCTGATCGGCGAGCTGTTCGTATTCGCGCGCGAGCACGTGGAGGCGCTCGGCGACCGCCGTGTTCGCTGGATCCAACCGGCGCGCCTCGACGAGGTGCTCGAGAGCGTCGTCACCACCGGGCGCCACCAGCTTGCCGGACGCAATTCGCTCGTCGGCGATCCGGAGCTGGGTCGCAACCTTCGCCGCGGTCTCGTTGCCGCGATGCGATCCGCGCACGAGCGCGAACGCGACCACGCCGGCGAGCACGGCACCGCCTGCGGCCGCCAACGGCCACATGCGTCGACGGCGCGGTGGCGTAGGCATATCGCCCTTGCCGAGCGGCGCGGGCTCGACGACAAGCGACTGATGCTTCGGCGCCGGCGGCTCCGGTGCGGGCTTCGGCTGTGCATCGGCCGCGGGCTTCTGCGCCGGATCGGGCGCCGGCTTCGGCAGCGGCGGCATCGGCTTCGACGGCAACGCCCGCGGCAGCGGCGTGTGCTCTCCCGACGCCCTGCTGTCGGCACGCGCGTACGTCGGCCCCGACGCCCGCACGTTGAGCTCGTACACGATCCAGCCCTGCTCGTCGGCGATCTCGCCGAGCTTCTCGGCGATCGTCTCCATCGAGTCCGGGCGATCGATCGTCTGCTTCGCGAGGCAGCTCATGATGAGCTCGTCCAGCGCCTCCGGAATCTCGTGCGGCAGGTCCGGCAGCGCGCGCGGCGCCGTGGGCGTCACCGTCATCAGCTGGACGACGATCTCGCCGAAGTTCCCGCCGGTGAGCGGCAACCGCCCGGTGACCATCTCGTAGAGCATCGCGCCGAACGCGTAGATGTCGGTGCGATGATCGACTGCCGTCGCGCTCGCCTGCTCGGGCGACATGTAGTCCGGCGTGCCGAGGATCGAGCCCGGGTTCGTGTTGTGCGTCGACACGAAGTCGTCGTTGTCATCGATCAGCTTGGCGACGCCGAAGTCGACGAGCTTCACGAAGTCCTGCTGGCCGCCGCGCTCGGTCAGGAACACGTTGTCGGGCTTGAGGTCGCGATGGACGATGCCGGCGCGATGCACCGCCTCGACCACCGACGCCACCTGCATCATGATTCCGATCGTTCGCGATAGCGGCAGCACACCGCTGGTCGCCATCGCGCGCGCGAGGTTCTTCCCCTCGAGCAGCTCCATCACGTAGTAGTTGTCGTCGCCGACCTGCTCGATGAAGTCGGTGATCTGGACGATGTTGGGGTGGTGGATCTTGTTGACCGACCGCGCCTCGGCGAAGAACCGATGCACTGCCTGCGGGTTGTTCGTGTAGTGCGAGCGCAGCATCTTGATCGCGACCCGGCGGCCCAGCCGCGCATGCGTCGCGAGGTACACGATGCCCATCCCGCCCTCGCCGATCACCTCGTGCAGCTTGTACGACCCGAGCATCGTGCCGGGCTCGTGCCGCTTGCTGAACGCCGCGCCGCACTTCGTGCAATTGCCGCGACCCGAGCCGCGCGCGTTGCATGCATGGCACCGCGCCGACGACGACAGCCCCTGGCCGCTCGAATCCCGAGTCGTCACCCCGTGGTATGATGCCTACGAGTGTGGAAAAGCGCTATTGCGCTGTACGGGGTGATCGCCGCCGCGGCGTGTCGAGGGGACGGGCCGACGGCGCCCGCGGGCAGCGCGTCCGGATCTGCCCCCGTCGAGCAGGCCGTGTCGCAGGTCGTGGCGACCGGCTCCGAGATGACCGGCACCGTCGAGATCCGCCGCAAGGGCGAGGCGCGGTGGGAGAAGGTCGCCGTCGGCAGCACGTTTCGCGAGCGCGACTGGGTCCGCACGGGCCCGAAGTCGTTCGCGCGCCTGCGGTTCGCGAGCGGTGGCTACTTCGACCTCGGAGAGAATACGACCGTGCTCGTCGACAGCGCGATCATGGTCGACACCGGCGCCGTGGTCGGCGTCGCCGACGGCAAGCAGCCGCTGCTGGTCAAGACCGCCGACGGCTCGCAGGTCGGTCTCGCGAGCGCGGGTAGCGAGCCCGCCGAGTTCCGGCTGACGCCGGCCGACCAGGGCGTCGAGATCGCGGTCACCAAGGGCAGCCTCGAGGTCGCCACGCCCGACGGCAAGCGCGTGATCGCGGCGGGAGAGGCCACGACGATCGCGCACCATCACGCCGGCGACACCGTCAAGCTGCTCGCGTTCCCCAGGAGCCTGTCGCCCGGTGTCGACGCGCGGTTCCTGTTCGTGCCCGCGATGACGATCCCGCTCGTGTGGAGTCACGTGCCCGGCGCGACGCGCTACTACCTTCAGGTCGCGCACGACACCGAGTTCCACACGCTGGTCTCGGCGGGCGACCTCGCAGACGCGAAGGGCAGCTTCTCGCCGGATGCCGCCGGCATGTACGCCTGGCGAGTCGCCGCACGCGACGCCTCGGGTCGTCTTGGCGAGTTCGGGTTCGCGCGCCGCGTGTTCTGCGAGCACGAGCAGCCGTCCGAGCTGCTGCTCGGGCCGCGCGACAACTTCAAGATCGACTACGCGAAGAAGGCACCGACGATCGAGTTCTCGTGGCAGCCCCTCGGGGACATCAAGAAGTACAAGCTCGTCATCGAGCGCGACGCGCCGGGCTCCGACCCGATCGTGAGCACGACGACTTCGGGCCAGGTCATCTCCGAGAACCTCGAGGAGGGCACCTACTACTGGGGCGTCTACGCGGTCAGCGCCGATCGCGAGGATCCGATCTTCCTGACGCTGCGCCAGCTCACGATCCACAAGCTCGAAGGCCCGAAGATCCACACCGAGGTGCGCTGGAACAAGTGACTCAGTGCTTCGCGGGCTCGAGGTGAACCGAGAACGACTCGACCTTGTCCGCGACCGAGAACTCCACGCGATACGACGTATAGCCGGCGTGCTCGATCACGAGCGTGTACAGCCCTGGCTTGAGCTCGATGACCGGCGCGAGCTTGCCGGCCTCGCCGTGCGACACGCCGTCGATCAGCACCTCGGCGTCGGCGGGCGTGACGTCGAGCGCGACCCCGACCTTGGCGGCGACCGGCGCAGCAGCGGCGTCCACAGGCGCTGGCGGCGGCGGCACGGCCTTGGGTGGCGGGCTCGAATGGCCGCACGCCGCTACCAGCCACGCGATCGCGATCGCCCTCATCATGGTCATCATAGCCCGCCGGACGCGTGATCGTGCCGGCCGAGCGGCCGCTAACGTTCGAGCAGCCTGCGGCTTACAGGCATTCGGTCATTAGACCGACGTTTCATTCCATGCGTGGACAGGCTGCATGACACTTCAAACGCGCCCGCCTTGGGTCGTCCTCTGTAGCTTGCTCGCCGCGTGTGCGCCGCACTCCAGACCGGAGCTCGCCTCGCATCCGCGCGGGGCAATCGCGCTGGCTGGCGACCCGAAGCTCGTCGACATGACGGTCGAGGCGACGACGCCCCTGGTCCTGGCACGTGCGTCGACCGAGCTCGGGATTCGCGTTCGCGTCATCGCGCACGAGCTCCCCGCGGCGAAGCGCCCGCCGCTCGACCTCGCGCTCGTCCTCGACACCAGTGGCTCGATGGAGGGCGCCTCGATCGACGCGGTCCGCGCGAGCGCCGGTGCACTCGTCGGCAAGCTACGCGACGGCGACACCATCTCGATCGTCGCGTTCCATTCGCGCGCCGACGTGCTCGTTCCCAGCGTCGTCGTCTCGCCGATGACGCGGCCGCGGCTCGCGCAGGCGATCGCGGGCCTCCGCGCGCAGGGCACGACCGACCTCGCCGGCGGTCTCGCAGCAGCGCTAGAACAGGTTCGCCAGCACCAGCTCGCAGGAGGCGTGAACCGGATCGTGCTGCTGTCCGACGGCGTACCGAACACCAGCGCGCAGCTCCCGAACCTGATCGCGACGACGCACCAGCTCGGCATCACCGTGACGTCGCTGGGCCTCGGCGTCGACTACGACACTGCGCTGATGACGCAGATCGCGCGCGACACCGGCGGTGAGTTTCATTACCTCGAGAAGCCCGAGGAGGTCGCCACCGTCTTCGATCACGAGCTGATGAAGATGACGACGATCGTCGGCCGCAATCTCCAGCTTCATCTGGCGCCCGGTCCGGGCGTGGCGATCGAGCCGATGCCAGGGCTGCAGATGTCGCCCGACGGCTCGGTCTACGCCGCGATCGGGGACCTCCCCGCGGGGGAGACGCGCGATCTGATGATCCCCGTGAAGGTCGTGGCGCGCGGCGACGGTTCGACGGCCGAGCTCGCCGACGCCACGCTCACGTTCGAGGACGTGATCGGCGGCTCTGGCTCGCAGCAGCGGCTGGGCTACGTCGGCGCGAAGGCGTCCGACGACGCTTCGAAGGTCCAGAGCGCGGTGAAGATCAGCCTCGAGGTCGCGCGGATCCGCGCATTCGGCGCCGCCGCGATGCTCGATGCGATCAACCTGGCGCGCGCAGGCCAGCTCGCAACCGCGCAGGATCACCTCGCGAGCGCGATCGCCGCGGTGAAGGACGCTGCGACGACGCTCCACGAGCCCGACCTCGACCAGCTCGCGCGCGACCTCGAGCTGCTCGGCAAGCAGATCGCGACGATCGTCGTCGCACCGCCGCAGATCGTCGAGGAGCGGCCGGTTCCCCAGCCGGCGGTCGCACCGGCAAGCGTCGAGCCCGGCATCCGGCGCGCCGAGGACAAGGCGAATGCCGTGCTGCGCGGCGAGCACCGGTAGAGCACGGGGCATGATGGAGCGGCGTCTCCACGGAGCACGGTCGCGCTCGTCCGTGTGCGCACATACGCTGGCGCTACCGTTGCACATCGCTACACCATGCGAATCCTGCTTAGCGTGTTGATGGTGGGCGCGTGCACGTCCGCAGAGCCGATGGACGACGTCGGCGAGGTCGACGAGGCCGCGACGACGACGCCGGCGTTGACGCTGGCGAACACGTACGTGACCGATGGCTACGTCGCCGCCGCAGCGACGAACGGCACGACGCTCTACATGGGAGGCAACTTCCACTACATCGGCGAGCGGTCAGGAGAGCTCGCACTCGTCAGCCCAGACACCGGAGTGCGCGATAAGTCGATCACCGAGCTCGGCGGCGGTGGCGTGTTCGCGATCGTCGCCGACGGCAGCGGCGGCTACTACGTCGGCGGCGATTTCCGCAAGACGGGCTCGTTCACCACCCGCGCGCTCGCCCACCTGCGCGCCGACGGAACCTGGGATCCGGCGTGGCGGTTCCAGATCCAAGGTGCGGTCTACGCGCTCGCGAAGGACAGCTCGCGGCTCTACGTCGCGGGAAGCTTCGCGTCGATCAACGGCCAGGCGCGCCGCAACTTCGCCGCGGTCGACCTCGCGACGGGCGCGCTCGTGGCGGGCACGCCCAGCGTGAGCGCCATGGTTCGCGCGATGTCGATCTCGACCACGAACGGGCGGCTGTTCCTCGGCGGCGACTTCGATGGCGAAGGCGGCCTCCTCGAGCGCATCGACCTGCCCGCGATGACGGTGTCGTCGTGGAACCCGGGCCAGCCCGACGGCTCGGTCCAGTCGCTGCTCGCCTACGGCTCCGGCCTGTATGTCGGCGGCGACTTCACACATTTCGGGTCGGTCGCGCGAAACCACGTCGCCTCGATCGATCAGTCGACCGCCGTGGTACGGCCGTACAACCCGAGCCCCGACCAGACGGTGCTGGCGATCCAGCGCCTCGGCTCGGTGCTCTACCTCGGTGGCAACTTCGCGACCGTCGGCGGCCAGCCGCGGTCCGGGGTCGCGGCGGTCGATGCGAGCACCGGCGCCTTGCTGCCGTTCCGCGCAGATGCCGGCGGTGATTCGGTGCTCGTTCGCAGCTTCGTGGCGACGTCGAGCGCGCTGTACATCGGCGGCTGGTTCCAGTCGATGAACGGCAGCGAGCGGAAGTTCGCGGCCGCAGTGAACCCGACGAGCGGCGCGCTCCTGCCGTGGAATCCCCATCCGAGCCACCAGGTGAGCGCGATGACTATGCGTGGATCGGGCGTGCTGCTCGGCGGCCTGTTCATCTCGGTCAACGGCAGCGATCGCACCAACCTCGCGGCGATCGACCTCGCGACCGGCAAGGCGACGAGCTGGGCGCCGGCGACGGGCGACGAGCTCCCCGATAACGACTTCGTGACGGCGATGGCGCTCCGTGGCTCGACGCTATGGGTCGGCGGTCGCTTCACGACGTTGAACGGCCAGCCGCGCGTGAATCTCGGCGCACTCTCGACGAGCGGCAGCTTGCTGCCGTTCCGTGCCGATACCAACGATGTCATCTACGCCCTCGCGGCGACGAGCGCGCGCCTCTACGTCGGCGGGTCGTTCACGACGATCAGCGGCCAGTCGCGCAATTACCTCGCAGCGGTGGATCCGAGCACCGGCACTGCCCTGAGCTGGGCGCCGGGCTTCGGTTCCAGAGTCAACGCGCTCGTCGTCGCCGGCCCGCGCCTGTATGCGGGTGGCTTTGGCTCGTTCCTCGGCGCGTGGGACGTCAACGGGGTGGCGCAGCCGGTCCCGAGCGTCGACGGGCCGGTGTACTCGCTCGCCTACGACGGCACCGACGTCTACGTCGGCGGCCAGTACCAGAACGCCGGTGGCCAGCCGCGCACCGGCCTCGCCGCGACCGTGCCGGGTACGTCGACCGTCACCAGCTGGGATCCGCCGATGCCCGTGTTCCGCCCGGTCCAGGGGCTCGGCGTCAGCGCCGACTACGTCTACACGGGCGACTCCGGCACGCTCCGCACGTTCTCGAAGTCGACCGGCGCACTCGAGACGTTCTCGCCGAAAAACGGCGGCGGCGTCGGATTCCTCGTGCGGCCCGACCGCCTGCTCATCTATGGCGTCGGACAGGTCAACTACGTCGCGACCGGTGGTGTCGCGGAGTTCATGGGAACGCCGTAGCGTACGAGCAGCTCACGTTTTCGAGCTCGCCGCATCGCGCAGGACTTCCTTGAGCGCGGTCTGCAGCGTCTCCTTGCCGGGCACGCCGGTGACGCGCGGGACGACCGCGATCGAGACGTCTGGAATCTCGGTCGTGCCGTCGCTGACCACGCGATCGCTGGCGACCCAGCCCACGGTCACGTCGGCCGTCGGCGGTCCGACGTAGCCGTTCGCCCGGATGACCCGGTCGCCGATCTTCGCGGCCGTCGTCACCCGGCGGATCTGCCAGTCGCCGTTCTGCTCGTCGGAAGCGACCTCACCAAGCGCGGCCAGCCCTTCGAGCCACGCCGCGGGATCCTTCGTCACGATCGTCAGCTTCACGTCGAGGAATCCCTCGTCATCCGCCTTCATGGCCTCGATCGTACCACTGCCCCCTCGGCTAAGATGCAGCCGTGAAGCCGGATGGGCCCACGGTCCAGTCGACCGTCGAGACGACGGGTTACACCGCGGATGCGGCCGCCGGGGCGTCAGACGAGGACCTGTCCGACGTCGTGCTCGACTTCGACGCCGACGGCAGCCGCCGCTACGTGCTCGAGGGCGAGCTCGCGCGCGGTGGTCTCGGTCGCGTGCTGCTCGCGCATGACCGGCGGCTCGATCGCACGGTCGCGATCAAGGAGATCCTTCTCGAGACTCCCGCCGCGCGCCGCCGGTTCCTTCGCGAGGCACTGCTGACGGCGCGTCTCGAGCATCCCGCGATCGTGCCGGTGCATGACGTCGGGCGCTGGCCATCGGGCGAGCTGTTCTACTGCATGAAGCGCGTCAGCGGGCGCTCGCTCCTGGACGTGCTGCGCGGGACGCGCGAGCTGCGCGAGCGACTCATCCTGGTGCCGAACCTGATCGCGGTCGCCGACGCGGTCGCGTACGCACATGCGCACGGCGTGCTTCACCGCGACCTCAAGCCGGCCAACGTGCTCGTCGGCGACTACGGCGAGACGCTGGTGATCGACTGGGGCATCGCGAAGGCGTACGGAGACGCCGCGCTCGGGGCCAGCGGCGCCGCTGGCGACGCGAGCGGAACCGCGTATGGCGCGGTGCTCGGCACGCCGGCATACATGCCGCCCGAGCAGGCCCATGGCGACGAGGTCGACGTGCGCGCCGATGTCTATGCGCTGGGGGCGATGCTGTACGCCGTGCTCGCCAGCGGCGCGCCGTTCGAGGGCACCTCGGCCGAGGTACTCGAACGCCTCCGTGCCGGGCCGCCGCCGCCACTCGCCGAGCGGGCACCTGGCGCACCGGCCGATCTCGTCGCGATCGCGGAGCGGGCGATGGCGCGGGATCCGGCGCAGCGCTACCCGACCGCCGACGAGCTGGTCGCCGATCTTCGCCGGTTCCAGAACGGGCAGCTCGTCGCCGCGCGCACCTACTCGGTGTGGGCGGTCGTGCGGCGCTGGATCGCGCGCCACCGCGCACTGGTCGCGACCGCCGCGTTTGCGCTGATCGTGCTCGCGACCACCGGCGCGATCGCGCTGCGCGATGTGCTCGAGGCGCGCCGGATCGCCGAGGCCCGCCGCGTCGATGCGGACCGCGAGCGCTCGACGGCGGTGTCGCGCAGCTACCAGCTCACGCTCAGCGAGGCGCGCAGCGCGCTCGAGATCGATCCGACGCAGGCGCTGGCGTGGCTGAAGGTCGATCCGTCAGCTCCGCTCGACTGGCGCGGGGCCCGCGCCGTCGCTGCCGACGCGCTCTCGCGGGGCGTTGCCCGCCACGTCCTCGCGACGCCGGGCGCCGACATGTTCGCTCTCGATCCGACGCGGCCGCGACTCGCGGTCGGCAACGGCGATGGCTCGATCGACGTGTGGAACCTCGACGACGGCTCGCGGCGGCGCTTGCCACCGCACCGATCGGCGGTGTGGACGATCGCGTTCGATCCGGTCAGTGGGGAGCTGTACTCGGGCAGCGCCGATGAGATCCGCCGCTGGGATCCCGAGCTCGGTACCTCGACGACGCTCGCCCGCGCTGACGATCTCGGCGTGGCCGGCGTCGCGATCGGGCACGGCGTCATCGCCTATGTCACGCATCGCGACATCGTCGTCGTGATCACGCAGGGCGGCGCCCGGCGCGAGCTCGCAGTCGGTGACGAGGCCGTCACGATCGCGGTGGCGAGGAACGGCGAGGTCGTCGCGGTCGGCGATCACGATGGCGCCGTTCACGCGTGGCGGGTCGCGACCGGCGAGGAGCTGCTCCGCGCGCGCAACAGTACGGGGCCGACGGAGGTCGTGCTCGCGCCCGACGGCAGTGCGGCCGGCGCGATGGGCGATGACAGGGTGTGCAAGGCCTGGGACCTCCGAACCAGGACCGCCACACCGGTGATGTCGACCGGCGAGTTCGGGATGGTCCGGTTCTCGGCGACCGGGCGCTGGATGGCGTGCGCGTCGCGGAGCGGCGTGACCGTTCTCGACCGCGCGTCGGGCCAGCTCCGCGACGTCGGCAAGGTCCCCGCCGGAAGCGTCGAGTTCTCGCCCGACGAGCGCTGGCTCGCCTACAACGACTCCAACGACGTCGCCCTCGAGCCGCTCGAAGGCGGCCTGCGCTTCACGCTTCGCGGCCACACGAGCACGCCTACCCACCTCGCGATCACCGCCGACAACGCGCGGCTTGTCTCGCTCTCGAACGATGGAACGACGCGCGTCTGGCGCATGCCGGCGCTTCCACGCATCGCCTCGGTCGGCGAATCGCTATGGCCGATCGCGCTGAGTCCTGATGGCAGGTGGCTCGCCGCCGCCGGGATGATGGAGACGCTGTCGCGGATCGACGTCGCGACAGCCAGCCATCGACCGCTCGGCAAGATGGCGCTGCAGCCCATGTCGATCGCGATCGCGCCCGATGGCGCAACGATCGCAACCGGCGCCGGCGACGAGATCCGGCTGTGGGACGCGTCGGGCGCCTCGAGCCGGACCCTCGGCCGCACCGTGGGGCAAGCCGTCGGGCTCGTGTTCGCAGCTGGCGGCGAGCTGGTGTCGGCGAGCGCCGACGGCACGATCACACGCTGGGACCTGCACGGCGGCCAGACGACGATCGGCCGGGTCGACGGGCCGACCTCCGTGGCGCTCTCGCCCGATGGCACGCACATCGCCTGCGGCCTCCAGAACGGCGCGATCGCGATCGTGCCGTCGCAGGGCGGGGCGCCCCCGCGTCTCCTGCACGGCCACGGCTCGCAGGTGACCCACGTGATCTTCGCGCACGACGGCCTGCACCTGGCGTCGTCCTCGGTCGACGGTACCGCGCGCTGGTGGGACCTCGCCGCCGGAACGTCACGCGTGATCGCACAGCACACGACCGCGGTGTGGGGCCTCGCGCTCTCGCCCGACGATCGCCTTCTCGCATCCGGCGGCTCGGACCACGCGCTGACGATCACCGACGTCCGCACCGGCGATCTCCACATGGTCCGCGGCCATACCGACGACGTCTCGGGCCTGGTGTTTGCGCCCGACGGCACGTGGGTGGGCGCCGGCAGCCTCGACGGCACCCTCCACTTCGTCCCGGTCGACGCGCCGCGCATCCCGCAAGATCCGCGCGCGTTCGAGGGCTGGCTCGCCGAGCAGACGTCGCTGCCGAGCCCGACGCCGGCCCCGTGAACCGAGTAGGATGGGGATGAGACCCTCGCGATGAAGCGGTTCATCCCCTTGTTCCTGCTCCTCGCGATCGGCGCCGCGTACCTCGGCTACCGGCGCTACCTGTCGCACCAGCCGTTCGAGTGGGCCGGCACGCTCGAGGCGCGCTCGGTGACCGTGGGCTCGCGAACCGGGGGCCGGATCAAGCAGGTGCTCGCGAAGGAGGGCGACCTGGTCCAGGCCGGGCAGCCGCTCGTGATCCTCGAGGCCGGCGATCTCAAGGCGCAAGAAGCGATCGCGCAGGCGCAGCTCGAGCAGGCGCAGGCGCAGCTCGACAAGCTGCAGAAGGGCGCGCGTCCCGAGGAGATCGCACAGGCAAAGGCGCGCGCCGACCAGGCGACCGCCGCGCTCGCGGAGACACGCCACGGCAGCCGCGTCGAGGAGGTCGCGGCCGGCGAGGCGCGCGTCGCTCAGGCCCAGGCCGCCGTCGACGAGGCGCAGCTCGAGGCCGATCGCTCGCATCGCCTGTTCGCGAGCCAGGCAATTCCCAAGGCCGAGGCCGACCGCGCCGACACGCAGCTCAAGACCGCGGTGGCCCAGCGCGATGCATTGCAGAAGGTGCTCGAGCAGCTACGCGCCGGTGCGCGCGTCGAGGAGAAGGCGCAGGCCGCGGCACGCGCCGACGAAGCTCAGGCCGCCGCGAAGCTCGTGCTTGCAGGTCCGCGGGTCGAGGATCTGCGCGCGGCGCAGGCGACCGTGGACGCTGCGAAGGCGCGGGTCGATCAGCTCGACGTCATGCTCGACGAGCTGACCGTGCGATCACCGGCGGTGGCGCGCGTCGAGGCGCTCGAGCTCCGCCCCGGCGACATCCTGGCGCCGAATGCGCCGGCGGCGACGCTGCTCGAGGACGGCCAGCTGTTCGTGCGGATGTACGTTCCCGAGACGCAGATCGGTCGCGTCCACGTGGGCGACGAGGTGCCGATCGCGGTCGATTCCTTCGATCGGACGTTCAAGGGCAAGGTCAATCACATCAACGACCGCGGCGAGTATTCCCCGCGGAATTTACAGACGGTCGACGAGCGGGCCGACCAGGTGTTCGCGGTCCGGATCGACCTCATCGAGGGCAAGGACCAGCTCCGCGCCGGCATGGCGGCCACGATCCGGGTGCCGAAGTGAAGCCCGCGATCGTGCTCGAGCGCGTGACGCGCAAGTTCGGTGACTTCGTCGCGCTCTCGGATGTCGACCTCGCGGTGCCCGAGGGGATGGTCTACGGACTGCTCGGCCCGAACGGCTCGGGCAAAAGTACCACGCTCAAAATTATTCTCGGCCTCGTCTCGCCGAGCGCGGGCCGGACAGAAATCTTCGGGCGCGATAGCCGCGAAGTTCGGAGCCGCGAAGCAGTTGGATTCCTCCCGGAGAACCCTTATTTTTACAAATACCTGACCGGCGAAGAGACACTTCGGTTCTACGGGAAATTGTGCGGATTGCACGGCCGCGAACTGACCGCGCGGACGAACGAAATGCTCGCTCTCGTTAGGCTGGAAGATGCGCGCGAGCGGCGACTGGGCGGTTATTCCAAGGGCATGCTGCAACGCATCGGACTCGCGCAGTCGCTCATCCATGAACCGAAGCTGGTCGTGCTCGACGAGCCGACCGCGGGCGTCGATCCAGCCGGCTCCCGCGAGATCCGCGATCTGATTCTCGATCTCAAGAAACGCGGCATCACCGTCCTGCTTTCCTCACATCTGCTCGCGCAGGTCCAGGAAATTTGCGATCGCGTCGGCATCCTGGCGCAAGGAAATCTGGTGCGTGAAGGGCGCGTCGAGGATCTGCTCGCGATTGAGAACCAGACCGAGCTCATCCTGGAAAACGCCACGCCGGAAACGCTCGCCCAAATCACGGCGCTGCTCGCAAACTCCAAGACGCGTCTGGTCGAACAGCGCCAGCCGCAGACCACTTTGGAGCGCCTCTTTCTGGAAGCGACCGCGGCGACGCGAGAAAAGAAATGAGCGCGAGCGCCCATCGTTCCTTCGCCATTTCCCGGATGGCCGCGATCACGCGCACCACCTTCACTGAGCTCGTTAGGCTAAAGGTGTTTTATTTTCTGCTTATCTTCGCGCTTCTCCTGATCGGCAATTCGCTTTTCATGGCCCGGCTCAGTTTTCAGCAGGAGTTCCAGGTTCTGAAGGATGTGTCGTTAGGGGCAATGAGCATTTTTACTTCTCTCCTCGCCATCGTGGCCACCGCCCAGCTCCTCCCGCGCGA